>Ga0137418_10001388_pt1 | contig 22301 bp, 16 predicted proteins | sample CZODoug3_1_2_16f_FD_122242 | JGI IMG/M metagenome (GOLD analysis project Ga0137418, IMG submission 122242) | Vadose zone soil fungal communities from Angelo Coast Range Reserve, California, USA - CZODoug3_1_2_16fungal (Hybrid Assembly) | ecosystem: Environmental > Terrestrial > Soil > Vadose...
CCGGCGCCGCGGATCCGGCGGAGGCCGCGCAAGCCTTCGAGGCGGCGCGCGCGCAGCTCCCGGCGGACCGCTTCGTCTCCACGCTGCTAGCGCGCGAGAAGCTCGACCTGCGCGCGCTGGACCGCGCCCTGGGCCGCCTCCGTGACACCGCGCCAAGGCTACGCGGCGAGATCCTCGGCGCTTGCGTCGCAGCCGTCGCGACGGATGGGAAAGTGACGATCGCGGAGGGGGAGTTGCTGCGGGCCGTTTCCGATTCGCTCGGCTGTCCCATGCCGCCGCTGCTTCCTGGCCAGCACCTCGGCGAGGAGCCGGCCGCCCCTACAGCACGCGTAGGATGAGGCACTTCAGGTAACGCGTCTCGGGCACGCCCAGCAGAGTAGGGTGGTCCTTCGCGGCCCCCCGGCGCTCGATCACCTGCACGCTGCGCTTCGCGTCGGACGCGGCCTGCAGCACGGTGCGCTCGAAGGTGGCGTCGTCCACCTGGAACGAGCAGCTGCAAGTGACGAGCACGCCGCCGGGCGACATCAGGTGGAAGGCGCGCAGGTTGATCTCCTTGTACCCGCGCAGCGCCGCCTCGATGGTGTCCTTCGACTTGGCGAACGCCGGTGGGTCGAGGACGATGGTGTCGTAGCGCGCGCCGGCCTCGCTCTCCGCCCGGAGCAGATCGAAAGCGTTGGCGACCTTGAACTCGACGTTCTCGACGCGGTTGCGCGCGGCCGCCTCCCGCCCTTGCGCCCCCGCTTGCTCGCTGATGTCCACCGCGATCACGCGCTCTGCCTTGCGCGCGAGCTGCAGCGCGAATGCGCCGCCGTACGTGAAGCAGTCCAGCGCACGTCCCTTGGCGTAGCGGCCCGCCTCGATCCGGTTCTCCGCCTGATCGAGGAACGCTCCCGTCTTCTGTCCGGAAAGCAGGTCGGCGACCAGCTTGACCTCGCCCTCCAGGAATTCCACCGCGCCTGGGTTCTCGCCGCGCAACATGCCCTTGCGCTGTTCGAGGCCCTCGTGGGACCGCACCCGGACGTCGTTGCGCTCGACGATGGCGCGGGGGGCAAGCAGGCGTTCGAGCAGGCTCGCGAACAGCTCGCGGCGCGCGTCGGTGGCCTCGATCAACGTCTGCATGCTCAGGCAGTCCGCGTACCGGTCGACGATCAGCCCGGGAAGCAGATCGGCCTCGCCGTGCACCAGGCGCGCCGCTTGGCGGCGCTCGGGATCCGGCCGGACGACGTCGCGCAGCGCGATGGCTTGCGCCAGGCGGTGAACGAAGAACTGCTCGTCCACCGGCTCGTCCTCGCGCGTGAGCAGGCGGACGGCGATCTGGCTCCTCGAGCCGTAGAAGGCCTTGCCCAGAAACCAGCCGCGCTCGTCGGCGAGGCGGACGACCTCGCCCCCGGACAAATTGGCGGGAGCCGCGACGTCCGAGCGGTAGATCCAGACGTGCCCCTCGGCGAGCCGGTCCACCGCGCGCTTCGAAAACACGACCGTGGGCTCATCGGAGGTGCCGGCCTGGATGCTCCCGAGCACTGGCGGGGGCCGGTGCACCCGTTGCCGCGCGGCGGCGCGGGAACGGACGTCGCGCGCGGCACGCGACCCATGCTTGAGCCGTTCCAGGCGGCGCGCTTCCTTCGGCGATCGGGGCTCGCTCACGTGGGGACCTCCGGGGGCACAGGTGTATCTGGGGGCGAAATCCATGGCCATCGCAAACGCCGCACACATTGGCTCAAAGGGGCAATCTTGCTCTCCAGCGGGTCCAATCCAGCTGGTGCTGGAGAGCGGCATGATGACGATCTTCCGCCATCGCCGACAACCTGCGCGACGCCTCCCGTCGGGCTCCGTCCAACGCCATGTTCGGGCTGCTTTCCCTGCAAGACGCTCCGGGCGATCTTGCAGCGCTCGCGGACCGGCTGACGGTCCTCTTCCCCTGGGGCCCGCTGCTGGACGCCGTCGCCTTGCCGGAGCCGGCTTCGCTGGCACGGCTGCGGGCCCTCTGCAAGCCGGGCGCGGAAGTCCGCATCGTGTTCGAGCGCGCGTCTCGGATGGAGGCGCTCGAGAGCGCTTACGGGGAAGCGGGCCTGGCCATGAGGGAGCGGCAGATGTCCGTCGAGGAGGTGCGCGCGCTGCCCACTACCTGGGCCAAGAAGCTCGGCTATTCGGGCCGGCCGCGCCAATTCTGCGCCTTCGAGGGCCGCGTGGTCCCGTAAAAGCGGCTCCTCTAGCAGGAAGGAGGGTGGCTGCTTCAACGGGGTGGAATCGGCGAGGAAACCGTGGTGCGAATCTCGGGCTTGCCTGGCCCGGAGTCGTCCTCGAGCCCGTTCAGCGTGCGGGCGACGCGCAGCAGATCGCCAGTGGCGTAGAAATCGACCGCGACCAGGTTGGGGAGGCGCCTGCGCTCCCGCTGGCAGAGGCGCGCGCGAGAGAGGAGGAAATCGTAGGCGTTCACCACCGCGGCATTGCTGGGCCGCGGCGTGGGGGTGGTCTCGATCCAGTGGTTGACCTGGAACAGGCTGCCGGCAGTCCCGCCGCGGTTGGGGCGGCAAGTCATCTCGGCGGCCGTGCGGAACGTGTAAGGCGTCTCCTGGAACGCCTCGAACGCCGGATGCAGCCAGGCGAGGCCCGGGCGGCCGGACTCAGCAAACACGATGAGGCGCTGGTTTCGGGAGATGAGCTCGTGGAGCGTCGGCCACTTCGCCGTGGCCCCCTCGTAGACGAAGTCGAGCAGCCCGCTCTCCGCGAACGGGCGCGCCAGGTCCGCGGGCGTGACGTAGTCCTCGAAGATCACGATCACCACCTCGCCGGGGTGTTGCACGAGGAACTCCCGGATCGCCCGCAGCGTGGGTCCGACTTCATAGGCGCCGAGCTCGCAGAAACCGTGGCAGAGGTAGATCCCGCGATCGCCTTCCGTTCCTCCCACCAGCCGATCCCGGATGCGCACTGCGGCGGCCGTGGCCTCGGGTCCGATCGCCTTCTCGATCTCCTCGCGAGAGACGCCTTCGCGATCGAGATCGGTCTTGACGCGGCCTCCGGTGCGGATGCCGTAGTGGACGTCGATGAGCAGGGCCCGCACGCCGTCCTGGAGCTGGCGGGCGATGGCATGCTCGTGGTGGGGGAACATCCATCCTTCGATCTCGGCGTTGGACATTGCGTTGTGCGCGCCGGGAAAGACCACCTGGTCGACGCGCCGGCCGCACAGCGCAGCCGCGCCATTGCAGGCTTGTGGCAGGCCGGCCAGCTCGGTCCTGGTCCCTCCGCCGCGCGCGAACCAGGTCAAGGCTCCTCCGACCGCGCTGGTGGCCAGCGCGGCGGCCACCCACGCAGGCCAGCGGCGTGGCCGGTCGGTCCCTGCCGCGGGAGACACCGAGCCAGCCAAGGACGAAAGCTCGCGAAGGGCGACAAAGGCGAGCGCAAGCCCTCCGGCCGCCGCAGCCAGCGCCGCGGCCTCGACCGGCCAGATGACGATGGCTGCACCGACGGTAAAGAGGGCCAGAGCGCGGGCAAACCGTGCCGGAGGCCGCGCGGGAACCTGACTCAGCCGACGGACGAGATCGAGGGCCCGGCGTACCGGGTCGGCGGCTTCCAGCACTGCGCCGCCCATGGCCGCGAGCAAGAGGCCAGCGGCGGCGATCGCCAGACCAGCCAGACGCAGGTTGCCGTAGAAGGCGCGCCACACGCCCTGAGCGACGCCGCGGAGAGCGGGATCGCCGAAGGCGGCGGCGGCGACGAGGCGGCCTGTGGGGGTTACGGCGACGCACCCGATGCCGACCGCGAAGAGGGCAAGCCCGGCGCGCACGAGCCCGCGGCGCCGGTCGGAGGCGACGGCGATTCCGGTGGCGACCAGCACGGCCCCGAGCCAGAACGAGGCCAGCGCCCCGGTTCGTACCTGCTCGGCGACGCCGAGAAGCCGGACCGCCGAGGCGGCGCGCCGCTCGGTCTCGCCGGAGGCGAGCCGCGCCTCGAGGTCGGGCGGCACCTTGGCGGCGAGTGCCGGACTCGCATGCTGGAGCGCGCTCCGGAGCAGGATCCCGATGTCCGGCAGCGAGAGGAGGACGCGCCGCCCTCCCTGCTCGAGGATGGCCCGGTGCGTGGAGCGCGCCGCCGTGCGAACCACGCCGCGGAAGGGCTCCGATTGCACAACGGCGGTCATGGTGGAGTGGATGACCGGTCGCACCGCGATGAGGTCCGGCTTCTGCGCGACCACCACGTCGGTCAGCCGGTCGCCCACGTAGCGGGCCACGCGCTCGTCGTCGAGGCTCGCCGCCAGCCGGCCGGCGAACTGGCCGGGATCGAGCACGCCACGCGCGGTGGCCACGGTGAATCCGGCGACGAACAGCAAGCTGCCGCCGATGGCGATGGACGCTTTCGACAAGACCTCGCGGCGCGCGCTGCTCACGCTCACGTCACGAACATGCACGCCTCTCCTTCAGGGAATCAAGCGTCATAGGCCCGAAGCCCAATCCCCTCCACCCGCGCAACCTGCCCTCGGGCGGCCTTGGCGATTGGTCCTTGGCCCAATGGACTCCTGCCGCGGCGGCGCCCAAGGCCCAGGAGCGGCGGCGCCCACGGCCCAAGGGTGCGCCATTGGCACCAAAGGCCAATTCACGCGGGGTCGTTCCGGCACTAGAAGACCCGCAGACATCGAACGCCTCTCTCCAGGCCCGGGGACTCTCATGCGCATCCCCTTCGTTGCATCTTCGGCAGCGTTCCTGCTCACCGCGTGCGCCTCGTCGAAGCCGCCGGGTCCGCCGCCCCTCGAGGTCTACTCCACCGGCGTACCCGGCGAGGCCGCTGCGGTCCGATCCCGCAAGATGACCGCCACCGTGCTCGCGGTGGACACCGCCGCCCGCAGGCTCACGCTGAAGGACGAGGACGGCAAGACCGAGACGATCAACGTCCCGCCCGAGGTGAAGCGGTTCAACGAGATCGCCGCAGGGGACACCATCGACGTCGAGGTCCAGGAGGGGCTTCTCTTCGAGTACCAGCCCGCGGGCAGCGCGTTCGTCGCGCCGGTGGCGGTGGTCGCCGGCGAGCGCGCCCGCGCCAGCCAGCCTCCGGGCGCCGCCGCCTTGGCCGCGGTCCAATCGACGGTGACGGTCACCGCCATCGATCTCGAGAGCCGCATCGTCCAGTTCCAGGATCCGGACGGGAACAAGTACCAGGTGAAGGCCGGCCCCGAGCTCTCGATCGACAAGCTGGTGGTCGGCGATCGTCTGCTTGCGACCTATGCCGCCACGTTGGCGATCGCGGTCAACAAGAAGCCCTGACCGCAGCCGCCAGCGTCAGCTGGACGGCGTGACCGAGCCTCCCCCGTCCAGGACCGTCGGGCGCGGAGTGGCAGTGACCGCCGCGGTGGGCGCGGGCCCCTCGTTGCCCAGGCCCGAAGAGATCCAGCTCTCGAGCAGGGTAGAGGTGACCGCCAGGATCACGGGCCCGACGAACAGGCCGATGATGCCGAGCCAGAGGAGCCCGCCGATCACCCCGGGAATGATGAGCAGCAGCGAGAGATCGGCGCCCTTCTTGATGAGCAACGGCCGCAGGACGTTGTCGATGACCTGGGCGAAGATCGTCACCACCACAAGGACCGTCCCGCGCGCCGGCGATCCGGTCGCGTACAGCCAGATGACGCACGGGACCATGCCGAAGAGCGGGCCGAGCTGGGCGATGCAGAGCAGGAAGACGATGGCGCAGAAGATGGCGGCGAAGGGGACACCGACGGCGACCAACCCGATCCCCGCGATCGCGGATTGCACGACGGCGGTGACGACGATTCCGAGGGCGACCGCGCGGATGGCGCTCCCCGACAGGACCACGATCGCGTCGCCGCGCGCTCCCGCGAGCCTCCGGAAGAAGCGCCGCAGCTGTCCGGCCGCCGCTTCGCCTTTGGCGTAGAGGATCGCCGCGATCGCGACCGTGAGCAAGAAGTTGAGGACCAGGCTTCCGAAGCTTCCAGCCTGGGCCGCGAACCACGCCAGCGCCGTCCTCAGGTACGGCGCCAGGCGCGCGGTCAATTCTTGTGGTCCGAGAGCCGCCAGCGCGAGCCAGCGGTCCGTCAGCTTCTCGCCGACGACGGGCAGGCCGTTCAACCACGCCGGGGGTGGCGGCAGCCGCAGCGTCGACAGCTCCTTGGCGAGCTCCACGATCCGATCGGATTGTCCGAGGATCGTCGACACCGCCAGATAGAGAGGGATGAGCAGGACGAGGAGCAGCGCCGTCGTCATCACCGCCACGGCCGCGCCCCGGCGGCCGGCGAAGCGCCCCTGCAGCCGGAGCATGAGCGGCCAGGTCGAGACGACGACCATTGTCGCCCAGAGGAGCGCGCTAAGGAACGGCCGCAGCACCCAGAGGCTGCCCGCGATCAGAAAGCCGATTCCCAGGACGGACAGCGTGATGCGCGTGAGGTCGCGGGACGGAACCATCGTCGTGGTTGGCATGAGCTCATCTCCGAGACGGGCACAAGATGCGATAGCCCTCAAGTGTGCGGCGCCTGCCCCTCTTTCGGCAGCAGCGGCAGGTTTCGTGCGGCCCAGCCGAACAGGAAGATGGTCGCGGCGATCAGGCCGATCGAGACGCCCCACTCGAATGCGCTCGGGGAGTACGGCTGCGGCGCGAACGGCATCGGGCCCTTCAGGTCCATCGCGAACACCACCACGTTCGCCCGGTCGAGGACCACGCCGCCGCAGGCCAGCAGCGCGCCCCAGAACAGCGCTTTCGGGTTCTCGCGGAGCTTCGCCGCGCTGAGCAGCGCCAGGGGCAAGACGCCGCCGAGCAGGATCTCGGCCGCGAACAGGATCGCCTTGGGACCCGTGAACGCGGCGCCGAGCTGGCCGCGGACGACGAGGTCACCGACGCGCACCGCCTCGAACACCAGCAGCGCCCAGAACCCGAGCTTGCCCAGCGAAGCGAGCTGCGGCATGCGGAGCGCCCGGCCCCAGGCCTTCGCGATCCACATCTCGACCAGGATGACCAGGGAGATGCCCGCCGCGATGGACGAGAGGAAGAACCAGACCGGCATCACCGGCGACCACCAGGCCGGGTCGAGCTTGTCCGGCATGAGCAGGAACAGCGAGCCGAGCGAGCTCTGGTGCATGGTGGAGAGAGTCACCGCCGCGATCGCCAGCATGATCGGGACCGGCTCCTCCCCGGGCTTCGGGCGGAACGCCCAGGCGAGCACGCCGAAGACCGCAAAGGCGAGCCCGGCGTAGACCAGGTTGCGGGACATCAGGTACACGAACAGCGTCACCGCCGCGACCACCCAGAGCGGCGCGGCCGTCTTCCACCGCGCCATCGCCTTCTGCATGCCCCAGCGCTCGAAGGCGACCGGCATGAACTCGAGGGCGAGGATGGTGACGTAGAGCCCGACGCACCAGGAGACCTCGAACATCGCCGAGTGCTCCGGCGCCTGCGCTCCGAGTTGCCAGAAATGCCAGGGCAGGCCCAGGTCGGCGACGAGCGTCACGGTGACGAAGGAGTAGCTGAGGAGCCCCATCAGCACCGCGCTGCGCCCGATCGAGTAGAGGTCCTTCCGCCGGAACACGTAGATGATGCCGGCGGTGGCAAACGCGCCGGCCGCGACTGCGATCCAGACCAGGTCGAAGAGGATCCAGAGGCCCCACGCGTACGTGTCCGAGAGGTGGGTGGAGCCGCCCAGGCCGAGCGCGAACCGCGCCACGAACGAGACGGCGCCGAACGCCATGAGCAAGGCGAGCAGGACGTTCGCGGGGGTCCAGAGCTCCTTGACGATCGGGACGAACTCGACGTGATGCAGCGCCTCTTCCTTCGCCACGGCTAGCTTGCGCTTGCCGAGCGCGAACGCGCCGCCGAGCAGCGCGCCCAAAGCGATCACCGCGGGCGGAACGGCCTTCAGCGCCGCGATGCTGCGCCCCGGGTAGCTGTGCGTGCCGACCGTCGGCAATCCGATCTGCTCGAAGGGGACGGCGGAGAGATAGAGGGTGGCCGTGCCGCCGGCTTCCTTCTCGCCGTAGATGTGATCGACGTACTTCCCCTGCGCGGAGCTGATGCGGTCCTTTGCCTTCTTGAGCATGTCCTCGCGTTCGCCGAAGTCGAGCGCGTCCGCGGGGCATGCCTTCACGCAGGCCGGCACGGCATGCGCGCTGGTGAAACGCTTCGCGTCGGCCAGGGACAACGGCTGGCCGTTCCGCTCGACCGGCGCGACCGGGTGGAGCCGATCGACGCAGAGGGTGCACTTGCTGATCTCCGGCGCGAGCGTGTCCCACTGCGCGGAGATCGCTCCGAAGGGACAAGCCCACATGCAGTACCGGCAGCCGATGCAGATCTCGGGGTGATAGACGACGGGGCCTTCCTCGCTCTTCTTGAGCGCCGTCACCGGGCAGGCGGACACGCAGGCCGGCTCGTCGCAGTGCATGCACTGCCGCTTGGTGTAGATGTCCCGGAAGCCCGCCGGCGCCTTCGGATCGTCCACCTCGTGGTGCGTGATCAGCATGTAGGTGTCGGCGTCGAGGGTGGTCGGGTTCTGGAAGGAGCCGAAGATGGAACTCTGCTGGAGCTGGGTATTCACGCCGGGGAGACCGTTCCACTCCTTGCAGCTCACCTGGCAGGCGTGGCACCCGATGCACTTGGTGGTGTCGATCAGCTTGGCGTAGCTCATCGCCGTCCTCCCGAGCGGGGCGCGAGCGCCGACACCGCCTCCTCCGCTGATGCCTGCCCCGCGGGCTGCACGTTCACCAGGCAAGCCTTGGTCTCCTGCGTCCCCGCGCCCGGATCGGCGGCGTCGATGGTGAGCACGTTCACGCTCGGACCCGTCGATAGCCCCTTGAAGCCCCAGTTGTAGGGCATCCAGACGATGGGCACGTCCTGGCCTGCGATGCGCAGCGACTGCATCCGCCGCGTCACCACCGCTTTCACCACCAGCTCGCCGCGGGCCGAGGTCACCCGGGCCCGGTCGCCGGTCTTGATCCCCAGCTTTTCCCCGAGCTTCACCGGCAGCTCGATCATCGGCTCGGGCGCCAGCTCGTTGAGCCACGGGATGTTGCGCGTGGTCGATCCCGCGCACCAATGCTCGGCGAGCGACGACGTCATGAGCACGTACGGGAAGTCCTTCGCCGTGCCGATGGGCTGCTTCCCCTTGATCCGCGGATATTTCAGGACTGGGTTGTTCTGCGCGGCGGGATGCAGCAGGTTCGCGACCGGGCTCTCCACCGGCTCATAGAACTCCGGAAGCGGACCGTCCTTGGGAACGTATGCCACGTCGCGCGGCATGCCCTTTTCTTTCGGGTCCGGGTCCTCATATGGACCGGCGATCAGCCGTCCCACGCCTTCCGCGCTCATGCGGAAAGCTTGCTGGCCCTCCGGCGTGTCGGGCCCCTTGGTCGGATCGGGCACGTCGGGCACGTCGATGCCGATCCATTTCTTCTGCGTGGCGTCCCATTGGATGGAGGCCACCGCCGGCGCGAGGATGTTCCCCTTGGCGTCGCGGGCGGGCATCGGCTGGCCCTGGGCGTCGCAGGAGGCGCGGTTGTAGAGGATCTTCATGTTGTCCGGCCAGGTCCACGCATAGGTGGAGTTGAGCGTGATCCCGACGGCGCGCAGGCGCTCCGCCTTGAGGTCGCGGCGCTTGGTGAGGTTCTTCCCGCCCCCGAAGCAGCCGGCGTAGATCCACGCACCCGAGGAAGTGGACCCGTCGGCCTCGAGCTCGCGGATGCGCTTGACCAGGTCTCCGGCCTTGAGGTTCTTCGCGGGCACGTCCTTCCAGGCGCGCCCGTTGATCTCCTTGAGCACGTCCTCCGCGAGCGTGGCTTTCTGGTAGCTCCAGTTCGCCTTCAGGATGGCCGCATCCCGCGGGTCGCTGGACCCCTTGTACAGATCGCGCACCCTGCGGAACGCCTCGTCGATCACCTCGAGGTCGGGCCGCGCCTGGCCCGGCGGCGCAACTCCGGCGTAGCGCCATTGCACCAGCCCGCCGGAGTTGGAGATGCTGCCCTCCTTCTCCATGAAGTACGCGGCCGGGAGCAGCAGCACCTCCGTGTTGATTTTCTTCGCATCTACCCCCGGCGCTTGCCAGAACGCCGCGGTCTCCGTCTCCCACAGCTCCTGCACCACCAGCATCTCGAGCCTGGCGAAGGCGTCGCGGACGTAATTGAGGTTCGGGTTGGTGACGATCGGGTTCTGCCCGAGCACCCAGAGGAGCTTGAGGTTCCCGGCGTACGCGTCGTCGATCAGCCCGAGGGTGCTGTAGTCCTTCTTCGCGCTCCGTCTCGGGAGCCAGCCGTAGCCGAACTCGTTCTCGGGCGAGGCGTTCTCGCCGAACCAGGCCTTGAGCCCGTTCACCACCATTTTCCGGTTGAAGGTGCCGTTGCTCTTCGTCCACGCCGCGAGCGTCGGCTGGTTGTGGAACGGGGCATCGTTGTAGCCGAACCAGTAGTTGTTCAGCACCGACATGTCGCAGGCGCCCTGCACGTTGGGCTCTCCGCGCAGCGCGTTCACGCCGCCGCCGATCTTCCCGATGTTGCCGAGCAGCAGCTGGAGGATGCAGTCGCAGCGGATGTTCTGGACGCCGACCGTGTGCTGGGTCATGCCCAGGGCGTAGAGGATGGTGCCGGGCCGGTTCTTCGCGAACAGCTCGGCGATCTCCTCGATCTGCTTTGCCGGCACGCCCGAGATCTGCTCCGCCACCTGCGGCGTGTAGCGCGCGAAGTGTTGCCGCAGCTTCTGGAACACGCACTGGGGATCGTCGAGGGACTTCGCCTTCTGCGGCTTCTGGTCCTTGCCGAGCTGGTAGCCCCAGGAGGCGGAGTCGTATTTGTGCTTCTCGCGGTCGTATCCGCTGAACAGGCCGTTCTCGATGCCGAAGTCGTCCCGCGCGAGGAAGAGCGCGTTGGTGTGGAGCTTCACGTACTCGGCGTCGTACCAGCCGTTCTCGATCACCAACCGGATGATCGCGCCGAGGAAGGCGATGTCCGCGCCGGGCCGGATGCGCGCGTACACGTCGGCGATGTTGGAGGTGCGGTTGTAGCGCGGATCCACGTGGATGATCTTTGCGCCCTTCTCCTGGGCCTTGCGGATCCACTTCATCGCCATCGGGTGGTTCTCGGCCGCGTTCGAGCCCTCGATGAGGAACACCTTGGCATTCTCGAGATCGGCCCAGTGGTTCGTCATCGCGCCGCGGCCGAAGGAGGCCCCCAGACTGGGGACCGTGGGGCTGTGTCAAAGCCGCGCTTGGTGCTCCACGAAGTTGGTGCCGAGGATCCGCCCCAGCTTGTTCCAGAGGTAGGCCTCCTCGTTGGTGTTCTGCGCGCCGCCCAAGAGAGCGATGGCGTCGGTCCGGTTGACGGGGAACTCGCTGTCGCCGTCTTTCTCGGTCGCGACCCAGGTGGCGTCGCGCGTCGCCTTGAGCTTCTTGGCGATCTTGTCGAGCGCCTCGTCCCAGCCGATCTCGACCCAGCGGTCCGACCCGGGGGCGCGGTACTTCGGGGTGGTCAGGCGCTGCTTCGAGTCGTGCGTCGCGAATGCCGCGACGCCCTTGACGCAGAGCGATCCCTCGTTCACCACGCCATCCGGGTCGCCCTCCAGGTTGACGAGCTTCCCGTCGATGACGTGACCGACCATCGCGCAGCCGCACGAGCAGAAGTTGCAGACCGTGGTGAATTCCTTCGCGCCGGCGAGCTTCATCTCCGCCGCGCGCGAGGGCTGCGGTGCGATCAGGGTGTCCAGAGTGACGCCCGCGCCGCCGGTCGCGATGACCTTGAACAACTCCCTCCGGGTGACGGCCATTCGAGTCTCCTTCCGCGTCCGAGAGCTCGGAAGCGTAGCCGCGCCGCGACCGCGGGATAATGGGCCGATGTACCTACTGGATTCGTGCGCGGGTCAGTTCTCGGCCGGCATCATCGCCGACAGCGTGTCGTCGAACTTGGCCGGGTTCTCGTCGAAGGCCAGGCCCGTGTGGCAGCTGTCGCAATCCTGGCCGAGCTTCTTCTTCTTGCCGTCGGCGAGCGTCGCCTCGTGCTGGCTGTCGTGGCAGCGGAAGCAGCCCGCGTTCGCGACCCCTTCCACCTTGTGGCCGATGTTCGAGCGGTACCGGTTCCAGGTCAGGTTCATGGCCGGATAGACGTTCCGCAGATAGATGATGGCGAGCGTCTTCGCCGCCTTGTCCAGCGCCGCGGGGTCCGGCTTCACCTCTGGATGTTCCTTCTGGTAGGCGGCGGCAAGCGCGGTCTTGAAGTGCCCCTCGGCCTGCTCGCGCGGGACCGTGGCCTGGGTGAGGAGCCCGACCGAAACCTCCGCGATGAACGGCATCTTCGCGTCGAGCGCGGCGATGAAGAGCGCCCGGTCGACCGCGTTCTTGGCCGTGCCGTCGAAGATGTGCGTCGGCCGGTTGTGGCAATCGATGCAGTCCATGATGCGCACGCCGAGCGGCTTTTCCGGCGCACCCGGGGGCAGATACTCGGCGACGACCTGGCCCTTGGCGACCAGCGTGATCTTTCCCACCTTGCCGCGCTCCGGGTCGAGATATTCGAACCTCACCTGGTTGTCGGGGTTCGCGTGCCAGTGGATCCCCTCGTATTTCTCCGTCCGCCGGTTGAAGCCACCGATGCGCAGGAGCATCGCGTTGAACTTCGGCGTGTTGTCCTCGTCCAGATCGTAGTGCGCAAAGAGCTTGACGCGATCGGCCCTGAACCGCTGTGGTGAGTGGCACCCTTCGCAAGTCTTGTGCGCAGGGGGGAGATCTTCGACCCGCGCGACCACCGGCCGGTCGTAGCTCGAGGTCAAGACCCCGAGGAGTTGGTGGACGCCGTTCCACTTGGCCTTGATCACGGCGGCGGCGCCGGGGCCGATGTGGCACTCGACGCAGGCGACGTTCGAGTGCGGCGAGCGGCTGAAGGCCTCCCATTCCGGCTGCATCGGCTGATGGCAGGCCGTGCCGCAGAAACCCGGCGAGTCCATGTGCTCGACCGCCTTCTGGCCGACGAACGCGAAGAGCCCGACGTTGGCGAGCGTGGCGACAGCGACGAAGATGATCCGCCTCCGCGCGGAGCGATCGGCGAAGGCCGCATCGAACGCCGCCTGCAGCGCGTCCCTGGAGCCTTCGCGGTGGCGGCGGCGGTCGACATGGAGTCCCAGAGGAATCAGCAACAGGCCGATCGCGAACAAGACCGGCAGCGCGACGACGACGAGCAGGCTCTGGTACGGGTTCTCCTTCGACGAGGCGAGCCCGATCGCCAGCAGCAGGAGAATGGCGAAGCCCGAGACGGTGCTGATGATCGAGCCCAGCAGCGTGATCCAGTTCGCCCAGAGGCGCGGGAGCAGTGACGTGAAGCGCAAGCGGCACGTCCTTTCGCAGGATTCCCTTCCGATTGGTGCGGCCGGCGCCGGAGCGAGCCCGCGCTGGCCACGGCTGCGTCATTTCAGAGTGCGCACGTAGGCCACCAGCCCGTCGATCTGGGCCCCGTCCAGCTTGTCCTTGTAGCCTTCCATCACGGCGTCGCCCTTCTTCGCGCCGTCCTCGATGGCCTTCTTGATCTGCGCTTCCGTCTTGCCCTTCTGCCAGGACGCCGCCGTCATGTCGTCGACCTTCATCTTCTTGCCCTGATCGGTCTGCCCCTTGCCGTCTGCGCCATGGCATGAGGCGCACTTCCCCTTCCAGTTGCGTTCAGCTTTCTTGTCGACCTCGGCGCGCGCTGAAGCGGCGCAGATCAAAGCCAGCAGCAGCAATTTCAGGCTACGCATGGATCGATTCTCCTTCCAGAGGATCGCAATGAAGCCGGATCATGACAGCGCCACGATTGGTTTGTATTGGGCGAAGGACCTACTGAAGCGGATGCGTCCGTGTGCTATCGCGTTCTGCGAAGGGGACTTCCTAATGTTGGAGCAGCGGAGCGAATCGGAATCGCGCATCCTCTTCGTTCTGCTGGCAGCGCTCGCGTGTGCCGGGCCCGCGGGCAAGGAGGGTCTCCCTGGAGATGCCGGCCCCCAGGGTCCGCCCGGCCCTCCCGGTGTCCCCGGCGTGTTCGACTATTCGGTGATGACCCCGGCGGAGCTCGAGGCGGCGAAGATCGCCATCCAGCTCACCGGCATCATCATCCCGGACGACGGCAGGCCGGTCGTGAGCATGACGGTCACGGAGCGGCACGGCGCCGGTGTGAAGGGCCTGTCGACGGCGCTCGTCAGCTGGCGCTTCGCGCTGCTCAAGCTCGACCCGGCCGGGAACGGCACCGCCGCCGGCGACGCGAACGACAACTGGGTCAGCTACATGGCGTCGAACGACCAAAGCAGTGCCAGCACCGAGGAAGCCGGCACCAGCGGGCTCACCGATCACGCCGACGGTACCTACACGTATCAGTTCACCAAGAACGTCATCGCCGGCCCGACGGGGGCGGGCACCACCTACGAGCCTTCGAAGGTGCACCGCGTCATCATCCTGGTCTCCGTGAAGTCGCCCAACCCGCCGTTCACGCCCGTCAACATCGTGAAGGACTTCGTTCCCTCCACCGGCGCGGACGTGACCGGACAGAACGAGAAGGTCGACCAAACTGCTTGCCTCGAGTGCCACACCACGTTCCGCGCCATCGCCGGCGCCGCCGGCGCGCTGGGGACGGGCGAGTTCCACGGCGGCGCGCGCTTCGACGTCCGCAGCTGCATCGCGTGCCACAACGATCAGAGGCGGTTCAAGACGACGCCCATCACGCTGCCCGACACTCCCGTCGTCGCCGCCGACCTGACATGGCCCGGCGACATGCAGGTGACGAACAACGAAACGATCATGAACGTGCCGGTCTTCATCCACAAGATCCACATGGGCGAGCGTCTCAACATGACCGGCATGAAGAACCCGCCCGTCGCAAACGATTCCGGGGGCACCTACGCGGGCTACGAGCGGCCTTACAACGTCACCTTTCCGCAGGACGTTCGCAATTGCGTCAAGTGCCACCGCAGCCCGGCGCCGATGGCGGGCAACTGGAAGGCCGCGCCGAGCCGGCGCGCCTGCGGGGCTTGCCATGACGACCGCAGCTTCGCTAGCGGGACGCCGCCGCCAGGCCGCCGGGGGCACTCCGGCGGACCCCAATCGAACGACAACAGCTGCCTGTTATGCCACGCGGAGGGCGCGTCCGCGGGCGTTCCCAAGAGCCACGTTCCAGTGTCGCCCCCGAACCCGAACAACATCTACCTCAATCCGACGAGCGGCACCTCGAACACGAACGCAGCGTACGTCGCCGCGGCGGGCTCCGTGCCCCCGGGCGCCAGCGTCTTTACGTACGAGGTGAGCAGCGTATCCACCTGGGACGACGCAGGCACGAAACGGCCGCAGATCGTCTTCAAGATCAAGCTCGACGGCGTCGACGTCGTCTTCCCGGCCGCCTGTCCCCGTACGGCTCCGTGCGTTCCGCCGAACGCCAAGGAGCTGATGCCCAACTTCGTCGGCTCGCCGAGCGCGTTCTTCGCCTATGCCGTTCCGCAGGACTGCAACGGCGATCCGGACTGCAAGCCGCCCGGCAAGGCGACGCCCGCGGACTTCAACGTCACCGCGAGCGCGTACATCCGCAACGTGCTGAACGGCACCAGCGCCTGCTCTGGCGCGCTGACGGCGACCAACATCCCGACCGGGGATGCCGACCTCTCCGGGCCAGACGCGAGCGGCTTCTACACGCTGAAGGCGAAGTGCATCGTCATCCCGGCGAACGCGACCATGCTCACCGGCGGCATCGGATACACCTACAGCCTCGGCAATCCGCAGACTGATCACTCGCTGGACTTCGCGAACAACAATCAACCGCTGACGCAGATCAGTCTGGGGACACCCTATACGTACACGGCGAACGCCAGCGGATATGCCGGCAAGGGCGGCCTGATCGTCCCGGCAACGGACGTCTCGATGGTGGCAACGGGCCATACGGCCCGACGCGCTATCGTCGACAATATCAAGTGCGGCGCCTGCCACGTCTCGCTGGGTGTGGGGCCGGACTTCCACGCCGGCCAGCGCAACGACGCGAAGACTTGCAACTTCTGCCACAACCCGAACCGGACCAGCAGCGCCTGGTCGGCGAACATGAAGGACTTCGTACACAGCATCCACGGCGCTGAGAAGCGGGCCTCCTGGTCGCCTGGTGTCAAGTTCACCTGGCACGAGAAGTCGCCGACCCAGGGTTACTGGCAGACGACCTATCCGGCGGTCCTCAACCGGTGCCAGATGTGCCACCTCGACGGCACGTTCGACTTCAGCACCGACCCGATGAACGCGGCGCTGCCGAACATGCTCACGAGCACGGTCGGCCAAGGCACTTACGCGCCCGGCAGCGTGCACTCGCCCTACATTACCGAGGGCAATGACTACGGATCGGGGTTCAAGTTCGACGCGGTGAACGGGGTCCTCGTCAACGAGGCCGAATCCACGACGCTGATCGTCTCGCCCATCGTGGCCGCGTGCTCGGCGTGCCACGACAGCCCTTCTGCCGTCGATCACATGCAGACCAACGGCGGGTCATTCTGGGAATCGCGCAGCGCGGCTGCCGCCAAGAAGCAAGGGGAGCAGTGCCTGATCTGCCACGGACCCAACCGGATCGCCGCGATCAGCCTGGTGCACACCGACAAGACGCCCTGAGGCTCGAATGCGCGGATTGCAGGGAGTTCTGGTCGTGGGGCTGGCCCTTTGCTCCTGCTCCGAGGCCCGTCCGCAGCAGGGCGAGCTGGCCAATCCGGTGAGTTGGGAGGAGGAGATCTCCTCGCTCACCGCCGCGAGCTGCAACTCCTGCCACTCGGGAACGGCCGCGGCGGCCGGGTACCAAACCACCTCGTACCTCGAGGCGCTCGGTCCCTATGAGGCGCCGGTTGCGGTGGCAGGTCAAGCGGACTCGCTCTTGCTCCAGACCATCGATCCAGCCCACGCCGATGCGGTCCACCAGCCGGTCTCCGGGACCTACCCCACCATGCGCGCCTGGGTGGTGGACGGGAAGCTCTCGTTCTTCCGCTCCGGCATCCACGAGGGCGGAATCCTCAATCCGCACGACGCGGAGTTCCACAGCAACCTGGTGCGGGACGCCGGGTGGAATTTCGCCAATTGCCAGCATTGCCACGGGGACGACCTCGCCGGCGGCAAGGCGGCGGTTTCGTGCCAGGGCTGCCACTCCTTCCAGGTGCCCGCAGGGGGTACGCCCACCTGCACCTCGTGCCACGGCAGCGCGCAGTCGCCGGCTCCACCGCGCGACCTGTCCGGCAGCAGCAGCACTTCCGCCCGCGGCGTCGGCGCCCACCAGGCGCACCTCTTCGGCAAGACGCTCATCTCCGCGCCGATCAGTTGCCCGACCTGCCATCCGGTACCGGCGCAGGTCGACAGCCCGGGACATCTCGATCACCCGCTTCCCGCAACCGTCACCTTCTCCGGGCTCGCCGTCGCCGACGGCGCAGCGCCCGCCTGGAACGGCACGTCCTGTGCGGGCAGCTACTGCCACGGCGGCGGGGCGAAGCTCTCCGGCGACACCGCGGCCGCGCTGCGCGCGCCGGCGTGGACGCTCGGGACCTCGCAGGCGTTCTGCGGTTCGTGCCACGGCGTGCCGCCCAGCATCGGTCCGCACAGCGGGGTCGTCTTCCCCAACTGCGCCGGCTGCCATCCCAGGACGGTGGACGCCAGCGGCAACATCCTCGTCTCCGGTCCTCCCGATGCCCGGACGAGCTTTCACATCAATGGAGCGATCGATGTCGGTCCCTAAGGCGTTGGTCCTCGCCCTGCTGGCTTCGGCCGCGGCGCGCGCCGGCGGCGACGCCACCACGCTGTTCGACTCCAGCCCTTACGTGCGCGACGGCGCACACCAGGACAACTCCCTCTACGAGGCCTTCTCGCTCAACGCCCGCGCCGACGGCACCGATTGGCTCAAGGACATCCGGGTCGTGGCGCGCGGCTGGGGACGGCTCACCTTCGGGTCGGCCTTCGACGAGCACGCCACCGCGGGCGACGTCGACTCCCTCTTCGTCGAAGGGCGGCTCCTCGAGCGCCATCTGCTCCTCAGGCTCGGCCGGCAGCTCATGACCGGCGGCGCGATGCGGGCGACGCAGGTCGACGGGATCACCGCGGACGGGGTGATCGCCCACGGCGTGGGCGTCCAGGGCTGGGCCGGCGTCCCGGTTCAGCCGCGCTTCGCGCAGGCGGGCGGCGACTTCATCACCGGGGGGCGCGCGTTCTGGCGCCAGGGGTTCGATTCCGAGGTGGGCGTCTCCTACGTCTATGCGCTGCGGAAGGGATACCTCGCCCGCAGCGATCTCGGCGTGGACGGGAGCTGGACGCCCGTGCGCCCGGTGACGGTGAGCGGCGTGCTCCAGTGGAGCCTCGAGGAAGGCCGGCTCGCCGAAGGCCGCCTGCAGGCGCTCTGGCAGGTGGACAAGAAGCTGCAGCTCGTCGGCGACGTCAGCCGCACGGCGCCGGACCTGTTCATCGACCGCAGCTCGATCTTCGCGGTGTTCTCCGAGGAGCTGCGCAACGAGGCGGGCGCCGAGGTGGTCTACCGGCTCCTCCAGCCGCTCTCGCTGGAGGCCGACTTCCACTGGTTGCGGGTGGAAGGCGGCCACGGCTACCGAACGGGGGCGCGGGCCACGTACCGGACGCCGAATGGCGGGTCCTACGGGGCCGAGCTGCGGCTGCTCGACGAGCCCGACAACGGCTACACGCTGGCGCGCGTCTTCGGCATCCGCAAGCCGCGGCAGGACATCACCATCACGCTCGACCTCGACGCGTACTGGCTGCAGCAACCGATCAACGGGAGCAAGCACTCGTTCGTGGGGACCCTGACCGGCGGCTGGGCTTTCCTCCCCAATTGGGAGGCGATGATCGCGACCTCGTTGGGCGTCACGCCGTATTTCGAGCGGCGCACGGAAGTGATCGCGCGGTTGGTCTATCGCTTCGGCATTCCCGCCGGCTTGCCCGGGGGGTTCCGGTGAGACGCGCGCTCCTGGTCGCCGGCGCGGTGCTCGCCTGCGCCACCGCGGCGACCATCCTGGGCACGGCCCCCACCGGCGACGAGATCCTCTTCCCGCACCAGCGCCACAAGACGGCCGAGGTGGACTGCCTCGTCTGCCACGAGCCGGTCTACGACGCAAAGACGTTGGAGGGGGAGTTCCTGCCCAAGGAGTCGAAGTGCCTGGAGTGCCACAAGCAGAAGAAGGTGGACGGCCAGTGCAACTTCTGCCACCTCGACGTCCAGCACGCCGCCACCTGGCCCAAGCGCGCGCCGCGCCTGAAGATGGATCACTCGGCGCACATCGAGCGCGTCAAGGAGGACTGCTCGGTGTGCCACTCGCGACTCTCGGAGCCGCGGCAGCACGCGCCGATCACCGACGGCCACGCCGCCTGCTTGAAGTGCCACGAGCACTCGCAGCAGTACGCGGATGCGAGATGCGACACGTGCCACGTCGATCTCTCGTCGTACCCGCTGATGCCGGTGACGGAAGTGTCGCACCAGGGCGACTTCCTGCGCCGCCACGCGAGCGTCGCGCGCTCCTCGCAGCAGTCCTGCGCGACCTGCCACGACCAGAACTTCTGCCTCGACTGCCACGCGAAGACCACGATGGTGCCGATCGAGACCAAGCTGGTCGATAGGCCCGATCGCCGGTTCATCCACCGGCAGGACTTTCTCGGGAGGCACTCGGTGGATGCGCGGGGGGACCCGGCATCCTGCCAGCGCTGCCACTCGACCAGCTCCTGCGAGACTTGCCACGAGCTCTCGCACGTCTCCGCCGGAACGAGCTCGCTCAATCCCCACCCTCCCGGCTGGGGCCTGCCCGGCTCGGGCGCGTTCCACGGCGACGCCGCCCGGCGCAACATCCAGAGCTGCGCCTCCTGTCATGACCAGGGCGACGCGTCGAACTGCGTCAGCTGTCACCGCGTGGGGGGAATCGGAGGCGATCCGCATCCCGCCGGGTTCCGCTCGCGCCACAACCTTTCTGAAGCCCAGAGCGACGGCCGCTGCGCGGCCTGCCACCGCTGAGATCCTTGCCCCGATGGGGCCTTGGTCCAATGGCGCTGGATCGCTTCGTCGAGCACGGATCGCCTCATTTCCATGCCCATTCCCCGCCGACCCTTGGGACGTTCGCTCGCCCTGGCCTCTTTCCTGCTCGCGCTCCCCGGCGTTGCCCGGGCGCAGTCGCCCGATCCCCCGGCGCCGCCTGCGGTCTTCGCGCCCGCTGCGCGGCCGGAGCCGCCATGGTGGAACGGCAAGCTCTACACATGGGGCAGCGTCGGGACGACCTTCGCGTACGGCCAGACTTATGGCAGCGCGAACGTCGGTGCCGGCTGGTTGATGCGGTATGGTATCGCGCCCAACGTCGAGCTGGGGTACGCGTTCGGGAACTCGCCGACCCTGTGGTCCCTCAGGCCCGGCGTCAGCTGGTACATGCCCGTCGCCGTCTTGCACCCTTACGTCGGCGCGTACTACACGCACTGGTTCGTGGGCGGCGGAGAGCCCGACCAGAACGGAATCGGCGGGCGAGCGGGCTTTTCGCTGGGGCGGGTCCTCTCACTTGGCGTGACTTATGACCATGCGCTGGGTTGCAACCGGAACTGCGACAGCTGGGCGCCCCAGATCTCCGCCGGATACTCGTTCTAGCTCCGGCCGGGCGGCTCAGGGGCTACGCTTCATCGTCACCTGCGGCGGCCGCCGCCACCACCACTACTGAAACCGCCCCCGCCCCGATTGCGCGCAGCCGCGTCGTGGCTCAAGCCAGCGGGTGCGCCTCCGTACGAGCCGCGGTCGCCAGCCTAGGCCAATTCCGCTCGCCGCGAGCGCCTCCAGGATCTCGCGATGGCCAGCGGGGTGGCGAAGGTGCGCCACCTCACCCGCGATCGAGGGCTTGCCGCAGGTCTTCGACCAGGTCCTGCCCGTTCTCGATTCCCACCGACAGGCGGATGAATCCGTCGTCGATGCCCAGCTTGCGGCGGGTCTCCGGGGGCACCGAGGCGTGCGTCATGATCGCCGGATGCTCGATCAGGCTCTCCACGCCGCCCAGCGACTCGGCCACCGTGAACAGCCGCAGCGCCTTGAGGAACGAGCGCGCCGCCGGCAGGCCGCCCTTGATCACGAACGTGAGCATCCCGCCGAAGCCCTTCATCTGCTTGCGGGCCAGCGCGTGCTGCGGATGTTCCGGCAGGCCGGGCCAGGTGAGGCGCTCGACCTTGGGATGGCGGCGCAGCGCTTCCGCGACCAGGCGCGCGTTCTGATCGTGCCGCTCCATGCGGACGTGCAGCGTCTTCAGGCCGCGAAGCACCAGGAACGAGTCGAGCGGTCCGGGCACCGCGCCCACGGCGTTCTGCAGGAACGCGAGCTTTTCGTGCAGGTCGTCGCGGCGCAGGACCAGGGCACCGGCCACCACGTCGCTGTGGCCGTTCAGGTATTTCGTCATCGAGTGCGCCACGACGTCGAACCCGAGCTCGAGCGGGCGTTGGAAGAAGGGGGTGGCGAAGGTATTGTCGCAGACCGAGATCACCCCGCGCTTCCGGCAGACGTCAGCCAGCGCGGCCAGATCGCAGATCTTCAGCATCGGATTGGTGGGCGTCTCCACCCAGAGCAGCTTCGTGTTCGGCCGGAACGAAGCCTCGACGACTTTCGGATCGGTCACGTCCACGATGGACGTACCCACGCGATCTCCACCCATGTGTCCGACATACGCGATATTGTCTTGCACATTGACCAGCATGCAGTCGCCATGGCCATCCAAGTCGGTCTGACCGACCAATCTAACGTTCCATGCCTCTGCGGAGCGTTTGCCGCGAATTGTCATGCGAGTTCCTTTTGGGCGTCCGACCAACGTTGCATCAGGCCTGGGTCAATCGCTTGCATACGCAGTGGCCTCATCCGTGCCCGATGCACGCGCGAGCACACGTGCCAAGTTTCTTTCAACCACGCTGAATTCCTCGGACATTACGGCGCGCGGGCGCCGCAGACCGATCCGTACCTCCTCGTACACGCGGCCCGGATGTGCACTCATGACGACAACTCGATCCGAGAGATATACCGCTTCCCGCACCGAGTGTGTAATGAAAAGAACTGTCTTGCCGTACGCCTGCCAAATTCGCATCAACTGCACTTGGAGAGCGCTTCGCGTTTGTGCGTCCAGGGCGCCGAACGGCTCGTCCATGAGAAGCAGTTCCGGATCGTAGGCTAACGCTCGGGCGATCGCTACACGCTGCTTCATACCACCGGACAATCGGTTCGGAAAGTAGCGCTCGAATCCTTCGAGAGATACGAGTTTGACGAGACGCTGCACAACTTCCATCTCGGCGGGCCGTCCCAACCGGCGACGAGCCATCCCGAAACGTATATTGTCGTTAACGTCCAGCCAAGGGAACAGCGCGAATT
>Ga0137418_10001389_pt1 | contig 22297 bp, 19 predicted proteins | sample CZODoug3_1_2_16f_FD_122242 | JGI IMG/M metagenome (GOLD analysis project Ga0137418, IMG submission 122242) | Vadose zone soil fungal communities from Angelo Coast Range Reserve, California, USA - CZODoug3_1_2_16fungal (Hybrid Assembly) | ecosystem: Environmental > Terrestrial > Soil > Vadose...
CTCGGCGCTCCCGCAGCGATATCAGCCGCGATCAACGACTGCGTCGCGCCGCTGGGCATTTCCTTCAACAAGCTTCCGATCCGTATCTCCGCCATTGGCGATGCCATCGCGGATGCGCAACAAGGCAAACCTCAAGAGCAAGCCAAATGATCATCGACTGCCACGCCCATCTGGTGCCGCCAAGTCTGCTGGATGAGATCCGCGCCCAGGCCTCTCACTTTCCCTCGATCCGCCTGATCGAAGACGGCGGAAGCCTCGGTTTCTCGTTTGCCGGCGGCAAGCCGACGCGGCCGGTTTCAAAGCCGCTGAGTGATCTGCCCGCCCGCCTGAAATGGATGGACGAACAGCAGATCGAGCGTCAGGTGGTTGGCGGCTGGCTGGATATGTTTGCCTATGAAGTGCCTGCGGAGGAGGGCGTGAACTGGTCGAGGCTGATCAACACCCACCTGGCGCAAACCGCGATGCGCGAGCCACGGTTTGTGCCGCTGGCCACCGTTCCCTTGCAGGACGGCGCGCGTGCCGCCGAGGTGTTGCGCGAAGCCCATGCCGCCGGTTTTAAGGGCACGATGATCGGGACCCAGCCCAAAGGCAAGGGCGGCGTGCTCGACGATCCCTCGCTGGCGCCGTTCTGGGAGGCCGCCAACGAACTCGGATCGGTGGTTTTCATCCATCCGGTGTTCGAAAGCGGCGATGACCGCGTCCATGATTACGGGATGGCGAATGCGGTGGGGCGGATCACCGATACGCTGATCGCGATGTCGCGATTGATCTATGCCGGTCATGTCATCCGCTATGCCAACGCCAAGATCGTCGCCGGTATAGGCGGCGCGGCGCTGCCTTATGTGATCGGCCGCCTGCGCCGGAATTATTCGCTCGACAAGGACAAGCTCGGCGATCCCGATGCAGCACTCGCCGCGATGTATTACGACACCATTGTCCAGGATCCCCGCGCGCTGCGCTACCTCGCCGACATCGTCGGCGCTGAAAGAATCATGATGGGTTCGGATATGCCGTTCCCGATCGGCGATCTCGCGCCGCTGAAGATTGTCATGGAGACCAAATTCTCGGACGCGGAGCGCGCCGCCATCAATGGCGGTTTGGCGCAGCGGCTGTTCGGGCTGTGAGGACGTACCCATGAAGCTCGATATCGGTGGTGTCGAAACCATTCAGGCTCCGGTTGACGTGCTCTGGAAAGCGCTCAACGATCCCACGGTGTTGACGCGCTGCATCCCGGGCTGCAAGACCATGACCGAGATCGCGGCCGACGCCTACAAGGTCGAGATGCAGCTGCGCGTCGCGGCGGTGGGCGGCTCGTTCGAGGGCGAGATCGCGCTGTCGGACAAGGAGCCGCCGAACGCCTGCAGCATCAAGGTCTCCGGCGCCGGCACGCTGGGCCACGGCAACGGCAGCGCGCGCTTCCAGATCGAACCGGACGGGCCGACCGCGTCGCGCCTGACGTTTCAGGGCGCCGGTGAAATCGGCGGGCTGGTCGCGGGCGTCGGCCAAAGGATTTTGAGCAGCGTCTCGAAGCATCTTGTCGGACGGTTTTTTACGGCGCTGCGCAAGGAATTCGAGACGCCGGTCGAGGGTGCTGCGGAATAGCTTTAACGAGAAATTGTGGGAGGACGGCCATGAGTAAAAGTCGCACCAGCCTTGCCTGCGCCCTGGCGCTGTCGTGGGCTGTGCCTGCATTCGCTCAGGCGCCGGAACCGATTTCGATCGTCGTATTCGGGCCTCCGTCGCTCGGTGCGTTTTTGCCCCCGGTGATAAGAGCGCAAAAGCTCGACGAGAAAAATGGTCTTGCGATCAAATTCGAGGAACGCACCCCCGACGCCTATACCGCGCAATTCAACTCCGGCGAATTCAAGCTTGGCGGCAGCGCGTCCTTGCTGACGGTCGGCCTTGCCGACACGCGCGGTGTCAAAGTCACCTATCTCTTCAACCTGTTCGATTACTGGGGAGCGGTGGTCACGTCCCGGCCTGAGATCAAGACGCTGCGGGATCTCGAAGGCAAGGAAGTCGCCGCGGCAAAGGGCACCACCAACTGGGTGATGTTCGATTGGTTCGCGCGACAGCTCGGCGCCGATACCGCGAAGTTTTCGGTGATCAACACCGCGACCCCCGGCCTGATCGGCTATGCCGTCGCCGATCGCGCGGCGGCGGTCCAGCTCTGGGAGCCGGCCTATACGACCCTGCTGTCGAAGAAGAGCGATATGCGAACCATCGACATTGGCATTGCCGAGAGCTGGAAGAAATTCACCGGCAGCCGCAACATTCCCTATCTCGGCGTCGCCGCCCACATCGATTGGGTGGAAAAAAACCCGAAGCTGATCCCAAGACTTTACGCGGCCTACAAGGAAGCCTCCGAATGGGTCACCGCGCATCCCGATGATGCGTCGAAACTGATCGCGCCGAAGGGAACGCCTGATGACCAGAAGGCGATAGCGGAACTCATTCGCGCCAATGACCGGCTTGGCATGAACGTGCAATGGGCCTCGGACGTGCGAAAGGAAATCAACTCGGTCTATTCAGCCGGAAAATCGATCGCGTTCCTCCCATCCGATCCCGCCGCCGCGACGATCTATCAGGCGCCTGGCAAATGAGCGCGACCGAGCCTCAAGCCGGATCGCCGGCGTTGGCAACCATGCTGTTTGAGGCAATGAAGCGGCTGGGGTCGTCGGTACTGCCGTTCGTCGTGGTGATCCTGATCTGGCAATTCGCTTCGCTGTTTTTCCCGCGCTTTCTGTTTCCATCGCTGATCGATGTGTTCTGGCGCTGCCTTGAAATCTTCTCCAGCGGGACGATGTTCGCCGATGTGCTGTCGACGATCCTTCGCATCCTGGCGGGGCTTGCGGGCGCTTTCTTGATCGGCGGCCTGCTCGCGTTATTGATGGTGCGCTCGCGCGCCGTCGATAAGTTCCTTGCTCCGATCCTGACATTGTTCCAGGGCATTCCGGCTTTGTCCTGGGTGGTGTTCGCCATCATCTGGTTTCATGGCGTTGAGTTTCGTATTTTCTTCATCATGGTGATGACGACGCTCCCGGCGTTCACGTTTCAGGTGCTGGGCGCCTTGCGCGCGATGTCCAAGGATCTCATGGAGATGGTCTTCAGCTTCCGCCCCACCCGGATCAAGCTGTTTCGGGTCATGATCGCGCCGGCGATCCTGCCGGACATTCTGACGGCGTGGAAAGTCAATCTCGGTAACGCTTCGCGCGTCGTTGTCGTCGCCGAACTGGTCGGCGCTACCGGGGGTGTCGGCTATCAATTGCTGCAGCAACAGCAGCTGTTCGACATGGCCGGCGCGCTGGCCTGGACGCTGCAGCTGGTGTTTTTCGTGCTGATCGTGCAGGGCGCGTTGACGCTGATCGAAAACACCGCGTTTCGTTATCGCGCCGTGTCGGAGCGCGCGATATGAGGGATACCGTGACGTCGGCTGACGCGGCCATTCACCTCGACAAGGTTTCAAAAATATTTGGCAAGGAAGGCGCCGACGCGTCGTACCGCGCGGTGGACGATCTCAATCTCGACGTTCGCCCCGGCCAGATGCTGGCGTTACTGGGCAAGACCGGCTGCGGCAAGTCGACCATCTTCAACATGATTGCCGGGCTGACCGAGCCGACCAGTGGCACGGTGCGCGTCAGCGGGCGCGATCCGTTCGCCGATTTCGACTCGTTTCGCGGCAGAATCGCGATCGTGTTCCAGAACGACCGGCTGCTGCCGTGGCGCACCGCCATCCAGAACGTCGAACTGGGGCTCGAGATGCTCGACGCGCCGGCTGCGGAGCGGCGAACCACGGCGCAACTCTGGCTGACAAAACTTGGGCTCGGCGGGCATGAGAACGATTATCCGCACGCGCTGTCGGGCGGCATGCGGCAGCGCGTCTCGATCGCGCGCGCGTTTGCGACCAATGCCAATATTCTGCTCTGCGACGAACCGTTCTCCGCATTGGATGAGTCGACCGCCGGACGGCTGCGCGCGGAATTCGTCCGGCTGGTCAAGGAAAACGGCAAGACGGCGGTATTCATCACCCATTCGATCAGCGAAGCGCTGGAAATCGGCGACCGGATCGTGGTGCTGAAACGCCCCGCGAAGATCGCCTACGACGTCAGCTTTGACGGCGGCACCGGTCGGGAAGAACGCGAGCTTATTCGAAGCCGGATCGGTGACGTGCTCGCGGTTTGAGCCAGCGCTGAGCTTCAGGCTGCCCGGGTGTTCGCCTTCCGCGGCACCAGGCGCTCGCTCGAAAGCGCTGCCTGCGCGCTCGATGCTCCTGCTTTATGACCGGTCTACGTAAATAAAGACCACATGCGGCGTCCCGGTGCCGGTTTTCTCCAGTGCGTCGGGGAGGAGCGGCCATAGGGATTGCTTAACCGGTGCCAGTGCACACTGGCACGACGTTGCGCCTGATTCAAACGCGCTTTCGCGCGATCGAGAACCTCGGCCTTCGCCAATGCTGGCTGGCGCGCCGCCGTCCTTTGCTTTTTGTTGTCGCCGCTCAATAGAGGAAGCCATGTCCGACCTCAGTTCGACCTCGGGCCAGGCCGCGCTGAAACAGCGACCGGGCGCCAATCCAAACGTCTTGCTGCCGGTGCTGTGGCTGACGGCTGCGGTGGCAATCGGATTGCCCGCGATCCGCGGCGGCGTCTTCGATGCCATGTCCACGGATGATGCCATGCGGCTGGTCCAGGTTCGCGACTGGATCGGTGGGCAAGGCTGGTTCGACCTGTTCCAATATCGATTGGATCCGCCTGGCGCGTCGATGCACTGGTCGCGCGTCGTCGACGTACCCCTGGCCGCGTTGATCCTGTTGCTGAGGCCGATGATTGGAACCCACGGCGCAGAAACCGTGACGCTGGTTGTTTGGCCGGCGCTGTTGCTTGCGGCCGCGCTCGTGCTGGTCGCGTCAATTGCCAGGCAATTGAGTAACGGCGTCGCTAACGCGCAGATAGCGGCAGTGGTGCTGGCCGTGCTGGCCGCGCCGGCGCTGATCCATTTCCGGCCAGGCGCGATTGATCATCACAACGCGCAGATCGTTTTGTTGCTCGCCCTGGTCTTGCTGACGTCACAGATCGAGCAGAGTGCGGTCAAGGCCGCGCTGGGCGGCCTGGTGGCATCGCTATCGCTGGCGATCGGCGTTGAAATGCTGCCCGCCATCGCAGCGATAGGTCTTGCCGTAGCTGGCCTGCTTGTCTGGCGCGGTGCATCGGTCTCGCGACAGGTCGGCGCCTTCGGGGCGGGACTGGCGGCATCATCGCTGCTGCTCGCGCCGGTATTGCTTCCACTGCCTTCGCTGGCACAGCCAGTCTGCGATGCCTTCGGTGGACCGGTGCTGCTGCTGGTCGCCGGCGGCGGCATCAGTCTGATGATCATGGCCGGAATTGATCGCCACCACTCTGCGCTGCGCCTGCGCCTGGCGACGGGAGCGGCGTCGGCCATCGTCTTGGTCAGCGCGTTCCTTTCACAGTTCGCGGGATGCATCGCGTCGCCTTACGCACAGGTCGATCCGCTTGTGACGTCATTCTGGCTCGATAAGGTCGTCGAGACGATGTCGCTCGCCACGATGCTGCAGCTCACGCCGCAAAAAGTCCTCGGCTTCCACGGGTTTCCAGTGATGACAATGGGCTTCGCCTGGGCGGCGCTGATGCGGTCCAATCCGCCTGCACGGTTCCGCTGGATCCTTGGCATCATGACGCTGGCCGCGCTGATCGGGCTTAGCGTTTGGGAAATGCGGGTCGCTGCGGCGGCGGCGATGGTGGCGGCCCCGATTTTTGCCGCGAGCCTGGCCGTTCTGTGGCCAGCGCTTGCCGCTGGACGAAACCTGGTCCTTTTGGCACTCGCCCTGTCACCAGCGAGCTTTGCAGCCTTGGGGCTTTCGGCGAAGCCGCTGATCGACCTGATCTTCAAGCCGCAGATGACAATAGCCGAACGAGATGCGTCAACGTGCCGGTCCGTGTCCGATGTCGCTTCCATGACACACCTTCCGAAGGGACGTGTGATGGCGCCGATCGATCTCGGACCGCTGATTCTTGTCGACACCGATCACGCGGTGTTTGCGGCACCATACCATCGCAATAACGACGGCAACGTCGCGATGCTCAAGCTGATGCTTGCGCCGGTATCGACTGCGCGTCAAATACTATCGGATCGTCGCGTCGACTACGTGGTCATTTGCTCGACAGCTCCCGAGCAGGATCTTGTCAAATTCGCTCCAGACGGATTAGCGGCGCGGCTCGGCCGTGGCGAAACGCCTGACTTCCTGGAGCGGCTCGACCTCGACCCCACACACAAGATCTCTGTATGGCGCGTGCGAAGGTAAATCGCCTCACCTGACGACGTCGGTCCATTCCGGGCAGCTACGCTGGTCCACCGGGACAAGCCAGGCCTTGTAGTTGGTCTTGTCGATGATCTCGGCCGGCAGGATGACCTTTTCCGGCAATGGCTCGCGCTTGAGATGGCGCACCGCCGCGCGCGTCGCGACGCAGCCGATCTTGAACATGTTGAAATCGACTGACGCGAGGATCGCGCCGGTCTCGATCTGCCGGCAGAATGCCGTTGATGCCGATAACAACAGATGTACGCTTCGCTTCCTTCAGGGCTTCCAATACGCCGAGCGCCATCCCGTCATTGGCGGAGAGCACGGCGTCGATCTGCGGGTGCTCGCCCAGGAATTTCTCCATCACCCGTTTGGCGTCGGGTTGCTGGTAGTTGCCGATCCCGGAGCCGAGCACCTCGATGCCCGGAAACTCGGCGAAGGCGCGCTGGTATCCGCGCACGCGCTCGCGGTTGGTCGGTGCCGCCGGGGTGCCTTCGATGACGACGATCTTTCCTTTGGCCCCGAGATGTTCGAACAGGTAGCGCGCTTCCCGGTATCCGATCTCGAAGTCGTCGGCGCCGACATAGGTAACGAAGCTCCCGGGCAGGGGATTGGAAACCAGCACGACCGGAATTTTCGCTTCGTTGAGCTTCTTGACCGAATCGACCATGGCGACGTCATCGACGGGAATGAAGATCACGGCGTCCGGCCGGTCCTTCAGGACCTGCTCCACCATCGCCTTCTGTTCGTCGACATTGTCGGGCTGCTTCGGAACGAAGTGCAGGACTCGCGCCCCCGTTGAGCGCGCAATCTGGTCGGCGGCGATGCGGAACGCTTCATAGGCCGGGTTGGTCGAGTTCTTGGTGAACACGGCGATGGTCATCTCATCCGCCGCCCTGGCGCTGCCTGCGAACAAGGCCATCGAACCAGCCAGCACCGCCGCTACCAGATATTGCATCGTCGCCTCCTTGGGCATTGAGTTCGACTTTCCGTCATTGCGAGTTGGGACCGGTGGATAAGGCACCGACCCGCCTTGGATGAAAGTTTGAGGCTCGATGTTGGTAGTATGACACCGTTTTTGAGCGACTTTCTTCCTAGGAGCGAAGCGACGAAGCAATCCATCTTTTCTTTGCCGCTCCATGGATTGCTTCGCTTCGCTCGCAATGACGATTAAATTAAAGCCACAGGATCCGTTTGCGGTATTCGAGGTCGGTCAATAATGGCGCCGCCGGCCCCTGGTGGAACACGGCGCCGCGTTCCAGCGCGAAGACGCGGTCGGCCAGCGCCAGCACCAGATCGAGATTGTGCTCGACGATCACGATGGAGGTGTGCCGCCGTAAGAGGTCGAACACCCTGAACAGTTCGAGGATCAAGGTCGGCGCCAGCCCCTCGAACGGCTCGTCCAGCAGCAACAGTTTTACGTTGCCCGACATGGCGCGCGCCACCGCCACCATCTGCTGCTCGCCGCCGGACAGGTAGTCCGCCGCAACGTCCATGCGCTCTTTCAGGCGCGGAAAATATTCGAGGATCCGCTCCTCGCTCCACACCACGCCGTTGCTGCCGTCGGTCTTGCGCGCCAGGCGGCCGAGCGAGAGATTTTCCCGCACCGTCATGCCGGCGAACAGACCTCGACCCTGAGGCACGTAGCCGATGCCCATGCGCGAGATATCGGGTGCCGGCAGGCCTGCGATATTGCGGCCGTCATATTCGATGGTGCCGGACGCCAGCGGCACCAGCCCGGCCAGTGTTTTCAGGAGCGTCGACTTGCCGGCGCCGTTGCGGCCGAGCAACGCCACGATCTCGCCCTCGCGCACATCCAGCGTCGCGTCATGAAGGATGTGGCTCTTGCCGTAGAATGTGTTGACGCCTTCAAAGCGCAGGACCTGCGCGGCGTCTTGCCGGGCCTTGTCGGTGCGGCTGTGCTCAACCTCGGGGATGCCGGTGCCGGTATAGATTTCCTGCACGCGCCGGTCGGCACGCACCGCGTCGGGCGTGCCCGTCATCAGCACCTGGCCCTGGTTCATCACGGTGACAGTTTGCGAAAAACCGAGCACGCGATCGATGTCGTGCTCGACGATCAATACCGGAATGTTCGCGGCCACGTTCTTGATCAGGTTCGACACGCGTTCGCGCTCGGCGGCGGCGAGGCCAGCCAGCGGCTCATCGAGCAACAGCACCTGTGGTTTGGAGCCGAGCGCGATCCCCAAGTCCACCAGACGTTGCCCGCCATAGGACAGTTCGCCGCCTTCGATCTCTTCGATGCCTTCGAGACCGAGGAATTTTATCAGTTCGGCGGTTTCGGCGTGAACTTGCGGATAGCTGTCGATGTCGCGCCAGATGTTGAAGCGCATCGCATGCCGCGCCTGCAGCGAAAGCCGCAAGTTCTCGTAGATCGACAGGCCGCCGAACAGGTTGGTGATCTGGAACGAGCGCGCGAGGCCGCGATGGCAGATAAGATGCGAGGGCAGGCCTTGAATCTCGCGGCCATTGAGCTGCACGATGCCGGTGTCCGGGGTGTACAGACCGGACACCAGGTTGAACAAGGTCGTCTTGCCGGCGCCGTTCGGTCCGATCAGGGCATGAATTTCACCAGCTTCGATGGTCAGGCCGGCGCCGGCGACCGCGCGAATTCCGCCGAACTGTTTCGCAACGTTCTCGACCCGCAGCACCGTTCCCTTCAGGCTCTCCGGCAGTAGGAAGCCGGGCAGGGGCAAGCCTTGGTAGATCCTGCGCTTGCTCATCGCGGCGGCTTCTTCCGGCAGCGGACGCCAGCGCCGGGTAAACCTCTCCCAAATACCGACCAGTCCGCCGGGCGAGTACAGCACGAAGGCGACGAAGATCATGCCGAAATAGAGCAGCCAGTTCGAACTCCAGATCGAAAACAATTCGCGGAACAGGACGAAGAACAGCGCGCCGAGCGCCGGGCCCAGCATGTTGTGCATGCCGCCGATCACGACCATCGCCAGCAGCTCGCCGGAAAATGGCACCGAGACCGCTTCCGCTGACACAAGATAGGTCTGGAAGCCGAGCAGCGCGCCGGCCAGTCCCGTCACCACGGCCGAAATAACGAACACGCCCAGCTTGTAGCGTTCGACCGAATAGCCTTGAAACGTGGCGCGCAACTGGTTCTCGCGGATCGCCACCAGCACATGGCCGAATGGCGAGCGCACGACGCGCAGCAGCACATAGAGCACGACGAGCCCAATCAGCGCCACCGCGGCGTAGAAGGTAAGCCCATTGTCGAGGTTGAACGGTCCGATATTGCCGCCGCGCGTCAGGCCACTCAGTCCGTCCTCGCCGCCGGTCACTTCGGTCCAGCGGAACGCGACGGTGTAGGTCAGCGCCGCCAGCGCCAGCGTCAGCAGCGAGAAATATACCCCGCGCCGGCGCAGGATGACGATGCCCACGAAGGTCGACAGTACGGCGACCACCAGCATCGACAGCAGCAGGGGAATCACGATCGCATCGTGCAGCCAGTGTTTCTGGATGATGCCGGCGGCATAAGCGCCGATACCGAACCAGGCGCCATGCCCGAACGACACCAGCCCGGTGTAGCCCACACACAGATTGAGCCCCATGGTCGCGATCGTCAGGATCACCACCATGGAAGCGGTATTCACGGTGAGGCCGAATAGCCGCATCACGAACGGCAGCGCAAGGAGCGCCAGCGCCGCGATCAGCAGCGGCTGAAACTTCGAGTAAAGCCCTGTCCTCTTCATTCGAATTTCTCGATGCGCTCGCCGAGCAGGCCGCGCGGCCGGAACAGCAGCACCAGAAACATCAGGACATAAATCGACGCTTCACCGGCGGCCGGGAGAAAATGAATGGTGATGCCGCGCACCACGCCCACCAGCAGCGCCGCCAGCACCACGCCCCAGAAGCTGCCCAGTCCGCCGATCACCACCACGACAAAGGCGACGGTGATGATCTCCGCGCCCATCGCCGGATGCACGATCGTGATCGGGGCAAAGAATGCGCCGCCCATCGCGGCCATACCGACGCCGAGCATCACAATGGTGGTCATGTAGGGCTGCAGCCGGATGCCCAGTGCGGCAACCATATCGGGCCGCTGGATGCCGGCGCGCACCACGCGGCCGAACGAGGTCTTGTGCAGCAGCAGCCAGACGCCCAGCAGAACCGCGGCTACCACCACCAGCAGCATCAGCCGGTAGCGCGAGAACAGGAAATCGCCGACGATCACGGCGCCCTTCAAGCTTGCCGGCATGGTCTGGGAAAGCGGCGCGGAGCCCCAGACGATGCGGATCAGCTGCTCGGCGACCATGGCAAGGCCGAAGGTGACCAGCAGGCTCAGGATCGGATCGGCAGTATAGAACCGGCGCAGGATGAATTTCTCGAACAGGATGCCGAGCAGGCCGACGGCGATCGGCGAGAGCACGACCGCGGCACCGAAGCCGAGATATCTTGTGATTTCGACCGATACATAGGCGCCCAAAGCGTAGAATGCGCCGTGCGCCAGATTCACGACGCCGCCGACGCTGAAGATCAGCGACAGGCCAAGCGCGATCAGCAGGTAGTAACCTCCGAGCACAAGGCCGTTGACTACCTGTTCGAGCAAGAACATGAAACGAAGTTCTCAGGACTAGGATACGGAAGAACTGGACGCGGAAGAACCGGACGCGGAAAAGGTGTCGGCGATGTCGCGCGACAGCCGCCGCGCGATCAGCGGACGCGGGCGCCAGTGCGGCGCCCCGCGTCCCTCTGCTATGTCAACGTGCAGGGGTTCTGCTCCTTGGTCGGGTTGATAACGTCAAGCGGCTCGTTCGCCACGGGGATCGCCGGCCCGAGCGCGAGGAAGTCCCACTTGTCCTTGGCCTTACCCTTGGCTTTGACCGTGAACGGATAGGCTTCCTGCACCAGTTGATGATCCCACGCGCGGAAATAACCCTTGCGGCTCTTCAGGATGTCGAACTGCGTCTCTTTCTCGAAATATTGGATCAGCTTTTCGGTGTCGGTCGATTTGGTTTCGTTCATGGCCTGCGCCATGATCTTGAACGAGATGTATTCGATCCAGGCATGGTTCTCCGGCGGCTTCTCATGCTTCTTGGTGAAGGCCGCGACAAAGGCCTTGGAGGCCGGGGTGTCGAGGTCGTGGTGCCAGACCGTTGGCCAGGTGCCGCTCAGATTGCCGTCGCCGGCCGCCCATGCATCCGCGGTGTTGAGATTGAAGCCGACGATCGGATAGGGCAGCCCGAATTCGGCATATTGCTTGATCAGGTTCGTGACCTGATTGCCGGCAAGGTTGCAACAGACCACGTCGGGCTTGGCTTGCCGCAGCTTCAGCAGATAGGGGCTGAAGTCGGTGACGTCGGTCGCGATCAGCTCGTCGCCGATCAGGTTGCCCTGGTTGGCCGCGAAAAAACGTTTGGCGGCGCCGAGCAGATCGTGCCCGAACACATAGTCGGCCGTGAGCGTGAAGAACCTCTTGTCCTTGACCAGGTTGTCGCGCAACAGCGCCTTGCCGACGGCGTTGACCATGACGGTGTTGGGAATGTCGACATGGAACGTGTACTTGTTGCAGTTCTTGCCGCGTAACGTATCCGACCGCGCGCCGATCTGCATGAACAGCCGCTTGTTGCGCGCCGCCACCTGCATGATGGTGATCGCCGACGCCGAGCTGATCTCACCCATCAAAACGGTCGCACCGTCCTGCTCGAGCATGCGCTGGGCCTTGGTCGCGGCGGTGGCGGGATTGACCGAGTCTTCCGACATCACCTCAATCGGGCGTCCCATCACGCCGCCAGCCTTGTTGATTTCTTCCTCCGCCATTCTCATGCCGAGGGTCGCATAGGCGCCGAGCGCGCCGAGAAAGCCGGTCAGCGGCGTGAGATGGCCTATTCTGATCTTTTCAGTCTGGCCATAGCTGATCGCCGGAAAGCCGATCGCGGATGCGCCGGCAAATGCGGCGCTCGCCTTCAACAGCGTTCGTCGGTCGTAGTTGGTCATCGTTGGTCTCCTCCCAGGGCCGCACACCGGGTGCGCACGCGATGTCCTCCATCAATTCCGGCCTATGCGAGAATGTGAGAGGCAGTTTTTTATTGTTGGATGATATTTTCGAAGGCGAGGCCCGCTGTCAACGCCAAAAGCGACGTCGGGCTTGGTTCAAGAAGATTTGGTTGGGCTTTTGGCGCCAAATTCAGCGGACAGGCGATTGGCCGCCGCCTGAACGATTTGAGCGCTGCTGTGCAACGCCTGGTTGGACAGCCGCCAGATCGGACCGGAAATACCGAGCGCCCCGATAATCTGCCCGGTAAAATCCGTTACCGGCACCGCGACGCAACGCACTTCCGGATTGAATTCGCCGTCGTCAAAGGCGATGCCGCTGCGCTTGATCTCGGCAATTTCGCGCAGCAGCACCGAAACGTCGGTGATCGACTTCGATGTCGATGGTTTCAGGTCGGCGCGTTCAAGGAAGCGCTTCAGTTGATCCGGGCGCAGCGAGGCCAGGATGATCTTGCCGAGCGCGGTACAATGGGCCGGCCGGACTACGCCGACCCGGTCGGTCAGCTGAAATGCGCCGGGGCCGCTGGTGCGCGCGATCACGACGACGGCGTCGCCCATACGCACCGCGAAATGGCCGCTTTCGCTGGTTTCTCGCGACAGCTCCTCGAGCACCGGCGTCGCGACGTTCACCATTTCGATTTCGTCAAGCGCGCTGGCCGCAAGCGCAAACAGTGGCCGGCCGACGCGGTAGCGTTTGGAATCCTTCTCCTGACGCAGATAGCCCAGCGACACCATGGTCTTCGCCAGATGGAACGTGGTGGAATTGTGCAGGTCGACCAGCTTGCTCAGGTCCGCCAACCCGATGCCTTCGCGGTGCCGCGCGACCTCTTCGAGGATCGCAAAGGCGCGGCCGAGCGACTGGACGCCGACCCGCTGCCGATCATCGGCGTCGTCATCGATGTCGCCTTGCGGCGGTGGCACCAGCTTGGCGACGGCGGTCTTGCGCGGGCCCGCCGGTTTCTCACTGGTCTTTTGCTTGGTACGCGATCTCACAGGATCAAGTCTCCACGGGACGGTGACGAACTGTATCAGGCCTTCCCAACGATTAAACAGCGCCATCCGCCGCGCAACGCCGCGATCGAATGGACACCGCCGCCCACCGGCCAATTGGCATAGCCTACCACAATATAAATTGACGTACAGTATTATGGGAAATAGGGTGCGGCGCGCTTGGGCAGTCGGCAGCGAAGGTGGCTGCGCGATCTCCTTGAATCGTCAAACTGGTAGGGAGAGATCCGATGTCGCCGCGCAATGCGCTCAATGGGGCTCAGGTTATTGTCGACTACCTGATCCAGGAGAAGGTGCCGCAGGTGTTCGGCCTGTGCGGTCACGGCAATATCCAGTTCATCGACGCGCTGTATGAGCGTTCCGACGAGCTCAAGACGATTTCGGTGCATCATGAGAGCGTCGCCGGCTTCATGGCGGACGTCTATTACCGGGTTTCGGGGCGGCCAACCGCGACCTTCACATCCTGCGGACCGGGTTCGGCGAACCTGCCGATCTCGCTCGGCAATGCGTTTCTCGACTCGGTGCCGTTCCTGGCGGTAACCGGCAACGTGCCGACCAGTCAGTTCAATCGCGGCGCGTTCCAGGAATTGTACCGGCATTATCAGGCGGACTTTCCCTCGACGGTGCGGTCCTACTGCAAGAAGGTATTCCAGCCGACGCGCGGCGAGATGGTGCCGCTCGCGGTCCGGCAGGCCTGGAAGACCATGACGTCAGGCCGTCCGGGTCCTGTCGTGCTCGACGTTCCCTTCGACGTGTTTCTGGAATCCGCCACCGAGGAAGCCCCGAACGCGCAAGCGTGGAACGGCAATATCTCGAGCCGCTGCGGCGCCGATCCGGAAGGCGTCGTCAAGGCGGTCGATATGCTGCTCGGTGCCGAGCGGCCGGTGATGATCGTTGGCCAGGGCGTGCGCTATGGCGGCGCCGCCGACGAACTGCGCAAGCTCGCCGAGCGGCTGCAAATTCCGGTGGCGGCTTCCGCCAGCGGCCTTGGCGCCATCGACTGCAACCATCCGCTCGCGCTCGGTCTGGTCGCGCGCGCCGGCCACTACCAGGCCAATCATGCGACGCGTCAGGCCGACGTGCTGCTGGCGATGGGCATGCGGTTTGACGATCGGACCTCGAGCTCATGGATCCCGGGTTATTCCTTCACGATTCCGCCGACGCGGCTCATTCACGTCGACATCGATCCGGAGGAAATCGGCCGCAATTATCCGGTCGCGCTCGGCCTGATGGCCGATGTGCGCACCTTCCTGCGGCAGATTCATGCCGAACTCGATCGCCGCGCCGACCTCACCAGGCAGGCCGATGCCCGCAAGAAATGGCTGGCGCAGATCGACACCTACCGCAAGGAATGGGACAAGTTCGTCGCCCCCGGTTTTTCCGTCGACACCACGCCGATCAATCCGCAGCGCGCAGCGCTCGAAATCGACAAGGCGCTGCCTGAGAATGCGATCCTGGTCAGCGACATCGGCGTGCACCACAATTGGCTTTTGAGTTTCTGCAAGCCGAAGCGGCCGGACTCGCTGATCGGCTCGATGGGCTTCGGCCCGATGGGGTTCGGCGTTGCCGGCGTGATGGGCGCGAAGTTCGCAGCACCGGATCGTCCCTGCGTATCGGTATGCGGCGACGGCGCGTTCTTCATGCATGCCAACGTGCTGGGAACGGCGGTCGAATATAATCTGCCCGTGGTCTGGGTGGTCTGGAACAACTACGCTTACGCCTCGATCCGCGGATTGCAGCGCGGCTACCTTGGGGGCCGCGAACTCGCCACCGACTTCCACGATCCGACCACCGGCGCGCGTTACAATCCGGACTTCGCCGCCATGGCACGCTCCTGCGGCGTCGAAGGTGTTCGGGTCGATCGCGCCGGCGATCTCGGCGAAGCCGTTCGCAAGGGCATCGCCGCCAACAAGCCCTATCTGATCGATGTCGATATCGCCGCCGATATCAATCCCAGCGGCGCCGGCGTTTGGGAGCTTCCGGGACTCGGGCAGAGCAAGCCGGGCATTGGAACCCGATTCGATCCGACCTGATGGCATTCTCTCCGCGTCATTGCGAGCGGAGCGAAGCAATCCAGAGCGACACAGGAAGACTGGATTGCTTCGTCGCTGACGCTCCTCGCAATGACGAGTCGAGACATCGCCGGAACCGCAAAACAGAAACATCGAGGAGACAGCATTATGCTCGCAGGTAAGAAAGTCGTCGTCGTCGGAGGCTCTTCCGGAATCGGTCTTGCGACCGCCGAACTCGCCAAGCGGGAAGGGGCAGATGTTATTGTTGCATCCCGCAACGTCGACCGCCTGGATGCCGTTGCAGCCAGATTGAACGCCATCGCGATCCCGGCCGACGTCACCAGTGATGAAAGCATCGCTAGTCTTTTCCGTCGCTGCGGTCCGGTCGATCATGTCGTGGTCACCGCCGCGCAGCTGCGCACCGGACCTTTCAAGACCGTTTCCATGGAAGACGTACACGCCACGATGGAAAGCAAGTTTTGGGGCGCCTGGCGCGTTGCACGCGCGGCAGATATCCGTCCGGGTGGATCGCTCACGCTGGTCTCCGGCTATTTGAGCGTTCGTCCGCGGCCCAACTCCGCGATCGTCGGCGCCGCCAACGGCGCGCTGGAGTCGCTGGCGCGCAGTCTCGCGCTCGAGCTTGCGCCGGTGCGCGTCAACGCGGTCTCGCCCGGGATCATCGACACCCCGATCCGCGCCGCCATGCCGGAAGAGGCGCGCCGCGACATGCTCGCCAAGACGGCAGCCTCCTTGCCGGTTGGCCGCGTCGGCGCAGGTGAAGATATCGCGCGGCAAATCCTCGCCTTCATGACGATCGGCTTTGCGACCGGATCGATCGCCTATATCGATGGGGGCGCCTTGATCACCTGAGCTTCAGGTCGAACCGTGATTGCCTTGAATGACGCAAAATCTTCAAAGGTTGGTGGTCGTCGGACATGGAGCGGCCGGTCTCGCAGCGGCACTTGCGGCCGCCGAGCAGGCTCGTAGCCGCGGCCTGCGCATCGAGATTACCTTGCTTGAAAAATCGCGTGAAGCCGAAGCCGGCGGAAATACCCGCTGCAGTCCTTCATACATGCGGCTCGATGCACCTGATCGGCTTGCACCCCGTTTTGAGGACGATATGCAGCAGTCGTCCGGCGGATTGGCCGATGCAGGCTATTTCCGGACACTCGCGGAGAACGCGGTTCAGACCATTGGATGGCTCCAGAGCCACGGCGTCGAATTCGTAACTCCAGTCTATTATCTCAGCTCCGGCCCGGCCCGTATCCAGCCGGTTGGCGGCGGCAGCGCCATCGTCGAAAAACTCGTCGACGCTGCGCAAAGGGCAGGGGTGAAGGTTCTCTACCAAACGGCGGTGACTGATCTGGTGATGGCGGAGGGGCATCGCGTCTGTGCCGTGGAGACGCAATCCAGTCATGGCGTCACGACAGCGCTCAAGGCCGACGCCGTTATTCTCGCCGCCGGCGGATTTCAGGGCAACGCCGCGATGATGAGGACGTATTTCGGGCCGGGAGCCGAAAACCTGAAACTCATTTCTCCGGGCACGCGTTTCGACACCGGTGATGGCATCCGCATGGCCATGGACCAGGGTGCAGGCGCATCAGGTGACTGGAACGGCATGCATATCGAGCCGGTCGATCCGCGCAGCCAAAACTCCGCTCCGGTTGTGCTGGTGTATCCTTACGGCATCGTCGTCGATCAGGATGGGCGCCGGTTCTTCGACGAAGGCGGCGGCCTCGTGCACGAGACATGGGAAGTGTTCTCTCGTGATATCCACTTCGCGCGGAAGAACAGTATCGCCTATGCGATCCTCGACTCCCGCCTGTTCGATATCGAAGGTTATCAGCGCGCGATCAGGTCGGAAGTGCCGCCGTATCAAGCCGAGACGCTCGAAGGGCTTGCGGCGCAGATCGGAATTCCCGCCCGCCATCTGAAGGAGACGGTCGATACGTTTAATGCCGCCGCCAATGGCAACGTTGCGCGGTTCGACGCGACCCGCTGCGATGGATTGGCGGCGGCTGGCACATTGAACCTGCCGAAATCGAACTGGGCCCGAGCCATCACGAAGCCGCCATATCTCGCTTACCCCCTGGTCGGCGCTGTCGCCTATACCTTCGGCGGCCTCGCCACCAATGAGAAAGCGGAAGTCCTGGGTGAGAGTGGACCGATGCCGGGCCTCTACGCCGCGGGAGAGATCACCGGGCATTTTTACGGAACTGCGCCGAATGCGGTTTCGGTGCTTCGCGCCTTGGTTTTTGGAAAAATTGCAGGCCGAGAGGCTGTCGACTTCATGAACACCGGTGCGGGCTAGAGCATGATCCGGAAAAGCATGCCCTCGGACTTGATCCGAGGGTGGTACCGGTTTTCCCTCGCGACAAACGCGAAGCGTTTGCCCGGAGATCATGCTCAAACAAAAACACAGAGCGGGATGACGATTCGAAGAAAAGTCATCCCGCTCTAGGACCAAACAGACAGGGAGAAACGACCATGGTCTCAGAAGATAACGGCGCCTTCATTCGCAACATCGTCGAAGTGGCCTGGCGCGAATTTCCCAATCACTTCGGCGGCGCGTTGTCGAAGCAGCTGGTGATGCCGGAGACGGCGGGCTCGCGTCACCTCGATTACCGGATTTCGATGTATCAGCCGATGGCGCGTGTTGCCCGGCACAAGCACCAGGTTCAGGAGCAGATCTATCACGTGCTCGAAGGCGAGGGGCTGATGGAGATTGCCGGCAAGAATCACGTCGTCCGCAAGCACGACTTCATCTTTCTGCCGCCCGGCGTCGAACACGCGATCTCGAATTCGGGTCTGGTCGATCTGGTGTTCCTGGTGATCACCTCGCCGGTGTCAGACGACGGCAAAGCCGTCTGACCCCGGCTGCAACCGCGCGGCCCCGAGACATGTTGGCTTCCGAAGCTTACGATGTCGTCGTCATTGGCGCGGGCGCCGGTGGCATGACGGCTGCCGCGGTCGCCGCCGCCGAGGGACTGAGCGTCCTTTTGATCGAAAAGACGGAATTTATCGGAGGAACGACCGCGTGGTCGGGCGGGATGGTCTGGATTCCCGTCAACGCCAGGATGAAGCATGCAGGCATCGACGACAGCCTATCTAACGCCGCTGACTATCTCGCCAGCACCGTTCCCGAAACTGAAAACGCCGATCTGCGAGATGCATTTCTGGCACGTGGTCCGGAGGCGGTGGAGTATCTCGAAGCGAATACCGAGGTCCGGCTTCAGCCGGTGAAAACATATCCTGACTATTATCCCGACAAGCCGGGAGCCACGGCCGGTGGCCGCGTGCTCGAGCCCGTCACCTTCGATGGCGCCCGTCTGGGAGCGAACTTTGGGCGGCTGCGCCCGCCGCTGCCGGAATTCACCCTGTTCGGCGGCATGATGGTCAATCGGCTCGACATCCCGCACCTTCGCAAGTTCGGGCGCTCGTTTCGCTCGACCCTGCGCTCGATGCGTCTTGTCTCGGAATATGCGCTGCAGCGTCTTCGCGCGCGGAGGGGGACGACGCTGCATTTGGGCAATGCGCTGGCGGCGCGCCTGTACGCGTCGCTGCTGGCGCGAAATGTCGACATTTGGTTCGGAGCGACCGTTGAGCACTTGTTGACCGAAGGCGATGCCATCAGAGGTGTACGGGTCGTGGATAGATCCGGGAGCCGGCCGATCGTCGCGCGCAAAGGCGTCGTGCTGGCGACCGGTGGCTTCTCGCACGATGCAGGCCTTCGCGCGCGGTTCTTTCCCGGCGCCGCGGGCGCGGTGTCCGCCGCGGCTCCCGGGGGAAGCGGCGATGGCCTGCATGCCGCGATTGCCGCGGGCGCGAGCATGAATACGCGCGTTGCAAGCCCTGCCTATTGGGTGCCGGCGTCGCTTTTTCAGCGCGCGGACGGCAGCCAGGGCGTTTTCCCGCATACGGTGACCGACCGGGCCAAGCCCGGCGTCATTGCGGTCAATGCGTCGGGAAGGCGCTTCGTCAACGAAGCGTTGTCGTACCACGAGTTTGTCCTTGCCATGCTGCGCGACGGTAACGATACAACGAACCGTTCATTTCACCTGGTCTGCGACCGCCGTTTTCTCTGGACCTACGGGCTTGGCCGGATTCGGCCGTTCACGCTGCATCTTGGGCGGTACATCAAAAGCGGCGAATTGATCGAAGCGCCCAGCATCGATGCGCTCGCCGATTTGATCGGTGTCGAAACGTCAGCGCTCTCGACCACCATGGACAAATACAACGCGCATGCGCGAGTGGGGCTCGACCCGGAATTCGGACGCGGCACGTCAATCTATCAGCGTCACCTGGGCGACGCCGCCCACTCGCCGAATCCATGCGTCGCACCAATTGAACAGGCACCGTTCTACGCGCTTCGGATCTATCCGGCGGACCTCGGCACGGCGATCGGCCTGCAGACGGATCGCCATGCAAGGGTTCTCCGAAACAACGGCACCGCCATTGCGGGCCTGTATGCCTGCGGCAACGATATGGGTTCGATCATGAACGGAAATTATCCGGGGCCGGGCATCACGCTCGGGCCGGCGCTGACCTTCGGCTACATCGCCGGCCGGCACCTTACGCAGACGGCTCCGGAGGTGCGTGCCCAGGAAAAGGGACAAGAGCAGGGACACCAGAGGGGACAAGCATGAAGCGCGCTGCCGCAGGCTTTGGCGTCAATACATACTCCTACATCTTCGATGGCCGCGCCGCCGATACCGTCGCGCGGCTCGCGGACCAGGGCTATGGCGGGGTCGAACTGATGTTCTTTCCCGGTCATCTCTGGCCGGCCGAGCTTGACGCCTCCGCGCTCAGCGCCTTGCGCAAACTCTGCGAAGCCCGGCTGCGGCTGGTGGCCGTCAACATGCCCAATGTCGACATGAATATCGCCGCGGCGGCGGAGGAAATGCGCAGCTACACCCTCGATTTGCTGGTGCAGTTCGTCCGCTGTGCCGGCGAACTGGGAGCAGGCGGGATCATTGTCGGTCCCGGCAAGGCCAATCCGCTGTTTCCGATGCCGCGCGATCGCATGATCTCCCATTTCTATCGCGCGCTTGATACGCTTGCGCCGCTGGCGCGGCAGGTTGGCACCCGGCTTTTGATCGAGAACATGCCGTTCGCCTTTCTGCCGGATGCGGAGTCACTGATGAACGTTGTCGATGGTTACGGGGACGAAAGCATTCGTGTGATCTACGACGTGGCCAACGCTCACTTCATTGGCGAAGCCCCCACGGACGGATTACGGCGTGTCCGCGACCGGCTCAGCCTGGTTCATTTTTCCGATACGACCCGGCTGAGTTACAAGCACGATCCCTTGGGGTGCGGAGATGTTCCGCTCGCAGGCATCCCATCCGCCATGAAAGAGATCGGATACGCCGAGTTGCCGATGCTGGAAGTCATTTCGCTTAACCCGGATCCTGATATTGCCGATAGCTGCAGGCGTCTCCGTGAAGCGGGGTTTGGCTGCGATGCCTGATCAGGTCGGACTTGTCATCGGGCCGACCGGCGCGACCGGTCGTCCCATCGCCGCCGCGCTCGCGCGTCGTTCCGGATGGCGTGTCTACGGCATGTCGCGCACCGCTCCGCTCGGCGAGGTACCCTTCACACATCTCGTTGCCGATCTGACCGATCCAGCGTCTTGCCGGCGCGCGCTGGCAACCATCGAACCGGTGACGCACGCCTTCTTCGCCGCCCGCGCGCCGTTTCGGGAAGGCGGCGTCGAGGATGTCGAGGGCAACCTCGCGATGCTGGCGACGACGCTGGATGCCGTCGAGACCCCATCGCTCGAGCATGTCCATCTGCTGGAAGGCATCAAGTGGTACGGCATGCATCTCGGGCCCTATCCGACGCCGTCGCGCGAGGCGGTGACAGCGGGGGCCGGAGGTCAGGCCCAGGAATTGAACAAGGGGATCGAGCGGGCCGCGTTTCCGCCGACGGCGGAGATGATGGGGAAGGCCGTGAATGCGCTTCAGAGTGGAGATCCTCGCGAGAAGTTGCGAAGCATGGAGGTGCTGGGGATGCTCGGCCTGGTGCTTCGAAGCCAGAAGGACCAGCCACCGGAAGTGCGGGCCAAGGGCGACAGTCTGATCGATGCGGTGAAGAAGGCGCGCTTTGATTCCGATCCGAATGTCAGGAGCTCCCCGCAATGAAACTCCGGTTACTACTCACCTGCTTCATCTGTGCCGCTGCAAGGTTCGGTATACCCTCCTGCAGGACGATGACTCCCTTCGAGACTTCCTGCGCATGGAGAAGTGGCTGTACGACCAGCCCGACCACCCGGGCGAGGCAGCTCGCCAGTGGCTCGAGGATCTCTATCAGGACAACAAACTCGTGCGCGGCGAGCTGGAACTCGGCGGACGGCGCGTCGATCTCGGCAATGTGCGGGCACCGGTGCTCAACATCTACGCCGAACAGGATCATGTCGTGGCACCGGCGGCCGCTCGTGCCCTGGCCAAGGTGGTGGGCACCAAGGACTACTCCGAGAAGGTGGTGCCCGGCGGGCACATCGGTGTCTTCGTGGGCGGCAAGGCGCAAGCGATCCTCGCGCCGACGATCGGCGCCTGGCTGAGGAAGCGCGATGACTGACGGGCCGGGGGTGCCGGAGCCCGAGACGGCAGCGATCCTTCGCGCCGTTGCCGCCAGCGGCCTTCCAGCGCTGCACACGTTTGCGCCCCAGGCGGCGCGCAAGGCATTCGCGGAGCGGGTGCGCATGACCAACCTCGCGCCGGAGCATGTCGAGCGTGTCGACGACATCGATATCCCAAGGCGCGACGGCGGCAAGCTGCGGCTGAGGGTGTACCGTCCCGGACCCGATGCGGTGCCGCCGCTGCTGCTCTATTTCCACGGCGGAGGCTTCGTCATCGGTGACGTCGACACGCACGATCCCATTTGCCGTTATCTCGCTGCGCGGTCAGACTGGACCGTGGTATCCGTCGACTATCGGCTGGCA
>Ga0137418_10000607_pt1 | contig 22285 bp, 14 predicted proteins | sample CZODoug3_1_2_16f_FD_122242 | JGI IMG/M metagenome (GOLD analysis project Ga0137418, IMG submission 122242) | Vadose zone soil fungal communities from Angelo Coast Range Reserve, California, USA - CZODoug3_1_2_16fungal (Hybrid Assembly) | ecosystem: Environmental > Terrestrial > Soil > Vadose...
ATCGCCGTCGCGGGCGCCGTCGTGATCTCGGGCTTCGTCGCGCTGACGCTCACGCCGATGCTCTGCGCCAAGATCCTCCGGATGCAGCACCAGCACGGCAAGACCTTCCAGATGTTCGAGCGCGGCTTCAATGCGCTGTCGGAACGATATGGGCAGCTGCTGCGTCGCGCCGTCGATCACCGCGTTGCCGTCCTGCTCGGTACGCTGGCAGTCGTCGCCGTCTCCGTCTTTGCGTTTCTGATCTTCCCGCCGACGCGGCTGCAGAACGAGCTGATCCCGGACGACGATCGCGGCTTCTTCCTGGTGGTCGTGCGCGGCCCGGAAGGCGCGTCGCTGCCGTATACCGACGGCTACGTGCGCCGGGTGGAACAAATCATCGGGCGCACGCCCGACGTGAGCGGGTACTTCACGATCGTCGGCGGATTCGCGGGTGGCGTCAACAGCGCGTTCGTCGGCGTGATCCTGAAGGATTGGGGCGAGCGCCACACCAGCGTGCAGCAGATGATCGGCGGGCTGTTTCCCCAGCTCATGGGGATCTCGGGAGTCCTGGCATTTCCGTACGCGCCCGGCGCCATCGGCTTCTCGCAGCCCATTCAATACGTCGTGCAGAACCCCGATTTCGCGAAACTCACGGACATCATGGGACCGTTCGTCGGCCGCGTGTCACAGGTCAAGGGACTCGCGAACGTTCAAACCGATCTCTTCGTGAACAAGCCGGAGCTGCGGGTGACGTTCGATCGGGACCGGGCTGAGGATTTGGGCGTGCCGGTCCGCGACGTGGCCTCGGCGCTGCAGACGTTCCTCGGCGGCCGCCGCGTGAGCACCTTCACGCGCAACGACAAGCTGTACTACGTGATGGTGCAGCTCGATCCCAAGGATCGCGCGACCCCGAGCGACATGCGCGGGGTGTACTTACGCGGCAAGGGCGGCAAGCTGGTCCAGCTCGATGCCCTGGCGAACGTGCAGGAAGGCGTGGGGGCGCGGCAAATCAACCACTTCAACCGCGTTCCGGCGTTTACCTTGTCGGCCTCGCTCACGCCTGGCCTCGCCCAGGGCGAGGCGCTCGATTCGATCGACGCGGTCGCGAAGCAACTGCTGCCGCCCGGGACGACGACGGCCCTCTCCGGAGAATCGCGCGAGTATAAGGAGAGCGGGAGCGCCATCTACTTCGCGTTTGTGATCGCGCTGATCGTGGTGTTCATGGTGCTCGCCTCGCAGTTCGAATCGCTGCTGCACCCCTGGACGGTGCTCCTGGCCGTCCCGCTCGCCGTCACCGGTGCGCTGGCGACGCTGAAGTTCGCGGCGATCATTCATCGGTCGGGTGCGACGATGAACCTGTACAGTCAGATCGGGATGATTCTGCTGATCGGACTGGTCAGTAAAAACTCGATTCTGCTCGTCGAGTACACGAACCAGCTGCGCGAGAAGGGCCTCGACACCGTCGCGGCGGTCCTCGAGGCGGGGCGGATCCGGTTCCGCCCGATTCTGATGACGTCGGTCGCCACGATCATGGGAGCGGTGCCGGTCGCCTGGGGCGTCGGCGCCGGGTCTGCGTCCCGGAAACCGCTGGGATACGCGATCGTCGGCGGCGTGTTCTTCTCGACGGCGCTCACGCTCTTGGTGGTGCCGGCGGCGTACGTGGTGTTCGACGGGTTGCGCGAGCGGGTGCGGGCGCGGCGTGGCCGTCTTGTCCCGCTGGCAGGGGAGGGCGACTGATGCTGGCGCTGTTGCTCGCCCTGCAGGGCGTGGTGTCGCCGCCAACCGATTCACTGCCGCAGGTCACGCTGGCGGAGGCCCTGCAACGCGCCGCGCGGCTCGATCCCAACTACGTGTCGGCGCTCGGCCAGGTCGATAACGCCGTGTGGGCGCGACGCAACGCGTTCGCCGTCTTCATCCTCCCGGCGGTGACGCTGCAGGCCGACGCGACGCACACGAATCCGCCCGGCTTCAACTTCGTGACGTTCACGCCGGAGGCGAACGCCGTGACGGCGCAGGTCACGGCCCGCTATGACCTGTTCACCGGCGGGCAGAAGTTCGCCGAGCTGTCGCGCTCGGGAGCCTTTTTGGAAGGCGCGCATGCCGCGGAGCTGGCGCAACGCTTCGCCACGGCTTTGCTGACCGAGGCGACGTATTACGACGTCCTCGAGAGCCAGGAGCTGACGCGCGTCGGCCGGGAGCGGGTACGCCGCGCCCAAACACAGTTTGCGGTGGCGCGAGCGCGCGTCGTTTCCGGAGCGGCGGTGCAGACCGATTCGCTGCAGCTGTTGCTCGAGCTGACGCGGGCGCGCGTGTCGTTGCTCGCGCGCGAAAGCGCGTTACGCGTCACGCGCCTGCAGCTCGGACGGCGCATTGGCGCCGCCGGACCGGTGGATGCCGTGCCGCTCGATACGCTGCCCATGCCGGATCTGCCGCTCACACTCGCGGACGCAATCTCGGAGGCCGCACAGCAGGGTCCGGGATACCGCGTGGCCCGGGCGAACGAGCGGGCGGCACGGGCCATCTATCGGGGTCGGCTCGGCGACTACCTGCCCCACGCGACGTTGACGGCCAACGCCCTGGCGTTCGACAACCGCTTCTTTCCCAAGCTGGTCGATCGGACGTCCCTCACCCTGACGGTTTCCTTTCCGATCTGGGATTTTGGACGGCGCGAGCTGGCCCTGTCGCAGGCCCGCGTGAACCGCGACGTCTTCCGTGCGGTCCGCGAGGACATGGATCGGGCGGTGCAGCATGACGTCACGGCCGCGGTCGACGGATATCTCACCGCCCGCGCGACGACGGCGCTCGCAGGCATCGGGTTGGTCGTGGCGGGCGAGAATTTTCGCGTGCAGCAGAGCCGCTATAACGCGGGCGCCACCGACATCACCGAGCTGCTGCGAGCGCAGGAAGCACTCAGCGACGCCGAGGCGCAACTGGTACAGGACCGCTATGCGACGCGACTCGTCCTGGCGGGCCTCGAAGCGATCCTCGGCCGCAGACTCTTTACCGAAAAAGGAACACCGTAATGCGCCTGACCTCTCTTGCAGTTCTGGTCCTGCTCGCGGCCTGCAATAAGGCCAAGTCCGCTGCGCCGGGTGGGGGTGGTGGCGGCATGCCGCCGATGCCCGTCGAAGTCGCCGCGGCGATCCGCGACACCGTTGTGGACGCGATTCAAGCCACGGGCCAGATCGAAGCGGTGCAATCCGTCGAGCTGCGACCGGAAGTGGACGGCCGCATCGTGGACATTCTCGTCGCGGAAGGGGAGGGCGTCGCAGCCGGCACGCCGCTGTTCAAGGTGGATGACGCCGAGCTCAAGGCCCAGGTCGCGCGCGCCGAAGCGGACCGCGATGTGGCGCAGCGCGGACTGGAGCGCACCAAGCAGCTCATGGCGCAGAATGCCTCCTCGCAGGCCGATCTCGAGCGCGCCGACGCCGGCTATCGCGCAGCCCAGGCGTCCTATGACCTGCTCAAGACGCGGCTCGATCGCACGGTCGTCCGCGCCCCGTTTTCCGGCGTCGTGGGCCGCCGGCTGGTCAGCATCGGCACCTACGTCAACAGCCAGACGCCGCTGATCAGCCTGCAGTCGGTCAACCCGCAGCATGCGAGCTTTCAGGTCCCCGAGCGCTACGCCGAGCGGCTGCGCCGCGGCCAGCTCGTGAGCTTCCAGGTGGCCGCATTACCGGGCAAGAATTTTTCGGGTGAAGTGATCTTCGTCGATCCGGTGGTCGAGCTGCCGGCGCGGACCATCCTGATCAAGGCGCGCGTGCCGAATCCGGAGCGTCAGCTCCAGGCCGGCATGTTCATCGAGGCTCGGCTCGCGACGGACATCCGCCCGAACGCGGTCGTGGTACCGGAAGACGCGATCCTGCCGCTGCAGGGGTCGACGTACGTCTGGGTAGTGAAAGAGGGCAAAGCCGATCGCCGCGAGGTCACACTGGGTGTGCGGACCGCGGGGTGGGCCGAAATCCGGGGCAGTGGAATCGAGGCCGGCGATCAGGTCGTCGTCGGCGGGGCGGAGCGGCTCTTCCCGGGCGCGCCGCTGATGCCGCAGGTGGTCGAGCGCCATCGCGGCGTGCCCACCGCCGAGTCGACGGGGACGTCCCGGCCGGCGACGCGCTAGCGGGGGGGGGGAGGGCCGGGCAGCTCCGGCAGCGGCTGTACCGTTGTCGCCGTATTCCGGAAAACCGCCTGCGCGATTTGTTGCGCGCGCGCCGACAGCGCGCTGTTCGTTTTCTGTAGCTCCTGCGCCATCGTGTAGTACGTCAGGCCGTACAGCGACAGAATCCCCTCCGACGGCTTGTCCACCCAGCCGCGCGGCCTGGGCCGCGCCGCGGCGTCCGCGTGGTAGACGTCGAACAGCAGCCGCGTGGTGCGCGGCACGTTCACGTACCCCAGTGACTGAATCCCCTTGATGCTGTCCGACGGCACCAGCTCGTGCTCGCGCAGCGCGCGCGCGAAGCCCTGGCCCTCGAGGCGGGACGTGAACCCGAACTGATCCCCGTACAATCCCACCGTACGCGAGAAATAGATCGGGCGCTTGCCGAGCTGATCCTTGATCACCTGCAGCACGATCACGTCGGCGCGCTCGAGGTAGGGACGGCCCAGCATCTGCGGATCGAGCGTGACGTCTACGCCGGCGAGCCGCACCACGCGCTTCTGGTCGAGGATGTAGTACTGCTCGAGCGCGTTGAGCTGCTCGTCGCTGAAGCTCATCAGCTTGCCCTCGGGCATCGGCCACTGCTTGCCGCGATAGATCGCGGGCGCGCGCGTCGAATCGAAGGGCTCGAGCGGCCGGCGCTGCAGCTGGCGCACGTACCAGTCGGTATTTGCGAGCGAGAGGTTGACGATCGTCACGTCGCGGCGAATGCCTTCGACCTCCTGCGCATACCACAGCGGGAAGGTGTCGTTGTCGCCCGCCGTGACGAGGACGCCGTACGGCTCGACCGACTCCAGCAGGTCGTAGGCGAAGTCGCGCGCCAGCGTCTCGCCCTTTCTCGACGCCGTGAGCCGGTTCCCCACCAGCGGGATCAGCGCCAGCGCCAGCAGCGGTGTGCCGTAGAGCCAGCGCCGCGCGGTGTCCGGCTGGCGCTCGCGGAACAGGTTGCCTACCCATTCGATCCCGGCCGCGAGGCCCATGCCCACCCAGATGCCCCACATCGCGAACGAGCAAATGAAGAAGTAATCGCGCTGGCGTACCTCGTGCGCATTCGTGGCCGCTTCCGGATGCAGCGAGTAGCCGTACTTGAAGTTGAGGTAGAACACGAGCGCAAACGTGAAGATGACCATCAACGCCGTCATGGCGAGGGCGGTGCGCTTGTCGGCGCGCCAGTGGCGGACCGCCCCGCCCACGCCGATGAAGCCGAACAGCACCGCCAACAGCCGCTGCGCGCGGTCGGGGAAGTCATGGCCAAATTGCCAGCTGAAGTACTGCGCGTAGTTGACCAGCTGGTCCCAGTACAGCGTCAGGGTGTGACCGGCATTCGTGACGCCCGGCGCCTGCGTGGGATTGTCGAAGATGGACGGCTTGCCGTACTGCTGCCGGCTGAGAACCGCCCAGAGTGATTGCCAGCCCGTGGGCTCACCCTCGTTGATCGGCGGGTAGAAGCCGGCGCGAATCGGGAGATAGGTGTAGACGGATAGTCCGACCACGAGCACCACGATGGCGGCGATGGCAAACCGCACGTTGCCGGCGAGCATCGCGACCACCAGTGCTCCGGCACACAACACGCCCGCGAAGGCGATGAACTCCCAGTGCTCGAGGCCGAGCGACAGCAGCAGCGCCCAGACGGACGTGAACACGATGAACTGCGACCACTCGATGTTGCGCTCGCTCGCCGTCACGGGCCGCTGCTTCTTGAGCGGCGGCAGCAGCAGGACCATCACCACCGGGCCGACGAGCACGCCCATCATGTGGTTCGTCGCGGTGAGCGCGAGCAGATAGATGATCAGCAGCAGATAGTGGTCGTGCGCGTCGCCCGCCGGCTGATCGTCCCAGCGCACGATCAGCCAGAGAATCAGGGCGATCGAGAGCAGGCTCAGCGTATACACCTTCTCGTTGACGACCGACTGATTCCATACCGTGAACGCGGTCGCCGAGACGATCGCGCCGGCGAGCGCCGCCAGACGCCGCGGCCACAGGGCGGGGACGAAGGAGCGCAGCCAGCGCTCGCCCACGAGGAACCAGCAGCCGGCGGAGACGGCGCTCGTCACCGCGGCGAAGAGGTTGATGCGCTCCGCGTAACCCGAGACAAACGGAATCAGTCCCCACACGTGCGCCATGAGCACGAACAGCGGGTTACCGGGGGGATGCGGGATCCCGAGCGAGTAGGCGGCCGCGATGTATTCCGACGTGTCCCAGAACTGCGTGGTCGGCGCGAGCGTGAGGATGTAGAGCAGCAGCGCGCCGGCCGCGACGCACGCCGCCATGATGTACGGCGGCCGTTGCACCTCAGTGGAAGTCGCAGCTCCCGACCCGGGGAGCGGTCGGTTGGACGGTCGTGCGGGTGACTGCGTCGTTGCCATAGAAATCAGTTCGGCCGAGGAATGGCGTAAGTGGTATTGGCCAGGATCGCGTCGCGCATCTCGCGGGCGCGGACGGCCAGTGCCGGTTCGCGGTCGCGCAGCGCGGCCGCTATGGTGTCGTACACGAACACGTAGCCCAGGAGGCTCGACTGCGAGGGCGCATCCACCCACCCCCGGGGCCGCTTGCGAGCCGCGGCCGTGCCTCCACGGTACACCTCGAACACGAGTTTGCGCGTCCTCGGCACATTGAGGAAACCGCGTCCCTCGACAAAGCGAATGCTGTCGTTCGCGACGACCGGCGCCGGCATCAACCGGCGCACGAGGCCCTCACTGACCAGATACGGGGTCAGTCCCAGCTGGTCGGCGATGTTGCCGGTCGAAGAAGAAAAATAAATCGGCCGCTTGCCGACCTGATCCTTGATCATCTGCAGCACGGCGAGCTCGGCTCGCTCGAGATACGGCCGTCTGAGGACCTGCGGGTCGAGCGAGACGCGTATCGGACCGACGTCTCCCTGTACGGGATGCTCTACGAGCACATACGGCGGGAGCGAGTCCCCCGGCGCGCCGAGATAATACCGGCTCATCCACGGCTGCGTTGGGGCGGACACGCCGGGGAACGGCACCGGTGGCCGCCGCTGCAGCTGCGTGAGATACCAATTCGTGTTGGCGAGCGTCATCACCAGGACGCTCACGTCCCGCCTGATCCCCTGTGCCTCCTGCGCATGCCACAGCGGGAAGGTGTCGTTGTCGCCGCTGGTGATGATCAGCGCGTACGGGTCGACGGACTCGAGCAGGTCGCGCGCGAAGTCGCGCGCCACCGTCTCGCCGGCGCGTGAGGCGGTGAGGCGGTTGCCGAACAGCGGAATCAGCGCGATGAGGAACACCGGGGCGGCGAAGCGCCATCCCGCTTGTGGCAGTCGCGTGACGATCGCTTCGGCGAGCGCCGCCAGGCCGATCCCGACCCAGACGCCCCACGCCGCGAACGACGCGATGAAGAAATAGTCGCGCTCACGCACCTCGTGCTCGAGCCCGGTGTAGGGCTGCGAGTAGCCCCACTTGAAGTTGAGGTAGAACACCAGCGCCACGGTCAGCGTGAGGACCAGCGTGGTCATTGCGAGCGCCGAGCGTCGATCGGCGCGCCAGTGCCGCCGCGCGCCGACGAAGCCGAGGCCGGCGAACAGAACGGCGAGCAGGCGCTCCGCCAGCGCCGACCAGTCGCGCCCGAACTGCCAGGTGAAATACTGCCAGTAGTTGAGGAATTGCTGGCCGATGAGCACGATCGAGCGGCCCGGATTTGCCGAGCCGCGCTCATACATCGGATTGTCGAAGATCGACGGCTTGGCGAACTGCTCGCGGGTGAGCACCGCGTGCAACGCCGGCCAGTTGGTCGCATCGCCCTGATTCATGTAGGGGTCGAGCTGCGCGCGGATCGGAATGAACAGGTTGACGCTGAGACCCACGACGGCGACTAGGGCCGCGGGCACCAGGAAGCGCGGGCGCAGCAGCACGCGTGGATCGGTCAGCAGGACGTAGACCAGCACCGCCGGCGCGACCAGCAGCCCCATGAGCTGATTGGTGGCGGTGAGCGCCAGCAGGTAGACGACGAGGATGAGCAGGTTGTCGTTGCGCGTCTCGGCGGGTTGGTCGGCCCAGTGCATGCTCAGCCACAGGATGAGGGCGATCGACAGCACGCTGATCGTATAGACCTTCTCGTTCGCGACCGCCTGATTCCACACGGTGAACATCGTGGCGCCGACCACCGCGCCCGCCGCGGCAGCGACCCGGCGCCAACCATCGTGCGCAACGATGCTCCGCAGCCAGCGCTCACCGATCAGGAACCACAGTCCCGCCGACACGGCGCTCGTGAGCGCGGCGAGCAGGTTGATGCGCCGCGCGTAATCGGCGGCCAGCGGCAGCAGGCCCCAGACGTGCGCGACAATCACGAAGAACGGATTGGCGGGCGGATGCGGGATGCCGAGCGCGTGGGCCGCAGCGATGTATTCCGACGCATCCCAGAACTGCGTCGTGGGAGCGAGGGTGATGGTATAGAGAACAAGTGCGGCGAGAGAGACGCCGGCCGCCGTCAGATAGGTCTGCTTTGCGGGAGTCATGGGCCGTGTAATCTAGTGACGGAACTGCCGCATACCGGTCAGGACCATGGCCAGGTCGTGCTCGTCCGCCGCCGCAATGACCTCGGCGTCCTTGACCGAGCCCCCCGGCTGGATGATCGCCGTGACCCCGGCGGCAGCGGCCTCGTCCACCCCGTCGCGGAATGGAAAGAAGGCGTCGCTTGCCAGCACGGCCCCGCTCGGGTCGTGGCCCTGCTGCCGCGCCTTGTGGACGGCCAGGAATGACGAGTCCACCCGGCTCATCTGGCCGGCGCCGATGCCGATCGCGGCCTCGTCCTTTACCAGGATGATGGCGTTGGACTTGATCGACCCCACCGCCGCCCAGGCGAACCGCAGGTCGTTCCATTGCGCATCGGTCGGCCGGCGCGTGGTTGCCACCTGCCACTTGGACTCGTCGGCCACGCTGCTGTAGCGGAACCGGTCCTGTACGAGGAAGCCGCCGCGCACGCGTTTGTAGTCGAGCGTCGGCTCGTCGGCGAAACGCGGCAATTCCACGACTCGCAGGTTCTTCTTCTCCTTGAATACCGCCAGCGCCTCGGCGTCCACTCGCGGTGCGACGACGACTTCGACGAAGAGGTCGCGCATCGCTGCGGCGACGGCGCGGTCGACGACCGTGTTGAACGCGATCACCGATCCGAACGCGGAGGTGCGGTCGGTCGCCAGCGCGCGCGCGAACGCGTCGGCGGCGTTGCGGCCGAGCGCGATGCCGCAGGGTGTCGTGTGCTTGATGATGACGCAGGCGGGACGCGTGTCTTTGCTTCCCCAGGGCGCGATCGCCATCGCCGCGGCATCCACGTCCAGCAGATTGTTGAACGACAGCTCCTTGCCGTGGAGCTGGTGCATGTCGCGGATGCCGGCCTCGTCGGTGACGTAGAGCGCAGCGCGCTGGTGGGGATTCTCGCCGTAGCGCAGCGGCTGTTGCCGCTGCAACACGAGGCTCAGCGTTTCGGGGAGCGCTTCCTGGGAACGCGAGAGGTAGCCGAGGATCGCGGCGTCGTAGGCCGCCGTATGCGCGAACACCTTCGTGGCCAGGGCTTGGCGCTCGTTGGGAGCAACGCCACCGCTCTTGAGTCGGGTGATGATCGTCGGGTAATCGGCGGGGTCGACCACGACGATGACCGATGCGTGGTTCTTGGCGGCCGAGCGCAGCATCGACGGGCCGCCGATGTCGATCTGCTCGATCGCCTGGGCGAATGTGGTCTGGGGTTTGGCGACGGTCTCACGGAAGGGATACAGATTCACGGCGACGAGATCGATCGGCGTGATGTCGTACTGTTTCATCGCGGCAAGATCACCAGCGTTATCTCTTCTTGCTAAGAGTGCCCCATGGACCTTCGGGTGCAATGTCTTTACTCGCCCATCCATCATCTCTGGAAAGCCTGTGACTTGTTCGACGAGGACGACCGGAATGCCCTCGCGCCGCAGCGCTTCGGCCGTGCCGCCGGTCGAGACGATCTCCCACTTGAGGTCGACGAGCTGACGCGCGAAATCCACAATTCCGCGTTTGTCCGAGACTGACAGCAGGGCTCTGCTCACCAATCTTCCGCTACCGCTCGGACCATGTCCGTCAGACTCAAGAGATCCTTCAGATCGACCACCTCGGCGGGGGAATGGGAGTAGCGCAGCGGCCAGCCCATCGCGACGTCCACCACACCGAACTGCGTGAACGTGGAGCCGTCATTGCCGCCGTTGGTCGTGCCGATCTGGAGCGCGATGCCGCGGGCGCGCGCGACCTGCGCCAACGAGTCCACGTATGCCGGTGGGGTGATGGACGAATTGTCGAGCGCGCGCGCCACGGCGCCCGCTCCCACGTGCGCGACGGCAAAGTTCTGCAGCTCGAGCGGCGAGTCGGCCGAGACGAACGTATCGATGGCGTGCACCCGCCGCGTGCTGGTGCCGAGCTGTCGCGCGGCCGCCTCGGCGCCCTCGAGGCCGATCTCTTCGCGCGTGGAGAAGATGAAAATGACCGGATGCTTGAGCTTGGTACGATCGAGGCGGCGCAGTGCGAGAATCAGTGACGCGCACCCCATGCGATCATCGAACGAGCGGCCGGTGGCGCGCGTGCCGGCGAGCCGCACGTACTGCTTCGGCATCGTGATCGTCTGGCCGAGCCTCACGCCCAGCGACTCCGCGCCGGCGCGCGTTGTGGCGCCCACGCTGACGCGCAGCGGCGGGGGAGTGCGGCGTGTGAAACCGGTGTCGCGTGGCAGGAAGATGCCGGGGATGTCGGCACGATCGGTGTGGATGAGCGCCGGCTTTCCCTCGAACAGCGACAGAATGAAGCCGCCGCGGTTGCGCAGCCCGAGCGTGCCGTCGACGTTGATCGTATCGACGCGAAACCCGATCTCGTCCATGTGCGCGACGATCACGACTGGGCCCCCCCCATCACCCTGTCCCACACGCACCCACAGATTGCCCGCCGTATCGGTCTCGCTCTTCACCCAGCTCGGCAGCAGTCGCTGCACGGTGGCGCGCACGGGCGCCTCTGATCCGGATACGCCGTAGGACTCGACGAGGGCCGAGAGAACGGTTTGGGCCTCAGAGATTCTGGTCGAATCTTGAGCAGAAAGTTGGAATGTTGGAATGATGGAAAGAAATGCAATGATCACCGTCAATCGTTCCATCATTCCATCGTTCCATCTTTCGTTCGTTCTCACTGCCCACCCCCGATCCACCGCACGATATCGGCCAGCAGTGCATCCACCTCACGCAGAGCAACGGTTTCGACCGTCGTGTCGGGGAATTTGGACGGCACCGTCACCAGGCGGGTGTCGGCGAACGGTCCTTGCGTGTTCTGCACCGTCTTCAGACCGGCGGTGTCGGCGTACAGGCTCTGCACGGTGAATGCGACGACGACCGTGCCACGCACGCGCGGCTTCGACAGCGCAGCCGAGGCCAGCGCGGCGCACGCCGAGCGGCGTCCGGCGACAGGGGCGGCAAGGAGGCGATCACCGTAGCGGTGCGGGCGTTTCGTGATCGACACGGGGGTGAGAATCGAGATGCCGAGCGCGAGCACTTCGTCGCGCGACGTCGCACCGACGTCCACGTAGGCGTTGTCCACGGTGAACGGTGCCTCGTTGCCGGTGGGCCGGCCGCGGGTGAGATGCGTCGAGCGGACGGCGACGACGCCGGGCACCGGCCCGTGGCCCCCGAACAGGGTGACGCGCTGCCCCTCGATCTGCTGATCGAAGAGCGGATAGAGCCGCGGGCCGCCGCCGACGCGCCGCAGCGTGAGGTAGCCGTCGTCGGTGATGTTGCCGACCACGTAGCCGATCTCGTCGAGCGCGCAGTAGACGAGACGCTTCGGTGCGCCGCGGCCTAGGGTCACGGTGACGTTGCCGATGCGATCCCGCATGCTGCCGGGGAGGAGCGAGAGGAGTGAGTCGCCCATCGCCTGCTCGTAGCCGGTGATTGCAGTCATCCCGGAGAAACGGACCGCGAGACTATCGGCGGATTGGGCCGAGAGAGAATGTTGGAATGAGGGAATGATGGAAAGAACAATCATTCCAACGTTCCAACATTCCATCATGCTCTTCATGCAAGCTCCTTGGCTAGTTGAAGCACCACTTTCGGCAGCAACCGATGTTCCGCTTCCAGGACCCGAGCCGCCAGCGTCTCCGCGGTGTCGCCCGCTTTCACAGGCACCTTCTCCTGTGCGATGATCGCCCCGCGATCGAAGGCTTCGTCCACGAAGTGCACCGTCGCACCCGACTCTGTGGCACCGCTTGCCAGCACCGCGGCGTGGACGCGCTGCCCGTACATCCCGGGGCCGCCAAAATCGGGCAGCAGGGCGGGATGAATGTTGATCATGCGGCCGCGAAATTGGGAGACCACGGGCGGAGGCACAAGCTTCAGGTACCCGGCCAATACGACCAGCTGCATCCCCTGCAGCGCCGCCAGCAGCTCGTTGGCGTCATTGGGATCTCGCAGGACGGTGGTGGGGACCGCGGCCTGGCGCGCGCGCGCGATGGCGCCGGCATCGGGCCGGCTGGAGATCACGCGCGCGATGCGCGCGAGGGTCGAGTCGTGGAGGGCATCGAGGAGGGACTGCAGGTTCGTGCCGCCGCCCGAGACCAGCACGGCGACACGAACCGGCTTTTCTATCACTGATTACTGCGACTGCACCGCGCCACCGACTTGGGCTTCGAGCCGCTCGTTACGCTCAACGTGAACGACCCCGTGGCGTAGTGATCGGCCGTGTTCACGACGATCTCGTACTCGCCCGTCTGCGGGAACGTCGCGGTGAGGCGGGCGTGGCAGTTGCCGCCCGAGTCATCGTCCTGGAAGTCTCGGCCACCCGAGACCCCGGGGCCGCGCAGGAACAGGTACGCGTCGAACGCGTCCGACTCGAGGTCGATCGTGATCGTCTGACCGGCGCGGCCCTGGATCGTCCACGGCTGCGCATACGTGCTGTCGCTGGTCAGCAGGACGTCGTTGCGGGTGAGGGTGCCCTGCTGGCTCTGGCCGACGTCGATCGCGTGCGACGAGCCTCCCCCTCCCCCAGTGCTGGAGCTGCTGGCGGCGTTCCCCTGCGGCGCCTGACAATCGGCGTTGCCGCGCTCCTGGACCGGCTTCGTCCCTTCGGTGATCGACAGCGAGAAGCGGCCGGTCTGCCGTTCGGGCGAGGCGGTCGTGTTTACGAGGATCCGGTATGGCCCGCGGCTCGGGAAGGTGCGCGACACGCGTGCCGAGCAGCCCGGCCCGCCGTCGTCGTTGATGATCGACGCGTCGAGATCGTCGCCGCGAACGATCAGGACGGGATCGAAGTCGTCGGACGACAGATCGATCGTGATCGGTCCCGCGGGAGCCGTGAACTGATAGAACTTGTAGTAGCTGTTGTCGGGATAGAGCGAATCGCTGCTCGTGAGCGAGCCATTGACCGTCTCGCCGATCCGGATCGCCGCGATGCCGGCGTTGTTTTGATTGCTGCCCCCTCCACTGCTCACACCAGCCGGATGACAGTCCGAGTTGCTGGTGCCGTCCACCGGCATGCTGCCTTCCTTGATCGACAGCGTGAAGCGCCCCGTCTGCCGGTGCGGGGACGACGTCGTGTTCACGAGAATCTTGTAGGGACCGCTGCCGGTGAAGGACTGCGACACGCGTGACGCGCAGCCGGGCCCGCCGTCGTCGTTGATGATCGACGCCGCGAGGTCCTGGCCACGGATGATGAGCACCGGATCGAAGTCGCTCGACGACAGGTCGATGGTGATGGTGCGTCCCGGCGTCGTCGTGAACTGATAGAACTTGAAGTACGTCGTATCGGGATAGAGCGAATCGGACGACGACAGCGCGCCGTTGATCGTCTGACCCATGCTGATCTGCGGAATGCCGGCGAACGAGCTGGTGTTGGTCCGCTCACCGGGCGTGTTCGCGTTGTTGATCACGTACTTCGGCGTGAGCAGCGTCTGCCCCTCGGCCACGGCGACTTGATCGTTGTTCAGGTTGCGGATCGCGTCCGTCGCGGTCGCGAAGTTCAGCGACTGGCCCGCCTCGATCGTGCTGCGCACGATGCCGATCACTTGCCCCCTCATGTTCAGCACCGGCGCCCCGCTCGAGCCGTGCGAGATGGCCGCCGAAATCTGCAGGAGCTTGGTGCCGTTCACGACGCGCGACGCCGAGACGATGCCGCGCGACACCGTTCCCGGCAGCTGGCCGAGCGGGTTGGAAATCACGGTGACGTCGTCGCCGTCCTTGACCGCCTCGCTCACGCCCCAGCGCAGCGTCGACGGGGGCGCGCCCGAAACCATCAGCATCGTGACGTCCTTCACCGAGTCGGAAGCCGCCACGGAGCAGCGTTGCCGCTGGCCGTCGGTCAGCTCGATGCGGCACCCCGCAGCCCCTTCCAGGACGTGCGCCGCGGTGATGACATATCCCTCGGTGACGAAGAAGCCGGTGCCGCTCGCCATCAACTGGCCGCTGGCGTCGAGCGCCTGAATCGTCACGACCGCTTTGCGGGCGGTGGGGATATCGATGCCGGCGGGACGGGGTTGCTGAGAAGCGATTGGTATGGCAAACAGGCCGAGGGCGGCGAGAGGGGTCAGGATGCGTCCGCGCATGCGCAACTCCTTCATGTAGGGCGAGGTCGGGCTAATCTGCAAGTTGAGGTCCCCAAACACAAATCAGGAGCGCAGAATCTCATCGACGGCAGCCGCCAAGTCAGCGACGACCATCACATCGAGCGCCCGCGCCTGCCCCTGATGCAGATTGCCTTCCCCCGTCGCCACCAGAATACCGGTCCCGCCGAGTGCCAGCGCCGGTTGTACGTCCGACAGCCGGTCGCCTACCCACCAGGAACGGGCAAAGTCGATATCGAGCGCCGCCTGCGCGTCGCGGAACAGCTTGAGCCCCGGTTTGCGGCACGTGCAGGGTCCCGTGACATCCGGCCAATGCGGACAGAAATAGGCGGCATCGAGTCGCGCGCCCTGCGCTTTGAGCAGCTCGACGAGACGACGCTGCACCGCCTCGTAGTCCGCGACGGAGTAGCGGCCGCGCGCGATGCCCGACTGGTTGCTCACGACGACGACGACGAAGCCGCGGTCGTTCAAGCGGCGGATCGCCTCGGCCGCGCCGGGCAGCAACTTCACTTTCGCCGGCTCGTGCAAGAATCCCGGGTCGTCGACGATCGTGCCGTCGCGGTCGAGAAAGACCGCGCCCTTACTCACGAAGGGCTGAGACTACGGTATCCACCTGTTCGGGGAAGATGGTGCGGGCGTCGAGCAGCACGCGGCTGCCCGCGACGCGGGCGATGATCGGCGGATCGTTGGCGCGCAGCCGCTCGGCCAGCCGTTCGTCCGGAAATCCGGCGAGCCACGTCCTGAGCTTGGCGCCGGGGAACGAGCCGCCGCCGACCTCGGAGTCTCCTTCTATGAGCTGTCCGCCAAGCCGTTCCGCCCGGCGTTTGATCGAGTCGAGGTCCTCGGTCAGCATTCGCAAGACGGGAATGTCGCGACGGGCCACCTCGGGTGTCCGGTAGAGGGCGAGGGTAGCTTCGAGCGCCGCCAGCGTCAGCTTGTCGGCGCGCACCGTTCGCGCGATCGGATCGGCGCGACACGCCGCGATCGCCGCTTCGCTGCCGACCAGAATCCCCGCCTGAGGACCGCCGAGCAGCTTGTCCCCGCTGAACGCGACGATGTCGGCGCCGGCGGCGACGCCTTCGGACACTGTCGGCTCGCCGGTCAATCCCCAATGCGACAGATCCATCAGCAGCCCACTCCCCAGGTCGTACACGCACGTAATGCCGCGAGCGTGCGCCAGCTCGGCGAGCTCCACCACCGCGACGTCGGCGGTGAAGCCCGTGACCTGGAAATTCGAGCGATGGACTTTCAACAGCACTCGGCTGTCAGCCGTCAGCGCGCTGTCGTAGTCGTTCGGATGAGTGCGGTTCGTCGTGCCGACCTCGACCAGCGTCGCGCCGGAGCGCGCCATGATGTCGGGAATGCGGAACGACCCGCCGATCTCGACCAGCTCGCCGCGCGACACGATCGCCTGGCCGCCGCGCGCCAGCGCGCTCAGCGCCAGGAGCACGGCGCCCGCCGCGTTGTTCACGACCAGCGCATCGGCGGCACCGGTCAGCTCCATCAGCAGATCGCGGCAGTGCGCGTGGCGCGAGCCGCGCGTTCCGCGGCCCAGATCGTACTCCAGCGCCGAGTAGCCCTGCGCCACGCGGGTCAGCGCGGCGATCGCCGCCGTGGCGAGGGGCGCTCGGCCGAGATTCGTGTGCAGCACGACGCCCGTCGCGTTGATCACCGGCGCGAGCGACGGGACCGCCAGCCGCGCCACCGCTCTGCGCACCGCCACATCCCAGCCTTCGGCCGGCGGCACGCCGCCCTGGACGCGCGCCGCGTCGACGGTGTCGCGCGCCGCCTTCACAACGAGCGCACGCGGATGCTCGGCAAGCAGCGGCGCGAGCGCTGGGTTCGCGAGGATCGCGTCGATGGATGGGAGCTGCCGGCGGAGATCGGTCACGGGCGACCCGTGCGTGGTGCGCGGTGCGTGGTATCAGTCACAACGGCCTTCGGCATCGCGAAGCCGATCAGGCCCTCGCCCTTCTTGCCGATCAGGTTCGTCGCGCCTTCCACGCGCACGACGTAGCGCGTCTCGGGCTTCATCGGGCGGACGAGACGCACCACGATCTTGTCGGACGGAACGGGACGCCGGGCGAGCAGCTGCCGCACCAGCGCGGTATCGACGGGCGGCTTGGCGGGCGTGCGAGCCGCGCCCGCCGCACCGCGCGGGGGGGGCGGGGGGGGCGCTGCTGGCGCAGCTGGATGAATTTTCGGGGCGTGAGTGGTGTCGTGAGCCGCGGCCGAGTCCGCTTTCGCCCGCGCCGCGTTGGTCAGCGAATCGAATTGCCGTTGGGTGAATATCTGCGCCACTGTGACGGGCGTCGAATCGGGCATCTCGAGTACGTGCACGTGCGCGGTGTCGAATGACACCGTCGGATCGAGCGCCTGGGTGAACTCGACGCGCACGGTCGTCGAGTCCAGGGACGACGCCGCGCGCGGGCGCGGGGGAATCGTGTCGTGCGGGAACGTGAACAGCGCGACGTTGGTGCTCGAATCGAGCGTCACCGCGATCGAGTCGTAGGCCTCACGCAGGCTGCGGCGCCGGTCGCCGTTCTCGTCCGCCGTCGCATACACGATGTAGCGCCCCGGTTGCAGGTTGGTGAGGTTGAACTGGCCGCCCGAATCGGCCATGGTCAAGTACCCGGCGCTGTCGGGGAGCGGCACCGCTTCGATCAGCGCGCGCGCGAGGATCGTTTGCTCGATCCATTTCAGCGTGATGCCGCCGATGCGCGCGTGGCCGATCTCGGGGCCCGTCGAGAAGATCACCGTCTTGGTCGAGTCGAAGCGGTTGCGGCGCAGATCGACGAAGCCCGGCAGGATCTCGAGCCGGTACACGCGCTTCTTCCAACCCTCTTTCGGTTTGACCGTCACCTTGGTGCGGTGCCAGCCCACTTTCGCACCGCCGTGCACGGGTGAGAGCAGCACCTGTCGCTCCAGGCCGGAAAGGGTGCCGCCGCGACCACCGCTCCCGGCCATCTCATCGATCACGTCGTCGAATTGAATGACGACCTCGTCCTTGAAGTCGGGGACGACGGCGCCCGAATCGGGTTTGACGCTGACGATTTTGGGCGGCTCCTTGTCGGGCGGCCCTCCGGGCGGCGGGCCGACGCTGGCGCAGGCCTGGAAGAGGCCTACGAGCAGCCCAGCGACTTGAGTTTGCCGGCGAGGACGTCGCGCTGGTCGCGCCATGCTTTTTCCTTTTCGCGCTCGCGCGCCACAACGTCCTGTGGGGCACGCGACACGAAACTCTCGTTGGTCAGCCGGGCGGCCAGGCCCTTGAGCTGGTTATCGAGCCTGCCGAGCTCATCCGACAGGCGGCGGCACTCCTGCTGCACGTCGATGCTACCCTCGAGCGCGACCACCACTTCGCTCCCGTCGCCAAACACGGCATGCGCGCCCATCCCCTGCGGCGCGCCGTCGAGCGCCAGGCTGTCGAGCTGGGCGAGCCGCATGATCGTCTCGCGCTCCCCCTCGAACGTCGCCGGCTGATCGTTGCCGCGCGCCACGATCGTGGCCTTGAGCCTGGTCTTGGGTGACACACGATACTCTGCCCGTATCGAGCGAATGTGCTCGATGACGGTCTTCACCTGCCCGAATTCCCGGTCGGCGCGCGGATCCTCCAGCTCGGCACGGACAACGGGCCAACGCGCGGCAGCCAGGAGCTCGCCCGCCTGTCGTTCCGGCAGCCGTTGCCACAGCTCCTCACTAATGAAGGGCACGACGGGGTGCAGCACGCGCAGCGCGGCATCGAAGCAGTACACCAGGATCGCTGCCGCCGTCCCGAGCCGCGGCTTCACCGCTTCCACGTACCAGTCCGCCAGCTCGTTCCACACGAATTCGTAGGAGCGCTTGGCCGCCTCATCGAGGCGGAATTGCTCGAGCGAGGCGGTGGTCTCGCGGATCATGGCCTGCGCGCGCGACAGGATCCAGCGGTCGGCGAGCGTGAGCTGCCGGCGGTCCACCGCTTCGATGGCGGCGACCTTCTGGGGCAGTTGGCCGAGCACGAACTGGCCGATGTTCCACAGCTTGTTTGCAAAGTTGCGGCCCGGGGCAAACGTCGTCTCCAGGTCGTTCGGATCGAGGATGACGTCGGCGCCGAGCGAGCTGCCGGCGATGAGCGTCCAGCGCAGCGCATCGGCGCCGAACAGCTTGACGACGTCGAGCGGATCGATCCCGTTGCCCAGCGACTTCGACATCTTGCGGTGCTTCGTGTCGCGGACCGTGCCGTGCAGATACACGGTGGCAAATGGCAGCCGGTGATCCATGAAGTGGTAGCCCGACATCAGCATCCGCGCGACCCAGAAGAACAGAATCTCCGGCGCCGTCACCAGCGTGTGGCCCGGATAGAAGCGCTCGAGGTCCGGCGTGTCGCGCGGCCAGCCGAACGTCGCGAACGGCCACAGCCAGGACGAGAACCAGGTGTCCAGCACGTCGGGATCCTGCTCGACCCGGCCGCCGCATTTCGGACACTGCTTCGGGTCCACGCGGTCGGCCCACTGGTGCTTGCACGTGGTGCAGGTGAACACCGGAATCCGGTGGCCCCACCACAGCTGCCGCGAGATGTTCCAGTCGCGGATGTTCTCCATCCAGTGCTCGAACGTCGCCCGCCAGCGCTCCGGGATGATCGCGAACGCGCCCTTGCGATACTCGGCCAGGACCGGCTCGGCGAGCGGCTGCATCTTCACGAACCACTGGTCCGAGAGGCGCGGCTCGACGACGGTGTCGCAGCGATAGCAGCGGCGGACGGAGTGGCGATGCGGCTCGGTTTTGACGAGAAGACCGTCGCGCTCTAATTGCTTGACGATCCGCTTGCGAGCTTCGAATCGATCAAGACCGTCGAGATCCGGGGGGATACGGGTCGTTCCATCATTCTCTCCCATCGTCCCATCTTCTCGCATCACCAGCGGCATCTCCAGCTTGTGCCGCTTGCCGATCTCGAAGTCGCTCGCGTCGTGAGCCGGCGTCACCTTCACGAACCCGGTCCCGAAGTCCTTGTCCACGCTCTCATCGGCGATGATCGGGATCTCGACGTTCGCGATCGGCACGCGGACTTTCTTGCCGATGTACGGCCGGCCGCGCGGGTCTTCGGGATTGACGGCCACCGCGGTGTCGCCGAGCATCGTTTCCGGCCGCGTGGTCGCCACCGTAATGAACTCGTTCGTGCCGACGACCGGATAGCGAATCTCCCACAACTTTCCCGCAACTTCTTCGTGTTTCACTTCGAGATCGGAGATCGCCGTCTCGCAGCGCGGACACCAGTTCACAATGTATTTCCCGCGATAAATCAGCCCTTCTTCATACAGCCGGACGAATACCTCGCGCACCGCGCGCGAAAGATTTTCGTCCATGGTGAAGTACTCGCGGTCCCAGTCGACCGATGCGCCCAGGCGCTTCATCTGGTCGAGGATCGCGCCGCCGTACTGGCGTCGCCACGCCCACACGCGCTCGATGAAGGCTTCGCGGCCCAGATCGCGGCGCGACTTGCCTTCGCTGCGCAGCTGGCGCTCCACCATCATTTGGGTGGCGATGCCGGCGTGGTCGGTGCCGGGCAGCCAAAGCGTAAGATCGCCGCGCATCCGGTGCCAGCGGATGACGATGTCCATCTCCGTCTGGTTGAGCATGTGGCCCATGTGCAGGCGACCAGTGACGTTTGGTGGCGGCAGCAACAGGCTGAACATGTGGTGCGGGTGGCGGGCGGGCGGAGTGGGAGCGTGGAAGAGCTTCTCGTGTTTCCAGTAGTCGGCCCAGCGCGTTTCGATTGCGCCCGGCTCGTACGCCTTGGGGAGTTCGTGGGGCATCTTGTCCGTGTGGTCCGGTAATGTGGGGGCGGGACTTCCGCCGTCCAGGCCGAGGCACGCTCGGCGCATGCTGCGATTGCAGGGGTAACCTTTGATATTACAGGCGGGTGGAAAACGGGGTCAAACCGGGTAGGCTATACAAAAGGGAAAAGTGATACACCTCCTCCTTTGGGCCAAGAACGGGGAGCGCGGATGGGGTGGGATCCTGGGCTTGTCCCGTCTAACATTTGCCGAACAACAGTCGATTGAGTCAGCATGCTCTTCCGCCAAGTACCTTGAAGGACCGGCGGCGTACAACCGATGTCTAGCCCGGCAGCTCGAGGCATGGGCGGTGGGTCCCAGAGAACCCAACTTGTCGCGTCTGACATTTGGCGAACAACAGTCGATTGAATCGGCATGCTCTTCTGCCAAGTACCTTGAAGGACCGGCGGCGTACAACCGATGTCTAGCCCGGCAGCTCGAAGCATGGGCGGCGGGTCCCAGACAACCCGACTTGTCCCGTCTGACATTTTCCCAACAACAGTCGATGGAATCAGCGTGCTCTTCTGCCAAGTACCTTGAAGGACCGGCGGCGTACAACCGATGTCTGGTCCGGCAGCTCGATGCGCTTGGCAAATCTCATCGATAGAGGGATCCACGGATCAACGCTCACGGTCCCACGCCAGGCTCATTCAAACGTTTGTCGGGGTATTACGCATTGAGGGGATTTTGCTCCACCCAGGCCAAAACTCTGCCAAAAAAAGGTATGGAAAGGGCATGGGCACGCTGACGAATATTTCTTACCACGGTTTTGCTTGGAGCAATGGAGCAATCACCCGGTCCCGACGTACAAACGTTACCATTCAGTTTCGAGAATACCGAATATTGCCGTGCGGGTACGATCCATGACGAAATTGCAAAACAACCGCCAGAAATCACGGAAATCCAAAGCCAGCGAACTATTCGAACGCGGATACAACGAGTGGAAGCGAAAGAACCTACGACCCGCGCTTCGGCTTTTTCTTGCGGCAGCACAGGCTGGAGATAAGGGCGCACAAGTGAACGTCGGATACTTTTATGATAAGGGAATCGGTATTCGGCGGAATCGTTCCAAAGCGCTCTACTGGTACAAGCGAGCGTATCGTCGTGGGGACTCCGGTGCGGCGAACAACATCGCGACTATCTGGAGGGACGAGCAAAAGATGAACCGAGCCCTCTCTTGGTTTCAGAAGGCGGTGAATCTGGGTAATGATGGCAGCAACTTGGAGATTGCCAAATACTATCTTCGCGGCCAACATGATACGAGCAGAGCCATCGGTTACCTGAATAAGGTGTGCCGATCCAACCGAGTGGCAGAGGTAGAACTCGAAGAAGCCAATCGATTGTTGAAAGAGGCCAGGAGAAAGCTCAAGCAGATGTGACATTCTTCGGAGCGGGCGTGCTCTTGACGTACTCCCCATTCTTCGCGCGTCCACCCTCGCTCCCACGAACGCGCGCCCGGCCCAGCCTAAAAATAACCCCCGGTGGACACGAATGCGTTCTGGTGCGCATGTCATGGGGTCAGCGGGCAATGGCTGAGTGTCTTCTCGAACGCGGTGCCGATTTAAACTGGGTTGGACACGACGGCCAATCGCCCCTCGACGCCGCGAACCGAAGCGGCGCGGCAGAAGTGGTGCTGTGGCTGCGCAGCAAGGGCGCAAAGTCGGCGACAAAATCAACGTAAGCAGCCGATCCGTTGCGCCAAAGTAACTAGACTGCAGAAATCTGTCGGGGTAGGGTTTGTCACATGGCAGACGTGTTTTTCGGCGCATTCCTG
>Ga0137418_10001390_pt1 | contig 22278 bp, 22 predicted proteins | sample CZODoug3_1_2_16f_FD_122242 | JGI IMG/M metagenome (GOLD analysis project Ga0137418, IMG submission 122242) | Vadose zone soil fungal communities from Angelo Coast Range Reserve, California, USA - CZODoug3_1_2_16fungal (Hybrid Assembly) | ecosystem: Environmental > Terrestrial > Soil > Vadose...
TTCCATACGGGCGGGGTGCCAGGCCGGCATGAGATTGACGACACGCAGGAACTGAATTACCGCTTCGTTGCGCGCGCCATTGCGGATCTTGGATTCATGGGATTCATCGCGCACGAATACAGTCCAGCGGAGGGGCGGGATGCGTTGAAGTCGCTAGAGCAGGCGATGGAGATTGTGGATGTTTGAAAGGTGACACAATTCCTGCGGGGATGGCTGAGGGGCGGAGAGGATCTCGACGCTCACAACCATGCAAGACATCGGCAGCATCCCTGGTATCTGGTGATTTGGCTGACCGGCGTCGATTATTTTTCGACGCTCGGCTATCAACCTGGCATCGCGCTGCTGGCCGCGGGCGCACTGTCTCCATTCGCTACCGCAATCCTGGTCGCGGTTACGTTGACCTGCGCGCTGCCCATTTACATGCAGGTGGCCCGCCGATCTTACGTCGGACAAGGCTCGATCGCCATGCTCGAGAATCTGCTGCCAAGTTGGGCGGGCAAGATTCTGGTGCTGATATTACTCGGCTTTGCCGGCACCGACTTCGTGATCACCATGACGCTATCGGCGGCCGATGCCGCAACGCACGCTACTAAGAATCCATATCTGCATCCGTTTCTGGGCGACGCTCATATGAGTATCACCCTCATATTGCTACTGTTGCTGGCGCTGGTGTTCTTGAAGGGATTTACGGAAGCGATCGAGTTGGCCACGCTCGTGTGCGTGCCTTATTTGCTCATGAATATGGTGGTGCTGGTGCGGGCTCTGGCGGCCGTGGTGTATCATCCCACGCTGCTGCCCGCTTGGAAATCCGCGCTTTTCCGGCAACACAACGATTGGACGGGATTGCTCATCGCATCGCTGATCGTTTTCCCGAGATTGGCCCTCGGATTGAGCGGATTCGAAACCGGAGTCTCCGTGATGCCTCTCATCCAGGGAGATCCTGGCGAGGCCGAGAATTCCACGACGCCTCCGCGCGGACGAATCCGCAACACCCGCAAATTGCTGGCCAGCGCGGCCTTGATCATGAGCGGATAGCCGATCTCGCGCGCGGCCGCGCGCGCGGCCGCGTCCGACGCGACGGCCTCGAGGGTGCCGGCGACCATCGGCACGCCCAGGTCGCGCGCGATCCGGCGCGCCGCGGTCTTGTCGCCCATCGCGACGATCGCCGCCGGCGGCGGGCCGACGAACGTGAGGCCCGCGGCGGCGCACGCTTCGGCGAAGGCGGCGTTCTCGGCCAGGAAGCCGTAGCCCGGATGGACCGCGTCGGCGCCGGCCTTCTTGGCGACGGCGACCAGCTTCTCGATCGCCAGGTAGCTCTCGGCCGCGGGCGGCGGCCCGATCGGATAGGCCTCGTCGGCCATCAGGACGTGGAGCGCCTCGCGGTCGGCCTCCGAGAACACGGCGACGGAGACGATCCCCGCCTCTCGGCAGGCGCGGATCACCCGTACCGCGATCTCCCCGCGGTTCGCGACGAGCAGCTTGCCGATTCGCCGTGAGGTCAAGGCCCGGTCACCACGCAGGTCACTTCATTCCTTTGAGGGCCTCGCGGAGAAAAGTCTCGTCCACGATGTCCTTGTCCTTGATCGGTGCCTTGACGAGCCCCTGCGTGAACCACCACGCCGTCTGGCGGCCGATGTCGCCCGGAATCAGCCGGCCGTCGCGGTCCTGGTAAGGAAAGCCGCGACGGATCAGCTCGGGCCGCGCGCCGGTATATTTCGCGGTGATCGCCACGATCTCGTCGTACTCCGGGCCCGAGCGCTGCCTCAGCACCGAGTCGAAGTAGTGGCGCGAGGCCTTGACATAGCCCTTCATGAACGCCACGGCGCGGGCACGGTCCCTGGCGAATCTGTCGGCGTAGAGCAGCACGGCAATCTGCCACGGGAGCGAGTCGCCGGTGCGGATGAGCGTGACACCCGCGCCGCTCGTCTCGAGCCGGGAGACGAAGGGCTCGGCCGTCGCCGCCGCATCGATGCGTTTCGCCGTGAGGGCGTCGGCCACGGCGCCGAGCGACTGGAGCGGCACCAGCTCGACGTCGCCCGGCGCCATCCCCTCCTTCTCGAGCAGCCGGCCCACGTTGTAGTGGAAGGTCGAGCCGATCTGGGTGACGCCGATCTTCTTTCCCCTGAGGTCTCGGAGCGTCCGGGCGCCGGCGTCGTACAGGTCCTTCCGGGCGACGAGCGCCGTCAGGTTGTGGTCCGGCCACTCGCGGCCCTTGTCGGCGACGATCCAGATCCGCACGCCGCCCGCGACGATGTTGTAGAGCCCGGCCGTGAGCCCCGTCGCGCCGACCTCGAGGTCGCCCGAGGCGATCGCGACGGCGATCGGCTGGGCCGCGTCGAAGAAGACGAACTCGGGCTCGACGCCGAACTCTCTGAAGTAGCCCTTCTCGGCGCCGACGAACAGGACCGCGGACGAGGTCAGCCTGAGCACGCCGAGCTTCACCTTCGGTCCCTGCGCGCGCGCCGCCGTCACGCCGCCCCAGACCAGAGCGGCCATCAGCAGCGCGACGAGACGTCTCATCACGAAGGCCCCCCGGCCACCGCCCGCGTCGCCGCGGGCCGAGCCCCAAGCGCTTTTCACGGCGCCTTCCATGGTATCGCGGCGCGCTCGAGCCGGACGAGGAGCCAGTGCGAGGCGACGCCCAGCAGGGAAAGCAGGACGATGCCCACCATGAGCTTCGTCGTTTCCATGAGGTTCTGCGCGTGGAGAATGAGGAAGCCGATGCCGGCGTTGGCCGCGATCATTTCCGCCGCGACGAGCAGCAGGAGCGCCGTCCCGGCGCCCAGCTTGAGGCCCGCGAAGATCATCGGGAGCGCCGATGGGAGGAGGACCTTGCGGATGAGGCTCCAGCGCCCGGCGCCGAAGCTCGCGGCCGCACGGATCAGCAATGGGTCGGCGGTGCGCACGCCCGTGTACGTGTTGATCGCCATCGGAAAGAACACGCCCAGCGTGATCACGGCGACCTTCGACGCCTCGCCGATCCCGAGCCAGAGGATGAGGAGCGGCAGGAGCGCGATCTTGGGGATCGGGAAGGTCGCCGCGATCAGCGGGTTGCCGACGGCCGCCGCGACGCTCCAGAAGCCGACCGCGAGCCCGACCGAGACGCCGCCGAGGGCGCCGAGCCCGAAACCGAGGACGATGCGCCTGAGGCTCGTCGCGATGTGGCTCACCAGCTCCCCCGACCTCACCATCTCGACGCCGGCGTCGATCACGCCGAGCGGCGACGGCAAGAAGAGCGCCGGGATCCGGCCGGTGCGCGTGACGAGCTCCCAGAGGACGAGGAGGGCGACGAGCGCGGCGACGCGAAGCGCCGGATGATCGCGCCGCTCGAGGGCGGGCGCGCGGTCGGGCACCGGGATCCGCGCGCTCACCGCGCCTCCTCGAGCGCGCGCTGCGCCTCGCCCTTGATGAGCGCCCAGATCCGCTCGACCGCCTCCGCGAACTCGGGCTTGCCCAGGAGCGCCTCGGCGCGCGGCCGGCCGAGCTCGACCGGCACCATCGCCAGGACGCGGCCGGGTCGGCGCGACAGGACCACGACGCGATCCGCGAGGTACACCGCCTCCTGGATGTTGTGCGTGACGTAGAGGATCGTCTTGCGCGTGCGCTCCCAGATGAGGAGCAGCTCCTCCTGCATGAGCTGGCGCGTCTGCGCGTCGAGCGCCGAGAAGGGCTCGTCCATGAGGAGCACCGCCGGGTCTACGGCGAGGGCACGCGCGATGCCGACGCGCTGGCGCATGCCGCCGGAGAGCTGGTGCGGGTACCTCGCCTCGAAGCCGCCGAGCCCCGTGAGCGCGATGTAGTCGCGAGCCCGCGCCGCGCGCTCGCGCGCCCGCACACCCAGCTCCTCCAGGCCGAACTCGACGTTCGTCTGGACGGTGCGCCACGGAAAGAGCGCGAACTCCTGGAAGACCATCGCGGTCGCCGACTGCCCCGGCGCGAGCTCGCCCTCGAGGAAGACGTGGCCCGCGCTCGGCCGGAGGAGCCCCGCGACGATGCTGAGGAGTGTGGATTTGCCGCAGCCCGATGGGCCGAGGAGCGCGACGAACTCCTCCGCGCCCACGGCGAGGCTCACGTCCCGGAGGGCCTCCACCGGGTGGCCGAGCCGGGCCGTGTAGGTCTTCGACACCCGCTCGGCGACGACGCGCACGCGGCTCAGGCCCCGTCCCGGAGACGGAAGCGCTGGATCTTGCCCGTCGCCGTCTTCGGAAGCTCGGCGACGAACTCGATCGCGTGGGGCACCTTGTAGCCCGCCGCGCCGGCGGCGACCAAGCGCCTGAGCTCCGAGGCGAGCGTGTCCGACGCGCGCGTGCCGTCCTTCAGGACCACCGCCGCGTGGATCCTCGTGAGCCCGTCCGCGTCCGGGCGCCCGATCACGCCGGCCTCCAGCACCGCGGGATGCTGCACGAGGTGGGCCTCCACCTCCGCGGGCGAGACCCAGCGCCCGCTCACCTTCACCATGTCGTCGGCCCGGCCGGCGAAGGTGAACCCGCCGTCCTCGTCTTGGACGAACACGTCGCCCGTTCTGAGCCACTCGCCGAGCATCGTCGCGCGCGTTCGCTCGAGGCGGTTCCAGTAGAAGGGCGACGTCGTGGGCCCCTTGATGAGGAGGTGGCCGGCGGCACCGGGGACGACCGGCTGGCCCGCGTCGTCCACGAGCCGCGCCTCGAAGCCCGGGACGAGCTGGCCCGCGGAGCCGCGCCGCGCCTTGCCCGGGCGGTTCGCGATGAAGTCGTGGAGCGTCTCGGTGGAGCCGACGACCTCCACGAGCTCGAGGCCGAAGCGGTCGGCCCAGGCGTCGAAGATCGCCGGGGGCAGCGTCTCGCCGGAGGACACGCAGAAACGCAGCGAGGAGAGGTCCCAGCGATGCTCCGCCTCGGCCACCTGGAGCATCCGTGCGTAGAGCGTCGGGACGGCGAAGAAGATGGTCGGGCGCTCGGCGGTGATCGCCTCGAAGGCGCGCTCGGGCGTCGTCCGCTCCGGGACGAGCACCGACGCCGCGCCCGCGAGCGCCGGGAAGTAGAGCGTGTTGCCGAGGCCGAAGGGAAAGTAGAGCTTCGAGGCCGAGTACGTGAGGTCGTCCGGGCCGATGCCGAAGACGGCCGAGCCGACGAGCTCCGCCGCGCGCACGAAGTCCTGATGCGCATGGACGGCCGCCTTGGGCGGGCCCGTCGAGCCCGAGGTGTAGCCCCAGTACGCGACGTCCTCGCGGCAGGTCGCCGCCGGCTCGACGCGCACGCCGGGCTCGCGCTCGAGATCCTCAGGCGTGACGACGTCGCGGAGCCAAGGGCAGCGTCCCCGCAGGGCGCGGAGCCGGATGGCGAGCGCGTCCTCGGCCACCACCGCCTTCGCCCGGCTGTCGTTCAGCAGGAACTCGTATTCGGCGTCCGCCATCAGCGTGTTGACCGGCACGGCCACCGCGCCGAGCGTCACCGTGCCCCAGAACGCCGCCGCGAACGCCGGCGTGTCGTCGAGGACGAGGAGCACGCGGTTCTCGACCTCGACCGAGCGCCGGGCGAGCGCGGCGGCGGCGTGCGCGACGCGCTCGGCGAGCTCCCCGTAGCTGATCGAGCGCCCGACGAAGCGGAAGGCGGTGCGGCCGCCGTGTCCCTCGGCCACGTGGCGATCCACGAAGAACGCGGCGGCGTTGAAGCGCTCCGGAAGATCCCGCACGCGCCGATTCTAACGGAAACGCGCCCGGGGCGTCGCGGCGCGTCAATCCGCGGGGTTGAAGCCGCGGCCGGGTGCCCTTAGCATCCCGACACCACCATCCCGACACCCACCGGAGGGACACCGATGCGGCTCCCACGCTCGACCCGGCTCCTCGCGGCGCTTCTGCTCGTCTGCTCGCTCGCGCTCGTCTCGCCCGCGGGCGCGCAGCTCATGATCGTCGGCAACGACGAGAAGGTCGGCTGGGACGACGCCGGCAAGGTCGTCCTCCGGCCGCCCGGGAAGGACACGATCTCGGTCGTGGACATCGCAAACCGCGAGGCGCCGCGGATCGTCGCGAGCCTGCCCCTGATGAACTCGGTCTTCGGCCCGCCGACCAACCTCCAGATCACGCCGGACGGCAAGCTCGCGCTCGTGGCCAACTCCGTGGACGTCGTCCCGGAGGGCGGCGGCTGGAAGACCGTGCCCGACACCAAGCTCTACGTCATCGACCTCACGACGAGCCCGCCCGCGCACGTCGCGACCGTCGAGGTCGGCAAGCAGCCGTCCGGCCTCGCGATCAACCGGCAGGGCACGCTCGCGCTCGTGACCAATCGCGCCGACAACTCGATCAGCGTTCTCTCGATCCAGGGCAAGACCGTGAAGCTCGTGGACACGGTCGCGATCGGCGAGATGGTCGCCGCCGTCGTCTTCACGCCGGATGGCCGGCGCGCCTTCGCCGTGAAGTTCCCGAACCACAAGGTGGCGATGCTCGAGGTCAGCGGCGAGAAGGTCACCTACACGAAGTACGACATGCCGGTCGGTCTCTGGCCCTACAACATCGACGTCACACCCGACGGCCGGCTGGCGCTCACCGCGGACAACGGCAACGGCGGGAGCTCGGACGGGCACGTGGACACCGTCAGCGTGATCGACCTCGAGGCGAGCCCGCCGCGCGTGATCGATCGCGTCGTCGTCGGGGACGCGCCCGAGGGGTTCGCGATCAGCCCGACGGGCGAGATCGCCGTCGCGATCCTCCTGAACGGGAGCGCCGGCGTGCCGAAGGGCGCCTGGTTCGCCAACAAGGCGGGTAAGGTCGTCGTGCTGAAGATCGACGGCAAGAAGGTGACGAAGGTCGGCGAGGTCGAGGTGGGCGGCCTGCCCGAGGGCGTCGTCTTCAGCCCCGACGGCAAGTACCTCTACGTGGGCAACTACACCGACCGCGACGTGTCGATTCTGAAGGTCGACGGCACGAAGGTGACGGACACGGGCAAACGGTTCAGCCTCCCGGGCCAGCCGGCGTCCATGCGCGGCGCCGCGCGCTGAGGCTGCTGCCCGCTACCGGGGACAGATCTCGAGGCTCGAGAAGAAGTACGCGATCTCGACGCCCGCCGACCCGGGCGAGTCCGAGCCGTGCACCGCGTTGGCCTCGATGGACGACGCGAAGTCCTTGCGGATCGTCCCGGGCGCGGCCTTCGTGAAGTCCGTCGCGCCCATGAGGTCGCGCCAGCGCTGGATCGCGTTCTCGCCTTCGAGCACCATCGCGATGCACGGCCCCTGCGTCATGAACGCGCAAAGGCTCTCGTAGAACGGGCGGTTCTTGTGGACGACGTAGAAGCTCCGCGCCTGGTCCGGCGTCATGTGGAGCATCTTCGCCGCCAGGACCTTGAAGCCGGCGTTCTCGATGCGCGCCAGGATCTGGCCGGCGACGCCCTTGGCCACGGCATCCGGCTTGATGATGGCGAGCGTCCGCTCGATCGTCATGCCGGCGTCATTTCCCGAGCACCTTCGCGACGGTCGCGCCCATGTCGGCGGGGCTCCTGACGAGCGTGGCCCCTGCCTTCTCCAGCGCAGCCATCTTCTCCGCCGCGGTGCCCTTCCCTCCGGCGATGATGGCGCCGGCGTGGCCCATGCGTCGCCCGGGCGGCGCGGTCTGGCCGCAGATGAACGCGACGACCGGCTTCTTGACGCGGCGCTGGATGAAGGCCGCCGCGTCCTCCTCGGCGGTCCCGCCGATCTCGCCGATCAGCATGATCGCCTCGGTCCCGGGATCGTCGGCAAAGAGCCCGAGCACGTCCACGAAGCTCGTGCCGTTCACGGGGTCGCCGCCGATCCCGACGCATGAGGACTGGCCGATGCCGCGCCCCGTGAGCTGGCCGACGACCTCATAGGTCAGGGTGCCGCTGCGCGAGACGACGCCGACGGGGCCGGCCTTGTGGATGTGGCCCGGCATGATGCCCACCTTCGCCTCACCGGGCGTGATCACGCCGGGGCAGTTCGGCCCGATGAGGCGTGTGGGCGTCTGGGCGAGATAATGCTTCACGCGGACCATGTCCGCGACCGGAATCCCCTCCGTGATGCACACGACGAGGGGCACCCCGGCGGTCGCGGACTCCATGATCGCGTCGGCCGCCGCGGCGGCCGGCACGAAGATGAGGGCGCAGTTGGCGCCCTCGGCGGTGACCGACTCCTCGACCGTGTTCCAGACCGAGAAGCCCTCGTGCGTCGTCCCGCCCTTGCCCGGCGTCACGCCGCCGACGACGGTGGTGCCGTACTCCTTGCAGCGGGCGGCGTGGAACGCCCCTTCGCGGCCGGTGATGCCCTGGACCACCACGCGCGTGGCCCTCGAGACGAGGACGCTCACTTCGCACCCTTCGCGAGCGCCACGACCTTGCGCGCGCCGTCGCCCATGTCGTCGGCCATCATCAGCGAGAGGCCCGACTCGGCGAGCATCTTCTTGCCCAGCTCCACGTTCGTGCCCTCCGCGCGGAGCACCACGGGGAGCTTGAGTCCGAGCTTCTTGACCGCCGCGATCACGCCCTCGGCGAGGCGGTCGACGCGGAGGATCCCGCCGAACACGTTGATGAAGACGGCCTTCACGCTCGGATCCGAGGAGAGGATGCGGAACGCGTTCTCGATCTGCTCGGGCGAAGCGCCGCCGCCCACGTCGAGGAAGTTCGCCGGCTCGCCACCCGCGAGCTTGACGATGTCCATCGTCGCCATCGCGAGGCCGGCGCCGTTGACCATGCAGCCCACCGTGCCGTCGAGCTTGATGTAGTTGAGGCCATACTTCGACGCCTCGACGTCGAGCGGGTCCTCTTCGCGGACGTCGCGGAGGGCGACGAGCTCCGCGTGGCGATAGAGCGCGTTGTCGTCGAAGGTGAGCTTCGCGTCGAGCGCGAGCACGCGGCCGTCCCCGGTGACGACCAGCGGGTTGATCTCGGCGAGGGAGCAGTCCTTCGCGAGGTAGAAGGCGAAGAGATTCTTGATCAGCCCGACGCCCTGCTTGACCTGGTCGCCGGCGAGCCCGAGACCGAAGGCGAGGCGTCGCGCCTGGAAGTCGGCGAGACCGAGCGCCGGATGGGCCCACTCCCGGAGGATCTTCTCGGGCGTCCGCGCGGCGACGTCTTCGATCTCCATGCCACCGGCCTGGGAGGCCATCACCACGTGTGCGCTCCGCCCTCGATCCAGGGTGATCGAGAGATAGAGCTCGCGCTCGATCGCCGACGCCTCCTCGATCAGCACGGAGCGCACCTCGAGGCCCTCGGGCGGGGTCTGCGGCGTCCGGAGCCGCATGCCGAGGATCTGCTTGGCCGCGGCCTCCGCTTCCGTCGCGCCGTCGGCGAGCTTGATGCCGCCCGCCTTGCCGCGCCCGCCAGCGTGCACCTGTGCCTTCACGACGACCTTGCCACCGACCCGCGCGGCGACGACCTTCGCGTCGGCCGGGGAGCCCGCGACCTCCCCGTTGGGCACCGGGACGCCGGCCTCGCGCAGCAGCGCCTTGGCCTGGTACTCGTGGATCTTCATTGGAGTGAGGCCCCCGGGGCCGGCTCAACCCGTGAGTGGCCTGCCACAGGTGCGCGGGGCTTCATTTGAGCGACGCCCGCGAAGCCGCCTGGCCCGCGGGAGGGGCGTGCGGCTCCGTCACACGCGATCCTTCCGCATGCCCCTGATTCTTCGAATGAGCCGGACGACCGGGTCGAGGTTGTCGGCCATCCGCTCCTTCATCGGAATGATGCCGTTGTCGGTGATATGGATGTTCTCGGGGCAGACCTCCGTACAACATTTCGTGATATTGCACAGTCCGATCCCGGCTTCTCGTCCGACAAATTCCGTTCGATCCACGGTGTCGAGCGGATGCATATCGAGCCCCGCGATCTTGATGAAGAAACGCGGTCCCGCAAATGCCTTCTTGAGCTCCTCGTGGTCACGGATGACGTGGCACACGTCCTGGCAGAGGAAGCACTCGATGCACTTGTGGAACTCCTGGATGCGGTCGATGTCCTCCTGCATCATCCGGTAGGTGCCGTCGGGCTCCGGCGGCTTGAGCCGGAGCGGCGGGATCGCCCTCGCCTTCTCGTAGTTGTACAAGACGTTCGTGACAAGGTCCTTCACGATCGGGAAGGTTCGGATCGGCGCGACCGAGATGGCCTCGCCGTCGCGGAACAGGTTCATCCGGGTCATGCACATGAGGCGCGGCTTGCCGTTGATCTCGGCGCTGCACGAGCCGCACTTGCCCGCCTTGCAGTTCCAGCGGCAGGCCAGGTCGTTGGCCTGCGTGGCCTGGATGCGGTGGATGACGTCGAGGACGACCATGCCCTCCTCCGCCTCCACGTGATAGTCCTTGAAGCCCCCGCCGGTGGCGTCGCCGCGGAAGACGCGCATCGTCACGGTCGGCATCACTTCCTCTCCTGGAAGAGCGCCCTCAGCTCGGCCGGCATCTCGGGCAACGGCTCGCGGCGGAGCTGGAGAACGCCGTTCTGGAGGCGCTGCACGACGTTGACCTTGGCCCACTGATCGTCCGTGTACGGGTGGTCGTCGCGGGTGTGGCCGCCGCGGCTCTCCTTGCGCTCGAGCGCGGCCGCGGCGCAGCACTCGGCGACCGTCAGCAGCGAGCGCAGGTCGAGGGCCGTGTGCCAGCCGGGGTTGTACTGGCGGTTTCCGCCGACGCCGACGCGCTCGGCCCGCGCCTTGAGTCGCTCGATCTTCCCGAGCGCCTCCCGGAGCTCGCTCTCGGTCCGGATGATCCCGACGAGACTCTGCATCGTCTCCTGCAGCTCGGCCTGGAGCGCGTAGGGGTTCTCGCCGTGCGCCCGATTGAACGGCGCGATCAGGTCGTGCGCGACGGCCTCGACCTGGCCGGCGTCCAGGGTGAGCTGGCCGCCGCGGTTCTTCGCATAGAGCGCGGCCGAGAGACCCGCGCGGCGGCCGAAGACCAGCAGGTCGGAGAGCGAATTGCCGCCGAGGCGGTTGGCGCCGTGCATGCCGCCCGCGACCTCACCCGCGGCGAAGAGCCCGGGCATCGTCGCCGCGGTGCTGTCCGCGTCCACGCGAACACCCCCCATCACGTAGTGGCAGGTCGGCCCGACCTCCATCGGCTCCTTCGTGATGTCCACGTCCGCCAGCTCCTTGAATTGGTGGTACATGGAGGGCAGGCGCTTCTTGATGTAGTCGGCGGGGCGCCGTGTACAGATGTCGAGGAACACGCCGCCGTGAGGGCTGCCGCGCCCCGCCTTGACCTCGGTGTTGATGGCCCGCGCGACCTCGTCGCGCGGAAGCAGGTCCGGCGTGCGCCGGTTGTTCCTCTTGTCCTCGTACCAGCGGTCGGCCTCGGCCTCATCGTCCGCGGTCTCCCCCTTGAAGAACTCCGGGATGTAGTTGAACATGAATCGCGCGCCGTCCTTGTTCTTGAGGGTTCCGCCGTCGCCGCGCACGCCCTCGGTGACGAGGATGCCCCGCACCGACGGCGGCCAGACCATCCCGGTCGGGTGGAACTGGACGAATTCCATGTCGATCAGGTCCGCGCCCGCCCAGAGCGCCAGCGAGTGGCCATCGCCCGTGTACTCCCAGGAGTTCGACGTGATCTTCCACGCCTTGCCGATGCCGCCGGTGGCCAGCACGACCGCCTTCGCCTTGAAGGCGACGAACTTCCCCGTCTCGCGCCAGTACCCGAACGCCCCCGAGACCCGCTCGCCGTCCTTCAGGAGCCGTTCGATCTTGCACTCCATATAGACGTCGATGCCCTGGTGGATGCCGTGGTACTGGAGCGTGCGGATCATTTCGAGGCCGGTCCGATCGCCGACGTGCGCGAGCCGTGCGTAGCGGTGGCCGCCGAAATCGCGCTGGAGGATGCGGCCGTCCTTGGTGCGGTCGAAGAGCGCGCCCCAGCGCTCGAGCTCGAGCACGCGCTCGGGCGCCTCCTGGGCATGGAGCTGTGCCATGCGCCAGTTGTTGAGCATCTTGCCGCCGCGCATCGTGTCGCGGAAGTGCACCTGCCAGTTGTCCTCCGGCCACACGTTGCCGAGCGCCGCGGCGATCCCGCCTTCGGCCATGACCGTGTGCGCCTTGCCGAGAAGCGACTTGCAGACGAGGCCGACCGACACGCCCTGCGCCGCGGCCTCGATCGCCGCGCGCAGCCCGGCGCCGCCGGCGCCGATCACCAGAACGTCGTGCTCGTGTGTCTCGTAGTCCGCGTTCGCCATCAGATGATCCTCAGGTCTCGGATGATCCCCATCGAGACGAGCCGGATGTAGAGGTCGGTCAATCCGACGCTGAAGAGCGAGAGCCAGGCGTAGACGGGATGGCGCTCGTTCAGGCGCGTCAAGAAATGCCAGGCGCGATAGCGCCCGGGCGCCTTCGAGAACACGTTCACGTAGCCGCCGCAGACGTGGCGGCAGGAATGACAGGAAAACGTGTAGGCGGCCAGGCAGATCACGTTGATGCACATGACGAGGGTGCCCACGCCGATCCCGAACCCGTTCGGAAACCGGAACGCGAGGATCGCGTCCCACGTCAGCACCACGATGAAGAGCACCGCGAGGTACCAGGTGTACCGATGGAAGGCCTGGAGGATCAGCGGGAACCGCGTCTCACCGGTGTAGCCGCGCTTCACGTCCGGCACGGCGCACGCGGGCGGTGCCAGCCAGAACGAGCGGTAGTACGCCTTGCGGTAGTAGTAACAGGTCAGCCGGAACAGCCCCGGCCCCGCGAGGATCAAGAACGCCGGCGAGAGCAGGCCGATGATCGGCAGGTGGATGTCGGGCAGCCCGAACGCGAAGCTCGGATGCAGACACGAGCGGTAGAGACACGGCGAATAGAACGGCGAGAGATAGGGCGGCGCGAAGTAGTGCGCGTTCTGGAAGGCCGCCCACGTCGAGTAGACGATGAACGAGCCCAGCACGATCACGACCGTGAGCGGCAGCGCCCACCACGGATCCGTTCTCAGGTGCGGCGCCGCGATGGGGGGCCGCGATTGCCCGATCACCCGGCTGCTCATGGCTCCTCCCGCGCGTAAGCCTTCATGCCGTCCTGGTAGAGATCTCCGCCGTAGCAGTCGTTGACCACGATGGCCGGAAACCCCTCGACCTCCAGCCGGCGGATCGCCTCCGTGCCGAGGTCTTCGTAGGCGACGATCTCGACGCGTGTCACGAACCGGGACAGCACAGCGCCGGCTCCGCCGATGGCGCCGAAGTACACCCCCTTGTGCTGCTTGAATGCATCCTTGACCGGCTGCGAGCGTGCGCCCTTGCCCATGGTGGCCTTGAGCCCGAGCTTGATCAGCGCGGGCGTGAACGTGTCCATGCGACTGCCGGTGGTGGGACCGATCGACCCGACGACGTCGCCCGGCCGCGTCGGCGACGGCCCGGTGTAGTAGATGATCTGGCCGCGGACGTCGATCGGCAGCGGCTGGCCGTCCTGGATCAGCGGCCACAGCCGCCCGTGCGCCGCGTCGCGCGCCGTGTAGACCACGCCGGTGATCCGGACGCGATCACCGGTCTTCAGTGCCTCGACGTCGGCGTCGCTGAGCGGCGTCGTGACGTCTTTGAGGCCGTCGGCAGCGGTCGTGACGCTCATCGTCAGGAGATCGCGTCCACGATGGCATTGAACGTCGGGCTGGGCCGCATCGCCTTCGACGCCAGTTCGGGATTGGGCCGGAAGTAACCGCCGATCTCGACCGGTCTTCCCTGCGCGGCGTTCAGCTCGGCGAGGATCTTGGCCTCGTTCTCCTTGAGCTGCTTGGCCACCTTGGCGAAGCGCGCCTGAAGCTCCTTGTCCTGAGTCTGGGCCGCCAGCGCCTCCGCCCAGTACAGGGCGAGGTAGAAGTGGCTCCCGCGTGTGTCGAGCTCGCCCACCTTGCGGGACGGCGACTTATCGCTGTCCAGGAACTTGGTGTTGGCCGTGTGGAGTGCTTCGGCGAACACCTTCGCCCTTGTGTTGTTGGACGCGCGGGCCAGGTGATCGAACGACTCCGCGAGGGCAAGGAACTCGCCGAGGGAATCCCACCGCAGATGCCCCTCTTCCAGGAACTGCTCGACATGCTTGGGCGCCGACCCGCCGGCACCGGTCTCGAAGAGGGCGCCGCCGTCCATGAGCGGCACGATGGAGAGCATCTTCGCGCTGGTGCCGAGCTCGAGGATCGGAAACAGGTCCGTATTGTAGTCGCGCAGGACGTTGCCGGTCACCGAGATCGTGTCCTGGCCGGCTCTCATCCGCTCCAGCGAGAAGCGCGCGGCTTCGGCGACGGACAGGATGCGGATGTCGAGTCCGCTGGTGTCGTGGTCTCGAAGGTACCGGGTGACCTTTTCGATGAGCTGCGCGTCGTGTGCCCGGTTCTTGTCGAGCCAGAACACCGCCGGCGCGCCGGTGATCCTCGCCCGGGTGACGGCGAGCTTCACCCAGTCGCGGATCGGCGCGTCCTTCACCTGACAGGCACGCCAGATGTCGCCCTCTTCGACGGCGTGCTCGATCAGCGTCCTGCCCTGCGCGTCGACGACGCGAACCGTGCCGGCCGCCGGGATCTGGAAGGTCTTGTCGTGGGACCCGTACTCTTCGGCCTGCTGGGCCATCAACCCGACGTTCGGTACGGTCCCCATGGTCGCCGGGTCGAACGCGCCGTGCTGCTTACAGTTCTCGATCGCTTCGTGATAGAGCGGCGCGTAGCTATGATCGGGAATGACCGCCTTCGCTGCGTTGAGCTTGCCGTCCGGCCCCCACATCTGCCCGGAGTCGCGGATCATCGGTGGGATCGACGCATCGATGATCACGTCGCTCGGCACGTGCAGGTTGGTGATGCCCTTGTCGGCGTTGACCATCGCCAGGGCGGGCCGCTTGGCGTAGCTCGCCTGGATATCCGCTTCGATCTCCGCCTGCTTGGCCTGCGGCAGGCGCTTGATCGCGGCGTAGAGATCTCCCAGGCCGTTGTTCGGATCGACGTCGATCTCTTTGAAGACGGCCGCATGCTTGTCGAAGACGTCCCGGAAGAACGTCCGCACGGCGTAGCCGAAGATGATCGGATCGGAGACCTTCATCATCGTGGCTTTGAGGTGAATCGAGAAGAGCACGCCCTGCTTCCTGGCGTCCTCGATCTGCTGGTCGAGGAAGCTCACCAGCGCCGCGCGGCTCATGAAGGTGCCGTCGATCACCTCGCCGGCCTTGAGGGCGATCTTGTCCTTCAGAACCTTGACGGCTCCCTTCGTGTCGGTGAACTCGATCCGGACGGTCGTCGCCTCGGGGACGGTCACCGATTTCTCGTTGGTCGCGAAATCGCCGCGGCTCATGGTGGCGACGTGCGCTTTCGCGTCCTTCGTCCATTTGACCAACCTGTGAGGGTGCTTCTTCGCGTATTGCTTCACCGCGGCGGCAGCCCGGCGGTCGGAGTTTCCTTCGCGCAGCACGGGATTCACGGCGCTTCCCAGGACCTTCGCGTAGCGCGTCTTGATCGCCTCTTCCGCCGGGCTCGTCGGATTTTCGGGGTAGTCCGGAACCTTGTAGCCGTGTCCCTGAAGCTCCCTGATCGCGGCCTTGAGCTGCGGGACCGACGCGCTGATGTTCGGCAGCTTCACGATGTTGGCTTCGGGCCGCTTCGCCAGCTCGCCCAGCTGCGTCAGCCAGTCCGGCACCCGCTGAGCCGGGCTCAGGCCTTCGGGGAAATTGGCCAGAATTCTTCCCGCGAGGGAGATGTCCGCCGTTTCGATGGTGATGCCGGTGCCCCCGATGAATTTTCGGATGATCGGCAGCAGCGAGTAGGTGGCCAGCGCGGGCGCCTCGTCGATTTCCGTCCACACGATCTTCCCTGGATCGGTCGGCATGCCTGTCCTTTCGCCTGCCCCTGTCACAGGATGGCTTCCTTGTGACGATGCGCATGGCACTCGATCGTGACCGCCACCGGCAGCGACGTGATGTGGCAGGGATACGCGAGCACGTGGACGCCGAGCGACGTCGTGTCGCCCCCATAGCCCTGCGGGCCGATGCCGAGGCGGTTGGCGCGCGCGAGCAGCTCCTTCTCCAACGCCTCGAGCGTGGGATCCGGGTTGGCGGAGCCGACCTCGCGGAACAGCGCCCTCTTCGACAGAAGCGCGGCCTTCTCGAACGTGCCGCCGAGGCCCACGCCCAGGATGAGCGGGGGGCATGCGTCCGGGCCCGCCGTCTTCACGCAATCGATGATGAAGTCCTTCACGCCCTCGATGCCCGCGGCCGGCGTCAGCATCGTGTACTTCGACCGGTTTTCGCAGCCGCCGCCTTTGGCCATGATCGCGAGCTTGAACTCGGCGCCCGGCACCACGTCGACATGGGTCACCGCCGGCGTGTTGTCGCCGGTGTTCACGCGGTCGAGCGGCGACCGTACGATCGAGGCGCGCAGATAGCCCTCGCGGTAACCCTGGCCCACGCCCTCGTTGATCGCGTCGTAGAGCCCGCCACCCGTGACGTGCACGTCCTGGCCGAGCTCGACGAAGCACACGACGAAGCCGGTGTCCTGGCAGTACGGGATGCGCCGGGTTCGCGCCATCTGCGCGTTGTCCTTCAGGATCTGCAGCACGTGCTTGCCGGCCGGCGAGCGCTCGGTCGTCAGCGCCCGGTCGAAGGCGCGCAGCATGTCGGGCTCGAGCTCGAGGTTGGCGTCGATGCAGAGCTTCTTGACCGCGTCGACGATCGCGCTGACGTGGACGTCTCTCACGACGCGGCTCCCGGCATGTTCGCCATCGCGACGTGGGCGCGCCGCGCCATTTCCCTGGGCGGCACGTCGTCCTCCTCGGGCGCCTTGAGTACCTTGCTTGCCGCATCGGCCGCGCGCTCGGCGGCGCTGTCCACGTCGCGCACGGTGAGGTAGGCGGTGACGGTGTGGTAGCCGGCTGGGATCGGCTTGACCCGATCGGGGGGCCTCCGGGCGGCGGACTTCTTCTTCTGCCTCGCCTTCGCTCGCTTCACTTCCGCCTCCCTGAGCTACAGCTTCAGCTTGTCGACGAGCTCCCGCACCGCATCGGCCGATTTCTTGAAGGCCGCCTGCTCGTCTGGCGTCAGCGTGATCTCGATGACCTGCTCGACGCCCGAGCGGCCGAGCTTCACGGGCACGCCGACGTAGAGGCCGTTGACCCCGTACTGCCCCTCGAGGTAGGCCGCGCACGGCAGGATCTTCTTCTTGTCCTTCAGAATCGCCTCGACCATCTCGACCGCGGAAGCCGCCGGCGCATAGTAGGCGCTCCCGGTCTTCAACAGCGCGACGATCTCCGCGCCGCCGTTGGCCGTGCGCTGCACGAGCGCCTCGATCTTCTCCTTCGACAGGAGCTCGGTGATCGGAATGCCCGCCACCGTCGAGTAGCGCGGCAGCGGGACCATCGTGTCGCCGTGGCCGCCCAGCACGAACGCGGTGACGTTCTCGACCGATACGTGGAGCTCGCGGGCGATGAACTGGCGGAATCGCGCCGAGTCGAGGATGCCCGCCATGCCGACCACGCGCTTGCTCGGAAAGCCCGACTTCTTCCACGCGAGCTGCACCATCGCGTCGAGCGGATTCGTGACGAGGATCAGGATCGCATTGCGCGAGAGGGCGACGATCTTCTCGACGACCCCACCGACGATCTCGGCATTCTTGAAGAGCAGATCGTCGCGGGTCATCCCCGGCTTGCGGGCGAGCCCCGCGGTGATGACGACGATGTCGGAATCGGCCGTCTCGTCGTAGCCGTTGGAGCCGACGAGCGTCGAGTCGTACCGATGAATGGGACCGGCCTGCGCCAGATCGAGCGACTTGCCTTGCGGGACGCCGTCGATCACGTCGACCAGAACGACGTCGCCCAGCTCCTTCTCGACCGTGTACTGGGCGACGGAGGCGCCGACGTTACCGGCGCCGACGACCGTGATCTTCGGCCTGCCGGAAGCCACTAGAGCTTCGCCATGTTGATCGTGATCTTGTCGCCCTTCGGGATCTTCACGATGCTGGCCATCAGTCTTTGTCTCCTACCGCGCGGCGGTCGCCGCCGAGTAGACCCTGAACCACCCGATGTGCTCGATCATGAGGCTACCGGCGAGCCATTTGCCGCCGATCTCGTCGATTTCAATGACGCCGCATCACTCTAACGCGCCGCGCCGACAGGGTCAAGAACGCGGCGCCTTCCCGAGCGTTTCGAGGAGCTTTCGGGCGATCAACCGGCCGCGCAGCGCCATCACGGCGCGGCCCGTCCGCGCTCGCGCCGCCGCGGGCCAGCCGAAGTATCCCGCCCCGCCGGGACCGAGCTCGCGAAAATTGCGCGCCCCGCGGGCGAGCTCGCGGCGGAAGTCGAACCAGGCCGGCGCCAGCCGCCGAACGATGCGCTCCCGTACGAGCTTCCGGTCGAGCGACAGCATGAGCGCGGTCTCGAGCTCGCCGGAGTGCCACTCCGCGCCAGGGTTCGGGCTGCGCATCAGGGCCTGGATTCGGCGGTTCACCATCGGCGTCTGCGGTCGGGCTCCCGGCTCGAAGCCCGCCACGAGCACGCGCAACTGCCGTCGCCGGCCGAGCTCTCGCCGCGCGGCGGCAATCGCCCTCAGGTGATCCGGGTCCGCCTGATAGTTCGCCAAGACGATTCGACGAAAGCCGTGGCCGACGAGCCCGTTGACGATCTCGACGATGAGCCGGCGCAAGGTTGGAATCGAGAGCGAGACCGTGCCCGGCCAGCCGACCGCCAGGGTGCTAACGCCGTACGGGATCGACGGCGCGAGGATCGGCCGCCATCCGGCGCGGCGAAGATGCGGCGCGATCCGGCGCGCGAGCTCCTCGGCGCCTCGCCAGTCGACCAGGAGCGGCAGGTGCGGGCCATGTTGCTCGATCGCGCCGAGTGGCAGGACAACAACGGCTCGAGGATCACGCGCGAGCTTCCCGGCTTCGGGCGCGGTCAGGGCAGCCAGGCGAATCATCGAAGCGAAAGCACGGAGCCCGCGTTCATTCGCGACCGGCCAGACCGAGCAGCCGGACGACGGCTCGCCGGCGGAGTCCGCGAATCGAGTCGGCGGGCGCGAGCCCCATCGGGCAGACCTCGGTGCAGTTACCCTGGCCGTGACAGCGCGCCAGCGCGTCGTCGGCGAGAAGGACGTGCCAGCGCTCGGCGCGACCGGCGTCGCGATGATCGAGCTGCAAGGTGAAGGCCCGGTTGAGCGCCGCCGGCCCGGGGAATCGCTCGTTGTGCCCGACCATCGTGCACGCCGAGACGCACATCCCGCAGCCGATGCACTCGACCGCCAGGTCGATCGCGCGGCGTTCGGCGGAAAGACCGGACACCAGCGCGTAGCTCGCGGCTCCCTCGTTCGGCGTGAGCGCCGCGCGCACATCGCGGAGCTTCGCGGCGAACGGCGCCATGTCGACGACCAGGTCGCGCAGCAGCGGGAAGTGATAGAGCGGGCGGACGCTCACCGGCCCGGGCCCGAGCGATTCGAGGCGCGTACGGCAGGCCCAGCGCTCCCGACCGTTCACGACCATCGCGCACGAGCCGCACATCCCCACCCGACACGCATAGCGGAAGGCGAGCGTCGGGTCCTGGGTGCGCTGGATCTCGACGAGCGCGTCGAGCACGGTCGAGTCGGCGGCGGCGGTGACCCGGTATTCCTGAACGCGCTCGGGCCCGTCGGGTGTCCAGCGAAAAGCGCGGAGCGTGACGGACGACGCCATCGTCGGCGCTATACTACCGCCACTTTCATGTCCGCCCGTCACGACCGGCTCGCACTCCTCGATCGCTACCTGCGCATCCCGACGATCAGCCGCCAGGTGACCCCGGAGATGATCGAAGCCGTCCGCGGTCTCTGGCGCGGACTCGGCCTCGAGCTCACGTCGCTGGCGACGCCCGACGGCCGGGGCACTCCCGCCCTCTACGGAGAGCTGCCGGGGCCCGAGGACGCGCCGACGCTTCTGCTCTACGGTCACTACGACGTCCAGCCTACGGGTGACGTCGCGCGTTGGCAGTGGCAGGGCGTCAAATGCGAGCCGTTCGTGCCGGCGTACTTCGTCGATGGGCGCGTGGTCGAGCCGCGCGCCCTCGACGATCAGGCTCTCGAGAGCGTCGTCGTGGTCGCCCGCGGCGGCGCCGACAACAAGGGCCAGCACCTCTCGAACATTCTCGGCGCGATGGACGCGGGGCGAGCCGGCACCGCCTGCTGGAAGGTCAAGATCATCCTCGACGGCGAGGAAGAGCACGGCAGCCCGAACCTCGAAGCGATCGCCCGGGCCCATCGGGCGAAGCTCGTGGCCGACGTGCTGATCGGCTCCGACGGGCCCAAGCAGAAGAACGCCCCGACGCTCGTGATGGGCGTGCGCGGGCTCCTCACCGTCAACCTCGTCGCCGACAACGGCCAGCAGGCATCGGTCCACTCCGGCAACTACGGCAACATCGTGCCGAACCCGGTCCTTCCCCTCGCCCGGCTGATCGCCGACATCGAGGACCGCGTGCGAGCATGGGCCGCCGGGCACGAGGCGTTCCGGCGCGAGGCGCGCGAGGTCTTCGCGAAGTGGGAGGACAAGGCGGTCTGGACGCCTTTCTTGAACCCGACCGTGAACATCAACAGCTTCCTGTCCGACGGCGCTTCGCTGGCGCTTCGCCGGACCATCATCCCGCGCACGGCCCACGCGCGCCTGGACATCCGGCTGACCCCCGACACGCCCCTGGCGGCGATGCGCGACATCGTCGAGCGCGCGGTCGCTGACCATCAGAGCCGGACGCCGGGTATCACGTTCTCGGCCGAGGCCGACGGCCAGCCCGCCAGCTACACGTCGCCCGCGCGCCCGGAGTTCGGCTGGCTATTACGCCTGCTGGAAGAGCACGGCGGAGAAGAGCCGGTGGCGCTGCCGATCCTCGGCGGGACGTTGCCGCTCCACGTCTTCACCGACGTCCTGGGCATCCCGTGCTTGTGGATCCCGGCGGCCAACAGCGGTAACCAGCAGCACGACATCAACGAGCACTACGTGCTCCGGCACTTCTACCGCCAGATCGCGCTCTACGCCGCGATCGTGTCGTCGCGGCCGATGTAGCCCGGCGGGCTCAGTACCACCTCCACACCCAGACCACGCCGAACACCGCGATCGCGAGGATCAGCGCGAGCGCGAACAGCGCGCGGTGCCAGCGGTGAGCGAGGCCGAAATCCAGCAGGATCGCGCGGACGCCGAGCAGCGCGTGGACGAGCACGAGGGCGAGGAGCGCAGCCTGCACGCCGCGCCGGAACGGGTTCGTCAGATGGAGCGCGATCACGAGCAGGAGCGCCACGGCCGCGGCACGCTGGATGAGCCACGCCCACATGCCGGCCTTCGTGTCGCGCCAGCCCTCGGCGGTGGTCCACTCGCGTTTGAGGACGCGGCTCACGGCGCCGCCAAGCTAGAGCTGTCCCTTCCGGTACGAGCGCTTGGCCGCGATCTTCCCGTTGTGCAGGGCCAGAAGATCACAGCCCTGGACCTCGAAGCGCGTCGAGCCACGCGGCGTCCCGGTCGTCAGCCACTCGACCACGGCGAGCTCGGGGCAGGCGAAATGACGTATCTCGTCCCAGCGGATGTCCGGCACCCGCTGAAACATCTCCTCGAGGAACTCGCGGACCGCCGGCTTGCCGACGGCGCGCGCGCCCCACGGGTCCTTGCCGAACGACGCCTCGAAGATCACGTCGTCGGTCATCATGGCGAGAATTCCCTCGATGTCGTGCCCGTTCCACACGGTGTTGAATCGATCCACGAACGCCTCACCGTCGAATGCCATCGCCCTCTCCTCCTCAGTCACCAATTTCTACCATCGACGAGACCCGCGCCGCACCGGATGGTGTCGCGCGGGTCAGCGCGACCGGCTCCATCGACACCGACGCCTCGCCCGCCCGAGACTGCACGCGCACGGTGTAGAGCGGCGCCGTCGACGGCCCGGAGAAATCGCTCCGGTAGTGGGCGCCGCGGCTCTCGGTACGCGCCAGCGCGCTGGTGACGATCAGGCGCGCGACGGTCGTCTGGCTGGTCAGGTTCAGCCAGTCCTGCCACGCAAGGTTGAACGCCGCGCCGCCCGGGACTCCGACGCGCCCGAGCTCCCCGGCGATCTTCTCGACCGTGGCCGCAGCAGCCTTCAGGCCTTCGCCGTCGCGAACGAGCCCCGCCCGGTCCCACATGACCTCGCGCAGCTCGCGCTGCAGCGCATAGAGATCCCCGCCGCGCCGCGCGAGCGGCGCCGTGATTCGGTCGATGACGTCTCCCACGGCCGCACCGTCATTGCGCGACGTCGAACGCCCGGCGACGAAGTCGACCATGACGTCACCGGCGATGCCGCCGAACACGGTCGACTCCGCGACGCCGTTGCCGCCGAGGCGGTTGGCGCCGTGGACGCCGCCCGTGTCCTCCCCGGCCGCGAAGAGCCCCTCGATCGCGGT
>Ga0137418_10001391_pt1 | contig 22263 bp, 17 predicted proteins | sample CZODoug3_1_2_16f_FD_122242 | JGI IMG/M metagenome (GOLD analysis project Ga0137418, IMG submission 122242) | Vadose zone soil fungal communities from Angelo Coast Range Reserve, California, USA - CZODoug3_1_2_16fungal (Hybrid Assembly) | ecosystem: Environmental > Terrestrial > Soil > Vadose...
TGCGGTCATTTCCTCCAGGAAGAACATCCCGAGGAAACCTTCGAGGAACTGGAGCACTTCTTCTCCACAGTGTAGGTTCAGAAGCAATCGAAGACTCGCTTACAAGTAAGAGTTTTGAATCTGTCGGCCGATACAGTAAGAACTCTGATCACAAACCTAAGCGCATTGAGGAGTAACAATGAAGTCCAGACAAATTGATCAGTCCCCGAAAACATTCATTCTTGTCTTCGAAACCGGTGACGAACTGGCGAAAGGGCTACTTGAATTCGCGGAGCAGGAAAAGCTGTCGGCCGCGAGCTTTAAAGCCGTTGGTGCGCTCTCCTCAGTGCGCTTGGGGTGGTTTAGCTGGGAGAGCAAGAAGTATGAGCCATCCGTTACGCTCGATGAACAGGTAGAACTCCTATCGCTCATTGGCGACGTTGCCCTGAAGGACGGAAAGCCGGTTGTGCATGCGCACGCCGTAATCGGCAAAAAGGACGGTACTGCACACGGCGGCCATCTACTCGAGGCACATATCCGACCAACTTGTGAAGTCATACTGACAGAGAGCCCGATCCTCCTTCAAAAGCAGATTGATCCGCAATCCGGTCTGGCGTTGATCAGGCTCTAGCGGTTGGCCTCCACGCTTGTGCTGTTATCGCTTCGTCGCAAATCTGATGGTGCTCAGTCCCACGATCGACTCAGCAACACAGGTCGCAAGACCGGTCTCTGGCTTAATGGCGCTTCAGTCGCGACGGTGGTTTCTGTGAGACGTGCATTCTCTTAATTGCGGGGCCAAACCCAAAGAGAGGAACGGTGCCATGGAGCATTTTGTGGAACGCGGGGTTTTATATTGCACGATACGGATATTGACGATATCCGTGCTGCTTGCATCATTTCTATTGCTGGGCCAAGCCCAGGAAAGGGAACGTCCAGTGGAATACCCAACTGCTTATCGCACGGTACAGATTGATGGCCTGTCCATTTTTTACAGAGAGGCCGGCCCGAAGGACGCGCCAACGGTTCTGCTGCTGCACGGACTTCCGTCTTCATCGCGGATGTTCGAGCCGCTCTTCGCGCGGCTTTCCGATCGCTACCACCTTGTCGCGCCTGACTACCCAGGCTTCGGACATAGCGATTGGCCGGACCCGAAAACATTCGCTTACACCTTTGATCACATCGCTGAAGTGATGAATCATTTCACCGAAGCGCTGGGACTCTCGCACTACTCGCTTTACATGCAGGATTACGGGGGACCTGTGGGCTTTCGCATGATCTTGGCGCATCCAGAGCGAGTGGAATCGCTGATCGTTCAAGACGCGGTGGCGCATGACACCGGCCTGGGCGCGAATTGGAAAACGCGGCGTGCGTATTGGGCCGATCGCGCGGCAAACGAAAGCGTGTTACGTGAAAATCTGCTCTCGCTAGCGACCACGCGTGCGCGACACGTGGGCGACGATCCCAACGTGGAACGTCACGACCCAGATTTGTGGACCGATGAATATTATTTTCTCAACCAGCCCGGACAGATCGACATTCAAAGCGACCTTTTCTACGACTACCGCACCAACGTAGAAAAGTATCCGAAGTGGGAGGCTTGGATGCGCGAGAATCAACCGCGTCTGCTGGTGATATGGGGCAAGTACGAGTCGTCGTTCGATCCGTCTGAGCCGGAATCGTACCGCCGCGATGTGCCGAAAGCCGAAATCCACATCATCGATGGTGGACATTTCGCATTGGATATAGCGGCAGACGAGATCGCAGTGTTGGTCCGAAGCTTCATTAAGTAACGGCCCGCTAATGAGGCAGCACTACTATGAACACGCAACGCATAGTCACACCCTTCGGCGCACAATCAACCGTCGCCGAGGTCTTTAAAGGAATTGACCTCCGCGGCAAACGCGCATCGACTTGGCGACGGCCCGCTACCCGCCAGACGCAGCTCGCCACACACTTCAACGGCCAGCCCCTTACTGTGGATCATGGTGCACCACTCCGTCTGCTGGTACCCGTGAAACTTGGTTTGAAGAATGTGAAGACCATTTACCAGGATTACGTATGTCGCGGAAGAGCCAAGAGACTAGTGGGCCGAACATATTCCCGCTACGACGGGATCTAACCCCCTTCAACGTAAGAGATTGCTTCTCCCATCGCAGCGTGCTGAGGAGAGGTATCTTTTCGCGGAAACGTATGATCCGAAGGTGTCGATCGATACCAACGTCCAATAGATTCGTCCACGCGTTTCTGGCCTAATCACAGCGGTGTATTGGATCCGAGCTTTCAAACACAAGGAATTATGTCGGAGAAGAAGACAGCGATTCGCTTTCCCTCTAGCAGAATCTCTGGAATGCGGGCGCCCCCCCGAGTCGGAGGATCATCTGGCCCCACAGCTTGGACATGTCACGCACGAGCACAGAATGCGGTCCGCCACTCGCTCATTATAGGGCCCACACTCAAATGTCTCTACCGCGGACGGGTGAGCGCTCAAATCTAGAAACAGACGAAGGTTAGCCTGGTGATTCAAGTTGCCAAGAGTATTCTCCTGGTCGTGAGCGCGCTCTTTCCGATCGTGGATCCGATCGGAGGGAGTCCGGTCTTTCTGCTGCTCACGCGAGACTACGCCGCCGAGACACGACGAGCGCTGGCTCGCCGCATTGCGGTAGATAGTTTCATACTGCTTGTCGCGTCCTTTACCCTCGGGGCGCACGTGCTCTCCTTCTTTGGGATTTCGCTCCCGGTTGTGCAGGTCGGCGGTGGGCTGATCGTGATTTCAACGGGCTGGACGATGCTGAATCAGAAAGACGCGAACGATGAAGGTTCACCTAGGCGAACGGTCACTTGCGATGATGCTCTAAGCCGTGCATTTTACCCGCTGACGCTTCCTTTGACAGTTGGTCCCGGCTCCATCTCGGTTGCGATCACTTTGGGCGCGAATGCGCCGCAGCACCTGGGCGCAAACCTGCTAGTAATTATTGCGGCGGCGATCGGTTCCGCTTTCGTGGCAGTAACCATTTATCTCTGCTACGGCTACGCAGATCGGCTCGCGACCAAGATGGGCCCCACGCGGACGAACGTAATTTTAAAGCTCTCCGCGTTCCTGCTGGTGTGCATTGGAGTGCAGATCTTGTGGAACGGCGCGAGCAAGTTGCTCAGTTCGTTGCCGCAGTTTGGCGGAGTTGTAGCGCTGCCGCGTTGAGCGCGAAGCGGGCGGTTGGAGTGGATGAAAGAGAGGGACCTCGACATTAAATCGAGCGGCCTAGTAGTCGGCCATATCTCGATGTGCACTAAAGCAAGCAAGTAGTTCGACAAAGACTGCAGGACCATGGTGGCCAGGGAGGGAGTTGAACCCTCCGACGACAGCCTTTTCAGCTGCGATCTGCGGGAGGAAATTGGCAGCTCCTCCATTCATGCTACGTCCGAGCTATTGCCGCAGGAAAGCAATAACTTTCCTCGATTTGTTGCGGTTGTCGCCATTCCTCGTCGACAATCTGTTCCTGAATTGTGCCTGCAAGTCCTGCTCGGCAATTTCCACATTGAAGGCACAGAAAGGATAATCCATGCAAAACGGAAGCATGATGCGAACAGAACGACACGGCGGACCAGATGTCTGGGAGTTCAGGTGGCGAGAACCTGGACCTGATGGCAAAAGTAGACATCGCAGAATGGTCGTTGGTACAACGAATGAGTTCGGCGACGAGGTTGCGGCTCGCCAAGCTATTGCGGGCCTTCATCTCCGTATGAACGCGCGGAATGAAAGAGTGAAAGTGCGTCCAATCACTCTATCCGAATTGGTGGATCACTATCGGCAGCGAGAGTTGAAGCCCGATACTCTTTGGAAAACCCACTCGACAAAGGTGACATACGACGGCTATCTAAATAAATGGATTGTGCCGAGGTGGGGAAACTACACTCTCAACCGCATCAGCGCCGGAGAAGTTGAACTCTGGCTGAGATCGCTAGCATTGGCGAAGTCAAGCTGCGCGAAGATCAGAAATATCATGAGCGTCCTTTTCAACCACGGAATTCGGCATGAAATCTGCAAGTACAATCCGATTCGATTGGTGCGACAAGGCGCGAAACGGAAGAAGTTCCCAACCGTGCTGAGTGCCAGCGAGGTTCAGCAACTGATTGCTAGTCTCGGGCTGCGCGAGCGAACCCTTGTCTTGCTGGACGCGGGCACCGGCTTGCGAATGAGCGAACTGTTTGCTCTGAAATGGCGGGATATCAACTTCCCATCAAGGGAGATCAGCATCACACGGTCGATCGTGTTTCAGGTAGTAGGACCGTGCAAGACCGAGGCGTCGCAGAAACCGATTCCTCTCGATGCTTACCTAGCCGAAGCGCTGAGGATATGGCGGGAGTACACACCTTACCGAAAACCAGATGATTGGGTGTTTGCGAGTCCCGCTACGTCCGGCAAAAAACCGTATTGGGGACAAACTATCATGCGGAGTTTTATCCGCCCCGCTGCGGTGAAGATCGGAATCGCACAGCACATCGGATGGCATACGTTCAGGCACACGTATTCGTCCCTGCTGGCGGCAACTAAAGCAGATATCAAGGTAATGCAAGAGTTGCTGCGTCATGCTTCTAGCCGAGTCACATTGGATACGTACACTCAAGCGGTCACAATCCACAAACGAAGAGCTCAGAGTAGGGTCATTCGCCTGTTTCGCGCACCCGCGGTTGCGGCCGCCTGATCTGACTGAATTGCATGTGCCTTTTTGTGCCTACAAGAACAGCTCCGGATGCCCGAAAACACTCGCGATTAGGCAAACCGGGCAAGAAATTGGCGACGGAGTTGTGCCTTTTTGTGCCTGCGCCAAAAGTGGCCGTTCCCCGTAAGCTCCTGAAAAGATTTGGCGTCCCCGACGGGATTTGAACCCGTGTTACCGCCGTGAAAGGGCGATGTCCTAGGCCGGGCTAGACGACGGGGACCAGATGCGAAGGGGCTGGCGTGTTCTTGCGAACGATTGATACTAACAAGCACATCTTCGCGATGTCAAAGAGTGAGCTGTCAGGCGGTTAGGTGACACTCACTTCCGTATACGTCCCATATACCTCGCGTAATGCTTCGCAGATCTCGCCGACCGTGGCGTAGGCGCGCACGGCCTCGATGATGGAGGGCATCGTGTTGGCTGTCGAGACGTTTCCGTTCGTTCCTGCTTTCGGTTCTTGAGCCGCCGCTTTTTTTAGAGTCTCGAGGCAGCTCCGGACTCTTTCGTTTGAACGACCGGCGCGCAGGGCTTTGAGCTTTGCGCTCTGCTGGCGGGCGACGGTCTCGTCGATATAAAGGGTTTTTGGTGGGTCTTCCTCAATTGCAAATTCGTTCACGCCGACGATGACCTTCTCGTTGGCCTCCACGGCTCGCTGATACTGGTAGGCAGACTCCGCGATTTCCTTCTGCGGGTAGCCGCGCTCGATGGCCTTCACCATGCCGCCCATATGGTCAAGTTTGTCGAAATAGTCGAAGGCATCTCTTTCCATGTTGAGCGTGAGTTTCTCGACAAAGTAGGAACCACCGAGAGGGTCGACCGTTTGGGCCACACCGGACTCGTGGGCGATGATCTGCTGGGTGCGCAGCGCGATGCGGGCGGCTTCTGCGGTGGGCAAAGCGAACGCTTCGTCGTAGGAATCGGTGTGCAACGACTGTGTACCGCCCAGCACCGCGGCCAGGGCTTGCAGGGCCACGCGCGCGATGTTGTTCATGGGTTGCTGTGCGGGGAGCGAGACGCCGGCGGTCTGGGTGTGGAAACGCATCAGCCAGGTGCGGACGTTTTTCGCGCCGAAGCGGTCCTTCATCAGGCGGTACCAGATTTTACGCGCGGCGCGATACTTGGCGATCTCTTCGAAGAAGTCGTTGTGGGCGTTGAAGAAGAAACTGAGACGCAGGCCGAATTCGTCGACATCCAAGCCTCTGCGGCGAGCCCATTCGACGTACTCAACTCCGTCGTAGATCGTGAAGGCGAGTTCCTGCAGTGCCGTCGAGCCGGCCTCGCGAATGTGATATCCGCTGATCGAGATGGTGTTGAAGCGCGGCGTGAACTTGGAACCGAACTCGAAGGTATCGATGACCAAGCGCATGCTTGGCGCTGGCGGGTATATATATTCCTTCTGCGCGATGTATTCCTTGAGGATGTCGTTCTGAATGGTGCCGGAGATTTTCTTCCAGTCAGCGCCTTGTTTTTCCGCGACCACTAGGTACATCGCCCACAGAACGCTGGCGGGAGAATTGATGGTCATCGATACGGTAGTCTTTTCGAGATCGATGCCGTCGAAGAGGATTTCCATGTCTTCGAGCGAGTCGATTGCGACACCACACTTTCCAACCTCGCCTTCGCTGGCAGGATGATCCGAGTCGTAGCCCATGAGTGTGGGCAGATCAAAAGCCACCGAAAGTCCGCCGCCGCCGTGTTCCAGAAGATATTTGTAGCGGGCATTGGTTTCTTCCGGCGACGCGAAGCCGGAGAACATTCGCATGGTCCAGAGCTTGCCGCGGTAGCCGGTCGCGTGGATTCCGCGCGTGAAGGGTGGCTGGCCTGGGTACGCCAAGTATTTCTCGGCGCTCCAGTCCTCGGGCAAATCGGCAGCGGTGTAGAGGCGGCAGATCGGCACATTCGAAATCGTGCTGAAGCGGGCCAGTCCGCGTTCGTCGAGGTTGGTGCCCGTGGGTGCGCCAATAGGCTTTTCCGGAGCTTTCTCAAGCGTAGGCGCGAGCGTCTTCTCGGCCCACTGCTTCTCGTTCTCAGAGGGACGGCGTCCTTCGAAGACATCCGCGATCGGGCCGTCGGCCAATTGCGGCTCGGAATAAGGTTGCTTGGTGTCCGCCATGCGCTCTCTACAAGTTAGCATGATAGGTCGATATGTGAGTGCGCGCAAAGCATGGTTTGCAAGAGAGCCCAAGTAGGTGCCACGCGACCCGTCTGAAACCCGCCGGTTTCAGGGGCATGGGTGTTTTTAGCCTATCTGCGATCCAGACGTGCGGCATGAGGTTGATACGCCGCCGCTCGAGCGGCAGCCGTCCTCGCGCCTTTCACTTTCGATCAGAGTTGGTGAATTTGGTGAATATGCGCCAGACCCAGTGAGCCAAGGCTCAAACCGAACGTTGTCGAAGTACAGTCTGAATACGGCAATCGAGGTGGGGAGCGTTGGATTGCACCTTCCAGGAACCGGCGTGTTGATGGTGAATCCCAGATCCTTCACAGGAATGGTAATGTTCGCCGGAACATCAAGAAGCACGGTTGCAGTTCTCGAATCTTGCGTCCTAGACGGGAGTCCGTCGGCACGAGGAAGGGGCAACACCTGATCTTCGCAGCAAATTAAAATCTGATGAGGCACTTGAGTGACAAACGATAAACACTGAGATAACATGCGTGCGCCGCCTCAGGAATGGAATCTCATCCGAGCGGCGAGGGCCAGATTTCTTATGGGGAAGGCGACGAACGAGCGGCTGGTCATCACACCTTATCGGCGACACGAACCGAACAGCCAGCCGAGTTCGCTCTATGAGCCCTATCGGTCCACGGTAAAACGGGCGCCGTCCAAACCGCTGATTTTTCTGCCGCACACTTTGTCGGAGGTTACGGGGCCCATCTACGGCCAGGACGATGTCGCGGGGACGGACAACGATCTTACCCGGCAGCACGCGGATGAACCGCAGGGCGAACGCATCATCGTGACGGGACGCGTGCTGGACAGCAATGGGCGTCCGGCGCCGCATGCCTTGATTGAGATCTGGCAGGCAAACTCCGCGGGGCGCTACGTCCATAAAGAGGATCAGCATTCTGCCCCGTTGGATCCGAACTTCACAGGGTGTGGACGTACGCTCACAGACGAGAACGGGGCGTATCGTTTTGTGACGATCAAGCCCGGCGCCTATCCCTGGCTGAATCACTACAATGCCTGGCGTCCCGCGCACATTCATTTCTCGATTTTTGGAAGAGCATTCATCACGCGTCTGGTCACGCAGATGTATTTTCCGGGCGACCCGTTGTTTGCTTTTGACCCAATCTTTCAGTCCATTCCGGATGAGAAGGCGAGGGAGAGGGTGATCTCAAAGTTCGATTTAGAGACCACGCAGCCGCAGTGGGCGCTTGGATATCGTTTCGACATTGTACTGCGCGGACCTGAAGCTACCCCTTTCGAGGCGTAACGATGAGCACGGTTCCGAGTCCCTCACAGACTGTCGGTCCGTTTTTCCACTTTGGCCTCACTGACAAGCTCTCGGTGGGACGCATTGCGGACTCGCACGCACAGGGCGAGCGGATTCATTTGAGGTGCCGTGTCTTCGACGGAGACGGCACAGCCGTGAACGACGCCATGGTTGAAATATGGCAGGCGAATGCTGAGGGCAAATACAACCACCCTGATGACCGTCAACAGAAGGCTGTCGAACCTGCGTTTTACGGGTTCGGCCGTATGGCGACGGCCGAGGATGGAAGTTGCGGGTTCCAGACGATCCGGCCGGGTCGGGTGCCGGGACTGGGGCATACCCTCCAGGCGCCGCATCTGAACGTTGCGGTGTTCGGTCGGGGCATGCTCAAGCAACTGTACACGCGGATATATTTCTCCGGGGACGCTGCGAATTCGGAAGATCCTGTTCTCGCCCTGGTCTCGGAGGAGCGTCGAATGACTTTGCTGGCGCAGCCGGATTCGGCAGGTCCCGGCGGCTGGCGGTTCGATATCCACCTGCAAGGCGAGCAGGAAACTGTCTTCTTCGACGTTTAGCGCCAGTTGTCCGGCGCGCTCTGTGACTCTGCTCGGTTGTCGAAAGTACCCTGCGCGGTAACGCGCACGGGTTCGTTTTCGAACCGCTGCTGGTGATGGGCAGGGGCCGCGAGCAGCGTATTCACCGATTCGGGTCACGGCCAATGCTCCAGAGTTGGGGTGGTCGGAAACAGGCCTGCCCCATACCTTCCTGACTCGCCAACCGGTCCACTCGGATTGAAGATTGACATTTGGTTCTACCATCGATGCACCGTTAGGCGAGATTCCGCGCTCAAGCTCGACGCAAACGAGGCCCTGGACTGGCCGGGTTATGGTTGCTGAGAGGCGCACGGATTGTCTGGGCAGTAGACGGGAACAGGAATCGGGACCCGCATCCGTCCTCTGATGTGGCAGCGAGCGACCCTTGGTGGTTGCGGCGCTATGTGTTCGGAGGCTATGTGTTTACGGGGGCTATGTGCTCAACGGTCAGGGATGCAAGATCCACGCTGGCAAGCTTGTTAACCGGCCTACCCCTCGAGACGGGAAGGTTTGTTTTGCTCTGTGACGTCGCGCCACTGAATTCGAGACTGGTTTCCCCCAGGGTCACAGATTGGGCGGCAGTGCACAGGCTGCATACCGCAGGGGCAAGGCCTGTGGTATCCACAAGCCAGGTACGTGCTGCCAGCTTTTGACCATCCATGATGGGCGGCTGCGGAGATAGGCAGGCTGCGGACATCGCCATCCGGTTTCCTTCGCCTGCCAGCATGGGTCCCTGGTTCTTCGGGGCGCACCTCTCAGCATCCACCCATTCCTTCCAACTCCCCACGCGTTCAAATCACGACGCCTTCGTGACCTTCGCGCTGCTGCGGCGCTTCGAGCACAAGCGGGCGCCTCGAGTCTCGGCCATACGGCGCCGAAACCTCCAACCCATGTAAAAGTTTGTAAATCTGCGAAAATAGCCGCACCCTACTTTAGACTAGAAACGTCTGAAAACAGAGGGCTGTGCTCGGGGCAAGATCTTAACGGGTGCGCTCGCAAATCGCCGAAAAAAGGCCGAAGAATAGCGTTGAAATCGGCGAGCTCGGGTTTTAGCTCTTGAGTCCAGTCAGCTGTGAAAGATTTTATGAGTCAGTCTATTCACCCCATTCCGCTAAAGATCCCTGCTTCATGGAGTATCAGTCTCCTATTTCTAGCGACGCTTTGCGGCTGTGGAAACGCCAATAGCAAGTCTGCCCAGGCTGGAGCCGGGCCGCTGCCAATTCCCGTTGGGGTCGCGCCCGCTGAGCGACGCGACGTGCCCGTTTACCAGACCGGGCTGGGGAGCGTGCAAGCGTCCAATACCGTGAGTCTCAAGAGCCGGGTGGATGGGCAAATTGTGCAGATCGCCTTTAAGGAGGGACAGTCTGTCAAGCAAGGCGACCTGCTGATTGTAATCGATCCGCGCCCCTATCAGGTTCAGCTGGAGCAAGCGCAAGCATCGCTCGCTCGCGACCAAGCTCAGTTGAAGAACGCGCAACTCGATTATCAACGGTACCAGGGGCTATTCAAAGAAGGCGTCATCGCCCAGCAGCAGTTCGACGCACAAAGGGCCTTGGTTGGTCAGCTCGAGGGAACCATTCAGGCGGACCAGGCTACCATCGACAACGCCAAGCTGCAGCTGGTTTACACGCGCATCACCGCACCCGTGAGTGGCCGGATCGGTCTTCGACTGGTCGACATCGGCAATATGGTGCATGCCGCGGACACCAATCCGCTGCTCGTGGTCACGCAGCTCCAGCCGATCGCGGTGGTCTTCACTCTTCCCGAGGATGCTCTTCCCACCGTTGCGAGGCACATGAGGAACGGAACCCTGGAGGTGGATGCCTACAATCGCGACGACACCACCAAACTTGCAGCCGGGAAGCTAGTCACGATCGACAACCAGATCGATCCGACAACCGGCACGGGCAAGTTGAAAGCGATATTTGACAACATCGACAATGCGCTCTGGCCGAACCAGTTCGTCAATGCGCACCTGCTGCTGGAAACTCGCAAGGGCATCACGGTGGTGCCAGCAGCTGCGATTCAGCGCGGTCCACAGGGAAGCACATTCACTTACTTGGTGAAGCCAGACAAGACCGTGGAGGTTCGGCCAGTGAAGGTCGCCTTTACCCAGGCGAATGTGAGCGCCATTGACACGGGGCTAGCTCCGGGAGAGCTGGTGGTGACCGATGGACAGGACAAACTGCAGGGCGGCAGCCGAGTCGAGCCTCATTCCGGGACGTCCGCGCCGGTCGGAAAGGCCACGCAGCCGTCAGGAACCGCAGGGCAATGAGTCCCTCCCGCTTATTCATTCTCCGGCCGGTCGCCACGACGCTGCTGATGGTCGGCTTACTCCTGGTGGGGCTGGTCGCCTACAAACAGCTTCCCGTCTCCGCTCTGCCCGAGGTCGACTATCCAACGATTCAGGTTGTGACGTTCTATCCGGGAGCCGACTCGGAGGTCATGGCATCCTCGGTCACCGCTCCGCTGGAGCGGCAGTTCGGCCAAGTACCCGGGTTGAGCCAAATGACCTCAACCAGTTCCTTTGGCAGCTCGCTGATTATTCTGCAGTTCAATCTCGATCAGAACATCGACGTAGCCGAGCAGCAGGTGCAGGCGGCGATCAACGCGGCTACCACCTATTTGCCGCGGGATCTTCCAAACCCGCCCATCTACAGCAAGGTCAATCCTGCCGATTCCCCAATTCTCACGCTCGCACTCACCTCAGATACGCTGCCCCTCACGAAAGTGGAAGACCTTGCGGATACGACGCTGGCGCAGAAGATCTCGCAGTTGCCCGGCGTGGGACTAGTGTCTATCAGCGGTGGCCAGAAGCCGGCAGTGCGTATTCAGGCGAACCCGACTGCGCTCGCCTCATACGGACTCAGCCTGGAAGATTTGCGGACGGTCCTCGGACAAGCCAACGTGGATCAGGCAAAGGGCGTTTTGGATGGGCCGCGGCAGTCTTACACGATCAACGCCAACGACCAGTTGTTTTCGAGCAGCCAGTATCGGGACGTCATCGTGGCCACCAAGAATGGTGCTCCGGTCCGGCTGAGCGACGTCGCGACTGTGATCGACGGTGCGGAAAACGTGCGGCAAGCCGCCTGGATGAACTTGACCCCTGCGGTCATCGTTAACATTCAACGCCAGCCGGCCGCCAACATCATTAGTGTGGCTGACCGGATCAAAAAGCTGTTGCCTCGCCTGCAGTCTTCGCTGCCGTCGTCGATCAAACTGACCATTCTGACCGACCGGACACAAACGATTCGCGCCTCGGTCGATGACGTGCAGTTCGAAATGCTGCTCACCATTGGCCTGGTGGTCATGGTGATTTTCCTGTTCTTGAGAAATCTGCCGGCCACGGTCATCCCCAGCGTCGCCGTGCCGCTCTCGTTGGTGGGCACATTCGGCGTGATGTATCTGCTGGGATACAGCCTGAACAATCTCACGCTGATGGCCTTAACCATCTCGACCGGTTTCGTGGTGGATGACGCCATTGTCATGATTGAGAACATCGACCGCTACCTGGAGGAGGGGGACTCTCCTCTGGATGCGGCGCTGAAGGGAGCCGGGCAAATCGGATTTACGATCGTCTCGCTGACGGTCTCGCTGATTGCCGTGCTGATTCCACTCCTCTTTATGGGAGATGTGGTCGGGCGCTTGTTCCGAGAGTTTGCTGTGACGCTGGCTGTCACCATCCTGGTGTCTGCGGTCGTCTCGCTGACGCTCACCCCGATGATGTGCGCCAAGCTGCTGAAGACGAGAAGGAGTGCTCATCACGGCCGCTTCTACGAGGCCTCGGAAAGACTCTACCAGCGAGTGATCGACAGGTATGGCGCCACCTTGCAATGGGTACTCAAACATCAGACGGCCACTCTGATCATCACGATTGCCACGCTGGTGTTCACCATAGCCTTGTTCATCTTTGTGCCCAAGGGCTTCTTCCCGGTGCAGGACACGGGTGTGATTCTCGGGATTTCGGACGCGCCGCAAACCGTCTCCTTCGATGCCATGGCCCAGCGTCAACAGGCACTGGCGCAGGTGATCCTCAAAGATCCCGCGGTGGACAGCCTGTCGTCCTTTATCGGCATCGACGGAGTCAATACCACGCCCAATAGCGGGCGCATCCAGATCAACCTCAAGCCGCGCAGCCAGCGCAAGGAGAGCGCTTCGGACATTATCCGCCGCCTGCAGCCTGCGTTGGCCGGCGTGGCCGGCATCATGCTGTACATGCAGCCCGTACAGGATCTGACGGTCGAAGACCGAGTCAGTCGCACTCAATTCCAGTACTCGCTGGAGTCGGCCGACGCGAACGACCTGAACCTCTGGGTCCCGCGGCTGATGGAAAAGCTGCGTGCTTTGCCGGAATTGCGCGACGTGGCGAGCGACCAACTGACCAACGGCCTGAAGGCGGACCTGGTCGTCGATCGTGACACGGCGTCGCGCCTCGGAATCCTGCCGCAGGCGATCGACGATACACTCTATGACGCTTTCGGGCAGAGGCAAGTGTCGACGATCTTTACGCAGCTGAATCAGTACCACGTAGTGCTCGAGGCAGATCCTAGCTTCCAGCAGTCCCCGGACTCCCTGAAGAATATTTACGTGCATTCCTCGAATGGAACGCAGGTGCCTCTCTCGGCCTTCACTCACTTCCAGTCGGCGAACGCCCTCTTGGCCATCAATCACCAAGGTCAGTTTCCGGTGGTCACGCTTTCTTTCAACCTGGCGCCCGGAGCTTCCCTGGGCGAGGCGACCAAGGCAATCGAGCAAGCCGAGCAGGCCATCCATCTGCCCGCTAGCATCCACACGAGCTTTCAGGGAACCGCGGCGGCCTTCCGGAATTCGTTGTCTTCGGAGCCTTACCTGATTCTGGCGGCGCTCGTCACGGTGTACATTGTGCTGGGCGTGCTCTACGAGAGCTACATCCATCCGATCACGATTCTCTCCACTCTGCCGTCGGCCGGGGTCGGCGCCATTCTGGCGTTGCTGCTGACGAGAAACGATTTCAACGTCATTGCGCTCATTGGCATCATCTTGCTCATTGGCATCGTCAAGAAGAACGCCATCATGATGATCGATTTCGCGCTAGAGGCGGAGCGCGGAGAAGGGAAGGGTCCGGAAGAAGCCATCTATCAAGCGTGCTTGCTGCGCTTTCGGCCGATCATGATGACCACCATGGCGGCGCTGCTGGGCGGCCTGCCACTTGCGCTGACGTCCGGCACCGGTTCAGAGTTGCGGAATCCGCTGGGCATTACGATCGTGGGAGGCCTGCTTCTGAGCCAATTGTTGACGCTTTACACGACTCCGGTGGTGTACCTCGCGTTTGATCGTCTGGGCAAGAGGTTCTCTCGGTTCCGCGTGGGCAATCCGATTGAGGAGACTGTGGTCGTCGAGTAGATCATGAACATCGCTGCTCCCTTCATCCGACGACCGATTGGAACGACACTCCTTACCATCGCTCTCCTTTTGTCCGGGGCACTGGCCTTTCAATTTCTTCCGGTAGCGCCCCTGCCCCAGGTGGAATTTCCCGTCATCTCGGTCTCCGCGGGCCTGCCGGGAGCGAGTCCGGAAACCATGGCTTCCGCCGTGGCGACGCCCCTGGAGAGGCAATTCGGCCGCATTGCTGGCGTGAACCAGATGACGTCCTCCAGCCAGCTCGGCTCAACCAATATCGTGCTTCAGTTTGATCTGAACCGGAATATCGATGCGGCGGCGCGCGATGTGCAGGCAGCCATCAACGCCGCCCGAGGGCAATTGCCAGCGAATCTGCCGAGCAACCCGTCTTACCGCAAGGTGAATCCGGCGGACGCGCCGATTCTGATCCTCTCGATGACCTCGGACACGATCCGTCTGCCGAAAATCTACGACGTAGCGAACTCAATCCTGGCGCAGAAACTCGCCCAGGTCTCGGGCGTGGGGCAGGTCTTCGTGGGGGGCGGTGCGAACCCTGCCGTGCGGGCTGAGCTCAACCCCCTGCTCTTGAACAAGCTGGGCATCAGTACCCAGCAGGTTGCTACGGCGCTATCGGCGGCGAACGCCAACAAACCTAAGGGAGAGTTTGCCGGCCCGATCGATGCGTGGACCATCGACGCCAACGATCAGTTGTTACAGGCCGATCAGTACCGGTCCTTGATTGTGGCGTCCAACCAGAACGGCGTGGTGCGCCTCGGGGATGTCGCGGATGTGCAGGATTCCGTCGAAGATATTCGAAATGCAGGCATTTCCAACGGAAAGCGCGCCGTCTTGCTGGTCATCTTTCGCCAGCCGGGCGCGAACATCATTTCGACGGTGGACAACGTTCGGAAGCTGTTACCCGAATTGCAGGCTTCGATCTCACCGGCAATCAAGCTCGATGTCGTGATGGACCGCACCTTGACGGTGCGCGCGTCGGTGCGCGATATCGAGTTCACGCTCATCATCTCAGTCATTCTCGTCGTGCTTGTCGTTTTTGTGTTCCTGCGCAACTTTCGCTCGACCATCATTCCCAGCGTCGCCGTGCCACTGTCGCTCGTGGGCACCTTTGGTGTGATGTACCTGCTGGGTTACAGCCTGGACAATCTGTCGTTGATGGCGCTCGCAATCTCGACTGGATTCGTGGTGGACGACGCAATCGTGGTGCTCGAAAACGTCAATCGCTATCTCGAACAAGGAGTCAAACCTGTACAGGCCGCGTTTCTGGGCGCGAAACAGATCGGGTTCACAGTCCTGTCGATGAGTACCTCCCTGGTGGCGGTATTTATCCCGATTCTCATGATGGGAGGCATTGTCGGCCGGTTGTTCCGCGAGTTCGCCGTCACGCTTAGCGCAGCGATCGGAGTGTCGCTGCTGGTATCGTTGACGACCACACCCATGATGTGCGCGAAGCTGCTGCGGCCACTGGACCGGGAGAAGCACGGCCGTCTCTATCGCGCCAGCGAACGGGCGTTCGACGCGCTTCTGGGCGCTTACGCACGTTCTTTGCGCGTGGTCCTTGGCCACAAGTCTGTGACGCTGATGATTACGATTCTCACGGCCGTTCTCAGCGTTGTTCTCTACGGACTCGTTCCTAAAGGTTTCTTCCCGCAGCAGGACACAGGCCGTCTCGGCGGTTCCATTCAGGCGGAGCAGGATATCTCATTCCAGGCAATCCGCGAGAAGATGAACAACTACGTGGACATCATCATGAAGGACCCGGCGGTGGATACCGTCACGGGCTTTGTGGGCGGCGGTGGCACTGCCAACACGGGACGCATGTTCATCATGTTGAAGCCCCTGGAGAAACGCAAGGTGAGCGCGGACCAGGTGATCGGCCGCCTGCGCAGCAAGTTGGCCCACGTCGCCGGCGCGACGCTGTATCTGCAATCTGCCCAGGACCTGCAGATCGGGGGCCGCATGGGCGCCGCGCAGTATCAATACACGCTGCAGTCGGAAAGCCTGGACGATCTGAATCAGTGGGCTCCGAAAGTGCTGACGCGATTGCGGCAATTACCTCAATTGAAGGACGTGAATACGGATCAACAGAACCGGGGTCTGGAGGCGAAGCTGGTGATTGATCGGGATACGGCGGCACGTCTGGGGATTCAGCCGGCGGCGATTGACGCGGCGCTCTACCAGGCGTTTGGCCAAAGCCAGGTTTCGACCATCTACCAGGAACTGAACCAGTATCACGTTGTCATGGAAGTGGACCCGCGCTATCAGCAATCGCCCGACGCACTGCAGAGCATCTACGTGCCGTCAAAATCGGGAGTGCAGGTGCCCCTGGCGACCTTCAGCCACTATGAGCCTTCGAATACTCCGCTGGCGGTGAATCACCAAGGACAATTCCCCTCGGTCACATTTTCCTTCAATTTGTCCGAGGCGGTTTCCCTCGGAGAAGCCACCCAAGTGATTGAGAAAGCCGATCAGGAAATCGGCCTGCCGAGTACCATTCACGCCAGCTTCCAGGGAACGGCGGCTGCGTTCCAGGACTCGCTGGCGAACGAACCGATCCTGATTCTGGCAGCGCTGCTTACGGTGTACATCGTGCTGGGCGTCCTGTATGAGAGCTACATTCACCCCATCACAATATTGTCGACTCTGCCATCGGCGGGCGTGGGAGCGATTTTGGCTTTGCTGATATTCCGGAAAGATCTCAATGTCATCGCTCTCATCGGAGTGCTGTTGCTGATCGGTATCGTAAAAAAGAACGCCATCATGATGATTGACTTCGCCCTCGAGGCGGAACGAACCAGCGGCAAGTCTCCCGAGGAGGCGATTTACCAGGCGTGCATCCTGCGTTTTCGGCCGATCATGATGACCACTATGGCAGCCCTTCTCGCGGGGCTGCCGCTGGCGTTGGGGCGGGGAACGGGTTCTGAATTGCACCGTCCACTGGGTATCACCATTGTCGGAGGGCTGATCGTGAGTCAGATGCTCACGCTTTTCACGACTCCCGTCGTGTATCTCTACATGGATCGCCTTCGCTTGCGCTTCCGGGGCGTGGCGGGGATGAAAGCCAAGAACGGTCTCGTACAGCCGACGTAGCGGGAGCGGGTTCGGCCTGGATCGACGATTCGTCGCCCATGGCTTTCCTCCACTCGTTTCACAGGGTCGGGCGGTCCGACGTCGGGGGGCAGTTCGCCGGTCAGGGATTTCAAGAAGTCCAACAAGTCGCTCCGTTCCCGACCACTCAGGAAATCGAGCACGCGAATCCTTTTGTCGAGGTGTGGATTGGAATTACCGCCACCAATGTAGTGATCGATCACGTCTTTCAAGTTGGGCATACTCCCATCGTGCATATACGGAGCGGTTTCCGTAACGTTCCGCAGACTCGGGGTCTTGAACGTACCCATGTCCGCGTCGTTTTTGGTCGTGGAATATCGTCCGGGGTCGGTGAGAGATCCGTCGGTGTTCGCGCCAATGCCAATGTTGTGAAACTTATGGTCGGTCAAAACTGCGTAAGTCTTGCCAACGATGTGACAGGCTGCGCAGTTTCCCCGCTTGGGATCGGTGAAGACTTTCAGTCCACGGCGGGCCGAGTCGGACAGGGCTTTTTTGTCGCCACCATAGTAGTACCGGTCGAAGGGAGAATTGCCGCTCAACACGGTGCGCTCAAACGAAGCCAGCGACTTGGTAACCTCCTCGATTGTGATCTGGTCCGAGCCCCAAGCCTTCTTGAATTCTTCGCGGTACTGGTCGCTGGTGTCGAGGCGCTCGACCACCCCAGCGAGCGTTTGTGCCATCTCCAGGGGATTCTGCAGGGGGCCCTCCGCCTGTTTCTCAAGGGTGGGGGCGCGACCGTCCCAGAACAGCGTGCGATTGTACGCGGAGTTGATGACGGTTGGGGCGCTGCGCGTGCCGGTCTTACTCTGCACGCCCGTGGACACCGGTTTGTGGTCTGTGAATCCCATGCTGGGATCGTGGCAGGTTGCACACGCCACGGTTTCATCGACGGAGAGCGCAGGATCGTAATAGAGACGGCGCCCCAAAGCAATGGTTTCGGCCGTAGGCGGGTTGTCGGGCGGGATGGGCACTGGCGGCAGGCCGAGGGGCGCTTGGATGGAGACTCGCTTGCCGACCGGACGTGCGTGAGACCCTCCGTCCGCCGCGTGGACGAGCTGGACTTGGGCGGGCACGGGCCAGGGGGCCAGAAGCCAAAATGACGCAATCCTGGTGACCAGCTTCGATGGAGCACGGATGGCTCTCATGCGTGGGGCCCCTGGCCCCGGCACAGAATCAATTTGTTTTCCGCCTATCGGGTCGCGTTCGTCATCATGATGACCAAGAGAATCGGGAGATACACGACGGTTGCCTGCAGCAGATGGCGAGCGCGTCGTTGGGACTCGGCGCTGGCCAAGGGCATCCTCAGCATGGCCAGACGCGCGCCAAAATAGAGCAGACCGAGGCCAAGAATGAGCGCGCCAGAAAAGTAAGCGCGGCCCGACATGCCTGTGAGACTTGGCAGCAGACTCACCGGAATCAGAAAGACGGAGTACAGGACAATACGCAGTGCTGTGGATGATCCGTCTGGCTCAACCACCGGCAACATACGCACTCCGCCTCTCGCGTAGTCGTCGCGGTAGAGCCATGCGATCGAGAAGAAGTGGGGGAACTGCCACAAGAACAGGATTGCGAACAAGACCAGCGTACCCCACTCGAGGCGACCACGAACCGCAGTCCACCCCAAAACCCCCGGCATAGCGCCCGGAAAGGCGCCCACGAAAGTACAAAGAGGCGAAATGCGCTTCAAGGGCGTGTACGCCGCCAGATAGACGAACGCGGTTAGGAACGTGAGGACTCCGGTCAGGGTGTTCGTCGAAACCGCCAGGTACAGGGAACCACCAAGCGTGAGCACACCACCGACCAGGAGAGCATGAAACAGAGTCATACGACCGGTTGGCAGCGGACGACGCGCGGTCCGAGACATCTGACGGTCCACGTCGCGTTCCATGACTTCATTGAGGGCTGCGGTCCCGCTCGAAACCAGACCCGTTCCCAACAGAGCGTGGACCAATCCCCAGTTCAGCGACGGCAGGCCAGCCTTGCGAGCCGCCAAGTAGTACCCGCACCACGCCGTCATGACGATGAGGGTTGTGACGCGCAGCTTCATGAGTTCGGCGTAGTCGCGGAAACAGCGAGCAACTCGACTGCGATAGGCGGCCAGAAACGGAGTGGTTGCATTCATCTGGAACCCGGTGTCGCCGTCCCGAACTGCACAGCGGGGCGATATCTGTGCTCAAGGTTAAGATCTAACGGGTGGCTGCCGCCTCAAAAGCGCCCGGGGGATCGAACCAGCATTGCTTCCAGAAAGCTTCATCTGACAACTTGCCCTGGCTCCAACGTTCGAGAACAGACAACGTGGCTGCCGCCATCCCACCGTCGGCAGAATCGAGAACAATCACAACCCCATCCACCTGCCCGGCGCCTTGGGCGATGTGTGGATAGGTCTTTCGGAACAGCCCCTTCGCCATATTCATCTTGCTCTGGCCGGCGGTCTCGGGGTCAGCGCCGCCGTCCGGTTGAACCCAGATGATCCGCACCTGTTTGCCCCGCAGGGGGTCCCAATCTCCCGGAAACAGGCTTGTCTCTTCACGGGTTTGGCGGTACGGTTCGTGCTTCGAGCGGGGATCAGTTGCCTGGTCTGGGTTGGCGGGCAAAGTCCCGGGCAGATCGACTTGCGAGGCTCGAATCCAGCCTCGAGACAGGCCGGAAATCTGCACGTGGACCCAATCTCCTTGAGTTCCGAGAACCTGGAATTCGTCCTCGGCATCAGCAAGAAACAATACCGCAGAGCTTGCCAGAGGACGTGAGAGCACCGGAGTCCGTGGAGTCTTTACGGCAGCCAGATCGTCGGGATGCGACTGGTTGCGAAGAACCTCTTGGAGGCTCTGTTCTTCCTGTGTCAATTGCTGAACGTGCCGGTCCATCAAGTCCTTTGCAGAATTACCGGCCAACGCCTCGGCCCGGTTGGGGACCGAGGGGGAAATCGACCGGGTCGCGGTGAAAGGATTGGAACTGTCAGTCGGGGCCCGTGCAGCGACAGCGGCGGATGCGGATGGCCTTGTCCCCGCATCCGTGGCGCCCGGTTTGCTGGAGCTTTGGGGCTGCGGTTGGGGAGGGGCGCTCGCGCTTGCGAGGGGTGTGCCCAGCGCCGCTTCTAAACGCTCTAACAGATCGGATTCCAGGCGGCCGTTGGAGGGTAGGACCCGATAGCCCGACTGGGAAGGATTTTGATCCTCATGCCAGGCGGTGATCTTGGCGCTCACGCGCACCCGCGACTGGGTGGCGTTCACGGAATCGACCTGCACGGAGTATTGGTAATAGCCGCGCTGGTAGCTCTGGAGCGATGGCTCATCGGGAGCCACGAAACCATCGAGAGTGGGCAAGCGGGCTCCAGAGTAAGCCTGCATTTTTCGAAGGGCCTTTTCTGCGTCGGCCCGCGAAACCTGAAATGTCCGCTCAACCGGCTTGGTTTGCGCGAACAGCGTCTGGCTGAGGACAACGGAAAACAACACACCGGCGAATACGCAGCGTTCGAAACCAGAGCAGGGGCCCGTCCACATTTCCCTGGTCACGGAAGCTGCTCCAATTGGTCACGGTGAATCCAGCCGCGGTGTCCGTCCTGGGTTTCCACTCCGTACCAGAACGGCGTGAGGATCAGGACCACCACGGGCGTGTTGGCGGGAAGCGGTTGGATGGTCGCAGCGCTGCGGTAAGGAGCGGACTTAAGAGGAGTGTCCCCCGCCTTCACCTTGGCCTCCACTTGATGGCGGAGCTTCTCTACCCGCTGCTCCAGTTCCTGCACGCTTGATGCCGCCGACGCCGAAAGGCCAGCTTCGCGAGCGACTCTGTCTGCCTCGGCCTGTTTTCGAGCTCTCTGCTGTTCGTTCTTGGATTGCTCTTCGGCGGCCTCCTTTCGTTCCAACTGGAGGGCCTGTAATCGCTGTTGAATGGCGGCGAACTCGGCGGTCTCTACGGCGCCCTCCGATGGGTGTACGGTCCGGCGGTTGGCCTCCACGAACACAGACTCAATGCGGAGCGAGGTGGTCGACGGATCGACGCTTTGCACGATGTAGCGGACGGTGACAGTTCCGAGATCGTTGCTGTTTTTGAAGTTCCTGGGCGACAGTACGTTTTCCGCTACCTTAAAAAAGACGGTTCCCGGGCCAGTCCAAGGGGTGAACGCCGATGTCGACTCAGCCGCGTGAGCACCTGCCATGTCTTTCTCATTCGCAAATTGAAATGTGCCGTGGATGACTTGGTCGCCCGCGACCTCCCTGACGGTTTGAAGAACGTCCGCTTCCGAAGCAGAGAGGTCCGTCATGAAGGCGTTCTTAGAGTTCGAATCCCGCCTGGACGGTAGAAGTCCCAGGGCTGAGGCCGGACCCAAAAGGAAAAGAGCCAAGCAGCATCCAGTTACACGAAACGGGCAAACTCGTCGCAACACACACCTCTGCCGCAACCCGAGCGTCGCACCCTCGGAGCCACGGCCGTTCTCCAGGAGAGCATAGGTACTCCTTACGGTGTATTCCTGTCAAGAACAAACTGTCGTGGGCACTGCTCTACTGGGCGGTTTTCCGGTAGCTTACGCATTCGCGCTCTGTGCATGCGACTGCTCTGAGGGAGATCGGCGTAGAACTTCTGAAAGAACGGCCAAGCGAGCAACCTCGAGTAAAGTTTTGTAAAAAATTTGCAAATTGTAAGGACCCGATGTAGTATCTCGCCCCAGTTTTGGTATGGGTGTTGCCCTCGGTCCTAAGACGTGTTTCCGAACTCCCCCGAATTCGGTTCTGCGTGGATCTCGCTTGGCGCGCAGCCAGGTTTGTACCTGCCGAAATTTCCAATCGGTACAGTGACGTCGCTCAATCCAGTTCAACGTAGTTTTGTGTTTCCGTGCACAGGAGGTGGTATGCAAAGTTCCGGTACCACGTACATCAGTCGCAGGCAGTCGATGGTTGTTACGTCCTTGGGAATGGCGCTCGCGCTATTGACGATCGTGCTGCTTAGCAGCAGTTCCGCCCACGCCATTCCCTCATTTGCCCGCAAGTATGGCTTGCCGTGCTCGGCCTGTCACGAGGCATGGCCGAAGCTGAACAG
>Ga0137418_10001392_pt1 | contig 22257 bp, 12 predicted proteins | sample CZODoug3_1_2_16f_FD_122242 | JGI IMG/M metagenome (GOLD analysis project Ga0137418, IMG submission 122242) | Vadose zone soil fungal communities from Angelo Coast Range Reserve, California, USA - CZODoug3_1_2_16fungal (Hybrid Assembly) | ecosystem: Environmental > Terrestrial > Soil > Vadose...
GAAGAGGTGGTGCAGCTTTATACGTCCGGTTACCTGAAGCAGGCGCAGGATTCGCGCGACATCAGCGAGTACGCGTATAAACGGGGGGCGGCGAGCTTGCTGGATTTTCTGGATGCCGAGCGCAGCTACCGGTCGGTGCAGTTGGCTTACCGGCAGGCGCTGGCTTCCTACATGACGTCACTCGAACAGTTGAAGGAAGCGGTAGGGACAAGGAGCCTGCCATGACGCTGCGGACGAATGCTCGGCCGGCGCTCTTGCTGGCGGTCGGGGCAACCCTGCTCCTGGCCGGATGTGATGGGACCGGGTCGAACGCCTCGGCGAACGCCAGCGCCAAGAACCGGAATGAAGCGGAATTATTTACCATCCCGCAGGAGCAGATGGCGCATGTGCAGGTACTCACGGTTCAGCCCACAACGCTGACTCGAACCCTGCGTTTATCGGGAGCTGTGGCCTACAACGGTTTTCGCACCACGCCGGTGATTACGCAGGTGAGCGGGCCGGTCAGCCGCATTGTCGTGGTTCCTGGGCAGAAGATCGCGAAAGGCGCGCCCATGTTGTACGTGGCCAGCCCCGATTATTCGCAGCTTCGGACGAACTACATCAAGGCCAGAGATGCCTATGCCTTTGCGCAAAAAGCCAACGCTCGCGCACAGGATTTGTATCAGCACCACGCGATTGCAGAGCAGAATTTAGAACAAGCGCAGTCAGCGGAAGTGCAAGCTGGCGGCGATCTTGCGTCGGCGCAGGCCGCATTGAAGGTCATGGGCATCACCGACCTCGACGCCCTGGTGAATGGTCCACCGTCGTTCGAGGTGCCGGTGCGAGCGCCGATTGGAGGCGAGGTTGTCGAGCAGGACGTGTCCGCCGGTCAGCTCGTGCAGCCGGGCTCGACGCAATGCTTCATGATCTCGGACACGAGCAGCATTTGGGTTCTGGTCAACGTGTATCAGAAGGACCTGCCCTACGTGCGCGTGGGCAACACGGTGACCATGCAAACGGATACCGACTCGCAAGTCTTCCACGGGAAGATTTCGTATGTGGCGGCATCGCTGGATGCCAACACGCGGACCTTGCCGGCGCGCATTGAGACCGCCAATCCGGGCGAGAAGCTGAAGAAAGATATGTACGTATTCGCAACGGTCAAAGCAGGCACGATCTCGAACGCTATTGCCCTGCCGGACGCGGCGGTGCTCCGCGATAGTGAAAATCAGCCTTTTGTGTATGCGGCGGCGGCGGCGAACCAGTTTGGCAGGAGGCGAGTAGCGGTCGGAGACAGCGTCGACGGGCAAACGCAGATTACCAGCGGGCTGAAGGCAGGGGACCAAGTAATAGGGAACGGGAGTCTGTTCCTGCAGTTTGCGAACTCGTTGCAACGGTAGCGGACTCGCGAAAGTGTGGAAAACGCAACCCATACTCAGGCAAGGATGGTTCGACACAGCGGAATGATTCACCGAATCGTCCAAGCCGCGCTGCGACAAAAGTTCCTGGTACTGATGTTGACCGGGTTTATCACGGTCGGAGGAATCCTCTCGTTTCAGCGGATGCCGGTGGATGCCTACCCCGACCTAGCTCCGCCACAAGTCGAAATCATCACCCAGTGGCCCGACCACGCCGCAGAAGAAGTGGAACGCCTAGTTTCGCTTCCCCTTGAGGTGGCGATGAACGGTGTTCCGCACATGGTCGTGATGCGATCGATATCGCTCTATGGCCTGTCCGAGATCAAGCTCACGTTTGAAGACAATACCGACGATTACTTTGCGCGCCAAGTGGTGTTTGAACGGCTTACCGAAGCCACACTGCCGGCCGGGGTGGCTCCAAGTGTCGCGCCGCTGTTTAGCCCGAGCGGCCTGGTGTACCGCTATGTGCTCGAAAGTCCCGATCGCACTCCGCAGGAATTGAAAACGATTGAGGACTGGGTGGTGGGACGGGCCTACCGATCTGTCCCTGGAGTTGCCGATGATTCCGGTTTGGGCGGCACCACCATGCAGTACCAGATATTGCTCGATCCGGCCCGAATCTACGGGTACCACCTGACTGTCCCGCAAGTGAACGCCGCGCTCGCTGCCAACAACTCCAACGCTGGCGGCGGATTCTACTCCCAGGGCGGCCAGTTTTACTACGTTCGCGGCATTGGCCTCGTGCGCAACACCGAGGACATTGCCAACATCGTGGTGGGCGCCAACAAGGGTGTGCCCGTCCGCGTGCGCGATGTGGGAGATGTGACCATCGGGAACGCGCCGCGCCTCGGCCAATTCGGCTTCCAGAAGAATGACGATGCCGTGGAGGGCGTGATTCTGATGCTGCGGGGCGGACAGACGCAGAACGTGCTCAAAGGTGTGGAGGCCAAGACCGATGAACTCAACCGACGCATTCTGCCTCCCGACGTCAAGGTTCATCCCTTTTATGACCGCAGCACTCTGGTCGAGCTCACCACGGACACGGTGGAATGGAACCTGCTGCGCGGCATGATTTTGGTGCTTGTGGTGCTGATTTTCTTCCTGGTGAGTTTCCGTGCGGCCGTCATCGTCGCGATCACAATTCCACTGTCTTTGCTGTTTGCATTCATCGTTCTGCACGCGCATGACGTGGCCGCAAATCTTCTCTCCATTGGCGCCATCGATTTCGGCATCGTCATCGACGGCACCGTGGTGATGATGGAGAACATTTACCGTGAACTGGCTTTGCGGGAAGGGCAAAGCTACACGCTCGGTGAAGTGATTCTAGCGGCGGCGCGAGATGTGGACCGCCCTATTTTCTACTCGGTCGCAGTCATCCTCGCAGGGTATCTACCCATTTACGCTTTAACCGGCCCGGCCGGCAAGTTATTCCACCCCATGGCGGAGACGATGTCATTTGCGCTCGTCGGCGCACTCATCCTGACGCTGACCCTCGTGCCCGTGCTGGCCTCGTACTGGTTCAAGGGCGGTGTGCGAGAGAAGCACAATCGCAGTTTTGAGTGGATGAGACAGAAGTACGCGAAGCAGTTGGATTGGGCGCTCGATCGCCCCAAGATGACGCTGTTGATCGCAACCTTGATCTTTGGAGCGACGCTGCTGTTGGTGCCCTTTATCGGCGGCGAGTTCATGCCGCACCTCGACGAAGGCGCGCTCTGGATCAGGGCGACGATGCCCTACACAATTTCTTTTGAGGAGTCGAGCAAGATCTCCCCCCAGATTCGCGACATCCTGCTGTCGTATCCGCAAGTCACGGTGGTGGGTTCCGAGCATGGACGGCCCGACGATGGCACCGATCCAACCGGCTTCTTTAACTGCGAGTTCTACGTGGGCCTGAAGCCTTACAAAGACAAAGCTTGGGACGGCGAAGTCCGCGGCAAGAAAGAGCTCATCGAGTCAGTTAACAAGAAGCTTCGTGCTTTCCCCGGTATTGTTTTCAACTACACCCAGCCCGCCGAAGATGCAGTGGATGAAGCGCTGACGGGCCTGAAGAGCTCTTTGGCAGTCAAGGTCTACGGGGAGGATCTGAACGTACTTCAGGACAAAGCGATCCAGATTAAGAATACACTCTCCAAGATACTTGGGTTCGGCGAACTTACGGTTGTGCGTGAACTGGGCCAGCCGAGCCTGCTTGTGGATGTGAACCGCGACAAGATCGCGCGCTACGGGATCAACGTCGCGGATGTGGAAGCCGTGATCTCGTCCGCAGTCGGGGGGCAGGCGGTCACACAGGTCATTCAGGGAGAGAAGCTATTCGATCTTGTCGTCCGCATGCAGCCGCAATTTCGCAGCAGCGCTCACGAGATTGGAAACCTATTGGTTGGTACACCCGATGGCCAGCAGATTCCACTGAGTCAGCTCGCCGATATCCGCCAAGGGAACGGTGCGTCGTTTATCTATCGCGAAAATAATTCCCGCTATATCGGCGTACAGTACAGCATTGAAGGACGTGACCTGCAGCGGGCCGTGCAAGACGGCCAGGCTGCGGTGCAGAAGGCTGTGACTCTGCCACAGGGCTACTGGATGGAATGGGGCGGCGAATACAGCCAGTTCCTGGCAGCGAAAGAGCAGATGTACGTGATTGGCCCGTTGGCGGTAGGGCTGATTTTCATGATCCTGTTTGCACTGTACGGCAACTTCAAGTTCCCCGTGACCATTGCTCTGGGAGTCATCATGACAGAACCGGTGGGCGCTCTGGTCGCGCTCAAGCTCACCCATACTCCGTTTAGCGTTTCGTCGGTTTTGGGCCTTCTGGCATTGCTCGGAGTTTCGGTGGAGACTGCCGTCATTCTGGTCTCCTATATTAATAAGTTGCGCCTGGAAGGAATGGACATCCACACGGCCACGCGGGAAGCGTCGTTGTTGCGCCTCCGTCCCATCATGATGACGGCTCTGGTGGCCTGTCTGGGCCTGCTTCCGGCCGCGCTCTCCACCGGGATTGGCTCGGATACACAGAAGCCGTTTGCCATCGTGATTGTCGCCGGCTTGATCTCGCGACTGTTCATCGGATTCTTCGTCAATCCCGTGTTGTACGAGATGGTGGCCCGCGAGGGCGATGTGCTTCAGGTCTAGCTGGTTCGCCGAGTGCATTCGCCTTTCGGCCCCTGGTCGGCCCAACCTTAGAACCACTCCGGCGGTCCTGGGTAAGGGCCTCACACAATTTGCTTGCAGCCCCGATCCATTCAGTAGTAAAACGTTTCAATACTCAGTTTCTGAGCGTGCGGCGCGAGGGGTGGCGTGCCTGTCGCGCAGTTCGGTAAAAGGAGCGTTGCCATGGCGTGTCGTCCGGGACGGATACTTAGACGGATACTTGGCGGAGTTGTTTCCGTGGTCATCATGCTATCGGCGCGTCCCACGGCGGCCCAGTCGCTTTCCGTGCAATGGGAGGAACTGACCTCTGCGGATTTCGTGAAGGGGATTCAGCAGTCCCAGGGCACCTGTCTGCTGCCCGTCGGAATTCTGGAGAAACACGGATTGCATCTGCCGCTGGGCAACGACCTGCTGAACGTGCGTTATGCCGCTCTGCATGCAGCCCAACAGGAATTTGCGGTTGTCTTTCCCGAGTACTTTGCTGCGCAGATATTCGAAGCACGGCATCAGCCGGGTACGGTGGCCTACAGCCTTCATTTGCAGCTCGAACTCCTGCAAGAGACGACGGACGAGATGGGACGCAACGGCTGCAAGAAAATCATCATTGTCAACGGTCATGGCGGGAACGTGAATCTGCTGCCCCTGTTTGCCCAGGCGCAACTGGCCTTGCCCCATGATTACGTGGTGTACGTGTTCATGGCTCCAGATCACAACAACGATCCAGCGCGACCCCCAGCAAAGTCGGCCAAGAACGTGGTGGACTACCATGCCGGAGAGAAGGAAACGTCACGCAGTTTGGTGGCCCGTCCCGACTTGGTGCATTTGGATCGCGCTCAGGAAGAATCCGGCGCCGATCAGGCGCGGCAAAAACTGCCGGAGAGCCTTTACACCGGCATCTGGTGGTACGCGCGTTTTCCCAACCACTATGCCGGCGATGGTTCGGTGGCCAGCAAGGAGTTGGGCGAGTTTGATACCAAGTTGCTGATTGCGGATTTGGTCACGGCGATCCGCGCGGTGAAGGCGGACCAGGAAGGCTTAAAACTGGAGAAGCAGTTCTACGAAGAAGCGACCCATCCTTTGGACACCAAGCCCTAGCGTTATTCGCAGACTCGCACGAGCGGATGCAGATATGGTTGGAGGATTCATGCGTCACCGTGGAAATGCTTTTCGGATCTTCGGACGGGGCGTGGCCGCGATGCTTGTTTGCGCGCTCGTTCCCTTGGGCTTTGCGCAGACGATTCGCGTCGATATCACACCCAGCCATGTTGCCAAATCGTTTGTACCAACCGAGGCCCTCGGCGCTGGCGTGGACCGTATTAGCACGGCATCCACCGACAAGGTCTTTACCGAACCCATCATGAAGCAGGTGCTCTCGGCAGGTTGGCAGCCCGTGAGCTACCGCCAGAATACCGAGTTGCATGTGGAAGCCTGGCACTGGAATCCGCAAGGCAAGTGGAGTGAGGCGGGAGGGAAGGGATATTTCGTCGGCGACGCCAAGCCCGCCGATTTCATTCGCCATTCCTTCGGCTATGCCCTGCCGCATCGGGGCTTCACGCGCAACGAAGGTACCGACGCGAATGGCTTTTCCGTTCTGACCGACGGCGACGAGAGCACTTACTGGAAGAGCAATCCGTATCTCGCCAAGGCCTTCACCGGCGAGGACGATGCGAACTATCCGCAGTGGGTCTTGATCGATTTAGCCCACAGCCATCCCCTCGATGCGATTCGCATCTCGTGGGCCGAGCCTTATGCGCGCCGCTATGTCGTGCAGTATTGGACCGGCAGCGAGAGTCCCGTCAAACAGCCAACCAAGGGCGCCTGGGTCACGTTCCGCGGCGGGGCTGTCAGCGACGGATCGGGAGGAAAGGCTCTGCTCCAGCTCAATCCGGATCCTGTTCCAGTGCGCTATCTGCGCATTTGGATGACAGAGTCGTCGAATACATGCGACACGCATGATCCGTCGGATCGCCGCAACTGCGTGGGATATGCGATTCGCGAAATCTATATTGGAACGGCGGCCGCGGACGGGCGCTTTCACGACCTCGTTCGCCACAGCGCCGATCCAGACCAGACAACCGCCTACTGTTCTTCCGTCGATCCCTGGCACGAGCCCGGCGATATTCAGGACAAGGGGGATCAGGTCGGCATGGATCTTTTCTACACCAGCGGCTACACGCGCGGCCTGCCTGCCATGATTCCCATCTCTTTGATCTATGGAACCCCAGAAGACTCGGTCAACCAGATCGCCTACTTAAAGGCCCGCGGATATCCCATTTCTTACATCGAAATGGGAGAGGAGCCCGACGGCCAATTCATGCTTCCAGAAGACTACGGCGCGTTGTATTTGCAGTGGGCGGCGGCGCTGCATCAGTTGGATCCAAAGCTAAAACTCGGCGGGCCGGTCTTCGAGGGCGTGAACGAGGACATTCTGGTCTGGCCGGATGCGCAAGGCCGCACTTCGTGGATGGGCCGCTTTCTGGCGTTCTTGCAAGCTCACAACCGGATGCAAGACTTGTCGTTCATGTCGTTCGAGCACTATCCCTACGATCCCTGCACCATTCAGTGGGACGATCTCTACGACGAACCTACCCTGATCCGCCACATCCTCCAGGTGTGGCGCGACGACGGCCTCCCGCCCAGCGTTCCCATGATCATTTCCGAGTTGAATATGTCGTCGTCCAGCGGAGAGTCGTTTGTCGACAACTTCGGGTCGCTCTGGCTGGCCGATTTTGTGGGATCGTTCCTGACTTCCGGCGGAGACGCACTCTACTTCTTCCACTACATTCCGGAGCCCCTGGATCACGGTTGTGGGGGCTCCATGGCGACGTTTTCCATGTTCTCGGTGAGCAAGGACTACCAAATTCAGCAACCGACTTCGCAGTATTTCGCCAGCCAGCTCATCAATCTGGAATGGGTGCAGCCCGGCGTGGGCGTGCACGAGGTGTTTCCGGCCAGCAGCGATGTTGTGGATTCGGCGGGACACGCGCTGGTGACTGCCTATGCCGTCCGGCGGCCCGATGGCCAGTGGGCTCTGATGGTTGTCAACAAAGACCAGGAAAATCCCCACGCCGTGCGGCTCGCGTTTCACGATGCTGCCGCGCCTGGCGATCGCGCGTTCACCGGTCCAGTGGACCGGATCACGTTCGGCAGCGAGCAGTACCAATGGCAGGCGCACCCGAACGGTGGCTCGGCGAATCCGGATGGGCCTCCGTTGCGATCGCAACTCACTGCTGCCCCGCCAACCGTCTTCACCTTCCCGAAAGCTTCTGTTACGGTTCTCAGGGGACATATCGCCGACCGCCAAGGACATCAATAACAAAGGACATCAATAATTTGAAGAACATCTGCATTTTCTTCGTGCTGGCGGGCTGCGCAGCCGCCCAGGCGCGCTACGATCTTCTGCTGCAAGGTGGCCATGTCATCGATGCGGCCAGCCGGCTGAGCGCCGTGCGCGACGTCGCCATCCAGAACGGCAAAATTGCCGCCGTGGCCGCCCACATTCCGAGCGCGGAGGCACGCAAAACCATCGATGCGCGCGGGCTCTATGTCACTCCCGGGCTCGTCGATATTCACGTCCACGCCTACGCCGGCACCGGAATGCGCGAGGCTTACTCCGGCGACCACAGCGTCTATCCCGACGGCTTTACCTTTCGTTCCGGCGTAACGACCGTTGTAGACGCTGGCAGTTCGGGCTGGCGTAACTTCGAAGATTTCAAAGATCGCGTCATTGATCGTTCCAAAACTCGTGTCCTCGCTCTGCTCAACATTGTGGGCCACGGCATGGGTGGCGGGGCCATCGAACAAAACCTCGACGATATGGACGCGAAGCCCACAGCGGAAGAGGCCAAGAAGTACAAGACCATCGTCGTCGGCATCAAGACCGCGCACTACGACGGGCCGGAGTGGACGCCGGTTGAGCGGGCCGTGGAAGCCGGCACGATGGCTGAAATTCCGGTCATGGTTGACTTCGGAACTTTTCGACCGGAGCGTCCATTCCAGGATTTAGTGCTGAAGAAACTGCGGCCTGGCGATATCTATACCCATACCTACCTCGATGCCGTGCCCATGCTGGACGCCCAGGGGCGCGTTCAGCCCTACTTGTTCGAGGCCAGGAAACGAGGAGTTATCTTCGATGTCGGGCACGGAGGCGGCAGCTTCTTATTCCGCCAGGCAGTTCCCGCCATCCGCCAGGGTTTCGTGCCCGACTCCATTTCCACGGATTTGCACATCGACAGCATGAATTCCGGCATGAAGGACATGCTGAACGTGATGTCGAAATTCCTGAACATGGGCCTATCTCTCGACGACGTGGTTGCGCGCTCCACGCGGAACCCTGCGAAAGAAATCAAACGGGAGGACCTGGGCAATCTTTCCGTCGGCGCTCCTGCGGATGTGGCTGTGCTGCGCTTAGAAAAAGGACACTTCGGTTTTGTGGATGTCTTTGGAGCACGCCTGCAGGGAAGCTTGAAACTGGCCTGCGAGCTGACCCTGCGCGACGGCCTCGTGGTGTACGACCTCAACGGTATTTCCAGAGAGGAGTGGAATCAGTTGGGAACGTATCGACCCCAGGGTGAGGCAACCTGGGATGGCACGATCAATCCGGGTCTGCGCGCTCTGCAGAAGTAACCCCAGGCCAAGCCCACACCCTCCTCGCTGCATGGCGAAGCTCGCTAGGGAGTCCCTCCCCAAAGCCGGAGAGCGCGTCGTACAATGTTGCAACCACCCTCTGACTGGAACCCAGCATGGCAACCACCGCAGAAAACGTCGATCGCGAACTGGCACCGGCCGGTAAGGCTGCCGGTCCATGCGTGATGGTGCTGTTTGGCGCATCGGGCGACCTGACCATGCGCAAGCTGGTTCCGGCGCTCTACAACCTGGTGAAGGCGAAGTTGTTGCCCTCGAATTTTGCCGTCATGGGCGTCGCCCACGATGATTTGAGCGTGGACCAGTTTCGCACGCAGGTAACGCAGTTCCTGCAAAAGGAAGACCGCGCCACGGACTCCTGGAAGTGGTTCACGGAGCGGCTGTTCTACCAGCGCGGCGACTTTGCCGATCCGGCCGCCTACGCCACTCTCCGTAGCCGCCTTGCCGAAATTGACACGACGCTGGGGACCGCGGGCAACTACCTGTATTACCTGGCCGTTGCGCCCCGATTTTTTGCCGAAGTTGTGCAGCAGTTGGGCAAGGCAGGTCTTGCCGACCAGGAGAATGACCGCTGGCGGCGAGTGGTCATTGAAAAGCCGTTCGGAAACGATCTCGATTCCGCCAAAACTCTGAACAAGCAATGCAAGGCTGTGCTCGCCGAAAACCAGATCTACCGCATTGACCACTATCTGGGCAAGGAGACGGTGCAAAACATTCTTGTATTCCGTTTTGATAACGCAATCTTTGAACCCATTTGGAATCGCCGCTATATCGACCACGTCGAAATTACGAATGCCGAAACCGTGGGTGTGGAGCAGCGGGGAGGCTATTTCGACACCGCCGGCACTTTGCGGGACATGGTTCCCAACCACATCATGCAGTTGCTCAGTCTCACCGCCATGGAGGCGCCCGCGTCCCTGAACGCCGATGCCGTCCGCAATGAGCAAGCCAAGGTCTTACGCGCCGTGCAGCCGCTCGACCCCGACGATGTGCTGGAGCGCAGCGTGCGCGGGCAATACGGCGAGGGGGCCTGGGGCGGCGAAAAAGTTCCGGGCTATCGCGCCGAACCCGGAGTCGCTCCCTCGTCAAAGACGGAGACCTACGCGGCCCTTCGCCTCAACATCGACAATTGGCGCTGGGCGGGCGTTCCGTTTTATATCCGAACCGGCAAGCGCATGGCCAAGCGCCACACGGAGATCACGATTCAGTTCCGGCAAACGCCGACGGACTTATTCCGCACCGCTGCTCTGCACCAGACGCAGCACAATCAGCTGGTGATTCAGATTCAGCCCGTGGAAGGCATCTCGCTCAGCTTTGGGGCCAAAATTCCGGGTCCGGTCCTGCACGTTGGGGCCGTGGATATGAGCTTTGAATATTCCAAGTATTTTGGCACAGATTCGAACACCGGCTACGAGGTTCTCATCTACGACTGCATGATCGGAGACGCCACGCTGTTTCAGCGGGCCGACATGGTGGAAGCCGGATGGAAGATTGTTGATCCGGTTCTGGACGTGTGGAAAGCCCTGCCGCCGCGCAGGTTTCCGAACTATGCCGCCGGCACCTGGGGGCCGAAGGAGGCGGACGACCTGCTCGAACTCGACGGCCGTCAATGGAGGAAAATCGAATGATTCTCGCAGGCGAGATCGGTGGCACGCACGCTCGGCTAGCCGCTTTCGAAACCGAAGGCAACAAACTGAACTGCGTCATCGACACCGTGTTCGAAAGCCAGCAGCACACCGGGCTGGCCGAGATTGTCGCCGAGTTCGTAAAGACAAACGGCGTACCCGTGGATAGCGCGTGCTTCGGTGTTGCCGGGCCGGTGCGCAACGGGCGCTGCAAGATTTCGAATCTCTCCTGGATCATCGATTCTCGCGAGTTGGGCAAACAGCTTCGGCTCCACTCCGTTGGACTTCTGAACGACCTGGAGGCGTATGCCTACGGGATTGATGCTCTTGGCGACGAGGATTTCATCACGCTCAATGAGGGGTCGGAAGATGCGGAGGGGAACCGGGCGGTGGTATCGGCGCGAACCGGCCTTGGCGTGGCGGGCCTTTATTGGGATGGCCGGCGCCATCATCCTTTCGCCTGCGAGGGCGGACATACGAATTTTGCCCCTCGTAACGAAGTGGAGGATGAGCTGTTGCGCTATCTCAGAACCAAGTACACCCGCGTCAGCTACGAACGCATTGCTTCCGGGCCCGGGATTAAGAACATCTATGATTTTCTTCGCGAAACACGAAGAGCCGAAGAGCCGGATTGGCTGAAAGAGCAGATTCGCAATGCCCCGGATGCGCCGGCCGCCATTTCGCTTTTGGCGGCGGAGGGTAAGGCCCCCATCTGCGACCAGGCGCTGTCGCTGTTTGTGAGCGTTTATGGTGCCCATGCCGGAGATTGTGCGTTAACGTTTATGACGACCGGGGGCATCTTCATCGGCGGCAGCATTGCGGCGAAAAATCTGCCCAAAATGCGGGAACCGGCCTTCATGGAATCGTTCCTTGACAAAGGCCGCATGGCGGAATTGCTCAAGGACATGCCCGTCAAGGTGGTACTCAACGATGACGCCGGCATCATGGGGGCGGCTCGGTATACCTTGATTCAAAAGGCCTTTGACCGCGCCAGTCGAAGCGCAGTTTGACAACCGGCGGGGGGCCATCGTACAACTTTGCAGGAGCGTAGTTAAGCGTTTAAGCGCAAAATGCTCCCGCTCTCGTCTGGCGCTGCCCCACGGCCTTCATGAATCCCGAGAACCGAACCGTCGAAGGGTCCGCCCACAGCCTGGGCCGCCAGTTTCAGCAGAGGTTTGGCGGGGCTCCGCGGGTCTACGCCGCACCGGGACGCGTCAACCTGATTGGTGAGCACACGGATTACAACGACGGGTTCGTGATGCCCGCGGCCATCGGGTTTTATACCCAAATCGCCGTGGCCCCGCGCAGCGACCGCAAGCTTGTGATTCACTCCGAGAACTACGCCGAGCAGGTGGAATTCGATCTGGATCACTTGCCCGCTGCGCGTGCCGGACACTGGAGCGACTACGCGCTGGGTGTGGCGGAAATGGTTGCGCAAAGCGGGGTTCGGCTCGAGGGGGCGAACCTGCTGGTTTCTGGCGACGTACCGCAGGGCGCAGGGCTAAGCTCGTCAGCATCCATTGAAGTTGCGGTCGGCTACACCCTGCTCGACTTGGCCGGCCAGTCGATTGACCTGACGAAACTCGCGCTCATGGCCCAGCGCGCGGAAAATGAGTTTGTCGGCGCGAAGTGCGGAATCATGGATCAGTTTGTTTCCACACATGGGAAGCGCGATCAGGCGCTTCTGCTGGATTGCCGCTCCTTGGACTATCGCCTGCTACCCCTCGCTGGCGTTCCCCTGGTCATCTCGAACACCATGGTGAAACACAGCCTTTCTCAAGGCGAGTACAACGAACGGCGCGAGGAGTGTGAAGAGGGCGTTCGCAGCCTCGCAAGGCATCTGCCGCATGCGCGAGCCCTGCGGGATGTGACGCGCGACGACCTCGATGCCTATGGCCACGAGCTTTCCGACAAGGTTCTGCGGCGCTGCCGCCACGTGGTCACTGAAAACGCGCGCGTCTTGCAAGCCGCAGATGCTCTGGACGCGGGAGACTTACCCGCGTTTGGAGCTCTAATGCGTCAATCCCATACCAGCCTAAGGGACGACTTTGAAGTCAGTTGCGCTGAACTTGACCTGATGGCGGAGCTGGGCGAACAGGTGGAAGGCGTGTATGGCACGCGAATGACCGGTGGCGGCTTTGGCGGTTGCACCATTACCTTAATCAAGAGCGAATGCCTCGAAGCCTTTCAATTGCGTGTCAGCGAGGGATATGAGCGGGCCACCGGTCGCAAACCGGAGATCTATGTTTGCTCGGCAGCCGACGGAGTAGGGAGGATCGCGTGAGTTCCAAAGCCAGGGTTCCAAGCGCCAGGGTTCAAGACTTAATGAGAGTAGCCCCATGAAGGTTCTGGTAACTGGCGGAGCCGGATACATCGGGAGCGTCGTCGCCGGACAGCTCGTGGCCGCCGGGCACGAGGTCGTCGTGTTCGACAACCTCAGCCGGGGTAATCGACAGGCCGTGCCGGAGGGCGCGGACCTGATCGTAGGCGAACTCGCGGATCGCAGTCTTCTTGACCGGCTCTTCGGCAAGCGCGACGTCGATGCCGTCATGCATTTCGCCGCTTTGATCGAGGCCGGCGAGTCCATGAAGGCCCCAGAGCAGTTCTTCCGCAATAACGCCCTCAATACCCTGACGCTGCTGGAAGCCATGCTGGCGGCGGGGGTGAAGCGCTTTGTCTTTTCCTCGACGGCTGCTTTGTTTGGCAATCCGGACCGTACGCCGATTCAGGAAGACGATACCGTGCGGCCGACGAATGCATATGGCGAGTCGAAGTTGCTGGTGGAGCGCATGCTGGCCTGGTTCCATCAGATTCACGGATTCCGCTACGCCAGCCTCCGCTACTTCAACGCCGCCGGGGCGGTAAGCCCGGATCGCGGCGAGGCGCACCAGCCGGAGACGCATCTCATTCCCCGGATTCTCAACGTAGCTTTGGGCCGCCTGGAACACGTGAACATCTTCGGCACCGATTACCCTACGCCGGATGGCACCTGCGTTCGCGACTACATTCATGTGAGTGACTTGGCCGCGGCGCATCTGCTCGCACTGAAGGCCTTGGACGAGTCCAGCCCGCTCATTTACAACCTGGGCAACGGGCAAGGTTTTAGCGTGCGCGAAGTCGTGGAAGTGGCGCGGAAGATTACGGGCCACGCCATCCCCGTGGTCGAATCGCCGCGCCGACCGGGCGATCCGGCCGTTCTGATCGCGAGTTCAGAAAAAATTCGTCGCGAGTTGGGCTGGCAGCCTACGGTCCCGGATGTGGAAACCATCGTCGCCAGCGCATGGCAGTGGCACCGTTCGCATCCGGAGGGATACGGCAACTCATGAGCACCCTGGACCTTGCGGCTCATCCGCACCGGCGCTTCAATCCCCTGACTCGCGAGTGGGTGCTCGTTTCTCCGCATCGCACCCAGCGTCCATGGCAGGGACAGGTGGAAGACCTTGCTCCCGAAAAGCAGTTGGCATTCGATCCTACTTGCTATCTCTGTCCGGGGAACCCGCGGGCTGGCGGGGCCAAGAACCCTGACTACTCGAACGTCTTCGTGTTCGACAATGACTTTGCCGCCATGAAGCCTGATACGCCATTCGGCGAAGTCCACGAGCAGGACCTGTTGTTGGCGCGCAGCGAGTCCGGGCGCTGCCGGGTCGTTTGTTTCTCGCCGCGCCACGATCTCACGCTGGCGCGCATGAGTATCGCGGACCTGAGAAGCGTGGTCGACGCCTGGGTGAAGGAGTACACCGATCTCGGGAGCCAACCCAACATCCGTTCCGTTCAGATTTTCGAAAATCGCGGAGCCATGATGGGCTGCAGCAACCCCCACCCCCACGGACAGATTTGGGCCAACCAGACCATTCCGAACGAACTGACCAAAGAACTCGCCGCCTTTGCTGACCACTACAGGACGCAGGGCTCGACGCTACTGTCGGACTACCTGAAACTTGAATTGGAAAAACAAGAACGCATCGTTTGCGCGAACGATCAATTTGTGGGTCTCGTCCCTTTCTGGGCCATTTGGCCGTTCGAAACCCTGGTGCTCAGCCGTCGCCCGGTTTCGGCTCTCGATGAGTTAGCCGATGCCGAGCGCACATCTCTGGCCGACATCCTGCGCCAGATCACAATCCGCTACGACAATCTCTTCAAGACTTCGTTCCCCTACACGATGGGCTTTCACCAGCGTCCCACAGACGGCCAGCCGCATCCGGAATTTCCGCTGCACGCGCATTTCTATCCTCCGCTCCTGCGCTCGGCAACGGTTAAGAAATTCATGGTCGGCTACGAGATGCTGGGCATGCCCCAGCGCGACATCACCGCCGAAACCGCCGCGAAGTGGTTGCGCGACCTGCCCTCGAAGCACTATCTCGACCCGTAGGTCGTCCTCCTCGGCCCTCGCACTTGAGCAAATCTAAAACATTGAAAACAAGTCGGTTATCTGGGTCGACGCCATCCTTCAAATTTTTTCGAATTTTTCCTGACCCAATCCCCCCAGGGTTTCCGCTTTCCATAGTGAAGGGGAAGATGTTTCGCAGGTTGCATGGTCGAGCATCGGCTTCGTAACCCGAAATCGGCCGTGCCCCCCGCGAAGCGCTTCACCCTACGACATCTCCCAAGGAGTCCACTATGTCTTCCCTTCGATTTCGCTTTGCCATCGCCCCGCTAATCTTGGCGGCGTCGGTCCTGGCCCAGGCGAGCGACGCTCCGGCCAAAAAGGCAGCCCCAACGCAGGATCTGCACATCAAGAAAAACATCACCGTCAACGGATACTTTGCCTCGGCCGTCGACATCTCTCTCAAGGGTGCCCGCGAGCGGACGGCAAGCGGGCCCTCCGTCACGCTCCGCCAATGCGACCTGAAGCGCACGCTGACCCTGAACGAAGAGTTGCAAACCTTCACCGTCACGAACGACCCGCGAGATACCGAAGCGGCTCGCGCGGCCGCGCTGGCTACCGGGGCGCAGGTACCCGATTCGGAAGGTTCGATTACCGTCACCACCACGATCACCGATCTGGGCGAGCGCAAAACCATGTTTGGCTACCCGGCCCGCCACATGAAAGCCTCAATCGTCGAGGAGTCCTCGCCGAAGGCCTGCTCGCAGGTCCATGAGAAGTACGAACTCGACGGCTGGTATGCAGATATCGCGAAGGAGCAGGCAGGGTGTGCACATTTTGTTCCGCCCGTGCACCAGGGCGATACCTGCCATGACCCCGTGATTTCGAAGCGCATCGGAAGCGGCAAGCCCGGTTATCCGATTACCGAGACCATCACCATGCACAACGCCGACGCCAGCGCGACTACCGTCACGACCCAGACCGAAGAACTCACCAAACAAGAGAATCTGCCGGATGAGTTGTTCGACATCCCTCCGGGCTATCGCCAGGTGGGTTCGGTGGCTGAGCTGCATGGGCCGGCGCAACCTCTCCAGCAGGGAAGCCCCAACCCTCAGGCCGCGGCAGCCCCTCCTGCGACTACCACCGCGGCTTCGGCCCAGCCCGCCAGTCAGCCGGTTCCTGATCCGCCGGCCAAGAAGAAAAAGTTCAATCCTTTCGGCGCCGCCACCCAGATGGCCGCGCAGAAGGGGGCGCTGGCGCAAGCCCAGCAACTCGGCGGCATGGGAGGCAATGCGCCCATGGCAGGCGGAATGGCGTCTGGAATGGCGAGCATGCTCGGCATGGGCGGGGTGTCAGGCATGGCCGGCATGGCAGGCAACCAACAATCGGCGAGCATGAACGTTGCGGCGCCGCAGGCTTTGGGACCGAAGGCCGCGGGAAAGATTCGCGTAGGCATCGCTCCGCCGGAGGCCCAACTCGGCCAAGGCAGCAACGCTGGGGCGGACTATAGCACTCCCATCCGTAACGCAATCGTCGCCTTGATGAGCGGTCCCGCTGTCGAAATTGCCGCCCTCGACTCGCATATTGCCATGCAAGTGCAAGCCGAGGCGCAGCAGAAGCAATGCGACTACATCCTCTATTCGAGTGTGGCGGTCAAGCATAGCGCCGGCGGCGGCTTTGGCAAGTTCATGAAGATGGCTGCGCCGATTGCCAACATGACTCCGATGGGAATGATGGCTCACGGCATGGGCAGCGCTATGGCGATGTCGGCGGCGTCCGCGGCGGCTTCAGCGGCTGCTCAGCAGGCGCAGCAGCAAGCCATCAGCCAGCTCGCGGGGTTTAACGGCCAGGTCAAGTCCAAGGACGATGTGACCGTGCAGTATCAACTCGTCCAGACCGGGCAGGCCGCGCCCGTTGTGCAGAACGCTCTGCAGGGCAAAGCTAAGTCGGACGGCGAAGACGTGCTGACGCCCTTGCTCCAAGACACGGCGAACTCGGTCCTGACCACTGTCAGCAAGAAATAGGGGGTCGTTGGTCGGCGTGTTGTTCTCACAAGCGCTCCGCAATCGCGTCAATCTGCCCTGCGGCTCTTCGTGTGGGCAGCAAAGCTGGCACCGGCCAGCGAGGTGCGAGGAACCACCGCGGGCCCGGGGGGATCCGCGGTGGTTTTTTTGTAACGTGGTTCCCATGCCTACTGCGGGCGAATCAGGATCGTGAGTCGGGGGAAAGTGAAGTGGCCGGCTGCGTCGTCCACGACGTTCACCTGGCAGGTATAGAACCCGGGCTTGAGCTGGCTTAACGGCACGTCGAGTTGAAACGCCGCGGCGTGACGGTCGGGGGTATTCACCTCATCGGCTTCGACGAGTGGAGTCTCGTAGGTCTTGGCATTGCCTCGCAGAAACGACACGTTGGTCAGGAGTCGAATGGCTGATGGCTTGGTGCCGGCAGCGGCCTTGGCATCGCTCGCGCCGCCTGGCTTGGCCGGGTCGTAAACCTCGAAGTACAGGTAGAGATGCTGTCCCGAGGAAAACACGCGCGTCACGCTGGGAATCAATTCTGAACCATCGCGCACAAGTGGATTCTGGCCTTTGCGCTTCGACGTCACGGGTTGGAGCTGACTGGCGAGAACGACCGAACTTATCTTCACCGGAACGGACTTGAATTCGGGAATGGTTAAGTCGGCCTCGAACGAACCCAGGCGTCCCGTCTGATTTTCGCGCAGCACAAACTTGATGTGGTACTTGCCCGGGGTTAGCGTGAAGCCGTTGTTGTACTGAACGTTCTTGCTGCGAACCGCCTGCGAGGTGCTGACCGCGAGCTTCACCGTATCTCGCAGTTGCCCGGCGGGGCGTTTGTTTTCGTCGACCACTTCCCCAATCACATCCAAAGTGGCCTTGTCCTGCTCACTGCTGCTGGTAAATGGGATTTCCGATCCAGGAACCAAGAGCGAAATTGGAACGTAGAAGCGGTCGCCATTCATGCGGAAGTAACCCGCAGCCAGGAAGACCGGCAAATCGGTGTTGGGCAAGTCGGAGGCGAGTTCTTCCGTGAGCTGCCGTTCGCGGTCGTCCTCTGTCGAGTGCCGGAAGTCCGCCGGGGCGTAGTAGCCCTTGCGGTACTCGAGCTTCAGGCCTGGGCGGTTGATCTTCACCGTGATGCGGCGGAAGCGGCCGTCCCGCAGGGGGTTGGTGCTGTGGTAGCCGAGTACGTAATAACTTGCTGTATCTTGCTGCACCTGCGTGAACACTTTGCCGAAGTCGTTGGAGTCCAGGAACGCGCGGCCTCCCGTATCGCCCGACAGACTCACCAGGGTTTCCTGCGAGGTCGCGTTCGAATCGAAGGCGTTGACCGTGGCGCGCCCCGAGTAAACTGACGACCCGCGCAGGCTGGCGCTTTGGGCCTCCCCGCCGGGGACGATGGCTTGCAGCCCGCGAATATCGGCGGCGTAAATCGCAAGATTCGCCTTGACGGCGGCGTTGATGGCGGCGCGCAACTGCGACTGATTCTCAATGCCTGTGCGATCGATGCCACCGGAGAAATAGATGAGAGATTTCTTCTGGTCCACTTTGGCTAACGACTGCGCAACCGAGCGCAGCGCCTGCAAGCGGCGGTCGGTGTTGAAGATATTAAACTCCGTGTCGTCGGCGGTGAAGGCAGCGGCCGTATCGGCTGTGCCTTCGGTCGTGCCCGTGCTGCCGGCGTCGAAGCCTTCGCTCGATCCCGCGGTAAAGGCTCGCAGAGCCTGCGTCAGGAGAGCGTGATCTGCGGTGAAATCCTGATTGACCTGGAGCGCATTGCCCAGCGAAACAACAGAGACCAGGTCAGCCGGGGCCATTTGCTTGTCCACGTACTTGAGGCCAGCTTGGGCGGCGCGATCAATCTCGTCCGGCTCCATGGAAGAGAGATCGAAGAATAGAACGATGAGGCGATGATTGCGAAACGCGTCCGATGCCGTGGCCGGGGTGGCGCCGGACCCGCTCTCGGCCGGGGCGGTCTTGAGCAGTTGGACTTGCGCCGCCTCCGGCAGAGCGACCGCGTCGGTGGTCTCAATGTCGAAGCTAGCGATCTGTTGCTGTTTGTTCTCCTCGAGGACCGTAAAATCCTCAGCCTTGAGATCCCTGACCATGTTTCCGTTTCGGTCGCGCGCGGTTAGGTTGACCACCACCAGTTCGGTTCTCGAGCGAATCGTGAAACCGGGATTGTCGGTCGGGGCTGCAGCCGTCTGTCCTACGGCCGTCGCGGTCATGGTGCAGCTCAAGAACGTGCAGCTCAAGAACGTGCAGCTCAACCGCAGGGCCAGGCATCGGCGCAGAAGGGTCCCTGCCTTCGGGGGGAGCACCGGATTGGCACGCTGTAGTCTCAAGGTTTTGTTTCCCCTTTGCCGTCTCAGAAGCGGAACCGTCCGGTGAACTGAATCGTGCGCATCGCCCCAACGCTTGTCACCTGTCCGAACGTCGGCGAATTGAAATTGGTGTCAATCGAGGCAAACTGCGGCCTGTTAAAAACATTCGAGGCTTGGGCCCGCAACTCCACCGAGCGATTCTCCCTCAGCGGAAACGACTTGGTCATCGCCATGTCGAAGACCAGCGATCCGGGCCCGATGATACTGTTGCGCCGAGCATCGCCGAAGTGGACGTTGCCGGATGAGTCGGACGTCGATGTAAAAGCGGCGGTGTTGAACCACTCGCTGATGCTTCGGTTGGACAGGGCAATGGGCGCCCCGGTTACGTCGGGACGAAGAGTTCCGTTCGTGCCGCGGCTGACGTCGGTGGTGTCGCCCACAATGCGCGGCGAAAACGGAGTGCCGGATGCGATGGTCCAGTCCCCCGTCCACTGCCAGTCGCCGAAGATATCGCGCCGCACGCTTTTTTGCGAAAGCCATCGCTTCTCGTGACCCAGTGGAAGCTCCCAGGTATAGTCGCCCGTGAAGCGGTGCCGCTGATCGAAGATGGAAAGGCCGCGCTCGGCGCTGAGATGGAAAGCATCCTGAGCGACCGCAGTACTCCCGCCGCCAATCGAAGAAGCGTCGTCGATGGCTTTCGACCAGGTGTAACTTCCGCTCACGGCCAGGCCACGCTGCAGGCGCTTGCGGACGCGGATTGTCCCGGAGTGGGTCGTGGAATCGCCCAGTGAATTCTCGAATAAGAACGGCTGCACGTTGGCCAGGAGCACGCCGTTGGCTGTGCGGTTGGGGGATTCGACAATGTCGAGTCGTGTGCCCTTGGTCCCGTTGTAGCTGAGGTTGAGCAGCAACGTAGGAGTAATCTCCTGTTGCATGTCAGCGTTCCAGATCTGCACGTAGCCCAGCCGATAGTTGCGATCCACGCCGTAATTGTTGGTGATCGTGCCGGCCGCAACCCCGGGAAACCCGTTTTGCAGAGTCAGGTCACCGGTCGCCGCCTCGATATTGGTTTGGGTCAAGGAAAAAGGCGGCTGAAACGCCAACTGCTGCACGATGCCCTGGTAGGCGCTGGTGCTGTAATTGATGCCGTAGCCGGCCCGGATGACGGTCTTGCCCCTGGCTTTCCAGGCGATCCCCAGGCGGGGAGCAAAGTTGTTGCGGTCAGGGTTCAGGAGCGTACCCGGGAAGCGGCTGCCGTTAAGTCCGGCTTGGCCGGGCTGCACCGGTAACACGGCAGCCCCTGCGGGCGCGACGTCGAGGTTTACGATGCGGTTGTTGGCCTCGGTGTACGGAGAAACGTACTCGTAACGCACCCCGAGATTGAGCGTGAGGTTGCCGCGCAGGCGCCACTCGTCCTGGGCGAACAGGTCCCAGGAATTGCCGCGGAAGTGGTAGCTATCGTCGCCGGCTCCCCCGCAGACCCCCGCCGTGCCGCAACCGAATTGCACCGAGGTTTGTTGCGGTAGCCCGTACAGGAAGTCGGCAAAGTCGTAGCCGAAACCCCCGCTGGGCCCCGCATTTACCCTTGTGGTCGGGGTGTTGCCGGAAGTGTTCAGACCGGTAAAGACGAAACTGCCCCGGCCGTTCTTGACCGTCTCGGTATTGATCTGAACGCGGCGGAAGTCGCCGCCCCAACGCCAGGTGTGCTTGCCGTGGTTCAGGATCATGAAATCGGAAAAGGTAAATGTCTGGTTGCGTTGCAATAAAGGAACCGTATCTTGCAAGCCCGAATAATTGGTAAAGGAAAGGCTGGGTAATCCGTTGTCGAAAGGTGAGGTGGAAACCCCCTGAAGGCCGAGCTGCTGGGCAATGGTTTCCTGCTGGAACGGGTAGAGATTGTTCGTGGAAATGCGGTTCCGGTTGTAATCGACACGGAAAATGTTGTTGAGCTTGCCGAACGAACGCGTGTAACTCAGCGGGATGTCGAAGCTGCGGGTTGTCGTCTTGCCCCCGACGGTGGGGAAGGGATCGGTGAGCACGTTGTCGGCGTCGTGGTAGTGGAATCCGAACGAGACGCTGTTCTGCGGCCCGCGACGGCTTGGAATCGGCGGGCCGGCCGTGCCCTTGCCGAGCGTGCGATTGAGGCGGAAATTGAGATCGTTGACGTTGTTGGTGGTGGATGTTACGTAGTGAAAATTCTTGGTGGTCCTGCCAGCAACGTTCGGCTGTGGAACGTAGGCCAGCATTCCGGTTGCGACGGGGCTGATCGACCCCGTAGGGATCGTGCACGTACCCGACCCAGCGCTGCAGATCAGTTGGTGAGTGACGGGATCATACAAAGTCAAGCCGACTGGATTTCCGCTGCTATCCCGAACCTTCGTGTCGACGAAATTTCCCGCACGCTCTTCCGCCGTGGGCACGGTCGAAAACGCGTCGTAAGGATTGTTGGCCAGAGATGCGTTGTAATTGAGGAAGAAAAATGTCTTGCTTCCTCCGTTGTAGATTTTCGGAATCTTGAGGGGCCCACCCAGATTGGCTCCAAAACGCTGTTGGAGATATCCGGGATTGGTCGAAGGCAAGCCTGTCAGCGAGTAGGGCGATGCGTTCAACGCGGAAGCGCCAGCGGTGTAGTAGAGGGAACCGTGAGGCTTGTTGACGTCGAAGCGTCCGCGAAAGCTTCCTCCCGGAAAGCCCCCGAACCCGCCGCCCCCGAACCCGCCTCCGCCGCCGCCCCCGGCGGGTGCGCCCGCGGGACCGCCGCTAGGCCCTCCAGGTCCC
>Ga0137418_10001394_pt1 | contig 22244 bp, 21 predicted proteins | sample CZODoug3_1_2_16f_FD_122242 | JGI IMG/M metagenome (GOLD analysis project Ga0137418, IMG submission 122242) | Vadose zone soil fungal communities from Angelo Coast Range Reserve, California, USA - CZODoug3_1_2_16fungal (Hybrid Assembly) | ecosystem: Environmental > Terrestrial > Soil > Vadose...
CGCATGACAAGCTTGAGCGGATCACGGTTTATCTTTTCGAGCAGAAGGGTGAGCTTGATGCGAAGATCCCCGCAGCCAAGTTCGACCTCCGAGCACTTTGCAAGGGTGGAAACGCAAACTGGCCGCAGACTGTTGAGACGAAAGGCACACTCGGTACCGGGGATGGCCCGTATGTCGTCGATACGATCACCGTCCCGGAAGAAAATCCATACAAGAGCTGGATGCGCTTCGGCGGGTTCGATTTCTTCTCCGACGGTCGCGCCGCGGTCTGCACGTGGAGCGGCGATGTCTGGATCGTCAGTGGCATCGACGCGAAGCTCGACAAAGTCACATGGAAGCGGTACGCCGCGGGGTTGTTCCAGACACTCGGCTTGAAGAAAGTTGGCCTGTTCGGCACTCGCTATACAATGCAAGCGACATTTTATCCGGAAGTATTCTCACGCGCCCGAGTCACGCTCGTTACTCCGAGCGATGACGAACAGAACTACATTCATGAAATGTACATGAACGAACTGCTCAACAACATCTTTCTGCCCGAGACGCGAGAGCGCCTGCTGGCAATCGCGGATGAACTCAAATCACGCTACGCGATCGAAGGCCTGATTCTGGGCGGGACTGAGTTGCCTTTGTTATTGCGTGATGAGAAACACAATGGCATTCCCTTGCTCGATACGACAAAGATTCACGTTGAGCGATTGGTTGCTGAACTCATAGGCTAAGATAGCTTAGTTATCGGAGTTCTGAAGCGCCAAAGGCGCGCAATGTAATAGCCAGGGGCAAGCGACGAAGTCGCGTCGCCCCTGGATCTAGTCGAAAACAAAACCCGAGCCCTGTAGGGGCGGCATATCTCTTCGATGAGCTTGACGCCCAATCGGAAAACATTCCGCGCCTTCAGCGCTCATGACAATTTTTGGACCGAATCCTGGGCCGTTGGCCCAGGCTTTTACATTTCGCGCCCTTGGCGCTACTGATTCTATAGGTTCGCCAACGTCTCCATTACTAATTCGAGGTTAGAAAAGTCCGGCAGCAGCGCATCGGGTTTGCACGCAACTAGAGCGTCGGTTGTGTAAAAGCGGCTCGTATCAACAACCAGCGAGCGCGCGCCAAAGTGTTTGGCGCATTCGATGTCGTTAGGGGTGTCGCCAATGACAATGAATTGTTCTGGCGCAAGGTCCATTTGCAAATGTTTGCGAATGCGTTCGGCGGCAAGCGCGGGAAGATCGCGGCGGTCGTGCGATTCGTCGCCGAACGCGCCAGGCAAAGTGAAGAATTCGGATAGTCCGGCAATCTCCATTTTCAACCAGGCGGCCGGCTCGATATTGCCGGTAACTAATGCTGATTGATAACGCGGATGATCGTTTACCGCTTGCAACACCTCGCGCACTCCCGGTAAAACTTCGAAGACTTCTTCGCCATTGCCAGTAAACTTTCGCATTGCGTTCATATAACTTTCGCGCAATTCGTGCACGCGCTCGCGTATGTGTTCATGAGTGAAGCCTTCGTGTTTGAGAGCCTCGCCAACAATTTGCAAGTCGGTCATGCCCGAAACTTTCATTTCCGTTAAGCGGCCCGCCGTGCCGAAAACTTCTTCCAGCATGGGAATGGTGTAGTCCTTGAATGAACCGGCGCGGATGGAGCGCATCAATGTGCCGTCGATGTCCCAAAGGAGAATCCGTAAGAATGAAGGCGAGTGGATCGCTTGAGGCGCCTGCGGTGAAACTGGCATTTGAGAAACTGAACTGTCTTAAGCGGTCTTGCGCGATCTGGAGGCCTTGGGCATGGCACTCATTACAGCTCGAAGCGCTTTGTTGACAGATTCGGGAGTCGTGAAAACTTCAGAAACATCTTTATCAATGAGGACGACTAATTGTTGCTTGTCGACTTGCCCGGCAAATCGATTGGGACGTGCCTGTTTGTAATCAAACCGATATTCGGCGCGCATCCTTTGGCCTCCCGTAGCGCGTCGTTTACTTGAAGACGTTTTCTTCATAATCTTTTCGTTCTTTCCTGGTTAGAGGTCGGGCACTCATAATTCTAATTTTGCTGGGACGTTCACTAAAGCAAACCAAAAGCAAACGTTCCCTAATCGAATGCCCAATTATTATTTCACGACGCTCATTCAACGAATGATTTGGGTCGTCAAAAATTCTGGCAAGCGGATCATCGAAGACTGTTGCAGCCTCATCAAAGCTCACCTCATGCTTGCGCAGATTCGCGCTCGCTTTGCGCGCGTCCCATTCGAATCCTACACTCATTTAACAGATTCACTCAACTTCGGACTGCTCGTCAGTCAATCACCGCCAGCACGTCGCCCGCATTTACCGTCGCGCCAGCTTCAGCATTGACGGAAACGACCACGCCTGCCTTCGGCGCTTTCATTTCGTTTTGCATCTTCATAGCTTCCACCACGATGATGCCGGCGCCTGCCTCAACCGTGGTGCCGGCTGCGACTAAAACGCGCACGACCTTGCCGGGCATCGGGGAAATAATTTCCGCTGCACCATGTGCGTGCGCCGCAGAACTTCGCGCGCTGCGAAGACGCTTGGGATCGATTATGGTGATGTGGTAGCTGACGCCGCGGAGAATTACCGCAAAAGAATTGTGTGAATTGCGCTTACTTTCAACGCGACACTTGTAAACATCGGAACCGATATTTAGCAGGTACTCGCCGCCGCTGAGTTGGCGAAGCTCAATTTCGTGACGCCGCCCGTCGATATCGGCAGTGGCGGATTCACCAGCAATGCCCAAAGAGATTGCGTGCTCGCTTTCCGATAATTGCGCTTTGTACTTCATATTTGAAGTTCTCTTCTTTACTTGCTCAATAGGCCGCAAATCTCCTTCTCCCGTTGGGAGAGGGAAAGGGAGAGGGCTTGACGTCGCTCAAACCCTTCCCCTCTTTCCCCTTTCCAAAGGGAAGGGGATGAAAGAACACACTGAACTCAAACAATTCAAACCTATTCATTCTCGAGACTTCTTACGTGGTAAACGCAGCTTGCTTTTAGTTCCCAGAGCTGACGCGCCCGCCCTGACATCTTCCAGCGACTTTGACCAGGCTGTGTCAGCGGCAGCGAAGACGCTTCTTTTTGCAAGCGCGTGTAATGAACTGCGGCCGCAATCAGCGCCATGTCTTGTTGCATCTGGCCCCCAATCTCCGAGGCTGAGGCTTGTGCGGTTTCGCGGCGCTCGTTAAAACGCGAAATAAATCCAGTGTCCAATTGTCCGGCGATGAATTCCTGGTCGCGAACGATCTGGCGGAAGAAGGGAAGCGTCGTTTTGATGCCGCCCACTTCATATTCATCAAGCGCTCGCCGCAATCGATCGATGGCTTCGGCGCGCGTGCGTCCCCAGGCCGCAAGCTTGGAAATCATAGGATCGTAATGAATGGAGACTTCGGAGTTCAGCTCGACGCCGCTGTCGTCGCGGATTCCCGGACCGTTAGGGACTCGCAAATGACTAATCATTCCCGGTGAAGGGAAGAAATTATTTTCCGGATCTTCGGCGTAGACGCGGCACTCGATCGCATGGCCATTCCAGCTAACCTGTTCCTGCGTAAACGAAAGCGGCGCGCCATCGGCAGCAGTGATCTGTTCGCGTACGATGTCGATGCCGGTTACCAGTTCCGTTACCGGATGCTCAACTTGCAAGCGCGTGTTCATCTCGAGGAAATAAAACTCGCGCGTAGCATCGGCGACCAAAAATTCCACCGTACCGGCGCCCACATAATTCACCGCGCGCGCGAGCTTAACCGCGGCTGCGCCCATCCGCTCGCGCAATTCAGCGTCGTTGATGGGCGAAGGACACTCTTCGATAACTTTTTGGTGACGGCGTTGAATCGAGCATTCACGTTCGCCCAGATGGATCACGTTGCCGTGCGTGTCCGCGACGATCTGAATTTCAATGTGACGCGGTCGTTCGATCGCTTTTTCGAGGTAGACTGCGGAATCGCCAAAGGCTGATGCTGCTTCCGATTTGGCATTGTCGAAAGCCGAGCGCAACTCACCGGGAAATGCGACCAGTCTCATGCCCTTGCCGCCGCCACCCGCGGAAGCCTTCAGCATTACCGGATAACCAAACTGTTTTGCAGTTGCTTCAGCTTCTGCAAGAGAATTCAAGGGCGCGACTGTGCCGGGAACAATTGGCACGCCAGCCGCCATCGCCGCACTTCGAGCGCTTGTCTTCGAACCCATAACGCGCATCGCTTCCACGCCCGGGCCAATGAACGTTACACCGGCCGCGGCGACGGCGGCGGCAAAGTCGGCATTCTCGGCCAAGAAACCGTAGCCCGGATGAATTGCGTCCGCGTTGGTTCTCTTTGCAGCGCTAATGATCTTCGCGATGTCTAAATAACTCTGAACCGATGGCGCAGGTCCAATGCAAACCGCTTCGTCGCACAAGGAGACGTGAACTGCCGCGGCGTCTGCTTCCGAATACACGGCTACGGGCGAGATATTCAGATCGCGACAGGCGCGAATAATGCGCACTGCGATCTCACCACGATTGGCAATTAGAATCTTTCGGATCATTCGTCGGTAGTCAGTGGTCAGTGGTCAGTAGAATTTACAACTATTTCATTTATGGCGTTTGGGTCGAAATGTACAACAGCAAGGTGGCATCGCGCGCCTCTCGCATCCCTAAACAAGAAGGGCGGGCACGCAGGCCCGCCCTTCCAAATTGGTGACAACGATTAACTTATCTTTTTGGCGTCTTACTTGAAGTTGTGCTGCCGCCGCGCCGAGGCGTTTTGTAAACTATGCCGTCGCGTAGGACCAGATCGTCTTCGGTGCCCAGTTGTTTATCCGCGCCAGGCAGTAGAAGTTCATAATTTGTAAATGAAAGCCGCTCCGTAATTGCGTCGTCTGCGCCGCCTATTGATGCGTTTCGAATGGCAGCACCCCGAAGCGTTTGCGGTTTTTGTTTCGGCACGGCTGCCAGCTCGGCGCTGGGCCGATATCCGGAAACATCAAGGTTTTGCAGCGCAGTGGCAAGCGAACGGTCCGCGTCGGGAAGCCGGTTCAGGTCGTTGATGCTGTCGGGGAAACTACCAAATGTTTCCCGATATTCATCGAGGGCGCGATCGATGCGTTGAGCCTGTGCCTTTAAGCCTTCCTCGATGCCCCATTGACGGTGTTCCAAACGTACCGGAATCGTGATTCCTATAAAGATCAAAATCAACAAGGGAAAAGCCAACGAGGCCAGGTAGCCCCGAAACGCGTAGCGCACGCCACAGAAACGATCAGGAGAGCTCGCCACCGAGCGATATAATTTCCGACTAAACCAAAAGACAAAAATCGAAACCGGAATTGCAAACCATTTCAAACGCCACGCTGCGGTTTCAGCTGCAGCGAGCCAGGGATGGTAATCAACGGGAATCATTGATAAGAACGCAAGATTAGACTTGGCGCCGCGTGCGGAGGTCTGGGCAAGCGTGATGAATGTTTGCGTCAGGAAGACCAACATCAGCAACGCGCCGGTGACAACTAACACGAGAGAGCGCCCATACGATGGCAGTTCATGTTCGGGTTTGGGGAGCGCTTCGCCGACCGGGCACGCACCACAGGCAGTGCAACCGGCTCTCAGATCAGCATTAGATTTGAAACCGCAGCAGGGACAGATGGTCACGAGTGTTTGTTCCTCAATACTTAGCAGCCAGACAACAGTTGATCGTTTTCGGGTTGACGCTCAACCCGCTTTATGTACCAGTGGCTGATCAGCTCGTCGTTCGGGCCCGGTGTCTAATGCGGAAATCGACGCTTGCGATTCGTCAGTTGCAGACTTACTCGACACTTTGTTCAGCTCATACCAGGTGTGATACATGCGATGTGCGAAAGTCCAATATGAACCCACCGCGAGTACCCACAGGACTGCCGGCATTCGGTTAGCGAAGAAGTTGGTCGAACCCGGATGAGTGCTTAAGGCGCCAATAATAAAAAGAACCACTCGCTCAGGACGGCGCAGGAAACCAACATCACACTTGGGAATCAGACTCTCCGCCCTGGCGCTCGCGTAGCTTACCATAACCGACCCCATTAGTCCTGCGCCCGCAAGAAAAACGTTAAGAGTTGAGTGAAACTGAGTGTCGCGAGCGTAAAAAACCATCAAGCCGACAAATACGACCATGTCGGAAAGCCGATCGAGCGACGAATCGAGAAAACCTCCGTACCGGGTTACCCGGCCTGAAAGGCGAGCCACCTGGCCGTCGAGCATGTCAAAAAGATTGGCGACGATTAGAACAATGCCCGCTGAGAAGAAGTATCCGAGTCCAAACAGCAGCCCGGAACCCACATTAATAGCGACACCAATGACTGTCAGAATGTTCGGATTAATATGGCCGTAGGCAAGCCAGCGCACCATGGCATCAATGATTCTTTGGGCGCCGCGGCCAATACCATTCACAAACATTTCTGGTCAGTTTCTCCGGAGGAATATTATGCCTAATACTGTACGAACATAATAGCTTTTCCTAAACAAGAAGGCGGATTGTAGGAAGAGGCAAAACTAGCGTCAAGTTTTGGAGGCTAACCAGCGAAACAAAAATAATCTTAGTCAGCCTTTATTTTTTTCCATCTCAGTATGAATTGTAGTCAGGCGTCTCACTTCAAAATTGCGCGCGCCGGCGGGTGTGCGGACCACAACTTCGTCACCTTCTTCTTTGCCCATTAGGCTCTTGCCTACAGGCGACGTGGTCGAGATGAGACCGTTTTGCGGATCGCTCTCTTCAGGCGTGACAAGGCGATAGGTGACCTCCTCATCCTTCTCAGAATCAAACAGAACCAGTGTCGAACCATAGCCGGCTTTATTGCGTGAAATCCTTGAGAGGTCGATTGAAGCTATCTCACTGATGCGCTGGCGCAACTCGACGATGCGGGCCTTCACCACGTTTTGCCGATCGAGCGCCGCGCGATATTCCGAGTTCTCGCGCAAGTCGCCAAACTCCAGCGCGCGCTTGATTTCTTTGGGTAGATGAACGCGCAACTCAGATTCGAGTTCGTCGAGTTCGCCTTGTAGTTTTTGTTTGATGTCTGCTGACAATTAGTTTTGCTCAACTCCTGTTGCTGTTTAGCCGCAAGCGGAGACGTGTTCGCCACTCTTGCTCTGTGGCCTATGGTGTTCTGCTTCATCGGGCGCGCCAAAGGAAATACCAGTGTCGCGCGCAGTGCGCACCAGTTGCCCGTTCGCCGGCACCGTCTTTACGTTGGCAATCGCCTGGCTGATGGGCACAGTAATCACGTCGCCGGCCTGCAGTGCCACCATCACTCCCTGCTTACCGTCGACGACTGCGCGCACCGCGCAGGTGCCATAGTTTGTCGCCAACATGCGATCGAAAGCATTTGGCCTGCCGCCGCGTTGCAGGTGGCCAAGCACCACGCAGCGCGTCTCTTTCCCGGTTAGCGCTTCAAGTTCTCGTTGACAATACGCGCCGATGCCGCCCAGGCGTGGCGCGTGATGAATGTCGCCGGGGTCCTGGTAAATCAGGTCATGACCGGTTTCAATTGCGCCCTCAGCAGTAACGATAATACTAAAGTTGGAACCAGCATCGTCGCGCGCGCGAATTCTATCGGCAACCGACTGCATCGTGAAAGGAATCTCGGGAATTAGAATTACGTCCGCGCCACCGGCGATGCCGGAATGTAAAGCAATCCAACCCGTGTGACGGCCCATGACTTCCAGGATCATCACACGGTCGTGAGACTCTGCGGTGGTGTGTAACCGATCGAGCGCATCAGTAGCGATGTCGAGGGCTGTAATAAAACCAAAAGTGAGTTCAGTGCACGCGAGATCGTTGTCAATCGTTTTGGGAACGCCGACTACTGGAATGCCAAACTTACCAAACTCTTGCGCGATCGTAAGCGTGCCTTCACCACCCAAAGCTACCAGCGCATCAATTCCCAGTCGCCGCACGTTGTCCACTGCTTCATGATAAAGGCCGTCTACTTTTATGGCCGCTCCGGACGCATCGCGCTCGACAAACCGGCCACGATTGCGCGTACCTAGAATTGTGCCGCCGCGCGGCAACAATCCCCTGACATCCGCCGTCGTCAACTCGCGCGTTTGTGTTACGCCCAGCAATCCCTCAAAGCCATTCTCAATGCCGATGACCTTCATCCCGTATTGCCCGGTGGCCGTGGTCACGACCGCACGAATCACTGCGTTGAGTCCGGGGGCATCCCCGCCACCAGTTAAGATTCCAATAGTCTTACTCATAAAAGTTCAAGTAGTTCAGAGTACATCAAGCTTCAGCTTGCTCTTTCGCAAACACGCAACCTGAGGGTCGGACTCTGAACTTCATGTCCGTTTCCCAGGTCTAATTCTAACGCGAACTTTTCACCCGGGGAGGCTCATGATATTCACCATAATTTGGATAATCGCGCATAATGATCTTCCCGGGTCGCGTGTCCTGGGTCAACAACGATAAGGCATCGCGCAACACCTGCAACTGCAACTCGCGCATATTGGGTTTACCCAAACTGTTGCCGATCATAAAGCCGTTTGGATAAAGGGCTCGCGGCGGTCGCATTTGGGCCGACACTTCAGGACTAACCGTTATCAAGACCGTTGGGATACCTTTCATCTCGATTTCCCGCTGAACCGCGACGACCGTGCGGTGACAAACGCTCGGTCAACCACCAGTCAGCACGACCACATCGGCACGCGACCCCTTGTCGATCTCATTGGCAATTTCACGCGCCGTTCCTTCATACATCGCTTTGAGCTGCATGGTGTAGCCCATGTAGCCTACGTGCTTCCTCGCGATTCCGCGAATGAAGCCTTCCTGCTGCAGATCGCGAAGCACGTCGATCGGAAAAACTACGTTTATGTCTTTATCGGCATCGCTGTGGTCGTAATGATGGTGTGTAACCATCAGGTCAGCAGCGTTAACGTCTTCCGGAATTATTCGGTACGTCAGATCGCCCAGCTCATCGGCAATATTGAACCCGTCCTGATCTTTAAGATGAACGCCGCCAGCGGTGACCAACGCCACTGTGCTTTTGGCTATTTCACCGTCAAATGGCGTGAAGGGAACGCACTTTCGAGAAATACTCATAAATAGAAGTCAGAATTCAGGAGTCAGAATTCAGAAGTCAGCCGGCAACCAAAATTCTGTCTCCTGAATTCTGTCTCCTGACTCCTCTATTCTGAGTTCTCAGATTTTTCTCAACACTTCAAACAAATCTTCATTATCCGGTTGGTCGGCAATGTTGTGAATATCTTTGTAGGCGAGCTTGCCTTCTTTATCGATAATAAAAAGAGCGCGCTCGCTGATACCATCGCTGTCGCGGTATGCGCCATATTTCTTTGCGACTTCTCCTTTCGGATGAAAGTCGCTCAAGAGATCGTAGGACAACCCACCCAAGCTCTTGGCCCATGCGGTGTTACACGGCACGCTGTCGACTGATATGCCCAGCACCTGAGCATCATAGCCTTTAAAGCGGTCGAGGTCGGCCTCGTACGCAGGCATCTGCGCCGTTCAGACGGGGGTCCAGGCCAGGGGATAAAACGCCAGCACCACATTGTTCTTGCCGCGGAAATCCGAGAGCTTTACCTTCTTTCCTTTTTCCAGATGGCTCGGCAACTCGAAATCCGGAGCTATCTCTCCAACTTCAGGCATAGAAAACTCCTCTCATTCAAAAGATTCTTAAACTGTGCGGGGGTGTTCAAGCTAAGAGTAGTTGAGAGGAGTGTAGAGTTCAACCTCAAAGCTTCAATTTTGCAAAGTCTTACGTTTTTCTCTTACACAGATTCACTCGCCCGAGCGGTTTCTGAAATGGAAAATGGAAAATGAGAAATGATGAATGGAAAATCTGTGCTTTCTACAATCGAGGTGTCTGAACTATTTGCCTGGCTGCCGGAGCGCACCGAAACGTCGGAAAGTTGCTAGTTGACCCTCTTCATATGGTCGCGTAGCATGTCTGCAACACCAAAACATCGTGAATGGTTCTGGTTTCGAGTTTCCCGAAGGACTTGCAGATTTGGAAATAGACGACGACGCAAAAGAGATTGTTCGCGAGATCGGAACGGCTATCAACGAATCGGTCGAGAACTCGTCGAAGGTTGCCGAAGCGATCGAACGATTGCGAGATGCAGGCTATGAAATGGAACTAACATTGCGACTGGAAATTGGTTTGCGGCCTCATGCGGGAGAAGAAGACGCGGAAGGCGGGGACGCAATGCTTGATCTAACCGACGAAGACATGCAGGTATTGCAACGCATGAAGATTAGGATTGACCCTGAAGAAAAGCTATAGTCCGCCGGGCTTAGCAAGTAACAAAAAGGCCCTGCCACTTAATGAAAGACGGCAGGGCTTTCCCATTGGCCTAGAGTCGCCATCAGGGTCCAAAGCGTTGCTGATACTCGCCAGAGACTATGAACGCCTTGACCATTTCGGCGTTAACGAAGTTGCCATTGAATTCGTTGAGCTTACCCAGCCAAAAGTTATAACCACCGAAGTCAGAGTCCGGCGCGTCATTCGGATTGCGGCGCAGGTAGCCGAAGTATTGCATCAAGACGAATGCCTTGTTGGATTGGCGCGTGGTGAACAGTGAGTTTTCAGCTACAGATCTCAGTGTCTGGGCGCGCAGGCTTACCGAAGTAGGATCGGCAGACAACTGGCCAACTAAAGCGTCTCGCTCGCTTTGCGTTAACGCTCCGCCGGAGCCTGGATTGCTCGGGTCAAAAGTATTGGCGTTGAGCTTGTCGACAAACTGGGCTGCTGACATTGAAGCAGGAAAAGCGGCAACGAAAGATGCGCGCTGTACGAAGTTGTTGAAGAAGCGCTGCTTGTTTTGGTCGAGCAATTGATCGGCGCCGGGTTGGCCAATCACTACGCCACGGCCAATTTCCTGTGTGTCGGGCAAAAACTCGCGCAGCTTGAGAGTCTCGCCGGAATTGAAGGCCGTTTGATAGGTTTTGTAGACAAGGTACCCTGTCTGCTGAAACTCGATCGAAAGAAAGAAAGCCGCACTCACATTCACTCGCTTTATGTCGCGGCACGCCGCCGTGGTGCACTGATCAAGCTGGCCCTTCCAAAATGCCAGACCCCCAGCGTCGGCTTCGCGATTAAAGAAATCGACGTACTGCTGACGCACGAAAAAGTCGCTATCAAACGACGCATCTTTAACCGGATTTGCGCCGTCAACAGACTCATTACTGTTAATGGTGACTGCGACCGCGGCTGGTGATCCGAGCGTACAACCTATGGGATTGCTCAAGGTCAGGTTGAATACTTCCGGCGCCTCGCCATAACGGTCATCAACGATGAAGACACTAACAATCTTCGACGTCTCACCGGCAGCAAACCGCAACGTTCCCAGTGCCGCCATATAGTCGGACCGCTCGCTCGCGGTCGCGTCGGTGGTCGCATAATCCACAGTGGCTGCGCCCGATGTGTTACCGGTGCGCGTAACAAGAAGGTCAACTTTGGTTGTGGCGTTCAGCGTTTCGGTTGTACTAGCAGTGCTGCTGGTAAATTGCACCGTATTAACAGCAGGTGTTGGTGTGGGCGTTGGCGTTGGTGTGGGCGTTGGCGCAGCGACAATCGTGTAACCCAGCGAATCAATCAAGTTTATGTCGTTCGCAGTCATCGTTTCGCGCGTATTGCGCATGATGCTCGGATCCATAATTCCGATGTAGTTTGCACTCACATTGAGATCATCACGCCAGTGACTGGCTTGATTACCATCGCCACCGCTGCCATCCGGCCGGCCAGTTGAAAGGCCCAGCTCTGGACCACCATTGAATTGAACCTGTGAACCTCCGGAGGACAGAATTCGCTGAGCGCTACCGAACGTATTCAAGTTCGCAGTGCCGGGGCGGAAGCGAAAGAGGTCCCAGACCGTTACGTTGTTTGGTTGCGACGAATCCAATTCGCGAACGCCAACATCCGAACCGATCCCGAGCACGTGACCAATCTCATGCACGGCAACGGCATCAAAGTCAGTTCGATTGCCGGTTATTCCGTCGCTTGGATCAAAGTCAAAACCAAAGGCGGAGTTAAAGCCGATTTTCGGAGCGCCCCCATACGGTTCTGTTTCAGGACTGGCAACGGGACTGATGGAGCCAAGCGCGCGCAGTATCGGACTGGCTACGGAAACTGTGCTGGTATTACCGATGTCGGTGGGCACACTGCCGGAGGGCAGTGCATTGTAAAGTGCTGCTTCCGCCGGGCTGGAAGCGTGACTAATCAAACGGGAACGGATGTCGGGATAATTGCCAACGTAATAAAGTTGCTGCGTAGCGGTCAGCCCAATAGTACTTGAACTGGGAAAGGCAATCCCGAAGACCGTCGTACCATAGTCAACATCGATCACTACGGTTATGGGATCCTGTATCAGGGCTTCCCATTTGGCGGCGGCAGCAATGAAAGCCGCCTTTGCCTGCGGGTTTTGTTCCAGCTGAGCGCTGGCTCGCAAAACAATTGTCAGGCCGCTGCCGGCGGGTGCTACGCCGTTACTGGCCGCAAGCATTGTCTGGTTCTTAAGGTGATTAATTTGATGAAAGCCGGAAGATCTGGCGCTGCTCTTGAGAGCGCGTCCTTCAGCAAGCGTGGCATCACGGCACACGGTCTGTCCGTCAGGGCCCTGATAAACGATGAATGCTGAACCGGCTGATGAAGGTTGATACGTGGGGGATTGGTTGGCCGAATCATTCTGCGCAAAGCCATAGAAAGGCAGAGCACAAAGGCCCCCAATCGCGACGATTACCAGCACCGCGCGCGACCAGTTGATGCGGTTGGAATTCTTTTTCGCGCGTGAGACACGCGAGAGCACGCGAGGCTTCGTCACAGAGGAAAATCTCCTTCGGTCGATTGGAAGTGGCTTGGTTAACTAACTGGTCCGTCGGGAGGGACAAAAGTGCGCGAGCATTGCCGCCTATACCGCTGACTACAGATCGCGCGTTTGGCTTGCAAGAGATGGTCTCGCTGAGCCCGGACTCAGATGCGGGGTCCGACCCGAATGGATGCACGGAACGATGTTCCGGTAAGTGAAGTGGGGTAGCGGCTTGGGGCAGCCGCAAGAAACAGCTTACGGCAATTAGCTCGCAGAGTTCAATAAGCAATTTTTACATAGCCCGATGCACAGTAATCAGGGCCTCAAGCGGTAGCGAGCCACAGAGCGGGAGGATTATTGTCGCCCCGAAGCTTGAGACCAGCAGGGTCACAAAGATTCTGTAATTCATCAGCGATGATGAAGTATTGGTCCGGCTTGAACCTTCTCAGCGGATTCCAAAAGGGTGCGCTTGGCGCAACTTTCAGCCGTGTGATATCTTGACTGGCTTTTAAACCTGCCAGTTTTTCCGCCGTTACAGGCTATGAAAGAGGAGTCGAAACAAAGTATGGCTACGTCCAGCGCAAACGCTAATGGAGATGGGCAATCAGCCGGCCGCGTCGTTCAGATCATTGGGCCGGTGGTTGACGTGGAGTTTCCGGAAAAACACCTGCCGCCTATCTACCAGGCGCTACGAATTGTTTCCGAAGGATTCGATGTGCCCACCCCAATCAATGTGGTTGCCGAAGTGCAACAGCATCTTGGGGAAGGACGCGTGCGTACAGTTTCGATGTTGCCAACAGACGGTATGGTCCGCGGCATGAAGGCCATCGATACCGGTGGCCCAATCACTATGCCGGTTGGCGAAGGAACTCTGGGACGTATCCTCAACGTTATCGGCGACCCCGTTGACAATCTTGGCGACGTCAAATACACCGAACGTTATCCCATCCACCGGCACGCGCCTACATTTGAAGAGCAATCAACCGAGTTGCAGATGTTCGAAACGGGGATCAAAGTCATCGACCTGATTCAACCGTTTGTGCGCGGCGGCAAGATTGGTTTGTTTGGCGGCGCGGGCGTGGGCAAGACAGTTATCGTGATGGAGTTGATCAATAACATCGCGAAAGCTCGTTCGGGCTTTTCAGTGTTCGCGGGCGTCGGGGAAAGAACTCGCGAAGGAAACGATCTACTGCGCGAGATGGTCGAGTCTCAAGTTATTCAATTTGGCGACGCCTTTAACAAACACTTTCACGACACCGGCGAGTTTGATATGTCAAAGGTGGACATGAACGCGGTGGGCCAGTCAAAGGTGGCGCTGATCTACGGCCAGATGACCGAACCGCCCGGAGCCCGTCTGCGCGTCGCGCTTTCCGGCCTGACTGTCGCGGAGTATTTCCGCGACAAAGGCCTCGACGTGCTGCTCTTCATCGACAACATCTTTCGCTTTACGCAGGCGGGTTCCGAGGTGTCGGCGCTGCTCGGACGTATGCCATCGGCGGTGGGCTATCAGCCGAACCTGGCTTCGGAAATGGGCGAGATGCAGGAACGCATCACTTCAACCAAGACTGGATCGATTACTTCGATTCAAGCTGTTTATGTTCCTGCTGACGATTACACTGACCCCGCGCCGGCCACTACCTTTGCGCACCTTGACGCAGTCACGACGCTTTCGCGACAAATCGTGGAGCTCGGAATTTATCCCGCGGTGGATCCGCTGACGTCGTCCTCGCGCATTCTTGATCCGCGCATTATTGGCGCCGAACACTACGCGACTGCGCAGGACGTCAAACGCGTTCTGCAGCGTTACAAAGATTTGCAGGACATTATTGCGATTCTGGGTCTTGATGAATTGTCTGATGAAGACAAGTTAATTGTTTCCCGCGCGCGCAGAGTGCAGCGCTTCTTTTCGCAGCCATTTTTCGTAGCCGCTCAGTTCACCGGCGTGGAAGGGAAATATGTGAAGCTCGAAGATACGATTAAAGGCTTTCGCGAGATCGTTGACGGCAAGCATGACGATCTGCCGGAGCAAGCCTTCTTCATGGTCGGCACAATCGAAGAAGCGGTTGAAAAAGGCAAGACAATCCAGCAGTAGCGCCGCAGTAGCATAGGCTTTAGCCTGTGCTCGGACACAGCCTAATGTCTGTGTCACAGGGTAAGACGATCGTAGTAGCACAGGGTTCATCCTGTGAATCAGCCACAGACTGAAGTCTGTGCCACTCTTTATGGCTCAATTGCAATTAGAAGTAGTAACGCCTGAACGCCGCGTGCTCTCAGAATCCGTCGACATGGTGACGGTCCCGGGCCTTGGTGGCGAACTTGGCATTCTGCCGGGCCACACGCCGTTGATTTCTCAATTACAAACTGGCGTATTGTCCTACTCCGCCGGCGGCAAGACTTCACAGCTTCATGTTTCCGGCGGCTTTGTTGAGGTGAAAGACGATAAAGTTTCCGTTTTGGCGGAAGTTGCCGAACGACCTGAAGAGATTGATGCGGCGCGCGCTCGTTTGGCTCGCGAGCATGTCGAAAAACAATTGACCGCCTGGACCGGCACTGAAGAAGATTTTGAAAACGCCCGCGCTAAACTCGAACGCTCAATGGTCCGTTTGCAATTGGCTGGCAGCGGTACTCGAAGTTAGGACGAGAACCTCGAGTCTCGAACGCACTCTCGTTGTTCAGAATACAACCTTCAAGTTACCGATTGGTTTCAACTCAAGCTAAAGCTTCTACTTAAACTTCAGGTTCCTGCCAGAATTGCATCTCGCATTTCCCCAACCGCTCTTTCCAAGCCAACGAACACTGCATGCGCAATGATGTTGTGACCGATGTTGAATTCGGTGACATCGGAGATAGCCGCCACCGCACCAACGTTGCGGTAGGTCAAGCCATGGCCCGCCGCGATTAGCAGTCCATATTGCATTCCCAACGCTGCTGCCTCGCGCAGCCTTCTTAATTCCTGACCGACGCGCAAAGCGCCTTCTCCGTGAAAACCACGCGCGCCCAATGTCGCATCGGCATAAGGCGCGGTGCATAACTCGATCTGTTGTGCGCTTATTTCGTGTGCTGCTTCGATCTGTTTCGTGTCGGGATCGATGAACAGACTTGCCAGAATTCCTGCTTGTCGCAGCCGGCTTACGGTAGCGCGGACGATGGCAATATTAGCCGTAACGTTTAATCCGCCTTCAGTAGTGATTTCATTTGGACTTTCCGGAACGAGCGTCACCGCATCCGGGCGTATCTCGAGTGCGACCTTCAGCATCTCTTCAGTTGCCGCCATTTCGAGATTCAAATAGGTGGTGACGGTTTGGCGCAGGGCGCGAATGTCGTTGTCCTGAATGTGACGGCGGTCGCCACGTAAATGAACAGTGATGCCGTCCGCGCCGGCTTGTTCGCATAGCATGGCGGCGGCGACAACGCTGGGCTCAGGCGCGCGCCGCGCCTGGCGCACAGTTGCGACGTGATCGATATTGACGTTCAGTCGTGCAGTCATTTTTTCTTCTTACGCTTAACAACACTCTGCTTTTTGGTGTTCCGCCATGCGAGTGTGATCGCCTCGCCTAGCATCTCTTCATCCACGGCCGCCAATTTTACGGTCGTGCATCCCTGGCGTCCCCAGGCGCCACTCGCCGGCACGAATGCATCTCGTCCGGCGCGTAAAAAGTCCTGCTGTTGCTCCGGCGTTAGCTTAACCATTCCGGATTCATTACCGGGATGCAGCGTTGCGAAGATTCGGCCGTTGGCGCGAAAGTCAGGATGGCCCATGTGCGCGCTCTCGATGGCGTCGTCCATCCCCAGTGCAATGCTGCGGAATTTCTCGGGAGTTAACATATTGCCTAAAACGAAAATTGTATTCTTGTGCCTATTGGAGCGCGCGCACTTCACTGATCGCTCGATCGTAAACTCCACGGCGCGCTTGCTGGCGGATTCTTCCCACTTCGCTCAGCATCTTCACACTATCGCTGGCGAAGCTAATCTTACTACCCGCAACATGGTTCCAACGCACCGGGATTTCCTTCAGTTGCAAACCCGCGCGATGTGCAACATACAGCAGCTCAACATCAAATCCGAATCGATCGATAGTTGCGCCTTCGATGATTGGCCGGCAAGCTTTCATACTGAAAGCCTTAAAGCCGCATTGGGTGTCCCAGAACGGAAGACCGGTAGCGAGACGCACGACGAGATTGAATACCCGGCCGCCCTGTTCCCGCCCCCACGGCTGGTGCGCGCCAATCAAACTGCGATCGAGCGCACGCGATCCAAAAGCCAGGTCGGATTCCTTGTGCGCAATCGGACCGACTAATTTCGGCGTCTCGGTAATTGGGGTCGAGAGATCTGCGTCGGTAAACAACGCGATGTCGCCGCGAGCAGCGAGCAGTCCCAACCTTACCGCTCGTCCTTTTCCCAAATTAGATCTGTAGCTGATAACTGAAGTACGGATGTTTTGCGAGTTGGCCAACTCTTGTCGGGCCGTGTCGGCCGTGTTGTCAGTTGAGCCGTCGTCAACGACGATTAGCTCGGTCTCCGCTGGATAGTCTTGCAGGTAAGACACTATTTTTCGCAACGATCCTGCCAAGCGCGCACCTTCGTTATAAGCAGGGACAACAATGGACAGGGAAAGTGTCATGCGGTAGCTGCGATTAGTGCGGGACTCTGGCGGCGAATATACCACACCGCGCCGCCTTCGCCCGTAGCAGAAGAAACCCACGTGCTTATGTTAATATTCCCTCGGTTTGCTGGTTCTTCGAAGGTTAACCACTGGATATGAGTAAAAGATTTGCCATTATTGGCTGCGCAGTTGTCCTGATTGCAGCGCTCGTCGGCGGCACGATTGGCCGCTCTCGGCGGTTCCGCCGTAGCACACCTGCCAGCGGCGCCGTTTCTTACACGCAGGCCGACGATATTGAAAAAGATTACAACGAGGCGATCGAAGCGATCTCCGGCCGCTATGCCGGCGAGATCGACTACGAAAAGGCTACCCAGGCCGCCATTCAGGGAATGCTGTCGACGCTCGATCCGCACTCGATGTATTTCCCGTACAACGAATTCAGAAAGCTAAAAGAAGATCAGGACTCGCGTTTTTACGGCATCGGCGTAACGATCGTGCAGCATCGCGACGGCGTCTACATTCAGTCCGCCGTCGAGGGCACTCCAGCCGGGCGCCTGGGATTACGCTATGGCGATCGCATATTGGAAGTAGACGGCAAAGATGCGCGTGATTGGACCAGCGAACAAGTATCGAAAAACGTGCGCGGCGGTCGTGGCGAGCCGGTTACGCTGAAAGTCGATCGCGCCGGTTCGGAAGGGCCACTTACGTTTACGATAATCCGCGATTCAGTTCCGCTTCCTTCTATCCGCAATGCCTACATGCTGCGAGCAGGCACTGGCTATCTTGGATTGACCGGCGGCTTTCAGAGCACCAGCGACGAAGAGTTGCGCGAGGCGATTGGCAAACTGAAGAAAGAGGGCATGCGCCAGCTTGTGCTCGACATGCGCGGCAATCCGGGTGGTCTGCTAAATCAGGCGATCGATGTTGCCAGTGAGTTTCTGCCGCGTGGCCAGGTAGTTGTGTCAGTGAAGGGACGCACGGAATACAGCGATCCAATTGTTTACAAATCGAGCGGCTCCGATCCTGAAGATGTGCCGCTGGTCGTGTTGATTAATCGCGGTACTGCATCCGCTTCAGAAATTGTTGCCGGCGCAATTCAGGATCATGGCCGCGGCTTGATTGTGGGTGAAACCAGTTTCGGCAAAGGCCTGGTCCAACACGTATTCCAGTTGCCGTTTAATACCGGCCTGACGTTAACGACAGCGCGTTACTACACGCCTTACGGCCGGTCGTTGCAACGCGATTACTCGAGTGGCTCGCTTTACGACTATTACACGCGGCATGACGAGGACCAGACAAAGCCACAACCGAGTGGCTCGCCATCCAGGACGGGTGAGTCGCCGCTCGCGCAAGCTTCGCCGACACCGCATCCGCAAAGTGGTCCGGCGGTGAAGACTGCTGCGGGTCGCGTTTTTTATGGCGGTGGTGGTATTACGCCGGACATCGACGTTAAGCCACTTACATTTTCGCCACTGCGAAACAGAATCGCGGAAGCAGCATTCCAGTTCACGCGCCAACTCGCCGCCGGTTTGGTTCCCGGTCTGGAAGCTTACAAAGTTGAGAAGGTGCAGTACGGCCGCAATCCCAAAGCCGGAGACTACGTGATCAGCGATCGCGTGCTCGAAGCTTTTCGCAACTTCGTGCGAACCGATACTCAATCGCAGTTGACTATTGCGCAGCTTGATACGGATTTGGATTTTGTGAAGTTGCGTCTGCGCGAAGAAATCGTTACGGCCGGATTTTCCAACGATGCCGGCGCGCGCGTCTTACTCGACAGCGATCCGCAAGTGCTGCGCGCGCTCGAAGCTCTGCCGGATGCAAAACGTCTCGCCGAGAGTGTCCGTACCGGCACCTCGCAGAGTTAAGTGGCACAGACTTCAGTCTGTGCGTTTCAAATTCCACTAGGATTTATCGGGTGTCTGCACAGACTAAAGTCTATGCTACTCAAACACTCGCGCAATCACACACTTCAAATAATAAGTCTCAGGAACTCCAAACAGAATCGGGTGATCGCTGGCCTGGGTTCTCTTTTCCAGCAATTGCATCCACCGGTGTGCGTCATTAGCCGCCTCAGCGATCAGCTTCAAAAACAATTCTTCCGACATGTGATAAGAGCAGGTGCAGGTGATGAGCACGCCGCCCGGGTTCAGCAACTTGATAGCGCGCAGGTTGATTTCCTTATAGCCGCGCGCGGCTGGCGCGATGCTGGCGCGATTCTTGGCGAAAGCAGGTGGATCCAAAACGATGGTGTCGAAACGTTCGCCGCTTGCTTCCATATCTCGCAGTGCGTCAAAAATATTGGCCTCGCGAAATTCGACGTTCGTAATGTTGTTGATTTGCGCATTGCGCCTGGCAGCGGCAATTGCTTCCGCCGAGATGTCTATGCCGGTAACTTGATCGCAAACGCCCGCCAGTTGCAACGCGAAGGCGCCATTGAAAGTAAAACAATCGAGCGCGCGGCCGTGTGCGACCTTGCGAGCGGCTAGCCGGTTCTCCCGTTGGTCGAGAAACGATCCCGTCTTTTGCCCGGAGAGTGGGGCCACCAGAAAACGAATGCCGTCCTGAAGGATTTCAAACTCTGCGGGCGCTTCGCCGTAAAGCGTTCCAGTTAACAATTCCAATCCTTCATGCTGCCGCACGCGCACGTCATTGCGCTCGATAACCGCGCGTGGCGAGAATTGTTCGACCAGTAATTCAACCAGCAGCGGCTTGATTGCTTCAGAACCCTGGGACAGTGTTTGCAGCACTAGTACATCGCTGTAGCGATCGAGAATTATCGAGGGCAGGAGATCGCCTTCGGAGTAAATCAACCGGTAGGCGTTTGTTTTCTGATCACTATCAGGGCGCCGCGCCGCTGTCTCGAGAATTCGCCGGCGCCACCAATTGCGATCGATTGATTCATCAGCCATCGTCAAAAATCGCAGCGCGATTTGCGAGCTGTCACTATAAAAAGCCTGCCCAACAAAATTGCGGTGCTCATCCTGCACGCGCACAATCGCTCCGCCCGCCGCATCGTTCGTGTCTGCCACGTCGCTGTTATAAATCCAAAGGTGTCCGCGGCGAATGCGATCCGCGCCGCGCTTTGTAACTGTCACTGCGCTCATGGTTGATAGTTTCCCTAATTTGATAATCCACTATAACTCAATAAAGAGTGCTTCAATGAAAAGACGCTTCCGGAAAGCAGGGCGCAATCACTGCGGAACGCCGATGCGTCGGGGTAGCGACCGGATGCCGGAATTCAATTGAAACTAAAGAGACTGCAACAACTGTTGATGATTTGGTTGAGTCTTGCGTCCGGTCGCTACCGCTCGCGGTTCTGTAATCAGTGGCGATGACTAGCTAAACCTATGTTACGCTTTGCACTCGTCGCTACGCTTCAACTTAAGGAACTCGATTCAACGACCAATGCCGACCAGGACCCACGCTGAACGTCGCAAACGTTTTGAAACTTCTTCGGGAATCGATCTGCCCGTGGCTTTCGATCCAGCCAACACCGAACCGGTAGATTATGAAAAAGATCTAAATCCACCTGGCGAATTTCCCTATACGCGCGGGATTTATTCAAATATGTACCGCGGTCGTTTGTGGACCATGCGGCAATATGCCGGTTATGCGACGGCCGAGGAATCCAACGCGCGCTACAAATATCTGCTGGCACAAGGCACCACCGGTCTTTCGGTGGCTTTCGATCTGCCGACGCAAATCGGTCTCGACTCGGACGATGCGCTCTCCGCAGGCGAGGTAGGAAAAGTCGGCGTAGCCATCGATTCGCTCGAGGACATGCTGCGTTTGTTTGATGGCATTCCAGTCGACAATGTCTCGACGTCGATGACCATCAACGCCACCGCCGCAATTCTCTTGTCGCTTTATCTCGCAGTTGCGCGGCGGCAAAACGTTCCATTTGAGAAAGTCAAAGGCACGCTGCAAAACGACATTCTCAAGGAGTACATCGCGCGCGGCACATACATCTATCCACCGGCGCCATCGCTGCGCCTGGTTACTGACACGTTCGCGTTTTGCGCGCATGAAGTGCCCAACTGGAATACGATCTCAATCAGTGGTTACCACATTCGCGAGGCAGGCTCTACCGCAGTTCAGGAAGTTGCTTTTACGCTCGCCGATGGCATCACGTATGTCGAAGCAGCGTTGCAAGCCGGACTGGATGTTGATGATTTCGCGCCGCGCATTTCATTCTTTTTCAACGCGCACAATAATCTGCTGGAAGAGATTGCCAAGTTTCGCGCCGCGCGCAGGCTTTGGGCGCGCATCATGCGCGAGCGATTCAAGGCGCGCGACGCCCGTTCACAGATGCTGCGCTTTCACACGCAGACGGCCGGCTCATCTTTGACTGCGCAACAACCAGAGGTGAACATCGTCCGCACCGCCATCCAGGCGCTGGCGGCTGTGCTCGGCGGCACGCAGTCGCTGCATACAAACGCAATGGATGAAGCGTTAGCGTTGCCAACTGAAGAAGCGGCGCGACTCGCTTTGCGAACTCAACAGGTGATTGCGTACGAATCAGGCGTCGCCGACACGGCCGACCCGCTGGCCGGCTCCTACGCAATTGAACACTTAACTAATGAGATTGAAGACCGCGCTTCAAACTATCTTGAGAGAATTGATGCGATGGGCGGCATGCTGCGTGCGATTGAGACCGGCTATGTGCAGAAGGAAATTCAGGAGTCGGCCTATCGTTACCAGCGCGCTATTGAAAAAGCTGAGTCGCTTGTTGTGGGCGTAAACCGTTTTCAAAGCAACGAAGAGTCCACGGTGCCGACGCTGCGAGTCAACCCCGCCATCGAACAACAGCAAATTGAACGCCTGCGCGCGGTGCGCGAGCGGCGTGATGCTACAGCAGTTGAAACAGCGCTCGCAA
>Ga0137418_10001396_pt1 | contig 22233 bp, 18 predicted proteins | sample CZODoug3_1_2_16f_FD_122242 | JGI IMG/M metagenome (GOLD analysis project Ga0137418, IMG submission 122242) | Vadose zone soil fungal communities from Angelo Coast Range Reserve, California, USA - CZODoug3_1_2_16fungal (Hybrid Assembly) | ecosystem: Environmental > Terrestrial > Soil > Vadose...
CCGTTCCGGAAGCAGCCTCGAGTCAATTGGTGTTCGTTGACGGTGTATTCCGAAGTGATCTGTCATCGTTGGCTGCGCTTCCGGAACAAGTCGTTGCTATCGATTTAACCCGGGCGATTGCCGACGAAAGCTACAGTGACGTCTTGCGTGCGCATCTTGCGCGTCAGGCTGACTACGTCGTAAACGGTTTCACGGCATTGAACACCGCGTTCATACATCATGGCGCGCTCGTGTACCTTCCCAAAAACGTAACTGTTGAAGCGCCGATACATTTACTGTTCATCGCCGAAAGCGAGCGCGTGGCAAACTTTCCGCGGGTGATAATCATTGCCGGGGAAAACAGCAGCGCCACCATCATTGAGAACTACGTAAGCGCTGATGCGGATCAGTATTTAACGAGCGCAGTGGTTGAGGTTGTGCTTGAAGAAGGCGCGCGGCTCGAGCACTACAAAGTGCAGCGCGAAAGCATCGAGGCTTTTCACGTCGCTACCACCGCAGTTGGTTTGGGGCGGAACTCGAGCTACGACACAACTACGATAACATTTGGCGCCAAGCTTTCCCGGCATGACGTGGTGGTGACAATGGACCATGAAGGCGCGGAGTGTTGGGTCGATGGTCTTTACCTTGTCACTGGTGATCAGCATGCTGATACACATTCCGTAATCGATCACCGCCAGCCCAACTGCACTAGCCGTCAACTTTACAAGGGCATTCTTGATGGCAAATCGCGGGCCGTTTTCAATGGCAAAGTTTTCGTGCGACACAACGCGCAGAAGACCGATGCCATGCAAACCAATAAGAACTTGCTGCTATCGAACGAAGCTCGCGTCGATACCAAACCGCAATTGGAGATTCTAGCGGACGATGTGAAGTGCGCGCATGGCGCGGCGGTAGGGCAGATTGATGAAGAAGAATTGTTTTACCTTGAGACTCGCGGCATTCATCCGGAACTGGCCCGAAATCTTCTGACTTACGGGTTCGCCGAAGAAGTCATCGCAAAAATCAAACTTGATTCGATCCGCAATCAGCTCGACGAAGCAGTTCTGCATCGGCTGAATGCGCGCTTGGAAGCGTGATGGATTCTGTCAAAGACGTGAAAAAGTGCTTGCCGCCAGTTTTTATCACATCACCCTCAATGGTAGAGGAGACAAATCATGAGTATCACTTATGTTGAGGGAACGGTGAGCGGCCCCACTGGCAAGAAGACAGCGACAGAGTTTCTTGTAGATAACGGCGCAAAGTATACGCTGTTACCTTTAAAAATCTGGAGAGCGATTGAACTCAAACCCACCCGCCGGCTTACTTTTGTGCTGGCTGATGGAACTAAAATTAAGCGGGATGTTTCTGAGTGTTACATCGATTTGCCGCAGGGAAAGACACACACCCCGGTAGTTTTAGGGAAGGCCGGTGATGAGGCTTTGCTTGGTGTGGTTACACTTGAAGAACTTGGTTTGGTTTTTAACCCCTTTCAGCGTTCGCTACAGCCGGCCCGCATGATGTTGGCTTAGTTATTCACGGTATGGCAACGATCGAAAAATCAGTCTTAACAAAACCGCATGATGTTGGTTTCGATGTGCAGCGCATCCGTGAAGATTTTCCGGTGCTGCGCCAGACAGTCAACGGCAAACCACTGGTTTACCTGGACAATGCTGCTTCGTCGCAGGTGCCGCAAGTGGTTATCGACCGCGGCAGTATCTATCTCGAAGACGAACATTCCAATATTCATCGCGGCGTCCACTATCTGAGCCAGAAAGCCACTACCGCCTACGAAGGCGCGCGTGAAAAAGTGAAACGGTTCATCAACGCGCGTGAATCGAGAGAATGTATCTTTGTAAGAGGCGCGACCGAGGGCATCAATCTCGTAATGCATGGCTACGGCCGCAAGTTCATTGGCGCCGGCGATGAGATCATTATCTCGGCGATGGAGCATCACGCCAACATCGTCCCCTGGCAGATGCTCTGTGAAGAAAAAGGCGCTCGCCTGCGCGTGATTCCAATGAACGACGCGGGAGAGCTATTGCTTGATGAATACGATGCGCTGTTGAATGAGCGTACGAAGTTGGTTGCAATAACGCACGTCTCTAATGCGCTTGGTACTGTAAACCCAATCAAGAAGATGATTGATCAGGCGCACAAGTACGGCGTGCCGGTTTTGATTGATGGCGCGCAAAGCGCTCCGCATATGTTTGTCGATGTTCAGGATTTGGATTGCGACTTTTATGCCTTCTCGGGTCACAAGATGTTCGCGCCCACCGGCAGTGGCGTCGTTTACGGCAAAGTCGAGATACTGGAAAAGATGAATCCGTTTCAGGGCGGCGGCGACATGATCAAGAGCGTCACGTTTGAAAAAACCGTCTATGCCGATTTGCCGAACAAGCTTGAAGCAGGTACGCCCGCAATCGCTTCGCAGATAGGATTGGGCGCGGCAATTGACTATCTGAATTCGATTGATCGCAAGCAGGCAGCAGCCCACGAACATGAGCTACTGCGTTATGCCACTGAAAAGGTAAGCGCATTCGAGGGCGTACGCATCATCGGCACGGCCCGTGAGAAGCTCAGTGTCCTGTCTTTCGTTATCGACGACATTCATCCACACGACATCGGCACCATCCTGGATCAGGAAGGCATTGCCGTGCGTGCCGGGCATCATTGCGCACAGCCGGTGATGCAGCGGTTCAATGTGCCGGCAACGGCGCGTGCTTCGTTTGCGTTCTATAATACAAAGGAAGAAGTTGACGTGCTGGCGCGAACGATTGAGCGCGTAGTTGAAATTTTTTCGTAAATCGTGAATCGATCAAGAGGTTGCACGCGATAGCGCATCGACTTAAAGGACAACTGGGAATTTAGGGAATTACTATTTACGATTCACGATTTACCATTTACGGTTCTCATATGTCTGAATTAAGCGAGCTATACCAACAGGTCATCCTGGATCACAACAAAAAGCCACGGAATTTTCGCAAGTTGGAAAGCGCTAACCATTCGGCCGAGGGCTTCAATCCGCTTTGTGGCGACCACCTGACGGTATATCTAAATCTGGAAGGCGACGCGGTGAAGGAAATAAGTTTTGAGGGTTCCGGCTGCGCTATTTCCAAAGCTGCCGCCAGCATGATGACGCAGGCGGTGAAAGGGAAGAGTAAGCAAGACGCCGAACAGCTTTTCAGTTCGTTTCATGAGATGGTTACCAGTGACTCGGATGAAGAGCAGGTCGCGGAGCGTTTGGGAAACTTGAAAGTGTTCTCAGGCGTGCGCGAGTTTCCGGTGCGTGTAAAATGCGCCACGCTGCCGTGGCACACGATGCACGCAGCATTGAACAACGAAGCCCTCGTGTCCACGGAATGACCCTCGGCAAAATGTAAATCACAAACGGTCCCTGGCGGCCGTTTTTTATTTGCTTTCGCGGCTTGCGGAAAAACTCGGTTCGCATGCAATAATATTTCCGCTCCAGCAAATCCGGTAAGGCACATCCAAAAGTGTTCATAACCTCCGTCGAGCTGCGCGAAATTCGTCTGCCGTTAGTGCATCCATTCGAAACGAGTTTTGGTCGCACGACCGAGCGGCGGATAGTTCTCGTTCGCATCGTTGACCGAGAAGGCGCTCAAGGTTGGGGCGAGTGCACGGCCGGCGAGGGGCCATTCTATTGCGAAGAATGGACCGACACCGCATGGGCCACGCTTAAGACGTTTCTCGCACCGCTCGTTATCAGCAAAGAGATTGAAAGCGCGGCGGATGTCTGGAACCTGATGCGTCCAGTGCGCGGTAATCGCATGGCGAAGGCTGCTATTGAAACGGCCTGTTGGGATCTTGAGGCTAAACAGCTTGGTCTGCCGTTGTGGAAACATCTCGGCGGAGTACGCAGCGAGATTCCCTGCGGGGTTTCAATCGGCATTCAAAACACACCTGACGAACTCATTCAGAAGATCGAAAAGGAATTGGGAGCGGGATACCGGCGAATAAAAATCAAAATTAAGCCTGGCTGGGATGCGAACATTATCAGGGAGGTTCGCAAACGATTTCCTGCCATTCAACTGATGGCCGACGCGAATTCTGCCTACACGTTGGCTGATGCGGATCTGTTTCGGGAATTGGACCGGTTTGCGCTCATGATGATTGAACAGCCACTGGCCCATGATGATATTTTTGATCACGCCGCGTTGCAGAAGCAGATCCAGACTCCGGTTTGTCTCGATGAGTCCATTCGCTCGGGTACAGATGCGGAACATGCTATCCAACTTGGCGCTTGTCGCGTCATCAATGTAAAACTGGGGCGAGTCGGAGGGCACGCACAGGCAAAAGAAGTTGAGCAGGTTTGCCGCGCAAAGAATATTCCGGTGTGGTGTGGCGGCATGCTTGAATCCGGCATTGGCCGCGCTCACAACATCGCGATGGCCACCCTTGCACGATTTACTTTACCCGGCGATGTGTCGGCGAGTTCGCGGTATTGGGAAGAAGACATCATCGATCCACCGGTGACGGTTAGTGCGAACGGTACTATCAAAGCGCTGGACACGCCTGGAATCGGATTCGAGGTGAGCAAGTCAAGAATTGATCGGCACACGCTTAGAAAGGAGACGATTAGTTCAGCCTGCCCTTAGTGCCTTCAAATGGAACTCTCTAAATCAAATCTTAACGACTTACGCGGTTACTTTCTTGGCCGGCACGACGAGATCGTCGCCTTAACACGAGCGCTGGTGCAGACGGAATCTCCTTCAGGCGATGAAGCCGGCAGCAAGGCGGTTGTTTCTCTGCTGGCGAACAACGCAGAAACGATTGGCGGTGTGAAGCTCGAGATTGTGCCCGTTAACAATTATGGCCAGCACCTGCGGCTGACAGCATTTGCGGACGCGCCAGAGTCCGCGCCGATTGTGGTGTTGGGACATACCGATACCGTTCACGCGCGCGGTTCGATAGTCGAACGGCCCTGGCGCGTTGAAGGCGACAAAGCTTACGGCCCAGGCGTGTTTGATATGAAAGCGAATTGCATCCTGGCATTGGACGTCATTCGCGCGCTGGCGCATGTCGGAATCCAGCCAAAGCGTCCGGTTGTTTTGCTACTGACCTGCGACGAGGAAACTGGTAGCGCGAGTGGACGTTCGTTGGTTGAAGAGGAAGCACGAAAAGCGAGGGGCGTGCTCGTGCTTGAGCCTTCCGGCAGCGGCGGTCGTGCGAAGACCGGTCGCAAGGGCATTGGAATTTATTCACTCGCAGCGCGAGGTGTCGCAGCGCATGCGGGTTTGGAGCCTGAGAAAGGCGCAAGCGCCGTGCTTGAGTTGGCGCGCCAGACGGAACGTCTGCACTCGTTCAATGGCAAGGGCGGTGGTATTAGCGTGAATGTTGGCGTCTTTCACGGCGGCACATTGTCGAATGTCGTGGCCGCCGAGGCGCGCGCGGAAATTGATGTGCGCTTCACCACCACAGCGGAGGCCGAGTTGATTGAGAACGAAATTTTCAAGCTGAGGTCGTTTGACGATCGTGTGCAACTGAAGTTAACCGGGGGTATCAATCGCCCGCCACTCGAGCGCACGGAGAAGGTCCTTGAGTTGTATGAACGAGCTAGAGTGATGGCGCGCACGTTGGATTTTGAGTTAGGCGAGACACAGGTTGGCGGCGGTTCGGATGGAAACTTTGCTGCTGCGGTAGGCGCTGCCGTGCTCGATGGTTTGGGAATAGCGGGCGACGGCGCGCACGCAGTTCACGAACACATAATTCTTGATGACATTCCTCGCCGCGGTGCGTTGATCGCTGGATTGATCGCGTCGCTCTGAAAGTGGCACAGACTTCAGTCTGTGGCATCTTACCCACCACAGACTAAAGTCTGTGCCACGTTACCACCACAGACTGAAGTCTGTGCCGCTCTTATGAAAATAGCTACCTGGAATGTTAATTCAATTCTTGCGCGGCTGCCACACGTAGTTCGCTGGCTCCAGGCAGTGGAGCCCGACGTGCTCTGTCTTCAGGAAACCAAGTGCACTGATGACAAGTTTCCGTTTGCAGAGCTTTCGCAGATTGGTTACTGCGCCAGCGTGTTTGGCCAGCAGAGCTACAACGGGGTGGCGATACTCGCGCGCAACGAATGCGCCGAAGTGCAGCGCGGCAATTATGAAGATCAGGAAGGCGCGCACGCACGCCTCCTGGCCGCGATTATTGACGGAGTGAAGGTAGTGAATGTCTATATTCCCAACGGCCAGTCCGTTGGTTCAGAGAAGTATCAATTCAAGCTTGATTGGATGAAGCGGTTGCGAAGTTTCTTTGATCACACTTACCAACCAGATAGTTCTCTCCTGCTTTGCGGCGACTTTAACGTGGCGCCCGAGGATCGCGACATTCACAATCCCACGCTTTGGCAGGAACGAATTATGTGCAGCAGCGGCGAACGTTCAGCTCTCGATGAAATAAAGCGCTGGGGCTTTACCGACTCATTTCGGCTTCATCATGAGGAGGGCGGACAGTTTTCCTGGTGGGATTATCGGGCGGGCGCCTTTCGTCGCAACCTCGGCCTGCGCATCGATCACATGTGGGCAACTAAACCGCTGGCGGCGCGCAGCACAAATACCTGGATCGATATTGAGCCGCGCACCTGGGAGCGCCCGTCGGATCACGCTCCAGTTGTTGCTGAGTTTGAATGAAGGTGGATTACGGATGCGTCTGGACTTACGCCTTTCTCAGTAGCACCGCGGCTTTAGCCCGGTGATTGGAGGCTCCGCGCAGAACTGAAACCGAAACGGTTTCGGCTTAGCTGAATCAAAGGGGTAACCGTGCTCAAGCGAAGCTGCTAATGAAATAGGGTGGATTCAATTTTGAAGTGCAACCTGTATCAGGTCGACAAGAATCGCGTACCGAAGACTGATGCTGGCAACATCAGGAAGGCTCAATGCAGAACCGCGAGCGGTAGCGACCGGATGCTATCGTCGACGATGAACTAAAGCATTCGAGCGGCCTTCAACATTGAATGCCAGCATCCGGTCGCTACCGCTCGCGGTTCTGCAATGGTTGCACTTCAAACTTGAAGTCGCGTAGGACAAACAAACTACAGCAGTAACGAGATTGTTCCTTACTCGGTTCAACCGGATCCACGATGGCAACCTAAACAGTGACTTGAGTTCCGTCAAACTTTGTTAGCGAAAACCCTGCGAATGGTTCGTTGTAACAGGTCTTCTGGTCGCTCAAGATTCCAATCGCCAATTGCTCGCCGAGCTTAATTGATTCCGTGCCGTCCGATCGCCAGTGAACACCGGCGGTGTTTCGCCCTAGCGCGACGTTCGAAGCCAGCTTGTTAAGCTCTCCACCCACAGTCAAATCTCCTGCATCCGTTCCAGCATAAGGCACCAGGGCTGTGCCATCATCAAGCGGCTGCATCGGAGTCACGCCGAGGTCGACGAGTTTGGTTGATTCTTTGAACCAAGCCTTCAAAATCGTCACACAAGCTCCCGCGACCGTCCCGTGCCCGGCTCCGTAAGCCGGATGTGTCGGCGAGCCTTCGGGAAAAGCCATCGGCAGCAATGAATTTCCCGCCGGCATATAGCCGCCAAGTCGCGTGCCGCTCGAAAGTGAATTGAGAATCTCTGCATGCACCGGATAACCGGCGCCGTGGTTAAGCGTACGGTCTACGCGGGCCGCATGTACTTCCGGCCGCAGACGACGATGCACAAACCACTTCTGAAACCAGACTGCCTTGAGCGCGCGAGTTGCAACTTCACAAAGCAGCGCTGCGATATGTGGGCCACCAAAAGTGCCGAAGCCGTTCTGCGTGGGATTGCCAACGTAAGGGTTGCCATCGTCGAAAGGCGCGCCGAGTCCCGCAAGAATCAGGAAGCCGTGGAAGTAGGCCTGGAAGAGTACGTCAATGTGCACCCACTGTCCGATGTCGCGGCCGCTTCGCATGTAGCGCGCGGTCGGATCGAAAATGTTCTCCGGCTGATTGACGCCACGTTGCACGGCAAGCCAGGTGTTGAAATCCGTCATGTAATCGATCCCCGGCATCGTCGTTCGAATTTTTTGCTCGAGCTTGTTTGCGCCAAAGTTGCACGACTGGTAGAAAAACTGCGAGAGGTATGGACCAGCGGCGTCGCCCGGCGTCAACCCGCGAAAAAGCGTCGCTGGAGTGACGGAGCCGGCAGCTTTCGCGCCCTTGAAGTCAGCACCGTAAAGCGTGAGATCGGCTGCCGCAGCGTTGGCAATCGGATGCGATGAATATTGCGAGTACGGCACGTCGCGAAGCAGGGCCATCCAGTAGTTTTCCGATATCTCGGCTGCTTGCTCGCGACTCGCAAAAGCGGGAGCAGGTGGCTGCACCAGTGCCTGCGCGTCTGGTCCTTCCAAATCAAATGCAAGACCTGCCTGTGGGTTAGTCAATCTGCGATTACCGCCCAGCGGTATCGCGTTGAAATCAGCGGCGCGTCCACTATTCAACGCTTGTACCAGGGCCTCGTAGGCGCTCAAGAGCACCGTGCCATCGTTGTTGTGAGGCAGTCCTTTTGAGTAGTTGGCAATCTTGTTTGCGTAAAGACTTTCATCCCCGTTTGGTGGGTGCTGTAAATTCTGGGGCGTGTTCTGCAAGCCTGCCTGCGCCGCATCGCGACGCAACTTCGCGCAATCGTTTGCGCGGCGATTCGATCCCGTGGGCGTCGCCGCGTGGACTTGGGAGTGCTCGCTTTGAAACAACGGTTCGAAGCCAACAACTCCGGCCGCGAGGGCGGTGGCGCTGGTAACGCCAAACTGTCCGATGAACTTTCGCCTGGCAGGTGACTTCGGTGCGGTCGCTTGGATAGACGATTCCTGCATGGGAGTGCTCCTATTGTTTGTTGTCGTGCAATAGAACTAAGAGCGGGAGGTTGACGCACGAGATGACGGGGCGGCCATCCAAGATTTATCGGGAGGGTTTCTTTGCCTCTGCTCTGATGCTATTTGTACCACACCTCGGTCCCTGGAGAAAACTCTAAGCTGCATTTTCCTGATTCATAGCACGGCAATAAAAACGCGGCGGCGTTGCGTAAAGCCTCACGCCGCCGCTCAGACTATCGTTGAAGACTTGTTAAGGGGTTATCGGGCTAGGCCGCGGCGGATAGCCGGGAATCAAAGCGACCCCAAAAGCGAAGTTCAAAACAAGCTGTATTATGAGCAAGAGGGTCCAGATCAGCATAATGTTCCTGATGCCAAGGCGATTTGCATTCATCCAACCCCAGACGAAAGTGTAAAGTCCGCAGATCAACCCCAGAATTCCTTTCAGCGCACCTTCGTCCTGGAACAATTTGATCAGGACGATGATAAAGCAGATCAGAGATCCGAGGCCCACCAGCAGCGCGCATATTCCTATCAATCCTCCAGCCATTCTGTTGTCCTCCAGTTATTGGTTAGTAGAACATGTCAAGGTTAACCGCGAATTAGCTGGACGAAAGCCGCTTGCAGAAACAGCAAGCGCGCCAGCCAGTAGAAGATCAGACCAGCAAGAATCAGGACCGTTAATCCCGTTTGACGTTCTATCCGCTCTGCTCTGGAAATCGCAGGCTGGATTATTGATTTGGGTAATAGGACGGAAAGAATCAGCGTGATGATGGCGAGAAGAAATATAGGAGCGAAGGCGTGAAATCGGAACGAACCTGACAGGTCACCCTTTAGCAGCAGCATCATGGCTCTGCTTAAACCGCAACCGGGGCAGGGAATTCCAGTTAAGCGAAAGAAAGGGCACTCCCACGAAGGCAGGCTGAGTGAAACAAGTGCGACGTGAAGGCCCGTCGCCCCCACCAGCACAAAGGTAAATTTGCGATCACGTAAAGCCGGCGAGATTGGAGGAAACATGTGCTGCGGGAACATGGCGCGCGGCATTCTATAGTAGGTTGGCGCGAATGACTAACTTTTCTTCTAAACTTAAGTTTTTTCGATTAAGCTATGAGCCTCAATTCGACGTTAATTCTGCTGTCTTCTCAGTAATGTCTTTCTGGGCCCATTCGTTGTCGCGGCTTGCTTCGCCGGCCTTGGTGCGTTTCGCCGCTTTCATTTTTTGCACCAGGTCCATGTGAGTGGAAAAATAACCGAGACTCTTGCCCACGATTTCCTGAACTGAGTTGAAACCTTTATCGGTCATGAACTTTTCGAGCCCTTGCTTGAGCTCGTCGATCATCTTCACACCATGAAGCATTACGCCGGTGCAGAGCTGAACGGTCGAAGAGCCCAATAGGAGAAACTCAAGCGCGTCGTGCGAGTTTTCGATGCCACCAATGCCGCTAATAGAAACATCCTGCGGCAAACCCAACGCGAGCTGGCTCACCATCCGCAAAGCGATGGGACGAACAGCTTGTGATGAGTAACCGCCAGGAACGGTGTGACCCTCAACAGTGGGCATGGGACGCAGTGTGTTCAGATCAACACCAATCACGGAGAGGATCGTGTTGATGGCCGAGATACCCACGGCGCCACCGCGGACAGCGGCGAGCGAAGGCTCTTTGATGTTCGTGATGTTTGGGGTCATTTTGGCCCAAACTGGAATGTTGGAAACTTCTGTCACCCAACTGGTGACCTCTTCGCAGAGATCCGGATGCTCGCCCATCTCTGAACCCATGCGACGTTCGGTCATACCGTGCGGACACGAGAAGTTCAGTTCGAAGGCATCGACGCCTGTATCCTGGACCATGCGCGTCAATTCCTGCCAGCGGTTCTTCTCGTACTCCTCCATGATCGAAGCAATCAGGATGTGTTTTGGATAGTCTTTCTTAACCTGGCGAAATTCTTGCAGCCAAACATCAATCGGGCGATCGGAAATTAATTCGATGTTTTCAAAGCCGATAACTTCGCCGGAAGTTCTTGAACGCAGCTTGCCGTAACGGGGAACGACATTGACGACCTTAGCTGATTCCAAACTCACAGTCTTGGCGACAGCGCCGCCCCAGCCGGCATCGTAAGACTTTGCAATGACGCGCGCGTTCGTTCCCGGCGGGCCCGAGCCAAGCAGAAACGGGTTGGGAAAAGTTATGCCGTTGACCGTGATCGATAGATCCATGTTTCGCTCCTTAAGAAGTCCAAAGTCCAAAGTCCAAAGTCTGTCTGACTGCGCGAGATGCTGACCTCAAAGCTCGAAGTCCACGAAGACTTTGGACTTTGGACATTGGACTTTGGACCAGGCGTTAGTCGGCCACCAGCGCACCGTAAGTATCCGGCCGGCGATCGCGGAAGAACTGCCAGGTGTTTCTTACTTCGCGAATCTTGTCGAGATCGAGATCGGCGACTATCAATGCATCCTGATCGCGCGGCGCTTCAGCAATAAACTGCCCGCGCGGATCGCAGAAGTAACTCTGACCGTAAAACTCGCCGATGTCCCACGGTTGTTCATGGCCCACGCGATTGATGGCGCCAATGAAATATCCGTTAGCCACAGCATGCGCCGGTTGTTCTATGCGCCACAGGTATTCGGAAAGACCCGCGACCGTCGCCGAAGGATTGAATACTATCTCCGCGCCATTCAGGCCGAGAGCGCGCGCGCCTTCCGGAAAGTGGCGGTCGTAACAGATGTAAACGCCAATGCGCGCAAAGGCCGTATCAAAAGCCGGATACCCAAGATTGCCCGGCTTGAAGTAAAACTTTTCCCAGAATCCCGGATTGACGTGCGGGATGTGGTTCTTGCGATACTTGCCGAGATACTTGCCATCGGCATCGATGACGGCTGCAGTGTTGTAATAAACGCCGGTAATCTCTTCTTCGTAAATCGGCACCACGATGACCATGCCGTGCGCTTTGGCGACCTCCTGCATCAGGCGGACAGTTGGTCCATCAGGAATTTTTTCTACGGCTTCGTACCAACGCGTCTTTTGCTCAGCGCAAAAATAGGGCGTGGTGAAAACTTCCTGCATGCAAACTATTTGCACGGCTTGCTGCGCTGCCTGCTCAATAAAACCAAGATGCTTTTCAATGTTCAGTCGCTTGATGTCTTCGATTGGCAGATCGGTCGGCGCGGCGTTAGTGCATTGTATAAGTCCGCATTTAACTGTCCGTGGCATAGCTGGATCCTCGCTAGTTTAATTTTGTCCGACGAACTTTAGGAAACTCTGATCAAGTTAATCGAGCTTACCTTTCCAAAACCCGCGTAGCGGGTGAAAGCATAGAGCCTGGGGCGGAGCGAAGCGGAACTCCAGGTTAACATCACGTAAGAAGACCAAGCGCGCGAAGCGTGCGATAGCGCAAAGGCTGTGATTTATTCATCATTTGTCGCTGCCGTGCATAGAGTGCGGTTTCTTCCAGCTACGCGGCCTTTGCCATGGCTACCTCAACTGTCTCTGGCGCGCCCGGCGGTGAAGTCTTCATCAGTAATAAGTGTGTAATCGCCGCAGCGCCGAAACCTACAAACCACGCATAATCATAAAGCGGCCTGAGCAGTGGCACCACCAGGCCAATCCAGGCAAGCGTGCAACCAATCAGCGTGGCCAACACGGCGCGCCAGTTCCAACCACTGCTGTAAGTATAACTCCCTTTTGTCCGATAGAGGTCGCCGAGCTCAAGCCGCTTCTTTCTGACGAACCAATAATCAGCAATCAACACACCGGCAATCGATCCCAGGCCGCCCGAATAACCTACCAGCCAGGCGTAGATGTAACCCGAGGGATCGGCGAGCAAGCTCCACGGCTGCATCAGTATCCCAACGATGCCAGTTATCAAGCCCCCGGTGCGAAACGATATCCATTTGGGAAAGGCGTTGGCAAAGTCGTTAGCCGGTGAAACAACGTTTGCCGCGATGTTCACCGCCAGCGTCGCGACGACAACCGTAAACATCGAGATAGCGATCACCGCGACGTTGTGAAACTGGCCCACCAGCTTTATCGGATCCCATAACTCATTCACCTTCATGTGCGGATAGATCACTACCGCCGCCGAAGTGATCACCACGCTCATGGCGGCAAAAAGAGTCATGGTGGTAGGCAGTGCCACCACTTGTCCGATTGCCTGTTCACGCTGGCTGTGACCGAAACGGGTAAAGTCGGGCATGTTAAGTGACAGCGTCGCCCAGAATCCGATCATGCCGGTCAGGGAAATAATGAATATGGGCCAGAACTCTTTGAAAGTATGAAAATTACTTGGCTGAGTCAGCAGGTAACCAAGGCCGTGCGCTTTCCAAATGGCCCAGCCCAACAGCAACGTTGTCATGATCAGCACAAATGGCGCTGCCCAGTTTTCAACTTTCCGCAGCAGATCCATGCCGCGATAGATAATGTAAATATTCAAACCCCAGAACAGCAGAAACGACAGCCACTCGCTAACCATGTGGCCACCAATTGGGCCGCCCAGCAGAGTATTCCATCCCGGAATGATTGCGCCAAAGAAAGTGTTTAGCGCCTCGCCGCCAATCCAGGCCTGAATACCAAACCAGCCGCACGCGACAATCGCACGCATCAACGCCGGCAGATTCGAGCCGTAAGTTCCATACGCCGCGCGCGCAAAAACCGGAAAGGGAATGCCATATTTAGTGCCGGGATGAGAATTAAGCAGAATCGGAATGAGAACGATGGTGTTACCGAGCAGGATTGTGATCAGTGCTTGCCACCAGTTCATGCCGGCGCTGATCAGTCCGGACGACAGCATGTAAGTGGGAATGCAGTGCGCCATGCTGATCCAGAGCGCCGCGTAGTTGTAGGTGGTCCAATTGCGCCGGTCCACCGGAACCGGAGCGAGGTCTTTGTTGTAAAGCGGACTGCGGCTAATTGCTTCCGCAGCTTCAGGGCGCAGTTCGACGCGGCCATCTGAATGTTGAATTGTTTCCGAAGCGTTAGCCATATACGCGATCAAGTTGAACGAATTATTTGTCGACTCCGCGACTCTTCCGAAGGCTCAAAGCAGGGCGCAATAGTAAGCTAACGACCTTGAGGCGACAAGCTAATTGTTTGTTGGGTTCGCTGCTGATTTGAGGCCTATAGATTCACGCAGGTGCCGCGCTTAAGAAACTGACCGTCGCCTGCCTTGCCTTTGTACTCGCCGTTCTGAATTATGATTTTTCCGCGCGACAGAACGGTTTCAACGACGCCTTTGATTTTCTTGCCTTCATAGGCGTTGTAGTCGACATTCATATGGCTCGTCTTGAGGCCGAGCGTCTGTTCCTTTTCCGGATCAAAGATGACAATGTCGGCATCCGAGCCAACCGCGATTGTTCCTTTCTTTGGAAACAGGCCAAACATTTTCGCGGCGGCCGTTGAAGTGAGTTCGACAAAGCGGTTCAGGCTGATCCGATTTTCAACTACGCCACCGTTGTAAATCAGTGGCACGCGATTCTCGACGCCGGGCGCGCCATTGGGAATCTTGCTGAAGTCGTTCTTGCCCAATTCCTTCTGCTCCTTCATGCAGAACGGGCAGTGGTCCGTGGAGATGACTTGCAGGTCATCCATCTTCAAACCTTTCCACAATTCCGCCTGGTTTGCTTTTTCGCGCAGCGGCGGCGTCATCACATACTTCGCGCCTTCAAACTCATCGCCGTAATCATCGATTGAAAGAAACAGATACTGCGGACAGGTTTCGGCGAAAGCGGGAATGCCACGATCACGCGCCTGGCGTACCTGGTTAAGCGCATCAGCGCACGAAAGATGAACGATGTAAACCGGGGACTCCGCCATTTCAGCGATAGCAATCGCGCGGTGCACGCCTTCTGCCTCTGCGATTGTCGGCCGAGTTAACGCGTGATATTTCGGAGCGGTGTGACCTTTTGCAAGTGCATGCTTGATGATCTCGTTGATGACGATTCCGTTTTCCGCGTGCATGCAGATCAAGCCGCCGCGTTCCCCGGCCGCGGACATGGCGCGAAAAATCGTGGCATCGTCAACCAGAAACACTCCCGGATAGGCCATGAACATCTTGAAACTGGTGACGCCTTCGTCCATGGCCGTGTGCAACTCTTCAATCTGATTGTCCTCAAGTTCGGTAGTGATCAAATGAAAACCATAGTCGATGGCTGTTTTGCCTTCAGCCTTCTTGTGCCAGTTGTCGATGCCCTGGATGAGCGACTCGCCCTTGTATTGCACCGCAAAGTCGATGATTGTCGTCGTGCCGCCGTGGGCCGCCGCCCGCGTGCCGGTTAGAAAATCATCGGATGCTTTGGTCCCACCGAACGGCAGTTCCATGTGCGTGTGCGGATCGATCCCGCCTGGGATCACGAGTTTTCCGGAAGCATCAATTACGTTATCGGCTTCCATTTCCAACTTGGCGCCGATGACAGAAACGCGCTCATTTTCGATCAGGATGTCGGCGCCGTAGTCGTCAGTCGCAGTGACGACGCGGCCGTTAGTGATTAGGGTTTTCATCTGTTTAGCATAATCTCGACAACTTCAGACCGGTTCAAAATGCCCGAACATGTTTTGGAATTCAGCAAGATTAGAGGGTGTTTCGTACCAGCACTCCGCCTCAAACTTCTTCCACAAGTCAAGCACCGCGGGATTCTTGTGTGCGCCTTCAATCGCCTTACGAGAGACCCACTCAAAAACCTCTACAATAGTCCCATCAGCCGTTCTCATCACGATCGATTCACGCTCCGTCACAAGTCCTTCCGCGCGCAGTGGTGGCAGATGATTGCGCACCAGCTCAAGCAAGGACTGCTCGTGGCCGGGCCGGGGCTTGTAACATGCTACTGATATAGACCCCATTAGATTATCTCCAATCAGTAAAGATTTCCTTCGCGTTTGCGGCCGGTGTAATCAACGTAAACAACTTTTAGTTCGGTGTAAAAATCCAGCGCCGTCGATCCTTGTTCGCGATCGCCGATGCCCGTGCCTTTAATTCCACCAAACGGAATGTGCGCTTCGCCGCCAGTGGTGGGCGAGTTGATGTGCGTCATGCCCGTTTCGATTTCATCAACAAAGCGAAAGATGCGTGCGGCGTCGTTGCTAAAAATCGAAGACGACAGACCATATTCCGTGTCATTCGCAACCTGCATTGCCTCTTCGAAATTCTTTACGCGCAGCACTGACAACACTGGGCCAAAAATCTCTTCGCGCGCAACACGCATGTCGGGTGTAACGTGATCGAAGACCGTTGGCTGTACAAAAAAGCCTTTGTCCAAACCATTGCCGGCGGCCCGCAAACCGCCGCAAACGAGCGTGGCGCCATCTTCGCGACCAATGTCGATGTACTTCAGCACCGTCTTAAACTGTCCTTCGTCGACGCTGGGCCCCATTTCAGTTTTTGGATCCATGCCATCGCCGATGCGCATTGACTGCGCACGTTTGCTGATGCGGTCTACGAATTCGTCAGCAACGTCGTTGACCACGACTGCGCGGCTGGTGGCGGTGCAACGCTGTCCCGACGATCCGAACGCACCCTGCGCCGTTGACTCAACTGCCAAATCCAAATCAGCGTCTTCGAGAATCACCACTGGATTCTTGCCGCCCATTTCGCACTGCACTTTCGCGCCGCGTCGCGAAACCTCTTCGTACAAACGAATGCCAACCTCATTGGAGCCGGTAAAGGAAACAGCTTTCACTGCCCTATGGTTGATGATTTCGTCGCCCGCTTCCGAGCCTGAGCCTAGAACCAAATTCAAAACGCCGGGCGGGATACCGGCCTCGGCAAAAATTTCCACGATGCGCACGGCGGTCGCCGGTGTCAAGGTCGCCGGTTTAAAGACAACAGCGTTTCCGGCTACGAGCGCCGGCGCAATTTTCCAGACGGGAATTGCTACCGGAAAATTCCAGGGCGTAACACAAGCAACCACACCCAACGGCTGTTTGATCGTATAGGCGAAGTTTGACGGCAGCTCAGACTGAATCGTCTCGCCGTTCATGCGCCGCGATTCACCGGCGCAAAATTCGGCGACATTGATCGAACGCTGTAACTCACCGCGCGATTCCGCCACGGTCTTGCCTTCTTCGCGAGTCAGGATCTGCGCCAGTTCTTCTTTGTTCTCTTCAAGCAAACGAGCCGCACGCGCCACAATGCGGCCGCGTGCTGGCGCGGGGGTGGTGCGCCAACCATGAAATGCTTCAGCGGCTGCCTCAACGGCGGCGCGCGCTTCTTCGCGTGTGGCTTGTTTCACGGTGCCGATGATGTCATCGGTGTTGGCGGGATTAATATTTGAGACGGTCCGTGACGAAGTTGATTCAATCCATTTACCGTTAATGAAGTTGCGATAGTTGTCCATTTTTCTTTGGCCGCTTTTGTCCGCCAAACTTTTAGTCTGAAGTCTTTCTCCCTCTCCCTTTGGGAGAGGGTTGGGGAGAGGGCTTATGCGTCAAGCTTCGCACCCTCCCCTAACCCCTCCCAAAGGGAGGGGAAGAAACCACCCAACAACTTGTTCAGACGTTCCTTAAGTTTATCGTCCGATCACATTGATAAGTTCAAAAATGAAACGACAAACTAGAATTTGTCGGACAGCCAACGACAGACCGAAGTTTGTCGCACGAATTATGCAGATGACTCTGACAAAACCGTAATATAACATAGCCAACATACATGATAGCCACCACCCAAGACGCCAACCTGAGTGAATCCCGCAGCGCTCCGCAAAATCTTGGCCAACTCCTGAGACAGCGCGTAGCCGCATCGCCGGAAAGGGATTTCCTCTTTTCTGAAAGCGATGGCCGGCGTTTTAGCTATGCACAATTCGAACAAGCGGTTACTCGAGCCGCGCGCCTGATGCAGTCGCATGGCGTTGCTAAGGGTGACGTCGTTAGCCTGCTAATGCCCAACCGCGCGGAATACATCATCGCGTATTTTGCGTGTTGGCAACTTGGCGCGTTGGCCGGCCCCGTCAATTCGCTCTTGAAGGAAGACGAGATCGCGTTTGTCATGAATAATTCGGCTGCGAAAACGATTCTGATTCATTCTGAATTTCAACCGCGGCTCGACAACATTCGCAAAGACCTGCCCCACGTGAAATCTGTGATCGCATTTGACGATGAAGCGATGGCAACTCGCGATGTTGCTAGCCCGAGTTCGACAAACTTAAGTTCGTCGGACTTAAGTTGGCCGGACATTAATCTTGATGACGAGGCCATCATCATTTACACCTCGGGAACCACTGGAAGACCGAAAGGCTGCTTGCTGACGCATGGCAATCTGATCGCCAATGCCAGGCAAATCAGCGAGTGGTTGCAATTCACAACAGACGATCGTTTGTTAAGCGTCATGCCGTTGTTTCACATGAACGCGGTTTCAGTAACAACGATGTCGGCACTGTATGCAGGTGGCTCGACCGTAGTCAGTCCAAAGTTCTCGGCATCGCGTTTTTGGCAAATAATTTCCGACTACGAAATCACCTCGTTTGGTTCGGTGGCCACAATGCTTTCAATGCTGCTCAGCACTTACCCGGACGGCGTGCCGGCAAGGCTGAAAACAGATCAGCTTCGTTTTGCCATGTGCGGCTCGGCGCCCGTGCCGGCGGAAGTGATGCAGCGTTTCGAAGAGACTTTTGATTGTTTAGTCATCGAGGGCTATGGATTATCCGAGTCAACCTGCCGCTCGACTTTTAATCCGCCGGACAAACGACGGCGGGCCGGTTCTTGTGGTGTCGCAATTGGAAATGAAATGCGGGTGGTTGACGAGGAAGATAATGAAGTACCCGATGGCGAACTCGGTGAGATCGTCATGCGCGGAGAAAACATCCTGAAGGGCTATTACCGGAACGAAGAGGCGACGGCGATCGCGTTTCGCAATGGCTGGTTTCACACGGGCGATGTTGGCTATCGTGACCGGGACGGTTTTTTCTACATCGTCGATCGCAAAAGCGACATGATCATTCGCGGCGGCGAAAACATTTATCCGCGAGAGATCGACGAGGTGCTTTATCAACACCCGGCGGTCGCCGCGGCCGCTACGATTGGCGTTCCGGATCCGCTTTACGGCGAAGATGTGGCAGCCTTCGTTGTCCTGAAGGAAGGTAAAGGAGCGAGCGAAGATGAGCTAATCAATTACTGCCGCGAGCATTTGGCCGATTACAAAAGCCCAAAGACGATTCGCATTGTGGAGAGCATTCCCAAGGGTCCCACTGGAAAACTGCTCAAACGCGAACTGGCCAAACAGTTTCAGATATCCAAATAGACTAGGCCTGCGTCAGCCGCATGGTGGTGTTCTGACGCGAGTGTCGCAGCCGATCAATCAGCCAGCCACCCAGCAGCCAGAGCGCGCAAAAAGCAATCATCACCAGCGAAAACCACTTGCCGTAGATCCCATCCGGGGAGAACTTTTCTGTGGCTGCGTGCAGCACTTCGCTGTTTGGCAACAGCCCCGCCTCAGAAAACTCGTGGAAGGAATAAATGCCGACCTGCACCATGAAGAGCAACAGAAAAATACCGGTGACCTGGAAAAATCTGCGCACGTTAATTAGATGAGCAAAGCGTGTCCAGCCCCAGGCGAACAAACCGGCGGCACAAAGACCCAACAGCGCGCCGGTGAGCAGTTGTTCGCGAACCTGCATCAACATCAATGCAGTCTCCATTCCTTCGCGCGTGATCATCAGGAAGGTAAAAAGAAACACACCGCCCACCGCCGCCAAACGTGAGGTGCGCGAAGACATTTCGCCCAGCCGATGATGCATGCGCTCACGAAGCTTTGGTCCAGTGCGCCACATGTGAATTACCAGCGTGCCAACCATCACAATGGCAACAATGCCGAGTACGCCTTCCCGCAGCGATTCGTTTCCGAGAAACTGACCCATGTAAGCGCCGGTGCGCGCGCCGAATAGACGTTCCAGCCGAGATTCGTCGACGCCGGCGGAGAGCAGGTAACCGAGGCCCGCGCTTGCGGAGAGTCCCGCCGCAATTGCGACGTACACCGCAGAGCTGAGCCATTTAGCGCCGGATTTTTTTACGTAGGAAAGAATCACTGCGACCAGCAGAAAAGATTCGAAGCCTTCGCGCAAGACGATAATGAAAGAATTAAGCATTAAGAATGACTTTCCCGAGAGTTTCTGGCGGGCACCACAATGCGGGGAAACCAGTAGGAAACCAGCCGCCAACAGTATAAGTTAATTGAAAACAGTTTTCAATTTCATAATTGAGCGCCCGGCGGAAATCAATCCAAAGCCCAGATGCTACTGCCTGGTGACCGGGATAATGGCCAGATCCGCTCGGATTGGGCCTAGTTGGCTTACGGCAGTGAGACGCAATGGCAGCCGGCGTGTGTCGTCGCTGAGCCACGCCCGCAGTTGATACTTATCACCCTGCGCATCATCCGTAGTTAGTGAAATCTGAATGGCCGGAATGATCTGGGAGCCGATCTGCACATTCTCTCGTTTCAGTGCGCTGATGAAAAGGGTCTTTGGTTTGTTGTTTACCAGAATTGAAATCGCGCTGCGTCGCGGTGGTGTTAGATTGAAGGTGCGCAGGGCGTAGAAGAATGACAGGTAGTCATGCGTCCCCACCGGAATCTCAATCCGATCGCCCTTTTCTGAAGTTGCCGTGCCGTAGTCCTGGTTGATTGCGAGTTTACTCGCAAAGCGTCGCCGCCCTTCGTTCAGACTCAATTCCGTGTGAAAGGGAAGCAGCGTTTTGGGATCGACATACGAAGTGACGACATCACTTGCAAAAAACAGGTTCTGAAGTGCATTAGTAGTTTGGGAACTAACTGTAAATAGCAGGCCATCGTGATCGAAGTATTTTGAGTGCGCGCGCACCTGAAAGTTAGCAGTCGCAGCGGGCAAATTAAGGTTAGGTAGAAAGACCTGATAGTTCAATTGTTCGCCAACTTTGAATGGTAGTTCGCCTAAAGAGGTGTCATTGTCGGTCGTAGGGCTGTCGGTGCCACCCGGGGGCGTCTTATTACCTGCGGGCGGGTCTGTGATCACAACCGGCGGTTGAGTCACTGGAATGATGGCCGTCGGTGTGGGACCGGGGCCGGGCGGTACGGGCGGGGTTGCGACAAATTCTGACCCGGCCAATTCAGCACGAATCTCTCCTGCCGGATGATCCACAATTATCAAAACCGGCACATGCCGTTGATCGTCGCTAAAGTAAGCCTTGACGTCATATCCGTTGAATTGCGAGTGGTCTCTAATTCGCAGACGGCAAATGATCGCATTGAAAGAGCCAACGTTTGTTTTGATAGCCACCTTTCCGGTGACGCGGACCTCAGTGTCGTAAGAATCATTTCCATCGCGCACGGAAATGAAGTAGGTCGAGTCCTGGCTCAGCGGCAAGGCCCTGGTGCGATAAATCGCCGATAGAAAATCGTAAGTGCCCGGAAATTCACCCGTTCGTTTTGCCGGCAGCGCAGCGACGCCTGCAGGTTCATTGAAATCGGCCGAGGTCTCTGATGTACGCGATGCAGCCCGCAGGATTTGCTGACCGCGAAAGGGCATGCCGCTGACAGGATCAACATAGGTGATGTAGTCGTTGTTCACCGCGAACAATGCGGCGTTGACCATTCCGGTCGTTTCGATGTGTCCCTTCAGTTGCAGTGCGTCGCGGCCAAAAAAATTGCCGCGAGCGGCGACTAAAAGCTCAATATGGGCCGCACTGATGAAGTTTGAAAAGGAGACGTTGTAAGTGAGGCGTTCGCCTACGCGATAAGGAGCGGAAGAAAAAGGCTGAGAGCCCTGGCCTGTTGCCACTCGGCTGCCCCACGAAACAGCAAGCGCTGCCAGAAGAACAAACGAGCTAAAAACAACAAGCGGTTTCAACCTTTGGTTCACTCCCTGAATCATAATTCAAAACGCGGCGAGAGCAAATGCCGCACACCTTGCAAAGCTTAAACGCGGCAGCAGGACGGCAGTTCCTCTGATTCAAATATTGCTGCCCGCAACACTAACCTGCATCGCATCAATGATCTGTTGTGCTGCGCGGGCCGGATCGGGCGCGGCAACAATCGGACGGCCCACCACCAGATAATCAGCACCGGCCGCGATTGCCTCGCGCGGCGACATGACGCGCGCTTGATCGTCATGGCCGGCGCCGGTGGGCCGCACGCCGGGTGTAACAATGATGAAGCCAGGCTTCGTTACTACCTTGCGGACCAGGGACACTTCCCATGCGGAGGCGACTACGCCATCCAGACCGCTGTGCGCCGTGAGCTGTGCCAGGCGAGCAACCACCTCATCCGCTTTCTCCGGCAGTCCTATCTCCTTAAGCGTAGCTTCATTGCTACTGGTAAGAACGGTCACTCCAAGGATTGCCGGACACGCGAGTCCTTCCCGCGCAACACATTCAGCCACAGCATCTGATGTGCGGCGCATCATTTCGCTGCCGCCGGACGCATGAACATTGAACAGCGAAACACCCAATCGTGTAGCTTCCACGCCCGCGGCGGCCACAGTATTTGGAATGTCGTGAAACTTCA
>Ga0137418_10001397_pt1 | contig 22215 bp, 23 predicted proteins | sample CZODoug3_1_2_16f_FD_122242 | JGI IMG/M metagenome (GOLD analysis project Ga0137418, IMG submission 122242) | Vadose zone soil fungal communities from Angelo Coast Range Reserve, California, USA - CZODoug3_1_2_16fungal (Hybrid Assembly) | ecosystem: Environmental > Terrestrial > Soil > Vadose...
GACTCATCGTCACCATCCTGATAGGGTGACAAAGTCTCGTTGCAGTTAGGGGGTGACATTATCTTGGAGCATCTACACGGGTTGGCAACTGCGTTGACAATCCTCCGCAAGCTACGGTATCTTAAAGTCTTTGGTGGTCTTGCGGTTGCCCGCCTGATGGCCTGGCGTCCTCGCCGGGGAATCAACGAGCGGTCTTCTTTGCGTTTTCATTTTTTTCTGGGAGAGTTCCGATGTCAACCTATTTCCCCAAAGCGGGGGAAATTGTGCGCAAGTGGTACGTCGTGGATGCGGATGGGCAGACGCTGGGGCGTTTGGCCTCGCAGGTGGCGCGCATCCTCATGGGTAAGGAAAATCCGCAGTACACGCCGTTTCTTGATACCGGCGATCACGTCATCGTGATCAATGCGGAAAAGATCAAGACCACGGGAATGAAGGCGGAGCAGAAGCAGTATCACCACTACACGGGCTATCCCGGCGGGCTGCGCACGGAAGATTATAAGAAGCGTCTAGTCCGCAAGCCCGAGGCTGTGATCGAAGATGCGGTGCGGCGCATGCTGCCGAAGAACAAGCTGGCGGCGCATATGCTTTCGAAGCTGAATGTCTACAAGGGCGACAAGCATCCGCACCAGGCGCAGAAGCCGCAAACGCTGGCACTTGAAGTGCGAGCGTAAACGGAAGGCGAGAACGATCCGCCTGAAAGAACGGCCGGGGTCAGGATGACGCCGGGGCGCTGTAGATTTTGGGAAAGTCTGGAAGGCTCGCTCTTGGGGAATTGAGCTAAGAGATAGAAGCCTGGGAGCTAGAAGCTAAATATGGCTGAATTGGTTCAGTATTACGGCACGGGACGGCGGAAGTCGGCGATTGCGCGGGTTTATTTGCGGCCCGGAAGCGGCGATTTCAAAGTAAATGGGCGTCCCTTTGAACAGTATTTCGTGACCCCGGCGCAGCGTTCCAGCGCCAAGGCTCCGTTGGCCTCGACCGACACCGCCGCCTCATTCAATGTGATTGCGAATGTCCTCGGCGGCGGCGTGCGCGGACAGGCGGACGCGGTGAAGTTGGGCATAGCCCGTGCCCTGATGCAGTTCAACGCGGAACTCCGCAAGAAGCTGAAGGCCGAGGGAATGGTCACTCGCGACTCGCGCGGCAAAGAGCGCAAGAAGTACGGCCAAAAGGGCGCGAGAAAACGGTTCCAGTTCAGTAAGCGGTAGATTGGTCGGGCGAATTCCGTGGCGACGAGATTCCGCGCTTGGTTAGCCATGACAAGAGTTTAGTTTTTGGCTAGAAGCTAAGAGCTGGAAGTCAAGAGCTGTTTTTTAGGTGTTCAATTCTTCCCGTGCCTTGGTACGGGGACGGGAATGGCAATCCGGGGCAGCCCCAGGGTGAGCGCCGGATGCAGACCAAACAAGGAGGTTAATTGGCAAATATCACCATGAAGGAGTTGCTCGAAGCGGGTGTGCACTTCGGGCATCAGACCAAGCGCTGGAATCCGAAGATGAAGGAGTACATCTTCGGAGAGCGCAACGGGATCTACATCATTGACCTGCAGAAAACGCTGAAGATGTTTAAGGAAGCGTCGAAATTCGTGCAGGAACTGGCGACCGAGGGCAAGATTGTGCTGTTCGTCGGCACCAAGCGCCAGGCGCAAGATGCGATTGCTGAAGAAGCGACGCGCTGCGGCGGCTTTTACATTAACCAGCGGTGGCTGGGCGGACTTCTCACCAACTGGGTTACGGTGCAGAAGTCGGTAAAGCGGCTGAAGGAACTCGACGAAATGGCCACGGATGGCCGTTACGAGTTGCTGCCCAAGAAAGAAGTCATCAAGCTGGAGCGCGAGCGCAAGCATCTGCAGGCCAACCTGGCTGGCATCAAGAACATGAGCCGGTTGCCGGACGCGATCTTCGTAATCGACTCCAATAAGGAGCAGATCGCGGTTCGCGAGGCTCGCAAACTGGGCATTCCGGTTGTGGCCGTGGTCGACACAAATTGCGATCCCAGTGAAGTGGATTATGTAATTCCCGGCAACGACGATGCATTGCGAGCAATCCGCCTGTTTACTTCGAAGATCTCGGATTCCATTGCCGAGGGTGCGCAGTTCATGAGCGACAAGCAGGTGGCCGAGATGACCGCCGCCGCGGACGCCGCTCAGGCCGCAGAAGCGGCTGTGGGCGAAATCCATGCCGGGGAAGCCGCCGATGCCGCGTCCGAAGAGATCAGCATGGAGGAAGTGCTCGGCCCTGGGGTTCACAAGAAGCCCGTGGCGCCTGAGGAAGCCGAAGTGCCGAAAGCCGAGAGCCAGACGGTCTAGAACCGTTTTCCCTCGTCGGTGGTCGCTTGCGAAAGACGGACAAACCGGGCATTTGAAATCAGACCCGCGCGGGTCGTCCGGCGCGGGTCAAAGTTTGTTAGGGCGCATCTAATCGAGAAGTGAGATTTTCATCGAAGAAGGATTCTTGTCCATATGGGTACTACCACAGTGAATATTTCTGCTGCACAGGTGAAGGATCTCCGGGAAAAGACCGGAGCGCCGATGATGGACTGCAAGCAAGCTCTGACCGAAGCCAAGGGCGATATGGAGCAGGCGGTGGTGATTCTTCGCAAGAAAGGCGTGTCGGTCGCGGCCAAGAAGTCGGCGCGGGTGACCAGCGAGGGGTCAGTGACCAGCTACATCCATGCCGGCGGCAAGATTGGTGTGCTGGTGGAAGTAAACTGCGAGAGCGATTTCGTGGCTCGCACCGACGACTTCAAAGAGTTGGTGCACGATATTGCTATGCACATCGCGGCGAGCGATCCTAAGTTCGTGCGCAAGGAAGATGTCACGCCCGAGGCTTTTGAGCGCGAGAAAGACATCTACCGGGCGCAGGCGGCCGCCACCGGGAAACCAGCGCAAGTCGTCGAGAAAATTGTCGAAGGCAAGATGGGCAAGTTTTATGAAGAGGTCTGCCTCCTGGAACAGCCCTTCATCAAGGACCAGACCGTCTCCATCGCACAGCTCATTGCAACCAAGATCGGCAAGCTGGGCGAGAACATTGCCGTGCGCCGCTTTGCTCGCTTCAAGGTCGGCGAGGCTGGGGCGACCATTGCTTCCACTAAGCCTACTGAGGCGAAGGAAGAGTAGTTTCCGGGGCTGCTTCGGCAGCCCTTTTTTAATGCTTTCGGGCGTGGCCGGGATGCCCGCAAGACAGCGGTTGAGTTTGTCCTGGGCGAAGTCGACAGAACGCCGGCGTTGCAGAATCGATACCGCGGTATCTTGGATGTGTTATTCCATGACGACTCCCTCCTTTAAACGGATTCTTCTCAAGCTTTCCGGCGAGGCTCTGGCGGCAAATCAGGGCTTCGGCATCGACACTTCGCGGATTCACGAGATTGCGGCAGAGCTGGCTGACGCCCATCAGCTCGGCATCCAGATCGCGATCGTTGTGGGCGGGGGCAATTTCTTTCGCGGCGTTGCCGACCAGGCGCGAGATATGGATCGCGTTTCCGCCGATCACATGGGCATGCTGGCGACGGTAATCAATGCGCTGGCGCTGCAGGACGCGCTCGAGAAACAGAAAGTCTACACCCGCGTGCAAACGGCGATTGAGATGAATCAGGTGGCGGAGCCCTTCATCCGACGGCGGGCAATACGTCATCTCGAGAAGGGTCGGGTGGTGATTTTCGCTGGGGGGACGGGAAATCCGTATTTCTCGACTGATACGGCGGCATCTCTACGTGCGATGGAGATCAAGGCCGACGCCATTCTCAAGGCGACCAAAGTTGACGGCATTTACGACGCCGATCCCATGGTGGTGAAGGGTGCCAAGAAGTTCACCGACATCAGCTACATGGACGTCTTGAAGCTGGGCCTCAAGGTGATGGATTCCACAGCCATCAGCCTGTGCAAGGATAACAACCTGCCCATCATAGTCTTCAATCTGAACGAGCACGGGAATATTCGAAAGGTACTTAGCGGGGAGAAGATCGGTTCAACCGTGCGCGCGTAGAGCATGGGCGCGAATCCGCGGCCGGCTTTATGGTTTCCACTGGGTTTATAATGCAGCGTTTTGATTCCTGCCGTTTTACGGAGCTAACAACATGGCGCAAGCCACTATGGCCGCAATCCCTGGCCTGAAAGAAACGTATACCCAACTGAAGACGCGCATGGAGAAGGCGGTGGAAGACTTCCGCAAGGCGATGGCTGCCACGCGGACGGGGCGTGCCTCGGTACACATGTTAGATAGCGTGAGCGTCGATTATTACGGATCGCAGATGCCGCTAAACCAGATCGCGCAAGTGCACGCGCCGGAACCGCAGTTGATTACGGTGCAGCCCTTTGATCCATCGCAGGTAGGTGCGATCGAAAAAGCAATTCGCGGGGCAGAACTGGGACTAAATCCGATGAATGATGGCAAACTCATTCGTGTACCCGTACCTGCGCTGACGCAGGAGCGCCGCCAGGAAATGGTGAAGCACCTGCACAAAGTATTGGAAGAACATCGCACCGCGGTGCGCAATATCCGGCGCGACGGCAATGATGCCATCAAGAAAGCGATGAAGGACAAGAAGATCACCGAAGATGACGAAAAGCGTTCACTGGAAGAAATCCAAAAGCTCACCGACGATGAAATCAGGAAGATGGAAGAGATGAGCAAGGCGAAGGAAAAAGAAGTGTTGGAGATAAAGTAGCGGATCGGAAATCGGCTTCGCTGCAAAGTGACTTATCCCGCACTCACAAGTTGCTGTTCGCATCGCCCTGAAATAGTTCCGCCATTCTCATCGTTCCGTAGCCAGCCCCCGTATAATCAGGGGATCGTGAAGAAGGTTATCCACGCCGCATGCCCGCATGATTGCCCAGATGCGTGTGGTGTGCTGATCACGGTGGAGGGTGGACGGGCGACCAGAATTCAGGGTGATCCGGCGCATCCCGTGACCCGCGGGTTTCTGTGCGGCAAGGTGGCCAAATATCTGGATCGAGTGTATTCGAAGGATCGAGTGCTGTGTCCCATGCGGCGGATTGCCCCGAAGGGGCTGGCTGTGGCGACGGCGGTTGCACCGGCTGGGCAGCCGCGCTGCGCGCCGATTGACCGGGGCAGAGACGTGGTCCCGCGCGAACAGGTTTGGCAGCGCACCTCGTGGGATGAGGCTCTCGCTGAGATCGCGAGTCGCTTCCGCACGATCTCTGCCGAGTTTGGCAGTGAGGCCATCCTGCCTTACTCCTACGGGGGCACGCTGGGCGCGCTCAATGGCGCTGCCATGGACCGCAGGTTCTTTCACCGCCTGGGCGCATCGCAACTTGACCGGACAATTTGCTCGGCGGCCGGCGAAGCCGGATTGAAGTCTGTTCTCGGCGTAAAACTCGGCACCGAACCGGAGCAGTTCCGGCATTCGCGTTACATCATCGCTTGGGCGTCGAACATTCACGGCAATAATGTTCACTTGTGGCCGTTCATCGCCGAGGCCCGCCGAAACGGCGCGAAGTTGGTGGTGATTGATCCTTACCGCACGCGGACGGCGGCATGCGCCGACTGGTATCTGCCGATCAATCCGGGCACGGATGCGGCGTTGGCGCTGGCCATGATGCATGTGATCATCGGCGAAAATCTGCACGATGCGGATTACGTCGCCCAGTACACACTGGGTTTCGACGAGCTGCGCGAAACCGTTAAAGATTATCCTCCCCAGCGTGTTGCGCAATGGACAGGCATTGGGGCTGAGGACATACGCCGACTGGCGCGCGAGTATGCCACCGTGCGTCCCTCCGTGATTCGCGTGAATTACGGCGTGCAGCGCTCAGAAGGCGGAGGCATGGCGACCCGGTCTATCGCCATGCTGCCCTGCCTGATTGGTTCGTGGAAGGAAGTGGGCGGTGGATTGCAGTTATCCACGAGCGGCGCGTTTGAGCTGAACGGCGACGCCCTGAAGCGTCCTGACTTGATGAAGATTGCGCTCGGGCGCGATGCTCGCGTGGTGAACATGGTGGAGCTGGGCAAGGCGCTCAACACCCTCAAAGATCCGCCAGTCGAGGCTCTGTTCGTTTACAACTCGAATCCGGCGGCGGTATGTCCGAACCACAACGACGTGATTCGCGGTTTGCGGAGGCCGGACTTGTTCACCGTAGTCCACGAGCAATTCTTTACTGACACCACGGACTACGCCGACATTGTTTTGCCCGCGACCACCTTCTTTGAGCATAAGGATCTGCAGGCAGCCTATGGGCATTATTATTTGCAAACGTCCGATCAGGCGATCGCGCCTCTGGGCGAATGCCGCTCCAATGTGGATGTTTTCCGTGCGTTAGCGGCGCGCATGGGGTTTGAAGAAGCATGTTTCCGCGAGAGTGTGGACGAGATGATCGATACCGCCCTGGATTCAAACCATCCCTGGCTGGAAGGAATTGACCGGGAGAGACTGGAACGTGAGTCCCACGTGCGCTTGAATTTTGATTCCAGGAAAGACGCGCGGGAGGGTACGCGCGCCAGGCAACCTTTTCTTCCGTTCGCGTACGGCAACTTCCGCACTCCCTCCGGCAAGGCCGAGTTTTACAGCGATTGGTTGAAAGCGCAGGGACTGGACCCGGTCGCTGAATTCACTCCTCCAGCGGAATCAAGACATGGAAAACAGAGAGAAGACTTCCCCCTGGAACTGCTGGCACGCAAGTCCGACAATTTTCTGAACTCAACTTTCTCCAATCTCCCTTCGATTCAGGAGATGGAAGAGCCCGGGCTGCTCGAAATGCATGCCGCCGACGCTCAGTCGCGAGGAATCGCCGAAGGTGACGCCGTCAGAGTGTTCAATGGGCGCGGCGAAATCACGCTCAAAGCCCGGGTGGACGGCGCCGTACAGCCCGGCGTGGTCTCCGCGCATCTCAATTGGGCGAAGCTCAGCCCCGGATTCCGGAATATTAACGTCCTCACGTCGGAAAAACTTACCGACATGGGCAACTCGGCCACGTTTTATTCCGTCTTGGTGGAGGTGGAGCTCTCCCGGCCATGGCAATGAAGCAACCGAGGTTTGACCAGAAGAGTTGCGGCTTGGACGCCTTTCATTGCTCTACCGTATAATGGCAGTTTTCTCACATCCCAGAGGCTGAGGTCGTAGCGATTCCTTTTCGCTTGCATCCGGAGACTTTTTTTGTGCCCAAACGCGGGCACCGCGCTTTCGGCGCTTCTGAGCTCCCATCTTCTTTATTTACAAACTTTTGCGTCAGAAGAAGAACAAAGGGATGCCCTGCTTCTGCCTGCGCTCTGCTGATGGCGCTGCTTTTATCCCTGGCCTCCCTCAGTTGGGCTCAGACAGACCTAATCTCTGAAATTGACGTTCAGGGCAACCGCCGTATTCCCGCCGATACCATTCGGGCGCGCATTTTTACTCATGCCGGGGACATCTACGACCCGGCCAGTCTGGAGCGCGACTTCAACTCTCTGTGGAACACAGGCTACTTCGAAGACATTAAGATCCTCCGGGAGCAGACGCCCAAGGGCTGGCGGATCATCTTCCAAGTGAAGGAAAAGCCCACCATCCGGGAAATAAATTACCTAGGCTTGAGCTCGGTCTCGACCAGCGACGTGCTCGACCGCTTTAAGCAGGCGAAAGTCGGCTTGTCGGTGGAAAGCCAGTATGATCCGACCCGCATTAAGAAAGCGGAAGTAGCGATCAAGGGCCTGCTCTCGGAGCACGGACACCAGTTTGCGACCATCCGGTCTGAAGTACGGCTGATTCCTCCTGCGGCGGTCGGAATCACGTTCGTGGTGAAGGAAGGGCCCAAGGTCAAAGTGGGCAAGATCAAGTTCGAGGGCAACAAAAACATCAGAGCACGGATCTTGCGGTCCGCCATGAAGAATCTGAAGCCGATTGGCGTTCCCCATTCGATCTTCCTGGAAAACATTTTCGCCAAGACCTACGACGCCACGAAGCTGGAAGAGGATACTGAGCGGGTACGGGCGGAATACCAGAATCGTGGCTATTTCAAGGTTGTGGTTAACGAACCCAAGACGGTGATCCACGACACCGGGCACAAGGGTTTCCATATTCCCCTGCTACAGCACGGACCAGGCAAAGCGGTCGACATCACCATGCCGATCGAGGAGGGCGACCGCTATACGCTTGGCGGGATCACCTTCAAAAATAACAAGGCGGTCCAAAGCGTCCAGGCGCTGCGTTCTTTGTTTCCCATAAAAGATGGGGATGTCTTCAGCCGCGAGAAAATCGCCAAGGGCCTGGAAGCGCTGCGAAAAGCTTATGGCCAGCTGGGATACATCAACTTCACCTCGGTACCCAATACCACCTTCGATGACCAAAAGAAATTGATTTTTCTTGAAATCGATGTGGATGAGGGCAAGCAGTTCTACGTGCGCCGCATCGAGTTCCAGGGCAACACGACAACTCGCGACAAGGTCATCAGACGCGAACTTGCGCTGGAAGAAGGCAATATCTACGATTCGCGCCGCTGGGAGCTTAGCCTGCTCCGACTGAACCAGCTTGGCTACTTTGACCAGTTGAAGCCGGACGATCCCAACATCACTGACCGCAAACTGGATGAAAAGAACGGCACGGTGGACCTCACGCTCAAAGTCAAGGAAAGAGGAAAAAACAGCATCGGCTTGAATGGAGGCGTGAGCGGGCTGGAAGGCGCTTTCGTAGGCATCAACTACACCACCAATAATTTCCTGGGGCTGGGCGAGACCCTGCAAATCCAGACCAGTATTGGCAACCTTGCGCGCAGCGCGTTGTTCGGTTTCACGCAACCCTACATGTTTGACCGGCCGCTGCAATTTGGCTTCACCGTCTACGCCAATAAGATCAGCTACAACCAGGCCAAGCAGCTCTCCATTATAGGTGGACAGAATCTGAACCTGCCCAGCGCCGTGCTGCAGAACCTGCAGAATTACACGCAATCGAGCGTGGGCTTTACCACATCGTTAAGCTATCCGTTGCACCGTTCGTTCAAGCGTGTCGGCCTCACCTATTCATTAGATCGTTCGTCCTTGCTTGCCTTGAGCACTGCGTCTAAGAACCTGTTCGAATTTCTGGCGTTTCGCGGAATCTCCGGGCCCAGCGCGCTGTCCGGCATCATCACCAGCAAGATCTTCCCCAGCTTTTCATTCAATACAATCGACAGCCCGATTTCACCGCACAGCGGTCAGCAATTAACGCTTGGCGCCGAGTTCGCAGGGCTGGGAGGAACGGTACGATCCATTCGGCCGATTGCGAATTACCAGCGGTGGTTCCCGGTCCAGAACCGGCGCAATACCTGGGGCTTCCGCGCGCAGGGCTCCTTTATCAGCGGCTTTGGGGGCCTGGTTGCCCCGCCATTCCAGCGGTTCTACATGGGCGGTGAAAACGATATTCGCGGATTTGACATTCGTTCCGTGTCGCCAGTGGCATTCCTGCCTAGTGCTAGCACTATTACGTTGACAAACCCAGACGGTACGCCGGTGCTACTCAACCCGGCCAACCCGCGAATGGGAAACTACACTGTGCCCATACCGGTGGATCAGATCACTTTCCCGGGTGGCGATCTGAGCGTGATCACCAACCTCGAATACCGCATCACGATCTTTGGCCCGGTCGCGCTCGCGCCGTTTCTGGATACTGGCATCGATCCCATCATTCGACGTTCGCAGCTCCAAATTGCCAGCCAGCAATACGACAGCGTCATCAGCACGGCATTCGGATGCCCGGCCCTGGACGCCGGCTTCAAGTGCGTGGGTGGCAACCTGTTGAATCCAGTTCCTTCCAAAGACCTCCAGGTGCTGAGCAGCACCAACTGGCGTCCCCGAATGTCCACGGGGCTGGAATTGCAGATGTTTCTGCCGGTAATCAACGCGCCCTTCCGTATCTATTGGGCATACAATCCGCTGCGCCTGGACTCGCCTGCAAATCCGCCGATTCCGATTACGCGTTCTATGTTCCCCGCGGGCGCGGCCGGCGACTATACCTATCACCTGGCGGTAAATACGTACGCCCCAAGCTTCTTGTTGCGGGAACCGCGCAAGACATTCCGGTTTACCGTAGCGACAACGTTCTGAGGGGCGTTTGACGCGCGAATCTTCAGGAATCGGTTTGACGGGCGGTAACCGGCATCTCTATAATTATTACTGATCCACGCCATGGCATGATGCCGTTTAGGGTGGACGCCACGCCGACAGTCTCGGCGGGCGACGCTGGCAATCTAGTGCGCCTTTTCCGTTGGCGGCCGTCGGTAGTGAGCGGAGACCTCGTGAGTACGGCCCGGCGTTACCTGAGAAGGAAATCTTAATCGGTCCCGGAACCATGTTCCAAGGAGTTCAATCGATCCAATGACAAGCAAGTTCTTGCGGTTTTTCCTGGTCACTGCGGTTTTCTTCGCGATTTCCGCACTGGCTCAAAACAGCAGCGCCGCCACTCCAGCGGGCTTACCTGCGTCGAGCCCTGCTGCCTCGTCCGCTACCCCAACGGTTTCTACCCCCACGATAGGCTCGGGTACGAAGGTGGGAACCATTAACATTGAACAAGCAATTTTCGGCAGTAATGAAGGACGCCGCGATTTCGAGACTCTGAGCAAGAAGCTGGAGCCCAAGCAGAATGAACTGAAGGGTCAGAACGACGAACTCGAGGGTATGAAGAAACAGCTGAATACTCAGGGCGACAAGCTCAATGAGGATGCCCGTGCCACCCTGGTTAAGCAAATTGAAACCAAGCAGAAGTCCCTGGAGCGCTCGGTCCAGGACGCCCAGGAAGAAGCGGGGAACCAGCAGAACGAAATCGCCCAGCGCATCCTGCAGAAGATGGCCCCGATGATCGTGAAATATGCGCAGGACAATGGCTTCGGCATGATCGTGGATACGACCAAGCCCTGGCCGCAGAGTCCGGTGCTGTGGTATGGCGAGACGGTGGACATCACCAAGGCAATCGTGGACGCCTACAACGCGCAGTCAGGCGTGCCGGCGCCAGCCTCCGGCACGGCCACCAAGCCGGCCGCAAGACCCGCGCCGACTGGTACAACTCCGAAACCGGCGACGAGTACAGCTCCAAAGCCTGCGCCCAAGTCGACCGAGCCTCCCAAGTAATTTTGAGGACGTCTGAGGTGTCCGAAAAGTTCCCCAAGGCCGCGTGAAAACGTGGCCTTTTTCTTTGCTCTCCAAGGCTCAATGCGGCGCTCTGCGGTGTCCTTAGCAGTGACAACTCACGCAGGAGGACACCATGTTTGCCGACGGCATGCTGGAAACTTCTTGGGCGCAAGGTTCGCGGCGAGGTTGGATGACGCTGACTTCGTTGGGACTGCAGGCGCTGGCTGCAGCATTTCTGTTGCTACTGCCCCTGATCGGTACGACAGCGCTTCCCCCGTTGCGGCCACTCTCGCCACCGGTGTCTTTTGGCGCCACCGCCGGGGCCATCCCCCACGCCTTCACATCCACAGTCCACCGCAATCTCTGCCAGCAAAATGTTGGGAAACGTGCTGCTCGCTCCCGGGCGTATTCCAATCGGTGCCCAGAATGTCGTCGATGACCCGGCACCGCCGCAGCTGGGTGCAAGCGGCCCGTATGTTCCGGGCGGCACCGGCTCGGGAGATCCCACTGGGATTCTCACTTCGATTGCCACCGGAGCGAACCCAGCAATACCTCCTCCACCGCCGCCAGCTCACATGGTACGACGATCGCGGATGAGGGAGGGAGATCTCATTTACAAAGTAAAGCCCGAGTACCCTTCGCTCGCGCGAAGCGCACGCATTCAAGGACCGGTAGTGCTCGAAGCCGTGATCAGCCGGCAAGGCACGATCGAAAACCTGCGGGTCCTTACTGGCCATCCCATGTTGATTCGTGCAGCCATCGACGCGGTCATCCAATGGCGCTATCGTGCCTACGTCCTCAACAACGAACCCGTCGAGGTCGAGACGCAAATCACGGTGATCTTTTCTCTCTCCGGAGGATAGAGCGGGACAGTTTTGTGACTCCGAATTCAAAGCGAGAATCGTGCGGGAGTAGCCCATGCGTAACCTAACTCAGCGCAATGCTGCCGCTATAATCGAGCTGAAGTGGCAACCACCGCAGAAACTCTAAGCCGCATCGCTACCCGCCCGACATGGGCGGAGGTATCCCTGTCTGCTTTACGGCAAAATTTCCGCACCGTGCAGAAACATGTGGGGGCCGGCGTGACCGTCTGTGCGGTGGTAAAAGCCGACGCCTATGGCCATGGGGCCGTGGAATGTTCGCGTGCACTGGAGGCGGAGGGAGCCAGGTGGCTGGGCGTGACGTCACTCGATGAGGCAATTCCGCTGCGGGAAGCCGGCATCGAGGCGCGCATTCTTTTGATGACGGGTTTCTGGCGCGGTGAGGAGAATGAGATTGTCCGTCTGGGCCTGACACCTACCGTCTGGGAGCCTTGGCACATCGAGTCTGTGGAAAAAGCTGCAGCCGCAGGGCATGTGCCGCGGCATCCCGTGCACTTGAAAGTCGATACCGGGATGGGACGCCTCGGCGTGTCGCTGGACGGACTCCCCGCCGTGCTGGCCGCGTTGAAGACTGCGAAACACCTGGTTCCGGAAGGGGTGTCGACTCATCTGGCGTCGTCCGAAATTATGGATGCGCCCTCGGTTGCCGATCAGCAGCGCCGGTTCGAGGAGGCTGAGCGCATGTTGCGCAGCGCAGGTCTGGCGCCCTCCTTTGTACACATGGCCAACACCGGCGCAGTGATCTCCCGCCGCGAGACCTGGAACAACATGGTGCGTCCCGGAGTCGCGCTCTACGGATACTATTTGCCTTTCCAGCGTGCGGGCCGGGAGGTAAGCGGAGGCACGCTGCGCCTGCCGGTGAAGCCGGTGCTTACGTGGAAGACGCGGATTCTTTCCTTGCGCGACTTCGCCGCCAATCAAGCCCTGGGATACGGCGGAACATACGTTACAAAAGCTCCCGCACACGTAGCCGTGCTGCCTGTCGGTTACGCCGACGGATACAATCGCCAGCTTTCCAACCACGGGCGAGTAATTGTGCGGGAACACTACGCGCCCATCGTGGGCCGCATCTCAATGGATCTGACGCTGGTGGAGGTAACCGGCATCCCCGGAATCTCGGTGGGAGATGAAGTCATCCTGCTTGGATCGCAAGACAGCCTCAGCGTGGACGCCCAAGAGCACGCCGTGCTAGCCAACAGCAGTCCCTACGAAATTCTCTGCAACATCTCCAAACGCGTCCCCCGAAGGTACAGCAACTAGATTGTTTTCATGGTTGCACCGGTACAGGGTGTGTCATGGGGCACAGAACTGTCCGGGGGGACGGGGGTGGCACGGAGCTGTTACATTTCAAGCCGCTTCCGCAAAGTCACTTCAGCCTTAACATCGCGCTTGGCAGCCGATTTTCTCGTGAGGGGATGTCACAAACTGAGGAGCATTTCGCCATGGTGTCCCGTTTAAGGGTCAAATGCCCAGAGTCAACCGCTTATTGCACCCGTTGAATGCCTCCCACCGAGCCAACTCGCCACAGGTTGTTAGACTAGAAGATTGACCATGCCTTTACGCTACGCACAATGGATGTACGACTGGGAGCAGCGCCTCACCTCGATCGACAACAATCGCGTAGTCCGTCCGCTGGAGTGGGGCGTGGAGTGGGCACGGGATTGGCCGTGCCGAAATGGCTGGCGTCCGGGACAGATCCCCAACGATCCCGAGAAGTTTTTCGTCGAGTGGAACCGTCGGATTGTTGCGGAAAGTGATACGTTCTACGCCTATGACCGCCCCGACGACTACCGACTGGAACGCCGTGAAGTACAAGTTTTCAGCACGCGCGAAGTTCCGGATCGCAAGCTTGAAGCCAAGGTCAAGGGCAGATCAGCGGATTTCCTTCGTTTCACCTCGCCCGTGCGAACGCCGTATGCAGAGAACGATCTGGTGAACGCAAGGTGGTTTCCGGCCAGAGGACGCCGCGCCGTCATTCTCCTGCCGCACTGGAACTCGGACGCAATTGCCTACGTGAGTCTTTGTCGCGTGCTGAATTTGCTCGGGATCGCAGTCCTGCGACTGAGCATGCCGTATCACGACATCCGCATGCCGGCGGAGATACAGCGGGCCGATTATGCTGTCTCCGCCAATATCGGCCGCACGCTTCACGCCGTGCGCCAGGGCGTGGTCGACATTCGATGCTGCCTCGATTGGCTGGAGCAGCAGGGCTACAGTCAGCTCGGAATCGTAGGTACAAGTCTGGGGTCGTGCTACGCATTCATTGCTGCCGCACATGATCCGCGCATTCGGGTGGCGGCGTTCAATCATGCATCAACGTACGTGGCCGACGTCGTCTGGCGCGGGCAGTCAACCCGGCACATCCGGAAGGCGCTCGAAGCTGACATCGATTTGGACCGCTTGCGCCGGATGTGGCTGGCAGTCAGCCCCATGTCGTACTTTGACCGCTTCTCACGCTGGCCGCGCAAGTCGCTCATCATCTATGCGAAGTACGATCTGACATTCCTGCCGGATCTCTCGCGCCAGGTCGTGGACGAATTCGAACGCCGTGAGTTGGACCACAAAGTCGTGGTTCTGCCGTGCGGCCATTACACAATGGGTGAAACCCCGTACAAATATATGGACGGCTGGCAACTGGCGTCGTTCCTGCGTACGGCGTTCGAGAACTAGAGATCTTTTGGTTGTTTAAGGCCTAGACGCACCTCGAACGGTTGGGGCTTGCCGCTCGCCAGCCTTTGATCCATCGACTCGGAAGCCGACTTGCGCTGTAAAATGTCCCCATGAAGGTTGTGCCAACCCGTAGCCACACTGAAGCGATCATTGAACATCGGCATGGCGGTTTCCTGATTAGCACAAACCGCGAACTCCTGGATTTGGACGTCATTCGCGGCTTTCTCACGAACTCTTACTGGGCGAAAGGCATCTCGCGCGAGATCGTGGCGCGATCCATCGAGCATTCACTCTGCTTTGGCATTTATGATGCTACAGGCTCGCAAGTTGGCTTTGCCCGGGTGATCAGCGATCGCGCCACCTACGCGTACCTCGGGGACGTATTCGTGCTCGAGTCGCATCGTGGTCGCGGGTTGAGTAAGTGGCTCATGGAGTGCATCGTGAAGCATCCGGAGTTGCAGGGCCTGCGCCGCTGGACCTTGCTGACTCGTGATGCGCACGGCCTCTACGCGCAGTTCGGCTTCACACCGGTGAGGGCGCCGGAGTGGTACATGGAACTTCACCGGCCCAAGGTTTACGAAACGGTTTAGAGCACGGAATAATTCACAGCCATGAGAAACTCTCCGATGTACCGCCCACTGTGCGAGAACGATCCGCAAATCGCCGCTGCTGTTGACAACGAAACCCGCCGCCAGCATGAAGGCCTGGAACTAATCGCCTCAGAAAACTTTGTCAGCGAGGCTGTGCTGGAAGCCGCAGGCTCGGTTTTCACGAACAAGTATGCCGAAGGCTATCCCGGCAAACGCTACTACGGCGGTTGCGAATTTGCTGATGTGGTCGAGAACCTGGCCCGCGAGCGCGCCAAGCAGCTATTTGGCGCCGAGCATGCCAATGTGCAGCCGCATGCCGGATCACAGGCCAACATGGAGGCCTACGCCGCAGTGCTCCAGCCCGGAAACACCATCCTCGGCCTCAATCTGGCGCATGGCGGACACCTCACGCACGGCCATCATCTGAATTTTTCGGGCAAGACATATCGCATTGTCCCTTATGGCGTCACCAAAGAAACTGAAACCATCGACTACGACGATCTGGAAAAGCTGGCCGAGAAAGAAAGTCCCAAGCTAATCATCGGCGGAGGCAGCGCCTATCCCCGCGTTATCGATTTCGCCCGCATGCGGCAAATTGCCGACAAGGTGGGGGCTCTATACCTGGTGGATATGGCCCACTTCGCGGGGCTGGTGGCGGGAGGTGCGCATCCTTCGCCAGTTCCGCACGCGCAGATCGTGACTTCGACCACGCACAAGACGTTGCGCGGCCCGCGCTCGGGCATGATTCTCTGCAAAGCCGAGTTCGCCCAGGCTATCGACAAAGTTGTCTTTCCCGGGATGCAGGGTGGTCCGCTGGTTCACATCATGGCGGCCAAGGCTGTATGTTTCCGCGAGGCCATGCAACCGGAATTCCGCGACTACGCGAAACAGGTAGTCGCCAACGCAAAAGTATTGGCCGAAACCCTGGCTGCCGAAGGTTTCCGCGTGATCTCCGGAGGAACGGATACCCACCTGATGCTGGTCGATGTCTTTTCCAAGGGAATGCTGGGCAGCGAGGCCGAGAAGGCTCTGGGCGAAGCTGCTATCACGGTCAACAAGAATGCAATCCCTTTCGACACCAACCCGCCGATGAAGCCCAGCGGCATTCGCCTTGGCACCCCGGCCCTGACCACGCGCGGGATGAAACAGGACGAAATGCGCCAGATCGGGCGCTGGATCGCCGAGGCGCTCCTCAGCCGCACGGATACCGGAGTTCTGGCGAGAATCCGCAAACAGGTCCTTGAGCTTTGCGAGACATTCCCGCTCTACGCCGAGCGCAGAGCCAGAGCACAAGTGGAAGCGCGCGCCTGAGAGCATGCCGAGAGCGACCGGATTCCTCTGTGTAGCTCTGTGCCCTCTGTGGTTAAATGCCTTCGATGAAAATCGCCATCGACATCCGACGGATGACTGAGTTCGGCGTGGGCACCTACATCCGCAACGTCGTCCGCACCTTAGGAAAACTCGATCGCGACAACAAGTACCTTCTGCTTGGTTCCCCCGCAAAAGTCAAGGAAATCGGATCGCTACCTCCAAACTTCCACACCGTCCCACTCATGGAGCCGGAGCGATCCGTCCAAAGTTATCGGCAGTTCCGCGCAATCCTGAAAAGATTTGAGTGCGACCTCGTCCACATCCCCAATCTATTTTCGATTCCGCGGGCTCTGCCGTGCCCTTACGTCATGACCGTACACGACATGCTGGAACACATGTCGCGTGCGCGCGAACAGAACGGCTTCTGGCGCTCCTTGCATTTCCAATTGACGAAACAGGTCTTACGGGGCGCAGCCCGTATTTTTGCTGTGTCGAATTTCACCAAGGCGGAAATTGAGAAGCTGTCGGACATTCCATCGCAGCGCATCGAGGTGGTATACAACGCAATCGACGAACGCTTTCTACACGGTCATGCCACTCCCGCCGACCGCCAACTGATCGTCGAGCGTTACCAGGTAACGTATCCATTCCTGCTGTACGCGGGACGCATCAGCCCGCACAAGAACGTTGTGCGCATGATCGAGGCGTTCTCCGCTTTGAAAACCGAGTTGGAAAAGGATGGGGCGTTTCCCGATCTAAAGCTCATTATCATTGGAGATGATCTTTCCGGTAACCCCGACCTGCGACGCACCGTGATCCGCAGCGGGATGCAGAACGACGTGCGCTTTCTGGGATTTGTCCCCATCGAAGTGTTGCGTACTTTCTACGATCAGGCCAAGATCTTCGTGTTCCCTTCGCTCTATGAAGGATTTGGACTGCCGCCGCTGGAAGCAATGGCCCACGGAACGCCGGTCGTAACCTCGAATGTGTCGTCGCTGCCGGAAGTGGTGGGGCATGCCGCAGTGCTGGTGAATCCCGAGAACGTGTTCGAAATCATGCGGGCACTGCACCGCGTCTTAGTGGACCAGCCTATGCGAGAGAGGATGAAAGAGCGCAGCTACCAGCAGGCAGCAAAGTTTTCGTGGGAGAACTCAGTGCGGCGGATTCTCGAGGTCTATCAGCAAGTCGGCAACGACAAGCGGCACGGCGGCCAAACCAGCCGGTTTCCAGTCAGCGAGAAGCGAAAGATCAGCAGTGGCGTTGCTTGACCTGGATCTGCCGCAGCGTCGGCGAGGCCATGTCCCGCAGTCGACGCTGCAAGTGATGCGTTATTTCAGCAGCGGCTCTCCCGGAGAACCGATCGACATGCGATGGAGCTTTGCGCTGACGCGGGTCTTGTCCGCGTCAGACTGTGCTGCGGACAGGCGTTTGCGAAGCTTTGCAATTTTCTCGTTGCGAGTTCGACGGCGGCGAATTTCCGGTCGACGGCTGGGTGCGGACATGAGGCTCCTTTGAAATGAAAGCGAGTTAAGATAATGCGCAGCAGGACCTGAAAGCCGAGTTCTTGCGGGCTGCTTCTTGCAAATTATAGGCCTCACGCGAGTTACGCGCAAAGCCTGCGGGGTAGGGTGCGGGGTAGGGGTAGTGGGCTGTTTTGAATTTCACACGGTTTATAAAAGGCAATGCTCAATGCTCCCAGAACAATAGCAATCAGCGAGACCAGACTGGACACTAAACGGACACTACGGAAATCACAGAAGTTTGATTCTGCGTCCGGCGGGGAACGGTGCCGGAGTTTGGGTTCCGGAGGTCATGAATGCTGCGGGTTAGGTCCCGGGGTTCTCATGAGGCCTGGGTCTCAGCACACTTGCGTCGTCCAACCAACAGAGCCTCCGATTTTGTGGGGCTTTCTGGAGTTCCGCTGATGTTCAAGGAACTGGGTTTCTTGCGACCGCGTATTATGCGTCTCCGTGCGCGTTGTGGACGCAGGTGTGCTTGTCGAAGTCCTCTTGCGCAACTCGGTTGAAGGTGAGCGCGGCAACCGTACTCTCCAGGCGAGGAGCGGTCATACCCCATGTGCACTGGGAGCAGCACCAGCCGTTGAAGTCGTCGCCGTCGATCCAGATCAGGTGTTTGTTCATACCTCTGCCTTTGTGTGCGGGTTGGGATTAGAGCTCGGGCTGCGGTGGGTTGCACATCAAGCGATGTGAGTCCCACCCCTCACCATGGGTAATCTCCCATGGAATCACTGAGCGGCCAAGCACCAAAGGTGCCTCGCCACAACCGACCGAAGGGTCACGTGTGGGTCCAGGTACCGGGCTTGACGCGCCCAGGGCACGGAGTTTGCGTCTGTCTTTGTTAAGGGAAAAAGGCGCGCGGGAGCGCGCCTTTTGGTGAGTGAGGTAGTTGCCGCGTTATGCTGCCACGGCGAGCGGTTGGATGTGACCGAGTTGAGTCAACAGCGTGTATTGGTCGTAGTAGCAACCGCCCGATACGATCCGCCCTTGCTTGTCGAAGTGGCAGATTTCGCAGAAAGGCAGAGACATCTTGCGGCCGGTGGGCTTCATGGACCCGAATGGGCCGTCGTTGGTGCCTTCGGCAGTGAATTGGGCGACGACAGTGTCTCCTGCGTCAAGGTACTGGGGATTGCTAATGCGGCCGTCCGAAAATGCCTTGGCCCATCCTTCAGTCCACTCTCTGAACTGTTCCCGGGTGTTTAGCGTCAGGGGGCGAGCGTGGTCGGTGTAGGTGAGGTTCGCAGCGCTGTTGCGGATTACGCCCTCGAAGTCGCGCTTGTTCCAGCTCTGGTGCGCCGCACGAAGCGTTTTCACGTTTTTCGCACTCATCCTGGTGCCTCCTTTCTCAAAGGGCGCAAGGGCGGACCAGGTGTGGCCCGCCCTCGCGCGCTGTTTCAGGCGGCTTGTTTTGCCGTGACTTTGTGGGCGATGGACGTATGAACGTCAAATGTTCGAATGGTGGGTTCGGTCTCGAGAAGGTGCCGTAGCGTATCGTGGATCTTCTGGTACTTTTCGCGCTGATATTCCTCGGCATCCTCTTTCTTGTCCCAAAAGCTCAGAGCCAAAACGCGATCGGGCTCGGCAGACGAAACGAGCACAATCTCGTCCACGAAGCCGTGTTGTTTTTTCAGGATCGGTACCGCTTTCTCATTGATGGTGTTGGCAAGCTCCTGCGATTTCCCTGATTTGCTGGTCATTTCCACTAAGCGTGTGAACATGTCCTTGCTCCTTTCTTCAGTTGGAAGGTGAAAGGAACCCGCCGCAGGCGCGGCAGCGGGAAACTACTTGTGTTGGAAGAACACCACCTTACCCCTGCCAGTCGTTGGAGTCAATTGCCCAAATGTTGTGCAGCCCGCGGCTCAGGCGCTCTTCTTCGACGTGATGGCACTGAAGGCGGACCAGCACTGCTCGACTTCCTTGCTGCCACAGTGGGGGCATAGGATGTCCCCTTCTTCGTAGTCGAAGAGGGACAAGACCATGGAGAAGAGTTTCTTGCAATGGGTGCAGAAGAATTCGTAGCGGGGCATCCGAACCTCCTCAGGGAAGGAGTGGTTGGAGGAATTCTAAAACTCGCGACGGCGGAGCGCAACATGATTTCTCGCGCGTGATTTCCCGCGCGGAACTTCTGATTCTACTTAGTGCTCTCGGAGGTACAATGACTGGAATCGGGAGGAGGCGCCATGCCCGAACCACAGTACCGCGCTCTCCGCATTCTCCTACGGATGCTCTCACTGTTGGCTGCACTCGGTGGCCTTGTGATGATCGTGGCCGGGAAGCCCCTCATCGTGCGGATCTTTCTGCGGCCGCCCGAAGGAGAGGTAACCACACTGCTCCTGTCTCTTCTCAAGGAAATGGGCGGCATGGTACTCATGCTCGGCGTTCTCTTGTGGCTCGCTTCAGGCGATCCAGTGCGGAATTTGGCAATCGTGGACGCACTCATTGCCGGGCTCTGCATTCTGACCCTGACGCCACTCCTGTCGCTTTGGACGACGGACATTCGCAGCATGTATCCCGGGTACCTCTTGTGGGGGCGCTCTGCAGTGCGGCTCGCAATAGCCGCTTTGCTCTATTGGCTGAGGCCGGGGGAGGAGGCCCGCTCGGAGCCTGCCGGAAATTTCTGAACAGTGACCTTTCAGCGGCAGGGTAGGGCGTGGTCCAGCCTGACACCGTTGCGCTTTGGCCAGACCTAAGACAGGGGAAACGGTGAAAACCCTTGTGCCGTCACCGCCCTGCCGGCGAACAACAGCATAGTCCCGCTGGCATGTGCGACGCAACGGAATGTCACGCCAACCAGGATCGTAAAACGAGAACGCTAGGGGGCGAGAAAGGCACGCATGCTCTGTTGCGGTCAGCAGGTGCGGGTGAATCTTGCAGGCATGCGGGTGGGTTCGGTCGTTTTCCACGCTGCGGTTACCGACGCAGTGGACAGCATTGTCCGCCAGGTCTCGGAGAATCCGTCCACGTACCTTGTGAAGCTTCTCTTCTTCTCTTCTCGCGGTGTGGACGAGATCGAAGTGTCCGAGGGTCGGATCGTCGCGAAGTGAGCTCTCGTCACTGAAGGTGAGGAGCTACTTCGATGCCCGGGTCATGAATCCTGCCTGGTTAGGTCTCGGCTCTCTCACGAGGCCTGGGTCTCGGATTTTGCGTGCCGAAGGGTGGGATTTGGTTTTGGGGGTGGGGTGGTCCGAACCGGGCCGGTGTGCTGAAAACAAGAGAGAGAGGGGGTTGGCGACGGCTCTCAAGGTGGGTTGAAGAGAAGAGGCGGCTACTTACCAGCGAAGGTGTATTCAACCCTCAAGGTTCAGGCAGTCACCGCAGTTTAGCGCAGCGCGGCCACTTTCGCGCGCACCTTTTGCAGAAGCGACGGCGGCAGCGGGGGGTAGCCTTGCGCCTGCGCGATGTCTTGCCCGGACGCATACACCCATCTTAAATATTCGTTGACCGCATGGCTCCGCTGCCGGTCCTGCGGATCCACGGGCACGTAAAACCAGGTGAAACTCACAATTGGATAACTTTCCTTGCCGGGCGGGTTCGTCAGCGAAACGCGAAAGTTGTCTGTCATTTTCGCTTCCATCGCCAAGGCCACATCACTGATGGTCTTCGTCGATGGCTTCACAAACTCTCCAGCAGCGTTGCGAATTCGCGCGATCGATAACCCGGATTTCTCCCCACAACGGAGCTCGGCATAACCGATGGCCCCCGACGTCTTGGCGGCCTCGGCCACCAAATCCTGACATCGGCTAAAAGCGGCGCCCACCGGCCACTTTGGCGAAACCTTCTTTCCGACCTTGGCTCGGAATTCTGGACTGAGTTTAGAAAGGAAATCGGAAAAAATGTAGTTCGACCCTTTTCCGTCCGTGCGGTGCAGCACCTTGATCGGCAAATCAGGAAGCTTGCCGTCAGGATTCAGCCTGGCAATCTCCGGGTCGCTCCACGAGGTTGTTTTTCCAAGGTAGATATCCGCAAGCACCGGCCCCGAAAGGCGAATGCTCGTCGCGCTGCCTGGCACATTGTAGAAGACCGCAATGCCCACCAGCACCGTGGGCAATTCCACGGCCGCGTGCGCCGCCTCTTTCAACTGCTTTTCGGAAATCGGCGCATCACCGCCGCCAAGATCTCCGGCTCCTGAAAGAACACGGTTGGCGCTTTCGCTGGTTCCCACCGCGAGGTAGCGAAGCTGCGTTTCAGGGTGCAACTTGTGGTACTCGTCTCCCCATAACAC
>Ga0137418_10001400_pt1 | contig 22185 bp, 16 predicted proteins | sample CZODoug3_1_2_16f_FD_122242 | JGI IMG/M metagenome (GOLD analysis project Ga0137418, IMG submission 122242) | Vadose zone soil fungal communities from Angelo Coast Range Reserve, California, USA - CZODoug3_1_2_16fungal (Hybrid Assembly) | ecosystem: Environmental > Terrestrial > Soil > Vadose...
TGACCTGCCGCTCGCCGGTGTAGATGTAATCGGCATCCACCGCCATCGTGCTCGCGAGCTGTCGCTGCACGCCGACTGACGCCTGGTAGCTGTAGGGGATCTCCGCCCACGGCCCGAAGATGGTGAACGGCAGCTCGCGCCGCAGGCAGCCGGGGACGTTCGACACCGAGCAGAGGCTCGCCAGCACCGCGTCGTAGGTGGGCACCGGCCCGTTGAACGGGTTCGACGCGAAATCGGGACGCCCGTCGTAGGCGCGCTCGGGGCTGATCTGCTGCGCGAACGCGCGCGTGAAGTGCGGGTTGTGCACGTCGCCGAAGAACTTGCCCGCGCCACCGCGAACGACGGTTCGCGGCGTCAGGCTGAGCGCGAACCCGAGACGCGGGGCGACGTTGTTGGTGTCGTTGGGACGATTCGCCGGCAGGAACGGGCCGATGCCGACCTCGTTCTCGAACGCGTTGGTCGAGATGTCGTAGCGGACGCCGAGGTTCAGCGTGAACCGCGGCTTGATCGCCCAGTCGTCCTGCAGCCAGGCGCCGAACACGTTCCGCGGCGTGACCAGGTTGAAGTCGCCGATCCCCTGCCGCCACCGCACGGAAATCGACGACAGCGCGGCCAGGTTCCACGTCGAGGCGTCGAACAGGTTCGGGAACAGCTGCTCGACGTTCGGGGGGATCGCCCCGTTGCGCGCGTCGAGCTGGCCGTTGCAGACGTTGCAGAAGAAATACTGCATGTGGTCGTAGATGTACTCGCCGCCGAGCTTCACCGAGTGCCGGCCCAGGCCGCTCATCGACGTGGAGTAGTCGTCGCGGATCGAATAGCCCTTCTGACGCGGCCGCTGCGGGACGAACGTGCCCGTGCCAATCGTCAGGCCGCGCAGCATGATGTTCGGCGAGCCGAAGCCGGCGGTGACGGTCGCCTTCGGGTTCTTCACCGGTGAGGTCTGATCCCAGCCGCTGCCGGCATAGCCGCCCTTGATCTCGTTGACGGCGTTGGTGCCGAAGACGCGCGTCAGGATGGCGTTGAACTGGTTGCTCGTGTTGTCGGTTTCGACCGTGGCGGCGGGCGTCGACGTGGCGCTTCCCGCGGCGTACGGGATGAACTCGCGCCAGTTCGTGCCGCGCATCGACAGGCGCGTCCGCGGCGAGAACTGCACGTCCACCCGCAGGCCGGTCTCACGCTGCCAGCGTGTCCCCGTCAGGTCGATGTTGAACGCCCGGTACGGCGTCGTCCAGGTGGATGTCCGCGGCTCGCGCTCGTACTCGTAGTTGGCGAAGTAGTGCACGCGGTCGCGCTTGAGCGGGCCGCCGAACGTGCCGCTGATCTGCTGGTTCGAGTAGGGGAGCCGCTTGTGCGCGACGAAGTCGGGCGCGTTGAACGCGTCGTCGCGGAAGTAGCCCGAGAGCGTGCCGCCCGGCGTGTTGGTGCCGGACTTCGTGATGGCGTTCACCTGCACGCCCATCGAGCGCCCCTGCGTCGCGTCGAAGCGGTTGGCGACGAACTCGAACTCCGCGATCGCGTCGCGGCTGTAGCGCGGGTTGGCGCGGTTGAACTGGACATAGTTGGTGACCTGCTGGCCATCCACGTTCAGCTGATAGGTGCCGCGGCCATCACCGAGCACCGGCGCCTCACCCACGGAGTTCGTCCTCGCGCCCGGCGTCAGCATCGTCAGGTCGAGCCAGTTGCGGCCGTTGACGGGCAGGTCCTGCATCTGGCGCGGATCGACGTTGCCCGCCAGCGTGGAGGACGTCATGTCGAGCAGCGGCGCCTCCGCGGTCACCGTGACCGATTCCTGCACGGCCGACGGCGCCATCTGCAGGTTCATCACCGCCTGCTGGCCGACCAGCAATTCCACCGAGCGGTTCACGTTGGCAAATCCAGCGAGCTCGGCGCTGAGCCGGTAGACGCCGGTGCGAAGCGGCAGGCGATAGAAGCCGCGATCGTCGGTCACCGCGACGAAGGTGTTGCCAGACGCCTCGTGGACGGCGGTGATCGTGACGCCCGGCAGCACGCTGCTGGTCGCATCCGAGATGGTGCCGCTCAGCGTCGCTTCCTGTGCGAACGCCGGCGCGGCGAACACGAGCGCCACGCTCGCCACGAGCGCGGCGCGGAGAGCCGGAAGACGTCGGTTGATCATTTGGCGTTCTCCTCCGGAGCTCCAGTGTCCGGCGACCCGAGAAAGAAGTTCTTGCCGTTTGCGAACGTGACCGTCGTGCCGTTGGCGGTCGGCGTGCCGTTCCTCGCCTGGTACCCCTTCACGACGACGGTGGCGCCCAGGGTGAAGTCCGCGGGCCGAAGACCGCGGCGGATGAGAGCGTTCGGACTGCCGGCTTCGATGCCCCAGTTGACGACCTTGCCGTCCGGGCTCGTGACGTCGAGGAAGATCCACCCGTGCGGGTTGGTCCACTCCATCTTCGTGAGCTTGCCGGTGAGCGTCACCGGCCTGGTGGAATCGAATTCGGCGGCGAATGAATGATGCGCGGCAAGAGGAATCGCTGCGAGCAGCATGGCCACCGCGGCCGCGAACAACGATCGGGATTTCATCGGGATGCCTCCAGGCGGCCGTAGTATAGTCCCGGGCCATCGCCGTGAAGCCGATCGTTTGCGCACTCGCCCTCATCGCACTCGTCCCCGCGCTGTCTCATGGACAGTCGCGCGTTCAACGCACCGCCGACGGCAAGCCCGATCTGTCGGGCATCTGGCAGGTGATGAACACCGCCGCGTGGGACATCCAGGCTCACAACGCGCAGAAGGGCGTTCCCGCGGGTCCGGGCGTGGTCGACGGCAACGAGCTGCCGTACACACGCGAGGCGCTGACGAAGAAGAAGTCCAACTACGAGAACCGCGCGACCGCGGATCCCGAGTCGAAGTGCTACCTGCCCGGCGTGCCGCGCATCACCTACATGCCGTTTCCGTTTCAAATCGTCCAGACGCCGGCGCAGGTGACGTTCCTCTACGAATACGCCCACGCGGTGCGCAACATCTTCGTGAACACGCCGCACATCGAGGGACAGCTGTTCTGGTGGATGGGCGACTCGCGCGGCCGCTGGGAGGGCGACACGCTGGTCGTGGACGTCACCGATTTCAACGACGAGACGTGGTTCGATCGCGCCGGCAATCTTCACAGCGACGCGCTGCACGTCGTCGAACGGTACACGCCGCTCGACGCGGATCACATCACCTACGAGGCGACGATCGAGGATCCGAAGGTGTTCACGCGTCCGTGGCAGATGAGCATGATCCTGAACCGGCACAAGGAAAAGAATTTCAGGCTGCTTGAATATGAATGTTTCTCGTTCTGAACCCGGGCTGCTGCTCGCCGCCGGCATCGCGACCATTGCATTGCTCTGGTCACCTGCGGTGTCGGGCCAGGCCTCGAAGAATCGCCCGGTGATCGCCGGCTGCCCGTCGGTCTCGGCGAAATTCCATCCGTGCGCGCTCGAGAAGGCGAAGACGTTTTCGCCGCCGCGCATGCCCGACGGCACGCCCAACCTGCAGGGCATCTGGGACGCGCCGCTGGCGATGGGGTTTCAGAACATCGAGGATTTTCCCGGAGACCGGTCGCCGGGCGGCTTTGGTCCGGCCGTGACCGTCATCGTCGATCCGGCCGACGGCAGGGTGCCGTACTTTCCCTGGGCGCGCGCGCAGCGCGAGGAGAACATCAAGAAGTACATCGACCCGTACGCGCAATGCCTGCCGACCGGCGTGCCGCGCCAGATGGCGAACTTCCGCACGCGCCAGATCACGCAGTCCGGCAGCATGATTTCGATCGTCAACGAGGCCGGCGGCCACATCTTCCGCGTCGTCTACATGGACGGACGCCCGCACCTGAGCCCGGCGTTCAAGCTGTGGATGGGCGACTCGCTCGGCCACTGGGACGGCAACACGCTCGTGATCGAGACGACGAACTTCAACGGCCGGTGGTGGTACGACTCGGAAGGGCATTTCGCCAGCGACGCGCTGAAGGTGACCGAGCGCCTGACGCTCGTTGACCCCGACACGCTGCACTACCAGGCGACGATGGAGGATCCAAAGGTCTACACGAGGCCGTGGACCATCGTGTTCCCGCTCGAACGCATCAAGGAAAAAGGGTACGAGCAGATGGAGGAAGCCTGCCACGAAGGCGACCACGACGCGGCCGGCTTCGTGCTGGGAGGATACCAGCCGTACCTGGGTCCGCGGTTCCCTCAATAGACACGCACGGAGATTTGTAAAGTTTTCTCTCCGTGTCTCTGCGTCTCCGTGGCTCGTGATCCGTAGAAGGCGTGCCCGTCAGGTCAGAAGACGTACTTCACGGCGAACTGCCAGATGCGGGGCGTCGCGCCGAGAGCCAGCGCGGTGATTCGTCCGAAGGTCGCCGGGTTGTTGAGCGTGGCGCTCGGATTGCCCTTGTTGAAATGGTTCGTCAGGTTGATCGCCTCGGCTCGCAGCTCGATCCGGTTGCCCGGTGTCAGGGTGAACGCGCGCACGAAGGACTGGTCCCACTGCCAGAAGCCGGGCCCGCGGAGCATGTTGAACGGCGCGTCGCCCAGCGTGCCCGGCGCGGGCTGGCTGAACGCCGCGAGGTTGTAGTAGCCGGTCAGGGCGTCGCGATCGCCGTACGGGTTGGCGCCCGGCACCACGTTCGGGCGCTGGGTTGGCGCGTTGTCCGTGAATCCGCTGAGCGCAGGGTCGCCGCCTGCGACGACGTTGACCGGTGCGCCGCTGCGCAGCTGCAGAACACTCGCTGCCGTCCAGCCCGACGCGATGGCGCCGAGCACGCCGCCCAGCCGGGGCGTCCGCAGGACTGACGTCAGGTTGAACAGGTGCTTCCGATCGGCCGCGCACGGCCCTTCATCCAGCGTGATGTCCGTCGAACCGTTGTTCTGGAACGGCTGGTGAATGTGATTCGCGCCGACGTTGAGCACGGCGCCGATAGGCGAGACGGCGTCGCATTTCGACAGCGTGTAGTTCGCGTTGATATTGACGTTGGTCCCGACATCGAAGCGCGTATTGAGGAGCATGCCGTTGTAGTTCTGGTACCCGATGTCGGTGTACTGCGTGACATACCCGAGCGCAACCCCGCGGTTGGCGAGGTTCAGCAGGCGGCGCTGGTCGCGGTTTGCCGCCGTCGTGCACACCGGGTAGTCACGCTCGGCGCCGATCGTCGCGTCGAACAGCCTGCACGGGCCGAATCCGAGATTGAGCGCGGGGTTCATTTCTTCGGCGTTCAGCTCGTGGGTGATCTTCGTTCCGAGATAGGTCGCCGACGCGAACCATCGCCGCGTGAGCTGGCGTTGGATGCCTGCGTCCCACGAGTACTGCGTCGTCGGCTCGAGGTCGGATGGCAACGGCAGGAACGAGCTGTAGACGGGAAACGACGGGTCGCTCGGATTGAACACGTACGGGAATGCATTGCCGCCTGGATAGGTGGCCCACGGGTTGTCGAGGCTCGATCCCGGCGGCAGATTCACCGTCAGCCGGAACGGCGCGACCGATGACGTGTTCAGGTGGACGTACTGGTGAATGTAGTCGTGGCCCAGGCCGGCGCCTGCGCGGACGGCCGTGCGCCCGTCGCCATTCACATCCCAGGCAAACCCGACGCGCGGATCGAACCCCTTGTAGTGCGACTTCACGCCAGACTTGCCTTCGAAGCCGGCATCGCCGGGGTAGCTGAACCCCGGAGGCGCATTCTTCATCACGCCGCTGCGGATCCCCTTGTTGAACGCGTCGATGCTGAAGTTATAGACGTCCGCATCATAGAAATTCATCGGCAGGAACGGGTTCCAGACGACGCCGTAGTTCAGCGTCACGCGATCGAGCTTCCAGGTGTCCTGGGCGTACGCGGCGGTGACGGGCTGTGTCACGCGCACCGGGTTCGGGTTCGCCTGCCGGTGCTGGCCGATGCGCCCCGCGAAGAAGTCGGCCATCGCGTTGGTGGTGAACTGTCCCGTGAAGGTATAGCCACCGACCGACCAGGCGTTGGCCACGGAGTCGGACTTGGTCCAGAGATAGTGGCCGCCGAAGCCGAGCTGGTGCGATCCCTTCACCACCGTGAAGTCGTTGCTCGCGCCGGCGTTCTGGACCTTCGTGTAGGTGTTCGAGTTGAACGATCCGCTCCCGATGCTGAAGCCGTTGTTCACGATCAGCCGGATGTAGCCGGGGACGTACGTGTACGCATTGATGCCGACGTCCGGCGCGCCGAAGAATTGAGGGCCCGGCTTGTTGGCGTAGATGTCGTTGCCGAGCACGCGGAACGAGTTCACCATCGTCGAGTTGAGCACCCACGTGTGCCCGAAGGTGAAGTTGTGCGCGCGGTCATCGGATCCCGGCAGATTCGTGACGAGGACGTTGTTGTCCGCGGCCTCGTATGGAATCGTGCGGTCGTCCGTCGTCAGCATGTAGCGGATGATGAACGAGTGTTTCTGGTTCGCCAGGAAGTCCACGCGGACCGGAATCTGTGACTCGTTCTCGTGTACGGGGGCGCCCCAGAACACCTTGCCGCACTCATCGATCGGCTTCGGCAGCCTGCGGGACACATTGAGCGCCGCCGGGCTGATGAGGCCCGGATCGATCCGGTTGTTCACGAACGGCGCGCCAAGGGCAAGGCTCCGGCCACCGTTGCAGGCGGGCGACGCAAAGGTGGTGAAATCTCCGCTCAGCATCGCGGCGGTCGGAACGAACGCCTGCTGATCCAGCGGATTCTGGCGCGTCGTCGTGGCCTGCAGCCCGGCGAAGAAGAACAGTTTGTCGCGGACAATCGGACCGCCCACCGTTCCGCCGAACTGATTCCGCTTCAGACCGTCCTTCCTTCCCGAGAGGAAATCTGGCCTGTTGAAGCGGCCGTCGCGCCCGAACTCGAACGCGCTGCCGTGCAGCGCATTGGTCCCGGCCTTGGTGACCGCGCTCACCGACGCACCAGCGCGGATGGTGCCGCCCGCTTCCTGGGCACCGGTGGCGAGCCGGAACTCCTGCAGCGCATCAGGGAACGGCAGGTGCATGCCGGTGCCGTCGAAGTTGTTCAGGTGCGGCGCGCCGTCGAGTGAGTAGGACACGCCGAAGTCGTTGCCGCCGGCCACCGAGATGCGCACGCCGGTGTTCATCGAGAAAGCGGGCGAGCTGATCGTCTGGACGGCGAGGCCCGACAGCGTGATCAGCTGCGTCACCTGCCGCGCGTTGAGCGGCAGCTCCACGATTCGCTCGCTCTCCACCACCGTCCCCACGCCCGTCGAACGCGTGTCGACGAGCGGCGCGACGGCCGTCACCTGCACTTCCTCGGCGATCGCACTGACGCCCATCACCGGGTTCACGACGGGGCCGCTGTTCACCTGCAGGACGATGCCCGTCTGTGCGAAGGTCGCGAATCCCTGGAGCGTCGCTTCCAGCCGGTACGGTCCCAGCGGCAGGTTTGGCAGGACGTAGGAGCCGGTGTCGTTCGAGACCGTGGTTCGTATCAACCCGGTCTCCTGCTGTATGACGGCGATCGTCACGCCGGGCAGGACAGCGCCGCTTTGATCCCGGGCGGTGCCGCTGATGGTTGCGGTCGCCTGCGCCCACGCTGACGCGCAGGTGAACACGATCGCGGCTGCCGCCAGGCCGAAAACCTCTCCATGCCGAAGAGCAGTCATAGAAGACCTCAGTCGACAGTCTGTCCGGGCGCCTGGCCCCACGTGAAGCCATCCTTCGGCCGCTTCAGCGTGACCAGCCGGATGCGGTGGTCGGCGGGGTTGCGTCCCGGCGCGCCGGTGATGACCACCTGGTCGCCGGCCTTGAGCGATCCACCCGTCACGCCGGTGCCGCCGAGCTGGCCGGTCCCGCCCCACTCGATGTTGTAGACGGTCGTCGTGCCGTCCTTCTCCTTCACGTTCACGTGCACGAAGGAATGAGGATTCCGGAAGACGAACTGCACGATCTCACCTTCGATCGTGACCGACTGCGTCTCGAGGTAGGTCGCCGCGAAGGAGTGGTGCGCGAGCGCGGGGCGGGCACACGTCCACGCGGCCGCGACCAGGAGAGCTACCAGGCAACGCTTCATGGGTGCACGTCCTTCCGCTCCACTGCTGCAAACGTATAGCGCCCGCGCGCGCAGTCTGTCAACACACGTTGACACTGGCTGCCGCGGTCGGTATAAACGCGACCACATCACACGCGCGGGAACGGCGTCCGCGCCATGGAGGGCCGCACAGTGGCGACGCGCCTTGTTTCCGCCAGCCTTGCCGGCTTGCTCGTCGGCGCGTTCATGGCGGTGCTGCCGCCGCACGCGGCGGCACAAGCGGCGCGCGCACCCGCCCGCCCTGCAGGCCCCGTGCAACGGCTTCCCGACGGCAAGCCGGACCTGACGGGCGTGTGGACGCCGCGCGGTCCCGGCGGCGAGATCGAGCGCACCAGTCTTGCGAAGCTCGAAAGCCTCTACACGCCGGCGGCGCTGAGGGAGATGGGCGATCTCGGCGAGTCGGACGATCCGCTGCTGCGCTGCATCCCGTACGGCGTGCCGCGCGCCACGGCAAGCTCGCCGTGGCCGTTTCAAATCGTGCAGCACCCCGGTTACGTCGTCGTGCTGACGGAGTATTACCACAGCTTCCGCATCATTCCGTACGGTGACGGCCTCACGCACTCCGAAGACATCATCCCGACCTACTTCGGCGACTCGGTCGCGCGGTGGGACGGCGACACGCTGGTCGTGGACGTGACCGGCCTCAACGCGCAGACGTGGCTCGCCGACGGCCGCGACAAGCCGACGCCCACCAGCAAGGGGCGGTGGCCGCACTCCGACGCGCTTCACGTGACCGAACGGTGGCGCGCCGTGGACGGCGACACGATCGAATACCAGGCGGTCGTCGAGGACCCGAAGATGCTCTCGGGCCCGTGGACGACGCCGCTCATCACCGCGAGGCGCACGCCGGTGCAGAAGATCGGCGAAGGGATCTGCTCGGACAGCTTCACCTACACGCTCGCGGCCTCGGGGAAAAACAGGGACAAGAAGTAGACATCCAACGCTAGGAGGCGTCATGGGTCGATTGGCGGCACGCTGCCTCGTCGCGGTACTGCTCGCTCTCCTCATTCCATCGGCTGCGTTTGCACAAGCCTCCATCACCGGCGTGGTGAAAGATGCCTCCGGCGCCGTGCTCCCCGGCGTCACCGTCGAAGCCTCGAGTCCCGCACTCATCGAGAAAGCCCGATCGGTCGTGACCGACGGCAGCGGCCAGTACCGCATTGTCTCCCTGCCGCCTGGCGCCTACGCGCTGACCTTCACGCTCTCGGGATTTTCGAGCATCCGGCGCGAAGGGATCGAACTGAGAGGGACGTTCACCGCCGCCGTCGATGCGGAGCTTCGCGTCGGTTCGGTCGCCGAGACGGTGACGGTCACGGGCGAAGCGCCGATCGTCGACGTCCAGAGCGCGACGCAGCAGCGCGTGATCGGCAGCGACGTCGTCGACGCGATTCCAAACGGCCGCATGCCGTCGAGCCTGGTCGAACTGATCCCGGGCATCACGGTGACGCAAGGCGCCGGCAATTGGTACGGGCTCGGCGCGCACGACGTCGGCGGCTCGGTCGGCGACATCGTCGGCATCTTCGCGATTCACGGTGGGACCTTCCAGGACTCGCGGATGATGATCAACGGCCTGTCGACCGGCTGGGGCAACGAGGCGTTCGAGACCGGCTACACGCCGAACATGAGCGCCATCCAGGAAACCGTGGTGGACACCGCCGCGTCGGTGGAGAACGAGGTTGGCGGCGTCCGCACCAACATCATCCCGAGGGATGGCGGCAACGTGTTCGCGGGCACGATTTTCGGCAGCTACACGAACGAGCATCTCACCGCGAACAACATCGACGACGGTCTGCGGTCGCGCGGGCTGCCGCACGCCAACTCGGTGAAGTCGAACGGCGACTTCAATCCCGGCATCGGCGGCCCCATCCGGCGCGACAAGGCGTGGTTCTATGCCGCGGGGCGGTACCTCATGGCCGACAACTACGTCGCCGGCATGTTCATCGATACCACGCAGGACGATCCCGGCGTGTTCGCGTACACGCCCAACGAGTCGCAGAAGGCCGTGAACAGCGGCATCTGGAAGGACGCGCAGGGGCGCGTCACCTGGCAGGTGTCGCGCCTGCACAAGGTGGCGTTCTCGTGGACGCAGCAGACGTCGTGCAAGTGCCCGTCGCTCATCTCGCCGACGCAGGCAGGCGGTACCGAGAACCGCTGGGGCCGTCCGCAGCGCGTCATCACCGGCGACTGGACCGCGCCGGTGACCAGCCGGCTGCTGGTGGACGCCAGCATCCTGCACCAGGTCAACAAGTGGGGGTTCTTCCCGCGCGACACCATGCCGTCGAACATCATCGGCTTCATCGAGCAGTCGAACGGGATGAACGTGAAGACGCGAGGCGGCGACTACCGCGACGCCATCAACAAGACGCTGCGCTACCGGTTCGCGGTGTCGTACGTGACCGGCGCGCACGCGTTCAAGACCGGCATCGTCAACTCGTGGGCGATGGCCGACTACGACCAGTACGCGATCCAGCCGATCCGCTACCGGCTGAATCGGGGGATCCCGAACCAGGTGATCCTGCGCGTGCGGCCGTATCACGATCTGTGGACGCTCGATGCCGAGCCGGGCGTCTACGCGCAGGATCGCTGGACGCTCGATCGCCTCACGCTCAACCTCGGCGTCCGCTACGACTACAAGCGCAGCCACTTCCCCGAGCAGACGATCGGCAACCCGCAGGATCCTCACGGCACTACGCGGTTCGTCCCGACGCCCTTCGTCATTCCGAAGACCGATCAGCTGCGGTGGCACGACATCACGCCGAAGATGGCCGCGGCGTTCGACCTGTTCGGCGACGGCAAGACGGCGGTGAAGGTGAGCCTGAACAAGTACCTCGATGGCACGCAGGTGGATGGCATCGGCAACCCGGTCGCGGGCAACCTCGTGCTCGAGACGAACCGCGCCTGGACGGATGCCAATCGCGATTTCAGGCCCGACTGCGACCTGCTCGCGCCGGCCTCGAACGGCGAATGCGGTCCGCTCGCGAATCCGAACTTCGGCAAGGTCACGGGCGGCGCGGGGCAGTGGGACCCGCGGCTCCTGCACGGCTGGGGCGTGCGCGGGTTCAACTGGGAGTTCTCGACGAGCGTGCAGCGGCAGCTCGTTCCGCGCGTGTCGCTCGACGCCGGGTATTTCCGCCGGTGGTACGGCAACCTGACGACGACGGACGACAGCGCGCTGACACCGGCGGACTTCGACGTCTTCAGCATCACGGCGCCGGGCGAGCCACGGCTGCCCGGTGGCGGCGGGTACACGGTCGGCGGCTTCCGCGACCTCAAGCCGACCAGCTTCGGCCGCGCAGCGGACAACCGCATCACGTTCGCGAAGGCGTACGGGCGGCAGATTCGCCACTGGAACGGCGTCGATCTGTCGGTGAACGCGCGAGTACGCGAAGGGCTGCTGCTGCAGGGCGGCATGAGCACGGGACGCACGTCCAGCGACAACTGCGATCTCGTCGCGAAGCTGCCCGAGCTCTCGCCGGCCGTGTCGCTCGACTACTGCCACATCGACACGAAGCTCCTCACGCAGGTGAAGTTCCTCGGGTCGTACACGCTGCCGCGCGTGGACGTCCAGGTCAGCGGATCGATGCAGAGCATTCCCGGTCCCGAGATCCAGGCGAACTACGTCGCGTCGAGCGCCGCGGCCGCGCAGTCGCTCGGCCGGCCGCTCTCGGGCGGCGCCGCGAACGTCACGGTGAACATCGTCAAGCCGGGCACGATGTACGGCGAGCGGTTGAACCAGGTGGACCTGCGCTTCGCGAAGATCCTGCGCTTCGGCACGCGGCGCGTCTCGCTGAACCTCGATCTCTACAACGCGCTCAACGGCAACGCGGTGCTGCAGCAGAGCAACACGTTCGGCAACTGGCAGCAGCCGCAGGGGATCCTGGTCGGGCGCGCGGTCAAGGTGAGCACGCAGTACAACTTCTGACGGAAGTGGAAAAGTGGAAAAGTCACAGGGAGGATTCCATGGTCCGACGGGCGGCGATCCTCGCAGCAGCGCTCCTATTCCTGTCCCTGCCCGCGCTCGCGCGGGCACAAGACGCCTCCAGCGGCACCATTGCTGGCGTCGTGCGCGATCAGGCAGGGGCGGTGCTGCCCGGCGTCACGGTCGAAGCGTCCAGTCCCGCACTCATCGAGCGAACGCGATCCACGGTCTCCGACGGTGAAGGCCGTTACCGGCTCGTCGATCTCCGGTCCGGCGCGTATACGGTGACCTTCTCGCTGCAGGGCTTCAAGACGGTCCGCCGCGAAGGGCTCGAGCTGACGACGGGCTTTGTCGCAACGGTGAACGCGGACCTCGGCGTCGGCGCGATCGCGGAGACGATCACGGTGACCGGGGAAGCGCCCGTGGTGGATGTGCAGGGAATGACGCAGCAGCAGGTGTTCTCGCGCGACACCGTGAAGGCGCTGCCGATCGGGAAGAACGCCGGCATCTACGCGGCGCTGATTCCCGGCGCCGCGCCGCTCAACCCGACGCAGCAGGACGTCGGCGGCACCAAGGGCGAGGACACGCAGTGGTTCCGCATGCACGACAGCGGGCGCAGCACGCAGCTGCGCGACGGCATGTTCGTCGGGACGCCGATGGGCGGCGCGAACTTCAATTCGGCCGTGAACCCCGCGACCATCGAGGAGGTCGCGGTGCAGCTGACCGGCAGCCTGACCGCGGAAGCGATGGGCGACGGGCCGCAGACGAACTTCGTCCCGCGCGACGGCGGAAACCTCTTCAGCGGATCGTTCTCCACCGACTTCGGCAACAGCGCCCTGCAGGGCGACAACATCTCGCCGGAGCTGCGCGCGCGCGGCGCCGCGCGGCCGGGCGACCTGCGGCGGCTCTACGACGTCGGCGGCGGATTCGGCGGACCGGTCGCGCGCGATCGCGTCTGGTTCTTCGCCAGCAGCCGCTACCTCGAGGCGTCGAGCTACGCGCCGGGCAACTACTACAACAAGACGGCCGGCACGCTCTTCTACGAACCGGACTTGAGCCGTCCGGCGTACGACCGCAGCTACTACCAGGAGCTCGGCGTCCGCTTCACGATCAAGGCGGCGGAGAAGCATCGCCTCACGTTCCTCGCGCGCGACGAGCGAAGCTGCGCGTGCCTGCGCGACGTGCTGACCGGGCTCAAGTCGCCCGAGGCGTCGGGCGACCGCCGCTATCCATGGGGCACGGTCACGTTCCAGGCCGGCTGGACCAACCCGATCACCAACCGCATCCTCCTCGAGGGAGGCGCGAACTTCCTCGGCCACCGCATCATCAGCCGCTTCGCCAACGACGGGACGCCGGACGACAGCCCGAACGACATCGCGGTGTTCGATCGCGTGAAGAACTACTGGTACGGCTCGCCCGGCGAAACGCTGAACCAGGGCGTCGCGCGGGGGTTCCAGGACTTCTCGTCGCTGAACGTCCGCGGCTCGGCGTCCTACATCACCGGCTCTCACAACCTGAAGGTCGGGCTGCAGCTCCGCCGCGCGACGCTCGACAACAACTTCTTCATCAACCACGACGTCAGCTACACGTTCGCGGGGCGCGTCCCGGAGTCGGTGACCTACTGGGCGACGCCGTACCGGAACATGAACCGCGTGCTGCAGGGGGCGCTCTACGCGCAGGAGCAGTGGACGATCAGGCGCCTGACGCTGAATCTCGGCGGCCGGCTCGAGCTCGTCAACGGTTACATCCCCGAGCAGCACCTGCCCGCCGGACCGTTTGTGTCGGCGCGCGACTTCGCCCCGGTGAAGAACGTCCCGAACTGGAGGGACATCAACCCCCGGCTCGGCGGCTCGTTCGACCTGTTCGGTGACGGGCGGACGGCGCTCAAGGCGTCGATCGGCCGCTTCATCCCGATTCAGAGCAACATCCCGATCGGCACGACGTCGGGGATCGTCTTCCCGAACAACCCGGTCAGCGCGATGGTGATCAGCTCCACGCGTACGTGGACCGACGCCAACGGCGACTACGTTCCGCAGGACGCCGAGCTCGGTCCTTCGTCGGCCGTGGACTTCGGCAAGCCGCGCGTGGTCACGCGCTACGCGGACGACGTGCTGCACGGCTGGAGCGCGGGTCCGTACAGCTGGCAGGGATCGGTGTCGCTGCAGCACGAGCTGCTGCCCGGGATGGCCGTCAACGCCGGCTACTTCCGGACGTGGTACGGCAACTTCTTCGTCACCGACAATCAGCTCGTCGGTCCCGAGGATTACGACAACTTCTGCATCACGGCGCCGAACGACCCGCGGCTGCCAAGTCCGGGCGAGCGCGTCTGCGGGCTGCTCGCGATCAAGCCCGCGAAGTTCGGACGGCAGGACAACCTCGTCACCAACTCGCAGCACTACGGCAGGCAGTTCGAGGTGCACAACGCGATCGACCTCACGCTGAACGCGCGCTTCGGCAACGGCGGTCTCGTGACCGGCGGCGTCTCGTTCGGCAAGACGGTGTTCGACAACTGTGCCGTGCTCGCGAAGCTCCCCGAGATGACCGGGCTGGCGTTCGGCCCGCTCAGCGCGGACGCGCTGCGCGCGAGCCCGCAGCGCGTATGCAGGCTGGACCCGCCGCTGTCAGCTGAAAGCCAGTTCAAGCTGTCGGGCGCCTACGGCCTGCCGTGGGACGTCAGGGTGAGCGCGAACTACCAGAACAACCCGGGCATCGACACGACGGCCACCTACGTGGCGACCAACGCGGAGATCGCGCCGTCGCTCGGCCGCGATCTCGCGTCGGGGGCGCGCGGGACGGCGAACATCGAGCTGATCACACCCCGCTCGCAGTACCGCGAGGGACGGATCAACCAATTGAACTTCGCGGTGAACCGGGTGTTCCGCGGCCTGGGCCGGGCGCGCATCCAGCCGCGCTTCGAGCTGCACAACGCGCTGAACAACGCGTCAATCCTGGCGATCAACCCGCGCTTCGGCCCCGCCTGGCAGCAGGTGCGGACGGTGCTGGTGCCAAGGCTGGCGAAATTCGCGCTGCAGATCGATTTCTGAGCAGCAGGCAGCAGGCAGCGGGCAGCTGGCAGGGAGTGGGCAGAGGGTAGCAGGCAGTCCGGAAATCGTCCGACTGCCCGCTGCCTGCTGCCTGCTGCCTGCTGAAAAGGCTAACGGCCGTACAGGAACATTTCCTTCCCGTCGGCCATCACGACCTTCTGCAGGCGCAGGATGTTCTGGCCGTCGCTGAAGCGGTAGCCGATCGCGGTGATCGTGTCGCCCGGCTTCAGCGTCCGATTGTCCCAGCCGTTCCCGGACATGCGGGCCGTGCTCGGACCGCCGACGTCCCACTTCTCCATCTTCCCGTTGGCGCCCTCCACGTTGAGGCCAATCATGACGTGGGGGTTGGCCCAGTTGTAGCCCGTCACGGTGCCTTTCACCGTGATCTCGCGGTTCGTATCGACCGGCCACGAGTGATGGGCGGCCAGGGGGGTGGCAGCCGCCACGATGCCAGCCGCCAGCGCAAGAATTTGTAGCCTGGTGATCACGCCACACCTCCGCCGGCAATTCTAATTGAATTGCCGGCCACCGAAGCCGTGCCGTTGCGACGGCGGCCCGTTCAGCGCCTGGCCGATGCCGCGCCCGCGCCGAGCGGTCCGATGTGCTGCTTCTGGTCCTCGAACTTGAGCCAGATCGACACGCGATTTTCGCTGCTGGTGATCCTCGTCGTGTGACCCTTGCCGGTCAGGTCGTCGATGAACTCCATCGAGCCGGGCGGCAGGTCCACCTTGCCTTCGGCGACCTCGAGCTGCCCGCTGCCCGAGAGGTTGATGATGTACTGGCGCTGCGGGCCGACGTGCCAGTCGCTGAAGCGTCCCGGCTGTCCAATCCGCATCTCCACGCTCGCGATCTTCTCGAGCACCGTGTTCGCGTTCAGCGGGATCTCTTCCACGTGCGACAGCCCGTCGGTGCCCGTGTAGATCCGCTTGATGACGGCCGGCTTGCCGGCCGACTGCGCCTCCAGGCGGTTCCTGGAGACTTCGGCGCCCCACACCGTCAGGCACGCACCGGCCAGCGCGGCGGCCGTCAGCCATCTGATTGCCACTCTCATGCTCTCCTCCTCGCTATCTGGCGGCGCGGTTCGGCGTGCCAGCGGTCTTGAGACTGTTGTACACCGCCTCGACGAACATGTCGGTCGTCCACGGGCCCGTGTTCGCGCCGTACCGCGTGTCGTAGTCCGCGGTCAGCCTCGCCGCCTTCACCTGCGCGAGCGTCGCGCCCGCATCGATCATCGCCTTCACGCGGTCGCGCACGATGACGACCATGTCGCGATACTCGGTCACCTCGTGCTCGTCGGCGAGGAAACCATGCCCGGGCACGACGTAGGTGCCGCCCTCGCCTTCGTGCTCGTAGTTGGTCCGGTTCAGGATGTCGTTCAGCGCCTTGACCTCGCCGTTGACGGTGCCGCCGTTCTTCACGTCGATGAACGGATACTGCGTCGTCGTGAAGACGTCGCCGGCGACGATGACGTCGGCGCGCCGGAAGACGACGAGGCTGTCGCCGTCGGTCACGGCGTTCGGCTCGTAGAACATCTCGATGCTGTCGCCGTTGTGGAACTTGCGGCGGTGCTCCTCGAGATACGTGTCGGCGGGCTGCGCCTCGGTCGGCGCGTTGGCCTCCTGCATCCGCGTGAGCACGTTGTTGTGCGCCAGCATCGTCGCGTGGCGCAGCGGATCGCTGAAGAAGCCCGTCACGCCGCGCGGGGCGGAGTTGACGAAGAACGAGCCGGGCAGGCTCGGGTCCATCCCGGCGGCGCTCAGGCGCGCGTTGCCCCCCGTGTGCTCCGCGTGAAAGCTCGTGTTCGCGATGAACTGGATCGGCTTCCCGCTCAGCCTGTCGATGGCGGCAATCACCTTGTCCGACAGCCGGCCCTGGCCGGTATCGACGACGAACGCGCCCTGATCTCCAGTCTGGACGACTATGTTGCCGCCGTCGCCGACGAGCATGTAGACGGTGTCGCGGATCGGCAGCACGTGGATCTCGCCGTCGCGTGGCTCCGGATCGAGCGCCTTGCTGGTGTCGTTCGGCCGGCCCGGCGCGGGCTGCAGCAGCGCCGCGGCCGCCGTGTCGGGCGTGCTCTTGAGCGTGTCGGCAAAGCCGGGATACATCGACGCGGCGCCGCTCAGGGTCGAGGCGAGCGGAATCTTGTACTTCTCCGAGTATTCCCGCGCGAACGGCTGCTTGCCGAACGGATAGAAGGGCACGACGTCGGGCGCGCGGCCGACAATCTGCTCGCTGTCGTCGCACGCGTAGAGCCACGTGCCGTGATCGACCGGCGCGCGGTAGTAATCGTTGCTGCGAAGCTGCGGCTCCGTCAGGAACACCGGGTCGGTGACCACGGTGGTGTTCGTCAGGTGATCGCCGTGACGGACGAAGAACTCGGTGACTGTCGCCTGATCGCTCTCCGGCGTGCCGTTGCGGCGCAGCCAGCCCTGCTTCAGGTGCGTCGTGTTGACGACGAGCGAGGTGCCGACGAACCTGCCGGTGGAGAAGCCCCGGAAGGTATGCGGCGCCCATGCCGGCGGATGCGGACGTCCGTCCATCCAGATCACGCGATGGCCTTCCGTGACCTGCGCCCACCAGTGAATGGCGACGAGCCGCTGTGTATGCGGATCGCGCTCTTCCCACGCGCGGAAGTTGCCGGTCGCGCGCATCTGGTACGGCGTGACGTAGGCGTCGCACTGGTGGTTGCGCAGCGTCACGCGCGACGGATCGTACGAAAGCGCCCAGAGCCGCCCGGCCTCGTTCAACGCGAAGCCGCCAAAGTCAGCCAGCTCCGAGCCCGGGCCGCGCTCCATCCCGTCCTCGTTCATCGTCGGCGTCCAGTAGCCGGAGATGTCGATGGCGGGGCCGGACGGCGCGTCGGCGGCCGGCGCCTGGGCAAGGAGGGTGGCGCCCGCCGCGGCGACGCACGCAACGAGCAGCGCGCGAACGTTCTTCATCGTGTCTCCCTCAACGTGCCGCGCACGGAGTTGGATGCCAGCCCGTCGCGCCGGCCTCGCGCCTGTAATGCGTGCTCGTCCAGTACGGCGTGGTGAGGTACTCGGGATCGACGATCTCCGCCGTCACGAGGATGAGCGACTCGCCACCGGGAACGTCCAGGCGATCGAAGTACTCCGTCATGACGGCGCTGGCGCTATAGGGGACGCCATTCTTCCGCAGGTACCCCGGCTTCATGTTCGTCGTCACCACCTTCAGCGAGCCACCGGTCAGCGTCGGCCCGCCGCGGTTCGGGATCGGCGACGCGAAGATGGCGCGCGGCTGGTCCCACGACGCAATCGAGACACCTTGCCAGGTGTCGGCGGCGCCCTGCGGCTGACCGAAGCGGAGCGTGCGCGTCTGCGTGCCCGCGTCGGTGTCGAGCTTCAGCGTGGTGTCGTCCTGCCACGTGATGTGCAGGCGCCCCGGCATGCGCATCAGGCCGGCCGCGCCGTAGGCCTTGCACTGTTCGCCGGCGGCGTCATCCTTTGCAGGATCCCACGCGTCGGCCACCTTGCGCCCGTTGGGATTGAGCGGAACGGAGGTGTAGTCGCCCTTCGGGGGCGTGAACTGACGGTAGCGCCAGTCCTCGGTGACGAGCGACACCCAGTAGCCCGTGAGATCGATGAGCGAAGCGGCGCGCGGCGTGGGCGGAGGACCAGGAGGCGGTGCGGCACCGCCTCTACCCTGCGCCGATAGCGTGACGAGTGATGCCGTCACCGCGGCCGTAACGAACGCCGCGCCGATGTGCCGAAGCTTCACGCGTCCTCCTGCGAAGTCCTCCTACGTCTGAGACCCACTGCCCGCTGCCCATTGCCCACTGCGGCGGTCGGTCATGACGACTTGCGTCGCGCGATGTTGACCTCGCTGCACTGGTACATGACGTCGACGAACTTCTGGTAGTTCGCCTTGCCGACGACGAACGGATTCGGATCGCCCTTCTTGCGCGACTGCAGCTTGTCGATGTTCGCCTGCAGCGGCAGCATCAGCGGGTGGTTCTGCAGCGCCACCTCGACGCCGGCCTTCTTCGTCTCGGCCCTGAAGTGATCGACCGACTTCAGGTACGTCGCGAGCCCTTCGTCCGAGATCGGGCCAGGCGTCAGGACGGTTCCGCCGTACAGCGCGGCCATCCGCGTGCGGCCGTTGTCTTTGACCGGGAAGATGTAGCCCATCGCTCCGGGCGTGTGACCGGGGATGGAGACCGGCGTCACCTTGAAGTCGCCGAGGACGACCGGCGTGCCTTCGGTGACGATCTGATCGTGCTTCGGCAGCCCCTGCGGCGCCGCCGGCGGCTGACCGTTCCGCCCGGCCGGCGGGTGTTCCATGAAGTCCCAGTCCACCGCGGAGAGGTACACCTTCGTGCCGAACTTTTCCTGGAAGTACGGCGTGTTGCCGAAGTGATCGGCGTGGCCGTGCCCCAGCAGGATCACCTTCACGTCGGCCGGATTGAGGCCGAGCGCCTGGAAGCCTGGCAGCAGCTGATTGTTCAGGAAGGCCGTGCCGAGCGAGTCGAACATCAGCAGGCCCGCAGAGGTCTGGACGACGTAGACGACCGTGCCCGCGTTGCCGATGGCGTACACGTTGTCGAAGATCTTCGTCGGAGGTATCGCAGGATCGGTCGCGGCGTTCGCGCGCGGCGCTTCGCAGAAGAAGTGCGCCTCGTCCGCGAACATCGGGCTCCCGGTCTTCCTGGCCTTCTCGACCATCGCCTGCACGGCGGGCGAGTCGGGCTTCGGTGGCGCGGCGGCCGGCGCCTGGGCGCGGCTGAGGAAGGGGAGCGCGATGGAGAGTACGAAGATGGACGCGAAGGCGCGACGCTTCATAGGTCCTCCTGCGGCGCGGACTATAGCACGTCAGCGCCGCAGGCCAGACACGCGGGGACTGGTGCCGACCTGCTCGTAGAGAAGGCCGTCGGCGGGCCGTTCGAGCCGCCGGACATACATCAGCAGCGTCCGGTCGCGCCCCGGGCTGCCGCTGACGATGACGCGATCGCCGGCCTTGAACGTCGTGGCCGTGAGCCCGATATCGAGCAGCTCCCACCGGTTGTCCAGCTCCGCCTTCCACGACTGCGCGGCGCCGCCGGCGTCGCGGACGTCCACCATCACGAACGGATGCGGGTTGACGAACTGGAACTGCGCGATGACACCGTCGAGCGTGACCCGTCGGCTCTGGTCGTACATCCCCGCGATCGAATGATGAGCCTCCGCCGCGGCGCAGCAGGCGAGCGCGATGACCAGCGCCGGCCGCAGGCCGCGCGCCATCAGAGAGGTCTCACCTGTACGTTGCGGAACTTCACGACGCCCGCGCCGTACTGCAGCCCGAACGGGCCGCGCGCGTGCTTGGTGTCGTCCGCTTCGGCTGTCTTGACGCCGTTGAGCGTGATCACCATGTGCGATCCCTGGGCGCGAATCTCGTACGTGTTCCACTTGCCGCCCGCCTTGATCGGTGTCGCGACCTTCGCCACGTTGACGATAGCGCCGGTGCCGTAGGTCGGATCGGGCCGCGTGTCGAAGATGTTCACCTCGTAGCACGCCTCGGCGCCCGGCATCTGCGGATTGGCGCAGCGGATGAAGATGCCGCTGTTGGCCGGCGTGTCCACCCAGAACTCCGCCTTGATCTCGAAGTCGCCGTACGACTGCTTGGTGACGAGATAGCCGCCCATCCCTTTGTCGGCCTGGACGACGCCGTCCACGATCGTCCAGTTCGCGTCGCCGACCTTGTTGAAGGCATCCAGGTTCTTGCCGTCGAACAGCGTCGTAAATCCGCCGCCGCGCTGCGCGAACAGCGTGAGCGACGCCGCGAGGACGAGGGTCAACACGACGAAGCGTTTCATAACCGCCTCCTCCAGGCGGACCTGAAGGTCCGCCTCTACGTCTCCGCCTTTATTTCAACGAACTTGCGACCGAGGCGAGCGCGGCGCTCGCGCACTTCTCGTCGCCTTCCTGGTTGGGGGAACCGCTGATGCCGATCGCGCCGATGGTGTCGTTGCCGACGTTGATCGGCAGGCCGCCGCCGAGCGGGATGATGTCTACGAGGTACCGCTGGCCCGAGAGATCGGTGGGGCCGTTGGTGCGCTTGGCCACCTCCATCGACGGCACCTTGAAGGTGCGCGACGTGTACGCCTTGCGCCGTGCGAGGTCCGCGTTGTGCGGGTTCGCCGTGTCGGCGCGCAGCAGCACCTTCAGGTCGCCGGCGCGATCGACGACCGCGGCCGTCACGTCGTAGCCGTCGGCCTTGCACTGCGCCATCGCGGCGTTCGCGACCTGCAGCGCGAGCTGGAGCGAGATGTTGCGCTCGGTGAGGATCTGGCCATCGGCAACCATCGGCACCGCGCCGGCAAGCGCCGCGGCCACGAGCACGGTCTTGAGCTGCACGTTCCGCCTCCTTTGTGTGGAAAGGCGACCGCCATGATAGCGCAGGCCGCCGCTCGCGCTTCAGCGGCCGAGCACCCTGGCCAGGGCGATTGGCGTGAACACGAGGACCGGCGACCGGTCGTCGCCAAACCACAGGTGGACGTCCCCTGCCACCACCCGCGCGTTCGGCATCGGCTGCCGATGGGCGTCCGCCGGCCAGGGCGTCCGCAGCTCGATCGCAATCGCGTCCTGGACGTCGCTGAGGGCGCTCAAGACGACCGACGCAATGTGGGCCGGCGACTCGCCGAGGCTTTCGAGGAGGAACCCGATGGCAGTGCCGCCGACGACGCGGCCTTCGTGGGTCACCTGGAGGGAGCCGTCGCGGTCCTCGATCGAGAACCCGTCAGGCACGTCCCGGGCAAGCGACTTCGTCAGCGCCGCACTCAGGCGCACGGCGAGATCGCCGCGCTCCGGCGCCGGCTCCGACGGGTGCCGGTCGTCCAGCCGATCCATCGACAACCGCAGCGTCGCGACCGTGCGGATGTTGAACTGTCCGTCGATGTTGTCGATGTCGACGAGACTGCCTTCGGAGATGCCGAGCTGCTCGGCAAGCCAGGGCTTGATCGTGATGATCAGAAACTGGTCGTCGGAGATCGCGATGCGCCCCGCCGCCGGCGCGAGCGCCGCGCCGCCGGCGGCGAGCGGAATGCGCAGCGTCAACTCGCCGTTGAGGCGTTCAACGGGCCCGGTCAGCGAGACGGTGCCCTGTGTCTTCTGTTCGCCGGCGTCAGGCATGCTGGGCAGTGGGCAGTAGGCAGTAGGCAGTAGGCAGTAGGCAGTAGGCAGTAGGCAGTAGGCAGT
>Ga0137418_10001401_pt1 | contig 22177 bp, 22 predicted proteins | sample CZODoug3_1_2_16f_FD_122242 | JGI IMG/M metagenome (GOLD analysis project Ga0137418, IMG submission 122242) | Vadose zone soil fungal communities from Angelo Coast Range Reserve, California, USA - CZODoug3_1_2_16fungal (Hybrid Assembly) | ecosystem: Environmental > Terrestrial > Soil > Vadose...
AATCCGATACCCCTCCCCTCGCTCTCCTCACTGTCTCTGAACCCCACGAGCGTGATTGGTGGCCTGCAATCTTCCACGGGCACGGTGGCGCTGAGCGGGCCAGCACCCGCAGGCGGTGCGCAAGTTGCGCTCTCCAGCGACAACGGGGCGGCTGGCGTGCCTTCTACCGTGACCGTGCCGGCCGGAGCCACCAGCGCGACCTTCCCGGTAAACACGTCCGCCGTTCTCCTCACAACTTCGACCAATATCTCTGCGTCGTACAACAATACGACTCGGACGGCCAGCCTAACGATATTGCTGTAGCAACATGGAGTATCACCCTAAGGTCTTCAAGTGGGTTGATTCACTTCCGCCGAAATGGGAGTGCATGGGAACCAGAAGCAAAACTGATCTCGCTCCGACCAGGGCCATGCCCCTGCGACCACCAGATGATTCTGCTTAAATGCACAGCTATTCGGTACTTCTCTGTTCTTACGCGAAGGAAACCCATTCTGCTGTTGCTTCTGATCTTCAGCGTCGCGGAAGAGTCGGGATGTAATCTCCTCAACGCAGGCAAAACAAGCGGAAGTATTGTTTTTCTCAATCGCGACCTTTCGACCGGGGATCTCTCGCAATGGACCCATCGGGACTACGGTTTAGGCACCGACGTAGGCTCGAACACGAGAGGCGCCGGGTATCTGTGGTATCACCGCGATGTCGCGGGACGCAGAGCCGGGGGGATGACCGTCACTCCCACTGCGCACGCTTCGCCGGCAACCAATAGTGATACCGTTTACTTATGGGATCGCGCCCAGTTTTGGAATCATCAACCTTACGAAATCTGGCTGCGCACCTCCGTTATGTTTCCATCCGCGGCCACGATCTCGTCGAGCGGCCTTAGCGGGGAAGCGCCGTTCGCGCCCACCACCGGGGAGTGGAACTGGTTCCTCGAGTTCCACAATGACAGCAATCCCATGCCAACTTGCTCGAAGGAATTCGCCAACATTTCGCTCGGCGTCAAGACCGACGATCCGGTGCAGATCGGTGTCGTCGGGACGAAGAATGTGCGCATGGCCCTGCGCATCATGGGTGGCAACGATTGCGATCCGAACATCGAGTGGGTCGATGGCCCCGCGCTCCAATGGGACCACTGGTATGAAATGCTTCTGCATATCAAGTGGGACCCCAGAGCTGGAATCGCGGAGTGGTATGTGGACAACTTCAACGCCCCGTACTACTCGAACTTGAAGATCCCCACACTCTTCACGCGTCCGAAGGGATATTTGAGCCCCAGCTATACAACGCTGACGGTCCCCAACTATCGTTTGCATGCGCCATGGAACTCGACCATTTATGTGGGGCCGCTCGCCGTGGGCTCGAGCCAGGTCTCTGTGCTGAACGCTTTCTGAACGACGACATGGAAAGCAGTTTGGGCGCAGTTCCGCGGAATGGAACTTTTCATAGTCGAATGCCAACGTACCCCATGCGCGCCTTAACAGGTGTTGCTGAAACGCCACGACGGGCTGTCTTCACCTGGAGGTTCCGTTTCGCATTGCGTAGCGAGAGTACTATATGCAAACGATGATTCATCTAGCTCTTGCAGATGACTGGGAGGTGCGAGGCAATGGCACCGGAGATCCCAGAGTGCTTCAGTTTGAACCCATGCGAAAGCTAGTGAAGATCTTCAACAAGCATGGGATACGGGGCTCATTCAACGCCGAAGTCATGCAACAGCTCATTTATCGGAGCCAGCAAGAACGTTTTCCCGAGTTGAAGGTTATAGCGGATGAGTGGGAGCAGGTGGTGATAGAGTCCTTTCGTCAGGGGCACGACATTCAGTTGCATCTTCATCCGCAATGGTTGGACGCCAGCTATCAAGGCCACGGCAATTGGAAGCTCGGCGGGGACTGGTCGATCCTCAACTATCCACGCCAGCAGATCTACGCAATGCTCGCGTCAGGTAAGCAATACTTGGAGACCCTGCTGCGGCAGATTGACCCGGCGTACGCTTGTGTGTCATTCCGTGCAGGATCGTGGTGCGCAGCACCTTCCGATTCTCTGATGTCCATTCTCAGCGAACTCGGCATTGTCTTTGATATGAGCATCGTCGCTGGCATACGGAACGATACACCCCAAGTAAAACTCGATTACACCCAGTGCGAAGAGCCATTCGTGCCGTATTACCCTGATATGGCAGATGCACGTCGAGTATCACGTTCTGTCGAGCCACTAGTCTGCATACCGACGAACAGCTTTTCGGGTGCGCGCTTCGCTTCGTTGCGTCGTGATTTTGGTAAGGCGTGCTCGGCGCTACAGCGAAGAGTCCGCAGCCTGAGAAACGGAAACGGAGGAGCGCCCCCGACATCACCCCGCGGACGTAGCGGCGACGAGTGGACGAATAAAGGTGAATCAGGGGCGGTTGGGCTCTTAAAAAGGGTAATCAAGCGGTACGTGCTTGGGCAGGTCCACATCGCGGATGTTAGCCGGTTGAATTACGCAATGATGTGTCAAATGATGACGCACATTCGGAGGCAAGCAGCAAGATCGAGGCTGCCTAATGTACCAGTCATCCTGGAAAACCACACCAAGGACATTCACGATTTTTCTGATATCGAGCGCTTCGTTGCAGACGTCGTCCTCTCCCCGGATGTCAAGACGGTCACCCTGACGGAGATCGCCCATGGACTTAGAAACGGCACTTTCAAGGCCCGTGCGGCTTGATTGTTGGGGAAGGATCTTGCGTGGAGCCCTTCTCAGGAGGCGCGCCGAGCTGCGGAAATCCTGGAGACATTTTATCTCTTCAGAGTGTCTGGAATCTTTAGGCTCGGTTGCGAAAGAGGTCGAGTCGTTCCTATCCGGGCAGAATTCGATTTGCGACTGGGGTCTCGTCGCCAGCTTCACATGGATGAATTGTGAAGCAACTTTCCTGGACTGCCTCTGTGCCATTGCTCTGGCGCGTAAGGTCGAATACCAACCGTCGGACACGTCTCCGCCCCGTTTGTTGTTTCGGGACCCTAATAAACTGTCAACCAATGAACGTTTCAGAGCCCTGTGTGACCGCTATCGCTGCCCCTTGAACATCGGCCTCCCAAGTGAGTCTGACGTTGCGGAAGAGCTTCTACGTCAATTGATGGTGCAAGACCGTGAGAAACTCGTAGCGGGAGGGGAGTTCGACGTCGACATGGTGCTGCTGAAGCTGAATCTTGTTGGAGTTCGCGCCATGATCACTCGTGATTTGCGCTTTCTGGACGCTCTCAACTATTTTTATGAGCTTCCGCATCGATCGTTGGTTCGCCTGCGCCCGAGCCCTCGTTTACTTGCTTTTTGGTTGTGCCTCTATGCGCAGTTATTGTGCGCTCCGGACTGGTAGAAATGCGGGTTGCCGTAATCGCAGGATCAATCAGCGGCGGAATTCGGATCGCCACGGAAATCGAGACCCTCGCTGGCGCCCAGGTATTCGTCGTTGTCTGCGACGTGGGAAAGCGAGCGCCGCTGTTGCGATGGTCCAGGGAACTCTTGTCAGCGCTTAAATCGCTCAAGTGCTGGACCCTCGCAACAAAGGGATACAGCTACGTTCAGTATGGCAAGTTAATTATCCTGCATCGCCCTTTGGATGATGCAACGTCCATCGAGCGTCTGAGGGCACTTCAGTGTGACGTAGGGCTGCATGCTGCGAATGTCATTTATCGTGAACCGACGATTTCCGCGTTTAGATTAGGCATTCTCAATGCCCACATAGGTATGCTCCCCAAATATCGAGGCAGATGCGTCGCCGAGTGGTCCGTCTTGCAAGGCGATCCAACGGGGGTAACCGTTTTTTTCATTGATTCCGGGATAGATACCGGCGCTCGCATTGTATTGCGAGAGTTCATTCCACCAAATGGGTGGAATAGGGTACAAGCCTTTAAGAATATGCTGTTTGGGTGCGATGCTCGCCTGTACCGCAAGGCAGTCGAGGTTCTTATGTCGTCAGAATTTCAGTTCGACAGTAATGACACTTCGCAGGGCCGGCGCTACTACGTAATGTCCAAAATGTTTACTAACACGGTGAATCAAATCCTGGCTAACCCCCATAATCTTGCGTGAACTGATTACCAGTAACGTGCACCCAGGTTCGTAAATACCGGGAATATTCAGCTGTGAAGCTTTCAGTGTCGGCCCAGTGACGGCCGTGCTGGACGTCCCTGTCATGGTCGCCTGAACTGTGCGGTGTCGCGCCTGCCGGAGAAATCATAGTCTACGGTAGGGGAGGGGCGCAGGTTCCCAACGTCAGATTGCTGCCCAGGAGATTAAGAATATTGCCCAAACCGAGGTCGCCGCTGCCGTTGGCGCTGATGGCCGTGCCTAGGCCCGAGACGAGCGCAAAGGTGTTGTTGTTCACACAGGCATTGCTGGCCTGCGTGTCCAGGTAGATTCCCTGGGCTCCTGGACCGCTGATGGTGGTGCCATTGATGTAGGTGCCGTCACCCTCAATGAGCAGTACCGCTTCGGAACTGTTCGATCCCGTGAAGATTCCGCCGCTGACGTTATTATGGCTATCCTGTGCCAGGCGGAGAGCGTCGAAGCCGCTGATGTAGAACTGCACGTTGCCGTTGCCGGACACGGTGCAGTTATTGAAGGTGTTGTACTGGTTGAAATTGCCGAAGGTAATGATGCCGGCATTGCCTGTGCCGGTACCCGTACCGGCACCATTGTTGGTGACCACGCAGTTGTTGTAGGCGTTATGCGAGGAATAATATTCCAGGCTGATGCCGTTGTAGGCCTGGACACCGTTCTTGACAGTTGGAGAGTTGAAGGTGTTATAGCGGGCGGCCGTGGTTTTGAACGGGCGTCCATAGGCGGCGGCGGCATCGACGGTCAGGTTGGTAATGGTGCCGTTGGCCGATGCTATAAGCTCAAAGCCGAAGGCGCCGTTGGCGAGACATCCGCTGCCGGATGCTCCCGGATTCTCGTTGGAAATGGACATGCCATTCACCGACAAGTTGCCCTGATTTTCAAACCACACGGCCGATCCGCACTGCGCACTGCCGGCTCCGGTGACGGTGATGTTGCTCCAAGCGACGTTAAAATCACCGCGATTCAAGAGCGCGGAGCCCTGCACATTTCTCGAGGTGACGCCGCTGACCGTGGATTCGGCGACTCCGGCGATCTCGAGTCCGTAGACGTTGGATCCGTTTCCGTCGAAGGAGATGTTTTTCACGGTCACGCCGGTGAGGGGGTTTAGGATCCTTTGCGCTGTCGCGGCATTCAGCGAAGGGTTATAGGTGTCGTGGAGTGCTGTGGTGACGATAACCGTGTTTCCAGAGACCGAGGCGACCTTCACAACCTCCCCGCGACAACCGGAGGGATCACAGCCAGTGTCCGTGCTGCCGGTGGAAGAGTCTTTGCCACCCTGCTGCAGGCGTAGGAAATCTCCGGCTGCTACACCCAGACTGGAAACCGTCGTAAAGCTGGCAGCCAGTTCGTTGGCGGTGGCGCTCAAGGCGACAGCGGGGCCGTAGTTGGGATTACCGTTGCCGGAGCCGCCGATGACCAGGATCGCTCCGGAGGAGGTGTTGTGGAGGATGGCGCAACTGGAGCCGTCCACGGTCACATTGGAGACGTTGATTGTCAATTGGGAGGTGACCAGGTAGGTGCTATTTATCGTGCAAGGAAACAGCAGCGTATCACCGGGCTGCAAGGCGGCGATGGCGTTGTTGATGGCTGTGGTGTCGTTGGTTGAGCCGTTGCCGGTGGCCCCGAAGTTCAAGACGTTGATGGTCGAACCGCTGTTGGAGATGTTGACGGTGACGGTGGAGGAGGCGGTGAGGCCGGAGGTATCAGTGGCGCGGGCGGTGAGGGTGTGGGCGGCGTTGGAGAGCGAGGCGGTGTTGAGGTTGAAGGTCCAGTTAGTGGTCCCTGACGCCGGGGAGAAGGCCCCGCCGTCGACCTGCACCTCCACTGCCGTGACCCCTGCGCTGTCGGAGGCCGTGCCCGACAGTGTGATCGTTCCCGAAACCATTGCCCCGTTGGCTGGGGAGGTGATGGCCACGGTGGGAGGTGCGGAGGCCACGCCGGTGCCGGAGAGTGCGAGGGAAGTAGGGGAGTTGGGGGCGTTGCTGACCAGGGACAAGCTGCCGGAGACGCTGCCGACGGCTGCTGGAGCAAAGGCCACGTTGAAGTTGGTGCTGTTTCCTGGAGTCAGAGTTAAGGGGAGAGAGAGCCCGTTGGTGGAGAAACCGTTGCCGGAGACTGAGTTTTGAGAGACCGTCAAGTTGGCGGTGCCGGAGTTAGTCAGTTTAAGTGTCTGTGTGTTGGTGGTTGCCGTGATGACATTGCCGAAACTGATGCTTCCCGGCACCAACGAGATTTGCGCCGCATTCACCGTGAGGGTAGCCGCGTTGCTAGTCACATTCCCGGCCGTGTTGCTCACCACCACGGTAAACTGTGCCCCGTTGTCGGAGCTGCTCGTCGCTGGGGTGGTGTAGCTGGACGAAGTCGCACCAGAGATAGTCGTCCCGTTCCTGTTCCACCGATAACTCAGCGGGGCGGTACCTGTCGCTGCCACGCTGAATGATGCGGTCTGCCCTGCCGTGACGGTCTGACTTGCTGGCGGGGTGGTGATCGAAGGAGCCACTGGGGCCGCACTCACCGTGAGGGTTGCCACGCTGCTGGTCACGCTCCCGGCCGTGTTGCTCACCACCACGGTAAACTGTGCCCCGTTGTCGGAGCTGCTCGTCGCTGGGGTGGTGTAGCTGGACGAAGTCGCACCAGAGATAGTCGTCCCGTTCCTGTTCCACCGATAACTCAGCGGGGCGGTACCTGTCGCTGCCACGCTGAATGATGCGGTCTGCCCTGCCGTGACGGTCTGACTTGCTGGCGGGGTGGTGATCGAAGGACCCACTGGGGCCGCACTCACCGTGAGGGTTGCCACGCTGCTGGTCACGCTCCCGGCCGTGTTGCTCACCACCATGGTAAACTGTGCCCCGTTGTCGGAGCTGATTGTGGTCGGCGTGGTGTAAATAGACGAGGTTGCACCGGTGACAGGAGTCCCGTTCTTTTGCCACTGATAGGTCAAGGGAGCAGTGCCGGTAACAGCCACAGCGAACGTGGCCGCTTGGCCGACCATCACGGTCTGACTTACTGGCTGCGTCGCCATCGAAGGCGCTACAGGAGCCGGGTTGTTTGCTTGAGTAACTACGCCGGAGCATCCGGCACACGCAATTACGAGTAACAAAATCAACAAGATGAGGCCCAAACGCTGCACGATCATTTCCCCCTGTTTTCTCGTCCCCCGTGCTCGGCTTGTTTTAAGGCAGGGAAGAAACGGTGCCGAGTGCATTCTTTCGAGCCAATCTACTCTGGCTGAAGGGCATCGAAGAACTAGTACTACTATATCCAAGGGAAAGTCTGAGTCAGTGATCGCGCGGCGACAACTGGTCAGTTGGTCAAAAATGGGACATGAATTTCGCTGTCCTAATGGGCAGCGCTCCCAACACCTACATTCACGAATTGAGGCGCGTCAACAGCCCGGTCGGCGACATAGTCGTAGATCAGAGACGGTTCAGAAGGAAGGCCCTAGACTTTCGTCGGCCCCCGAAGATAGGCAGTACGAGAGCTTCCCTTGCGCGCTAGCGCATTTCGTGGCCACCTTTATTGACGTCCTCTAAGGGAAGAGCGCAGTAGGGTATTTCCCGAAGCTGCTTTAGGTAATCTCAATCCGTTCGATTGAGATGTTCGTCGGATTGTTAAGGCGCCTTCCCAGTGTTATGAAGATGGTTGATCGTTAACTTCGCGTCATTGCAAGGTTGTCTGCGAGTTGATCCGAGTATCGTAGAGGGAAATGATGGGTGACAATCGAGTTGGATTCTGCGAGTCAAAGATTCAGAATCGCGGCCATAGGCTGAGTTCGCTGTGGCTGCTTCGTTATTTCGCGCTGCTCTTGCCAGCGGCGTTTTTAAGTGGTCCCGCGGCAGCGCAGTGTACGGTCTATGTGCCTACTCACAAGTCGAATACCGTTGCGGTGATTGACACCGTGCTCGACCGCGTGATCGCCGTGATTCCAGTGCAGATTCAGCCCCTTGCGGTGGCTGTCACACCGAATGGAGCCTTTGCCTATGTGACCAATTCAGGATGGATATTTGGTTCCGACTCCGTCTCTGTCATCGACACAGCCAGCAACACCGTCGTGACGACAATCCCGGTAGGGCGTTTCCCCGTTGGCGTGGCAATCACGCCGAACGGGGCCTTTGCCTATGTGGCAAATTTCAACTCTAACGACGTCTCGGTAATAGACACCGCCACTAACACTATTGCGGCCACGGTTGCGGCCGGAACTGGTCCGTGGGGCCTGGCGATCACGCCGAACGGGGCATTCGCTTATGTCACGAACTTAAACTCCAACGACGTCTCTGTGGTCAACACCGCTACCAACACCGTGGTGGCCAAAGTGCCGGTGGGAAATGGTCCCGTGGCAGTAGCGATAACACCGAACGGGGCCTTCGCTTACGTCACGAATGAGTCCTCGGACAACGTTTCGGTGATAAGCACCGCCACTAACACCGTGGTGGCCACCGTGCCAGTGGTGAGCGGGTCGTACAACAGCGGCCCCTACGCCGTGGCCATCACCCCGAATGGTGCCTTCGCTTACACGGCAAATGCCGCTGCGAACACGGTCTCGGTGATTAACACGGCCACCCACACGGTGATTGCGACGGTCCCCGTGGGAATGGTGCCTCACGGCGTGGCTATCACTCCGGACGGACAGTTTGCCTATGTGGGGAACGAATACTCGAGCACCGTGTCAGTAATCGACACTGCTTCCAACACCATAGTGGACACTGTGGATGGCGTGGCGGTGGCACCTGAGGGTCTTGCCATCATGCATTCGAGGAACGCGCTCACTTCTAATTGCAAGTAGAGAGGCACAATTGTCGGTGCTGCCTTCATCCAGCCCGCGACAAGCCCACAAGAGCAGCCCGTGGCTTGATCCTTAGTCCTAAACCGAAGACGATAAGTGTGTGTCCGGCGGAACTGCGGAGAGGTGGTGTCTTTCGGCCGGTGTACTTTCCGATCTCATAAGAGGAATTGAACCATGAAACTGCGAAGTGGGGGTTTCGTTGTTTGTGCAAGTGTCCTTGTGCTGCTGGCGACGTGGAGATCTCACAAAACTGTGCCTTCAGCCGCTAGGTCCAATTCCCCAAGCGGAGCGAACTCTAAGGTGGCTCGCCCCTGTGCGGTCAAAGGCTACGGTAAGCTGCCCATCAATTTTGAAGTAAACCAAGGGCAGACCGATTCACAGGTCAGATTTCTTGCGCGCGGGCAAGGCTACACGCTTTTCCTTACTTCGCAGCATGCCGTGCTTTCCCTTCGGAAGTCAGAAGCCCGTAGTCCGAAAGGTGGGGAGTTAGAAAGCCTAAACGCGGAACGTGGCGTTGGTCGCTTCGCACTCCTCAATGATCGCTCATCTCTGGCGGTGGATCGCTTTAAGCCACAGGACACGCAGCTGACAACGAACGCGGTCGTGGAAATGCGGCTCGTGGGTGCGAAAGCCAGCGCTCGAGTGACAGGCGCTGAGGAACTGCCTGGCAAGAGCAACTACTTTATCGGCAATGACCCGAAGAAGTGGCGCACGAATATTCCAACCTACGCCAAGGTGCGAGTCGAGGACGTTTACCCTGGTGTGGACTTGGTCTATTACGGCAACCAGGGGCAACTCGAATACGACTTTGTGGTGCGTCCCGGGGCTAACCCGAAAGCCATCAGGTTGGCTCTCACCTCTGGCCCATCTCCTGAGAGAAGCGCACGTCCCGGTTCGGCCGGGGCGGGTGAGGGGTCACCCGTAAAGATTGACGCCACGGGCGACTTGGCGGTCCAAGCTGACGGAGGCGAGGTTCGCTTCCATAAGCCAGTAATGTACCAGCCTGCATCGATCTGCAACGGACAACACCCAGCCTGCAACGGACAACACGCAGCGGACAAAACTCCTGTGGACGGGCACTACACCTCCGACGAACAAAACCAAGTGGCGTTCACCATCGGCGAGTACGACCGGACAAGGCCTTTGGTGATTGACCCCGTGCTTGCGTACTCGACCTACTTCGGCGGCAGCGGTGGTGACAGTGCGAATGGGATAGCCGTAGATGGTTCCGGTAACGCCTACGTGACCGGGCTTACTAAGTCGACCGACTTTCCCACGACTCCCTACGCGTTCCAGGCGAGAAACCATGGCAATGGTAATGTCTTTGTGACTAAGTTCAATCCGGATGGCTCCGCGCTGCTTTACTCCACCTACTTGGGCGGCAGCGGCGGTGACAGTGCAAATGGGATTGCAGTGGATGGTTCCGGCAACGCCTACGTGACCGGTACCACGCGCTCGACCGACTTTCCCACTGTCAACCCATTTCAGGCGACGAATCATATGAATACTTTTTTCTGCTGCTCCTTCACCGCCTTTGTTACAAAACTCGACGCCACAGGGTCAGCCCTCGTCTACTCCACCTACTTGGGAGGCCATGGCGGTGGCGTAGGCGACATAGCCAAGGGGATTGCCGTCGACTCTTCCGGTAATGCTTACATCGCCGGGTACACTGATTCAGGCGACTTTCCGACAGCCAACGCGATCCAGCCGACCAATCATTCCGCGAGCGATCCTAGGACCAACGGTTTTGTGTCCGAATTCAATGCAACTGGCTCGGCGCTTACATACTCCACTTACTTGGGAGGCAGCGGCAACGCCTCCGGCGGTGACTCGATCAACGCCATTGCCGTGGACAATTCTGGCAACGCCTATATGACCGGGTTCACTCGCTCGAGGGACTTTCCGACCACACCCAACGCGCTACAGCCGACTTGTAGTCCTGGTCCCGCTGGCTGCAACGGGGCTTTCGTGACGAAAATCAACGCGGGCGGTTCGACGCTGGCCTACTCGACCTATCTGGAACAGGCTAACCAGGGCGAGGCGATCGCCGTGGATGGCTCCGGCAATGCGTACGTGACCGGATACAGCGCCTTTGCGGCTAAACTCAATGCGCGCGGCTCGAGGCTCGCCTATTTTACGAATCTGGGCGGCAACGGCCTCACCGTAGGCACTGGGATTGCCCTACGGGGCCCCGGATTTGCCTATGTGACCGGATACACCTACGCGAACAACTTTCCCACTGCCGACCCACTTCAGGCGACCAACCACGCCTATGCTAACGGCGGCGACAACGCCTTTGTGACGCTACTCACTCCTGACGGCGCGGGACTCGTGTATTCCACCTATCTCGGCGGCAGCGGTAGTACTCACGGGCTTGGCATCGCTGTGGACGGTTCCGGCAAGGCCTACGTGACCGGGTTTACACGCTCGGGCGACTTTCCCACATCGCCCAACGCGTTCCAGCCGACCAATCGCACTTACAACGGCTATTTCTACGACGCTACCGCTTTCGTCGCCAAAATCTCGCTTGGCGGGAACTGACAACGAATACAGCTGGCCTCCGCAGTGCCGAGCACCTACATCATTGTGGTAACCAATGACGGGCCCGCTGCAGCAGTCGAGCTGAATGTCCAGGATGCCATCCCGGCGGGTATGACCTTCAACAGTGTCTTCATCATCGCCGGTCCTGTACGGCGCCCGCCCCGGGCGGCATTGGCACTGTAACTTGCACCGCCTGGCTTCCGGGAACTCCATGACATAGACACTGGTGGGAAGCTGGTAGAGATTTCGCCGCGTCGGCCATTCAACCGCCGGCGCCAGGCATCGAGCCTTTTGACCAGTCGACGACTTGTCCTTGGAATTGTAATCCGACTCCAAACCGTCCGTCTGGGAGCCGTTGACAGTAAACGACGCGCACAAGCGTTCGCAGATCGCCCATAAGCGAGCTGATCATCAGTCGCTCGTTCAGTTCTCTGGCACGTTGGGTCAATACGCGCATTCCCAGCGAACAGACGTTTTCTGTAGTCGTCCGCTCAACCGCAGCCGGGTCCAAGACGCTGGAAATCTGCAACGGGACCGCCAGCCGAATCCGCTTCTCAAGTCTTCCTGAGCGTGCAGGCATTTGTGAGATAACCTTCCGAACCAGGCTCTGTCAGGTTGCACCGGGCTGGGCGGTGCCAAAGAGTTGCCGGAGCCGGCAAGAAATTCAGCGAGGATGATTCGATAGAGCCCATATCACCTATTGAGATTTAAAACTCGGTTCCGTCTCCAGAACTGGCATCGATCGCCGGCGTTGCTGCTCGTACATGGCCCGGTCGGCCTTGGCCATCAATTTTCCAATCGATGAGACGTTGCGCGGATCGAAACGCGCAACTCCAAGGCTGAGAGAAACTTCATAGCGAGACTGTTCGGCACTAATTGATTTCAAACGCTCGAATAACCGAGTCTTGATCGTTGGTTCGCTGTGCCCGGCTGCCTCGATGGCAAGAACCGCGAATTCATCCCCACCCAGGCGAGCCACGACATCTGAATCGCGAAATGTTTCTTCCAGAACAGCCGATGTGCGCTTCAACGCACAGTCGCCTTCAAGATGGCCGAAAGAGTCGTTGATACTTTTCAGGCCGTCTACGTCGATCATAAAAAGCAACATTCCCCGGCCGGTGCGCCGTCCGAGTCTCATTTGGCGTTCTGCCACGGCCATGAAGCCACGGCGGTTATACAAGCCAGTGAGCTCGTCGGTAGGCGCGAGATTTCCCAGTTCAGCTTGCAACATATATTGTTTTACGGCACAGCGGACAGCGCGCATCAAAAGCTCACTGACCTGCTGACTTCTGGCGTCACCGAGCAAAATGCCTGGAGGCTCGGTGCGCACCTCTCGCAATAGACTGGCGAGTTCGCGATTTGCTTCCGAGAGAAGAGTGCGGAAAACTTCATCATCGCTGGATTTTCCATGGAGAGTGAAATACCCGAAACTTTGCGGCGAAATAATGACTGCGAATCTACGGTCATGTTCAGGAGCGCGACGTCAGTCGGATCGTGTGTAGATCTCCCGCCCGCTTTCCGCATCCGCGAGCAACTGCTAAATCCTCGGCTGTTCAATCCCGTTGTCATCTCCGTTCATCCTTGAGTTGCGAACTATCCTTGCCCGCGATCTCCATCACCTTGAGGTTTTCTCTTTCGCGGTCGGTCTTGCACCTGTCCGAATCCTCAATTCGGCCAGCAAAATATGGCCGTCTCCCAGGAATAAGAGACGTCGTGCAATACTCCCCAGATTATAGAGATCGTTTAGAACTCCTTGTCTTCGAAGGCCTTTCCATAGAGAAGGAGAAACCGGCAGCGGGGCTCGCCCATTTTTCATCATGAGGAGCAGAACCTGATGACGCAATAACTCCAACATGTACTTGTGCCATTCGGAGGGACTCTCACGTCCGTCTCGGCTCACGGCTAGATTCTATTCTCTGGCCTGTCAAGTTGCTTCGGTCTACGCATCCTCCTACGTTCTGAGTTCGGCCCGCCCGCCTTCGTGTTAGCGCTGTTCGGTAGTTGGGGTATTTGAGGTGGGGGCCCTGCCCACGGAGGTGGCCCGCTCTCCTCATCGCAAAATAGCTCATTGCCAAATGAATTCAATCCGATGAATCACCCATTTCGACTGAGTGAAATGCCCGAGAACTGTCTTCGGGCAAACCCCTCGGGCGTGGTGTCAGGCCTGGATCAGACCGCGGCGAATGGCGTAGCGCACTAAACTTGCTGTTTCGTGGATATCGAGCTTCTTCATGAGTCTTGCTCGGTGCGATTCAGCAGTTTTTACGCTGATCCCCAATTGCACAGCGACGTCTTTCGTGGACTTTCCTTCACCAACTAATTGAAGAACCTGGCGCTCGCGCCCTGAAAGGGGATCGGTCGAGTCATACGTTTTGGACAGATAAGCGTCAACAACCGTCCGTGAGATGCTCGGGCTAAGATAAACGGATCCCCGGCAGACTTCTCGGATGGCATGCACGAAATCGTCCGCAGCCTGGCTCTTGAGCACGTATCCTTTTACCCCGGCACGGAGAGCCTCGGTGACGTATTGATCTTCATCATGCTGCGCAAGAAGTATGACCTTTGTTTTCGGCGATGACTTCGTCATTTCCCGTGCGGCATCAACGCCATTCATAACCGGCATGCTGATGTCAATGATGGCCACATCCGGCTTGTCCTTGGCAGCCAGGCGAAGCGCTTCTGGTCCATCCGAGGCCTCGCAAACTACTTGAAATCCTTGCCTTTCCAGCAAAGCCTTGAGTCCCTGGCGGACCAGGTCATGATCATCGGCGAGCAAGAGGCGAACGGACATGGTATAGGGAAAGCTTAGAGAATCACTCGAATCCCTGGCAATCGGGTAGTTTCCTCCATTTTTCTGAGGTAAAGACCCGAGCAGGAGCAGTGCCGAGACAGAAATACAAGATTAGCTGACAGCGTGTATTATCCTACTGAAATGGTTCCACTTGCAGTGCCCTAACGAGCTGCGAGCCGGCAACCACCATCATTTCCATTCAGGGCTGCATGAGTCCACGGCGGACTGCGTAGCGGACAAGACTTGCGGTCTCGTGGATATCCAGTTTTTGCATGAGCCGCATCCGATGAGATTCAGCCGTTTTGACACTGATACCCAGAATGCAGGCCGTATCTTTCGTGGATTTTCCTTCGGCAATCAACTGCAGCACCTGACGCTCGCGGACCGTCAAGGGATCCGCTGGCCTATCGGCGCTGGTCCGGTAGGCCTTCATCACCGCGCGAGAAATTCCCAGGCTAAGATAGAACTCACCGCGGGAGACTTGTTGAATGGCATGGATGAGCTCACTTGCAACTTGATTCTTTAAGACGTAACCCTTGACTCCGGCCTCGATAACTTCATGGCGTTCCGCGTTGTTGTCGATTTCCAGGTGGCCATCGTCGCAGAAGCGCATCACCGCCTCCCACCGCCGCAGCGCATAGCGAATCGCCTTCGTGGTATCGGATTTCATCGAGAGCTTGCCCAAGGTCTCCTCGAACCACTTCTTCAGCGATTCCAGCAACGGCCTGTTGCGTGCCTTCCGAACCTCGCGCCGTTCCTCGGCGGAACGTCCTCGGATCTCGTCCTCAATCACATACAAGGCCGCGATCCGCTCGAGCGCTTCTTTCGCTACCGCCGACTTGTGCGCCTCGTACAGTTCGTAGAACGGCCTACGAACATGCGACATACAGGCGGCTTCGTTCACCCGTCCACCTTCATAAACCACATCGTATCCCGCGTAGCCATCCGCCTGCAGCGTGCCCGTGAACTCGCGCAAGTGTGTTTTCGGATGTTCGCCCTTGCGATCCGGCGTGTACGCGAACCACACCGCTGGCGGGCTCTGATCTCCCCAAGGCCGGTCATCCCGCACGTAGGTCCACAATCGTCCCGTTTTGGTTTTGCACTTGCCTGGTGCCAACACCGGCACCGGGGTGTCGTCGGCGTGCAACTTCCCGGCGCTCATCACGTGACGCCGCAACGCCTCCACAAATGGCTCCAGCAACCGGCTGCATCCCCCGACCCATTCCGCCATGGTCGAGCGATCCAATTCCACTCCGTCCCTCGCGTAAATTTCCGACTGGCGGTACAACGGCAAATGATGTGCGTATTTCGAGACCAATACATGGGCTAGCCTGAATTTGTCATAAATAAATAGAAAAAGGCTGTTGCTTCATGGCATAACTCTTTTGTCTAGAAAGAAATCCTGCCACGAAGGAGAACAGCCTTATGACCACAGAGTGTAACCAGTTTGTCTTCGGATTTCATCCCCAAAAGCGACGCGAGATTCGGGCACAGTTTGACGGCGGAGCGATCACCAGTGACGGCGGTGGTCTGCTCCTGCGGGAGGTCGAAAAACGGGTCGGGATTCTCCGCCAGTTTGCCGCCTGCTTCACCGATTATCGGAATCCCGAGCTGATCGAACACCAGGTGGCGGAGATGGTGGCCCAGAGAGTCTATGGTCTGGCCCTGGGATACGAAGATCTGAACGATCACGAGGACTTGCGGAACGATCCCTTGTTGGCGGTGTTGGTCGAGAAGGCGGATCCAAGTAGCCAAGTGTTAGCAGGAAAGAGCACCCTGAATCGGTTGGAACTGATCCGAGAGACGGCCAGTCGGAAGGAGCGCTACAAAAAGTTCGTGTTGGATCACGGAGCCGTGGACCGCCTGCTGGTGGAGGTCTTTCTCGAAATCTGGGTCCCCACTGCCAGCCCGATCATCGGAGCAAATGCTCCAGCACCATGCGCAGTGCTTCTCCATCCACACTGCCTGAGACGCAAACATGTCCCTTGGGAAATTCAACCTGGATCGTGCCCACAACAGCTGCGGTGACTTGACGGCTTCCCGATCGATTCGCTTTGCTGGCCTCCGCCTCACTCAGATGCACTGGCAGCAATTTAACCGGCTCAGCGTTCCTCTGACTCAGCAGCCCCTGGCGATACTGCCGGCGCCAGCTGAATACCTGGTTGGCGTTTACTCCGTGCGCCAGCGCTACCCACGCAACCGATGTGCCCGGCTGCAAAGTCTGTTCGACGATCCGGCACTTCTCCCCCACCGGCCATCCTCGTCTCTGCGGCTCTCTCTTAACGACTGCTCGCTCCAAAGTGTCTATTTATTCCCCAAGTGGACACTCTCGTAGGTGTCCACTTCGGGTTAGTTGCGAGAAACACTCGGTGTCGCCAACCCTTGATCGCCTCGCCGACGATCTCTTCGGTTCCATACGACTCGGCAGTGTCTATCACGCGAGCCCCACATTCGATAGCCGCGCGAAGCGACTCGACGCCTCCGCTGTAATTCTAGGTCCCGAACCCAATTTCGGGCAGACGAACGCCCGTGTTGGCCACTTCCTTTAAGAGCATAGATAGATGTTCACTTTTTCCACGAGGCTGCGCCATGGAAGGTGCGAAGATTGCCCGTGCTGGCCGTTCAATCGATGGCGCCAGCCATCGAACCTTTTGACCAGTTGACGACTAGTCCTTGGAATTGTAATCCGACACCAAAGCGTCCGTCTTGGAGCCGCTGACAGTAAACAACGCTTGCGAGGGTTCGCAGATCACCCACAAGCGAGCTGATCATCAGTCGTTCATTCAGCTCCCTGGCCCGTTGCGTCAAAACACGCATTCCCAAAGAGCACACATTTTCGGTCGTCGTCCGCTCTGCAGCGGCCGGATCCTGGAGGCTGGAAATCTGAACTGGGACAGCCAGCCGAATCCGTTTCTCAAGTCGTCCTGACCGCGCGGGCATGTGGGACATGGCCTCCAAAACTGGGTTCGAATTGATCGCACCGGACTGGACGATGCTAATTCTTTTTGAACTGGACTTCCTCGCGGCTGGCACCCTGCCAAAGATGCGACATGCCTTCCAGCTCTCTAAGCCTCCGGTGTAACGAGGAAGGGCCCCGACCGACGCCGTTTTTCTTCGTACATGGCCTCGTCGGCCCGCATCATCAATTGTTCAATCGACGCCGGACTGCGGGGGCTTGTGGGGTCGAAGCGCACCGCTCCCAAACTGATCGATAGCGTGCAACGTGAGTGTCTCGCATTGAGTTCCTTCAAGTTCTGTTCGAGACGAGCGCGGATGGTGGACTCGCTGTGACCGGAGACCTCCAAGGCGAGTACGGCAAATTCGTCACCGCCGAACCGCGCAATCACGTCCGAATCCCGAAACGTCTTTCCAAGAACCTGCGCGGCGTGAACCAGCGCCAGATCGCCTTCCTTGTGGCCAAACTTGTCATTGATCTGCTTCAGCCCATCCACGTCGGCAAAGAACACCAAGATCGCGCGACCGGAGCGGCGCCCGAGTTTCAATTGCCGTTCCGCAAGGGCCAGGAATCCGCGGCGGTTGTATACGCCGGTCAGTTCGTCGCTGAGCGCAAGGCTGCCCAGTTCTGCTTGCAGCATGTATTGCTTCACGGCGCACTGAATCGCGCGCATCAGGAGTTTATTGGTCGAGCCATTCTGCGCGGTGCCGAGTTGCCCGGCAGCCGACTTCGTGCGCACGTCTTGCAATAGCCTGGCAAGTTCTCCGTTGGCCTTCGCGAACACTGCTTGGAGGATTTGTTCCACGGCTTCTTTTCCCTGCGGAAGATCCAAGGCAGGAATGTCGAAGCCAAAGTGTGGGTCGGGATCCATCCCTAAGCTCAGGTTTGCGGCTCCGATGGATTGCGTCACGGATGACGCCAAATCCTGCCGATTGCGAATGCCCTTAGCTATTCTGTAGGAAGGCATTGGCATTTTTGTACACGCTCCGTTTCCGTGCGCTGCCCCAGCGCGATTCCAGCGGACCCTTGCGAATTCTCTGGCCGGAATGCAATCGGTGCACGCCCTCTCCTGAGCTCTGCCAGCAGCATGCGTTCATCGCCCAAGAACAATAAACGGCGCGCAAAATTCTCAAGCTCGGCCAGATTCTCTGGAAAGCCCCGCGTCCACAGAGTTCTCAAAAGTGCGGAGGAAAATGGCAGTGGGGCGCGTCTATGTTTCATCGCCAGAAGCGCGATGACGTTCCCAAGCATCTGAGCCATGGTCTTCCTCAATTCGAGCGGCACGATGTTTGCCTCCTGTGCCACCGCCGGCTTATCCTTCCGCCCCGCCGCCAAAGGGTAACGATCGAAACAGCTTGCAATCCTTTGAGGTACGGCCGCCACCGTGTTATGGCCGGTTGGAGGTTCGGGGGTTGTCTCGTATGAGGTGGGTGCCCTACGCACGGTGGCGGCCCTCCTTTTCTTGCCGCAGCATAGCCGGTTGCCGGCTTGTTACAATCCGGTGAATCACCCCTTTGGAATAGGTAGAATGTCTGAGAAAGGCTACTGATAAGCCCGGACGTAGAGAGTGCGCTGTGCCGCAGAGCACCCTCTCCGTTCTTGCAAGCTCGCTCCCTCTAGAGGAGGTTTCCGATCACATTCCTTCTTGAAGTATCCCGCTCCTCATTAGCGCTCAAATCCCCGGCCAAGGCCGTCACTAGGAGGTAGTGCTGCCGTGAGATCCCCGTGCTGAACCTCATCATGGATGTCCCCGTTTGCCAACGACAATTGGTTCAAGTTCTCTTGCGGATGCCCCCGGAGCTAATCGGAGCCTTGGCGAATAAAAGATGCTTTACGGGCCGGTTCGCGAAGTGGAGCCGAAGGAGTTCGCGAACGGGAAGTCTGGAGTAGGACTGCAGGTCCTTTATTGTGAAGTGCTGGGGCCGGGCAGCGAGCGACGGTGCCGAAAGCATCCGCTGAGAAGACCTCGGGTGCGAATAGGCAACAGCATCTGGCAGGTCGAATGAACACGAGCGTCAGGGGAACTGGTCCGTGAGGCATTGCCGCGCAGCCGGTGCCCCCAAATGCTTCAGGCCTCTTCGCCGTCAAAATGTTTGATTCGCCGGATGGGATCGACAGGGTGACAGGAGATTCAAATAAGCCAAGCCCGCCAAGAGTAACTCAGGTATTTCCCGCAGATTTCTTAGGGTGTTTACCCGCTTCCCCGAGGCCGGAGGCTCTACCTAATATTCCGCCATGCCGGGGCGTGCGTCACAGACGGAGGAAGAATCACGCGAGAGCGGGGTCTACTCCATCACACATCAGAATCACCAACTCCCCAACGTAGTGATCCTTCTCAAGGGCGAGACATTTCCACCATGCACGGAGTGCTTACCTCCGGTTTCTTTTGAGTCGATGGGTGCCACCCCTTACGTCTCCGGACGTCCCGCTATCTACTCTACACACTCTAATGCCCTCGATTCCCGGGCGAACCCGATGAATGCAGTGAGTTTACACATCTGGAAATCGGCATGAGCAAAGAAGTTTGGCGCGAACTCTGCCGAAAAGCAGGCTCCGGAGAACCCCTCACAAAGCTTCCTTTGGAGAAAAATTCTTATGGAGGTCGGCTAATGCGACTCGTTCGATCTGCTGTATGGATTGTCCCTGTCAGTTTGCTTTCGGTCTTTGCCCTAACGGTGCTGTTTCATAACACGCCTGCAGTCTCTGCGCAGACCGGAACGCCTCCCAGCAGCTCGATTAGTAGCAGCTCTGGCCCGGTGTCGTGGGATTTCGCTGCCGTCGGGGGCGGTACCGTGACCAACGTGGGCATACAGGACATCTGCCCACCGGGCATGTGTGACGACCATGACCTCACCGTCGTGCTCCCTGCGCCAGCGGCTACCTTCTACCAGACGATGACGGCCAAGCTGACCATAAAATACACTTGGACCAGCACGGTGCCGACCGACCTCGATATCTTCGCCATCAGCCCCGGCGGCGCCGACCATGGCCCGGGTTCACCCGATGACACTTCAACTGGACCGGGCGCAGAAGATCTGACAGTCACCGATCCCGTTGATGGAGTCTGGCACATCCGCTCGGTCGCTTCACTGGCACCGGTGCCCACAACCGCTCACGCGCTGCTAACTCTCACGACCGCGCCGCGACCCACGACACCCCCACCGCCTCCCCCGGCACCTGGCGCACCCACCTTCGTGAACTATCCCGCTCCTCCGGACTGTTCTGGAACGCAGCAGCCCCCGAGCTGCATCAAGCCCTCGTTGGGGTCATCCACTGCCGGGGAGCATGGTGCGGGTGAGCCGTCAATCGGCGTCGACTGGAGTACGGGCAAGACCTTCATCGAGGCCGGGAACCACACGCTGCGGGTGACCTTCAATGATTCCGTTACTCCTGCCACGGCGTTCTGGGAGGACCAGCGGTCGCCCTTCGCGCGTGTCAGCCTCGACCCCATTCTCTATACGGACGACGGTCATTTCGGCGGACCGAACCGTACCTTCTCCTCACAGCTCAACGGGGTCACGAGCGAGCTATCTTTCACCGACGACGATGGCTACAATTGGTGGCCGACGCAGGGTTCCGGCCAGCCCGCCGGTGTTGACCATCAAACAGTGGGCGGCGGTCCTTATGCTCCTCCGGCACCGCCCACGCGTATCTCGTATCCGCATGCGATCTACTACTGCTCGCAGGACATCGCGACCGCCTTCTGCTCACGGAGCGATGATGGCGGCCTCACCTTCGGGCCCGGCCTTCCCATCTATGTTTTCACCAGCGTTAGAGGCGTTGAACGCCCGGTTGCTCCGGGAACCTGCGGCGGTTTGCACGGGCACGTCCGCGTTTCGCCTGACGGTACTGCCTACGTTCCCAACGAGAAATGCATGGACGCGAACGGCGTCAGCAGGCCAGGAGTAGCCGTCTCGACCGACAACGGCTTGAGCTGGGTCGTGCGGACGGTGCCCGACGCCCAGAGCATCAGCCCCGGCAGCGACCCGTCCGTTGCGGCAGGCGCGAACAACACCATCTACCTCGGCTACGTCAACGTGGATGGGCACGCGAAGATCGCCGTGTCGGAAGACCGCGGCTTGCACTGGTCGAAGTCCGAGGACGCGGGCACTCCGTTCGGAACTCAAAACGCGGAGTTCGCGGAGGTGATCGCCGGCGATAACAACCGTGCGGCTTTTGCTTATCTGGGCACCCCGACCACAGGCGATACCCAGTCCGCCGACTTCCGTGGCATCTGGCATCTCTATGTTGCATTCACGTACAACACGGGCCGCACTTGGACCACCGTTGACGCGACCCCCTCCGATCCGGTTCAGCGCGGCTGCATCTGGAATCAGGGCGGTAGCAACCCCTGCCGCAACCTGCTCGACTTCAACGACATCACGGTGGACAAATTTGGACGCGTGCTGGTCGGCTACGCTGATGGCTGCACCGGCTCGTGTGTGAACGATCCTTCACAGAACGCCTCCGCCGGCCCTGCCACTGCGCAGGATGCGCTTGCCACCATCGCGCGTCAGGTGGGCGGCCGCGGCCTTTTTGCCGCGCTGGACGGCACGCAATTCGCCACCAGGACCGGCAATATCGTAGGTGGCGGCAACCTGTGCTACGGGGACCCCGCGAGTGGTGTCACCGGCGGTCCGGACTGCAATACACATTGATGGGTTCTAGAGGCAGCATCTGCACTGCACGTTGAATGCGAATACGGCGGCGGCCCGCGCGGCTTGAAAGTCGCGCGGGTCGCACTCGCGATAATGCGCGAGCCTCAGCGTTGATTGATAAAAAAAAGCGAAACCCTCGCCTAGCGGGAGAACAAATGAGCCACAAGCCTCTGCTGCGTTTTTTGTTTTGCGGATTGCTCATCTCTCCAGCCTCACTGATCGCCAGCCAGGCGTCCGGCGGCCCGCCGCAGAAGACGAAAGCTGGCGAAGTCCCGCCCTCCGCTAAGGAAGAGATTGACGTGTGCCGGCTGCTCACCAGCGCGGAAATCGAAGCTGTACAGGGCGAGCCGGTC
>Ga0137418_10001402_pt1 | contig 22173 bp, 20 predicted proteins | sample CZODoug3_1_2_16f_FD_122242 | JGI IMG/M metagenome (GOLD analysis project Ga0137418, IMG submission 122242) | Vadose zone soil fungal communities from Angelo Coast Range Reserve, California, USA - CZODoug3_1_2_16fungal (Hybrid Assembly) | ecosystem: Environmental > Terrestrial > Soil > Vadose...
TGCCACGATTTCCACGCCCGCATCGGTTTCCCCGGCGCCTTCAAGCAGCCGGAGTTCGCCGTGCCCGCCGCCGAACAGGTGAACGAATGCCTGCGTGAAACCCGTGTTGATGGCTTCGAACGCTTCCTTGAACTGCCTGCGGCAGACCGTATCGATCTCTTCGATGGCCTGCGCCGTGTCTCGAATCGAGTCGAGCAGATCCTGGCGCTGGGTCGTCAGGAACTGGAACCGCTCTTCCGCTTCCTGATGTTCCTCGACTGCCATCATGTTGACTGCGCCCATCAAGTCGATCTTCTCCCGAAGGTCGCGATATTCCCGCTCGCGAATTTCGAGTTCACCCGGAGGCAGCGTGTCGAAGGATTTCACGCAAACCGCCTCGATAGTCTCGTTCAATTCGTTCAAGCACGTCTCGGCGAGGTGCTTCAAATCCGAATCCACCTGAGCCTTTTCGATTTCAAGCGCGTTATGCCGGTCCTTCCAGGTATCGAGCAGGCCCCGGGTTTCATCCCATCGGGCTTCGGCTTCTCGAAGCTCATTTCGCAGATTCTCGAGCGTGGCCGTCGTTTCGGCGATCGTTTGATCGAGCTGCTCACGCTCGGCCACCAGGCCGCGGCGCGTTTCGTCGAGAGACCGGATGGAAGCGCGGGTCTGCTCCTGCTGTTCGTTGGCTTGCTGGATCTGCGTTTCGGCCTGAGCGGCGCGCTCCTCGAGTTCGGCAGCCTGCAGGCGCAGCGCGGCGAGTTCCCTGGTCACTGTCGAGCGGCGTTCTTCGAGAACCGCCAGCTGGGATTGCAAGCCCGCAAAATCGCGCCGCAGGTTTTCCGCCTGAAAACCCAATTCTTCGCTCGAGCGGGAGCGGGATTGCACCTCTTCTTCAATCGCAGCCTTCCGGCCGGCGATCTCGACCAGCTCGCGCTCGGCTTCGGCCAGAGATTTCTCGACTTCGCTGCGTTCCTCCGCAATGCGGCCGATTTCCGCCGTGGTGAGCCTCAATCGCTGCTCGGCACGCTCGAAGTCGGCAGTAAGCGATTGGACCCGGTGGTCCATGTTGAGAATCGCCTTTTCGGCTTCTTGAAGATCGAACGACAGGCTCGCTTTCAGCGCTTCGCTCTCCTGTACGAGCATCTCCAATCGAGCCCGGTCTTCGTGCAAATGCGCGGCGCGGCGGGCCGCCTGATCCATCTTCCGGTCCAGTTCGCGGATTTCGCGCTTCAGCGAAAGCGGTCCAAGCGCCTCGTGCTCACCCCAACTGACGACGTGCCCGCGAACGACTTCACCTGTGCGGGCAACGAAAACCATCCCCGGATAGCGTTCGGACAATTCCCACGCGCGTTCGACGGTATCGACGATATAGGCGTCGCGAATGTATTCGTTGAAGTGCCGCACCCGGTCGTCGAACCGGATCACGTTCCCCAACGGCATTGCATTCTCAATTACGACCGGAGGCGAAGTGCTCGTGCTTCCGTTGCGGACGAGGCAGTCGAGGCGGCCTTTACTGACACTCTTCGCAATCCCAAGCGCGCGCTCGGCCTGCGCGCGGTCCTCAACCACCACGTACTGAAGTTCCCACCGCAGAAAATCCTCGACAAGGGATTCATACTCGTGCTCGACCTCGACGAAGTCCGCCAATATGCCGAGCGGTGCCCATTCCAGATCGCGAACATGATTGAAGAACTGTTGGACGGACTCCGTGCTGTAGGCGCGCTGAACGGCCAGTTCCCCGATCGTCTGAAGACGATGGCGAATGCTTTCTTCCTGCGTTTTCGCTTCGGCTGCGGCTTTCACCGCGTCTGAATGCTCGCGCTTGTATCCGGAATAGGTATTCTCGGCTTCGTGAAGCCGGTTCTTCAACTGCCCGAAACCCACTTGCCGGCCAGAATGCTCTTCGCGCGCGGCATCCAGCTGCGCCGAGAGTTCCGCAGTCTGAGCGCGCGCTTCGCTCTCTTCGCGGCCGAGCCGCCCCGCCTGTGCAGCAATCCGGCCGATGGTTTCCCTGCGGCTCGAAATTTCATTCCTGATGCGCGCTTCACGTCCGACGACTTCGAACTGCTGGTGGCGGAGCCGCTCGACCATCTGCTCTTCCGAGTTGCGGCGTTCCGCCAGGTCCGAAAGCGACGCGTTTACCTGGCCGATGTCGCGTTCGACCGACTGCTGGTCCAGGTCGATGCCCGCAAGCTGCATACTTTTCGCGTTGCTGTCTTTCCTGTTGCGCGCGAGATCTTCGAGAGAGCGCAATTTCTCGCCGGCGAGCACTGTCTTCCGCTCTTCGAGGGTCTGGACCTGATCCTGAAGCCTTTCGCTGCGCTGAACCGATTTTTCGTGTTCGAGCTCGACTTCAGAACGGCGCTCCCGGATTTCTTCGAGCTTACGTTCCTGTCCGGCCACGTCGGTTCGCCGCTGATGCACGAGCCCATTGAGCCGCTCGATATCCTGATCGAGCCGTTTTCCCTCACTTTCCATCAATACCAGAGAGATCTCGACTTTGTCCTGCTGGTCGACCAGCATCTCGGCTCGCGTCGAAAAGACCGCGGAGAGAATCTGGCGCATCCGGTTGCGAAGTTCGATAAAGCGGCGCGCCTTTGCCGCCTGCCGCTTGAGTGAATTCCGCTGCCGATCGACCTCTGCCAGAATGTCGTTGACGCGCGAGAGGTTCTGCCTGGCGGCTTCCAGGCGGGATTCCGCCAGCTTTCGTTTGGCCTTGAATTTCGTAATACCCGCGGCTTCTTCGATCAGAGAGCGCCGATCCGAAGGCTTCGAGCTGAGCATTTGCCCCACTCGGCCCTGTTCGATGATGGCATAACTGTTCGGACCAAGACCTGTACCGAGAAAGATGTCCTGAATATCGCGAAGCCGGCACGGCCTTCCATCGATCAGGTAGATGCTTTCTCCCGACCGGTACAACCGCCGCTGAATGACGACATCGCGAGGGGCGGCAGGCGGGTGGGTGCCATTTCCATTGCCGTTCCCGTTGCCATTCCCATTTCCATTCGCATGCTCGGTAAGGGTGATGGTGACTTCCGCCATTCCCATGGGGGCCCGGTTCCGGGTGCCGTTGAAGATGACATCCTCCATCTTCTCACCACGCAGGGACTTGGCGCTCTGCTCGCCCAGCACCCAGGCGATGGCGTCGGAAACATTGCTTTTGCCGCAGCCGTTCGGCCCGACGATGGCGGTGACTCCGGAATCGTTGACAACGATTTCGCCCCTGTCGGAGAAGGACTTGAAGCCGATCAGTTCGATACGTCTAAGTTTCAACACCAATGCGTGTCCCTCGATTTCTGTCTTTTATCAGATTACTGCCGTGTTGTCTCTTCTAGCTTCGCCACGGGGAGTGACAGATTGGGTCCATATGCGCTATTGTCGGTTGGAAAGCGATAGACATGAAAATTTCGGCAAGGGATGAATATGCGTTGTCGGCGGTCCTGGAGCTGGCGTTGAACTACGACGGCGAGGCGCCCGTTCGCGTCCAGGACATCGCGCAGCGGCAGGGTATTCCGATGAAGTTCTTGTTTCAGATCATGCAGATATTGAAACGAGTCGATGTCGTTCGAAGCAAGAGGGGAACCGAAGGCGGCTACGTGCTGAGCAAACACCCGAGCCAGATCACCATCGGAGAAGTGATCCGGAGCATGAGCGGACCGTTCGTGCAGCTTTCGTGCCTGGAGACGGGAAATTTCACCGACGATTGCGCCAAACAGTCCACATGCCACTTCAAACCGATCTGGGCGGAAGTGGACCGCGCCATCGCCGGCATCCTGAACAGCATCACGTTCGAAGAATTGGTCCGCCGAGCGCGTATGAGCCAGCAGCAGCTGATGTATCACATCTAACCTAGAGGAGCGATGCGCTCCATCCTTCACGTGGACATGGATGCGTTCTACGCATCTGTTGAGCAGCTCGATCAACCCCAATACAAGGGCCGGCCGGTTATCGTCGGCGCGGATCCCAGGGCCGGAAGGGGACGCGGAGTTGTCGCCGCTTGTTCATACGAGGCGAGAAAGTTCGGCGTGCGGTCCGCGCTTCCGATCAGCCGCGCATGGAAACTGTGTCCGGAGGGCGTTTACGTGCGCCCGCGCATGGAGCGCTACTCGGAAGTATCGGGCCAGGTGATGGAAGTGTTCCGGCGGTACACCGATCTCGTGGAGCCCCTGAGTATCGACGAAGCTTTCCTCGACATCACCGGCTCGGTCACGCTGCTTGGAGCGCCCGAACAGATCGCAGTGTCCATCAAGAAGGAAGTCCGTCAGGCGACTGGTTTGACGGCCTCGGTTGGTCTCGCACCGAACAAGTTCCTTGCGAAGATCGCCTCCGATTTGAGGAAACCGGATGGCTTTGTTGTGGTCGAGGAGAAGGACATTGAACAGTTCCTGGCCCCCCTGCCCATCTCGCGGCTCTGGGGAGTAGGCCCCAAAACGGAACAGCGCATCCGCGAAATGGGATACCAGACGATTGGCCAGGTCGCCAGCGCTTCGCGCGAAGTGTTGATTCGGTCTCTTGGAAGTCTCGGCGAGCATCTCTATCAGTTATCGAGAGGCAAGGACGACCGTCCGGTTGTGCCGAACTGGGAACCGAAATCGACAAGCAGCGAAACGACATTTGACGAGGATACGAACGATCGCGAGCTTCTTCTGAGCACGATCCTCGACCTATCCGATCATGTTGCCGAACGGCTCCGCAAGGACGGCTACCGCGCGCGCAGAGTGACGCTGAAGCTCCGATATTCGAACTTTTCCACACACACGAAACAAAGCTCGCTGGACAAGTTTGTCCAGACGGGCGAGGAAATCGCGGAAGTGGCAAGGAGACTTTTTGCAAAGTTTTCACTGAAACAGAAGATTCGCCTGATTGGCGTTTCCGCCGGCGATATGCATCGTGACGGCGCAGACCCACAGCAACTTGGCCTGTTTCCGGAGTCCAACGACAAGGAAAAGCTGAGCCACACTCTGGATGAAATCAAACAAAAATTCGGCGCCGACGCCGTCCGCCGCGGCTCGCAGTTGCGATAGTTACTGTAGCGGCGCTCTATGAGCGCCGGCCTTTCGTAAAGAAATTCGGGGACAGACGTATAAATCACCTAATTAGCGGTAAGAGGAACTTTGAAGCTAATTAGGTGATTTATACGTCTGTCCCCGAATTTCAAAAACCGGCGGTCATAGACCGCCGCTACAGCAGACGAATCCGATTTCTTGCTTTTCCCGAGTCAACATAGAATTGTCAGCACCCATGTCGAAGATCGGGACAATTATTCTGTGCGTCGGACTCGTGCTCACGGGATGCAGCAAGAGACCTGTTGTGGTTGCTCCCGTCGTTCCGGCGGACCTTCCGGAATTCCGGCAGGGTCTCGCCGCGCTTCATGAATTCACTCCTGAAGGCTACGCGCGCGCCGTAGAACACTTTCAGCGCGCCTCGGACCTGGCTCCTGAGAAATGTGAATATCGACTCCAGGCGGCGCAGGCGAGTCTCTTCCTCGCGCTCGAGCTAAAGCTCAACTCGGAGGATTTCCGCGCGGCATGGGAACGCGGAGCGGATCCAGAGTGCGCCCCAGGCACGGCATTCGCCATCCGGCTCGATGCATTTCGATCGCTCGACGATTTCGGCAGCAGGGATCGGACAATCCTGCAAAAAATCAATCAAGCCATCGAGCTCGCACCTGCCGACGCCTTCAATTGGGTTCTCCGATGGAAGATCAATCCCACAGCCACCCGGCAGGAAAACTCGATCCTGAAGGCTGCAGAAATCGCTCCCGAACTGGCCATCGTCCAGTACGAGCTGGGAAATTACCTGCTTGTGACCGGGCAATATCCTGAGGCCCGCCGTGCTTTCCAGCGGGCGCTCGAACTCAGCCCCAGGCATTTCCGCTCGATGATCGGACTTGCGCAGGCGATCTCCTCGATCGACGAAGACGAGGACGTCGAAGCTCTTTACAAGCGCGCCGTCGACATTGCGCCGGATTTTCTGGAAGGCCGTATGCTGCTGGGCGATTACTACTCGGGCCTCGAAGAAAATGAGCTTGCCCGCGAGCATTATCTGGCCGTCTTGAAACGCAACCCACGATTCGATATCGCTCAACTGCGGCTCGGTCTGAGTTACCTCCAGACGTCCGGCATCGACGACTCGGAGAAGGCTTTTCGAACCGCCATCGAAATCAACCCGTCCAGCTTCGAGGCCTATTACTACCTCGGCAATATCTGGCTGATCCGCGGTGACCTGGAGAAAGCCCGCGCCCAGTATGAGGAGTCGCTGAAGTTCGTGCTCAACTTCCCCGAGGCGGTTTACGCGCTCGGCACCGTATTTTTCCGCCAGGGCCAGACGGACAGGGCGCTGGAGGAGTTCGAGAAGGTCATCCGCATGAACCGGATCCTCGCTGACGCGTACTTTTCGAGAGCGGCAATCCGGGCGCAGCGCGGGCAGTTCGTCGAAACGATCGATGACTGCAACCTGGCGATCGGGTTGTACGACGGTCAGCTGGTTTCGTCGCTGAAGTCGATCGAGCAATATGAGATGCGGGGGCTTACCCGCAAGGTTGAGGCCGAGCGCAAAAGGAAGGAACGCATCGAGATTAATATGGAGCGCGCTCGGCAACTGAAAATGAAGGCCGAAGATGAGAGTTTGAAAAGACCATGACGCTACTACTTCTTTCACTGATGCTCTTCCAGCAGGAAGACCCAAAACAGCTTCAGGCCGTGGTCGAAACGTCGGCCGGAAGCTTCATTGTGGAGTTCTATTCCGACCAGGCCCCGAATCACGTTCGGAAGTTCATCGAGCTGGCGCGGCAGGGCTTCTACAACGGCACGACGTTTCACAGCATGGTCGCGCACGGCATCGTGCAGGCCGGCGACCCGGAGTCGAAGAATCCGCAGGCCCGTGCGAAGTACGGCACGGGTGGATTCAATCTCGGCCTCAGGCCGGAGATCAGCAACGTGCCTTTCAAACAAGGAACCATCGTCGCAACGATTCTTCCCGGTGAACCGAACAGCGCCGGTTCGCAGTTTTTTATTTGCGTGACCGACCAGCCTCAGTTCAATGGCCAGTTCACGGCATTCGCGCACGTGGTGGAAGGTATCGAAGTTGTGGACAAGATTTCCACCACGCCTGTGGACGATAAGCAAATAGCCCGGGAGCGAATCGACATTCGAAGTATTGCCATCCGGCCGATCCCGAAACCGGCCCCGCCTCCGTTCACCGAGGAAACAACGGAAGCCCTCGCCCAGTATCGGGTCGTGATGGAGACGTCCAAAGGGAACATCGTGATCGAGATGTTTCCGGACAAGGCGCCCAATCATGTTCGTCACTTTCTGAGGCTGGCGTCTCTTGGCGTGTATGACAAGACGGCTTTCCACCGCATCGCTCCGGGATTCGTGATCCAGGCGGGCGATCTCAATACGCGGAAAGAGCCGGTTCCTCAGGCCGCACAGAAATATGTGGTGAAGATCCGGGCGGAGATCAACGACGTCAAGCACCGGGCGGGCATTCTCTCGATGGCACGAGGCGAGGAACTCGATAGCGCCCTGACATCTTTCTTCATAGTGCTCGCGGACCAACCCGCGCTCGATGGCACGTACACGGTTTTCGGCCGGGTCGTTGAGGGGATGGATGTGGTGGAAAAGATCGCCGCCGTTCCGGCGGAAAACGAGCGCCCGAAGGAGCCTGTCGAGATCTATTCCATGAAGGTCGAGCGCCGGAAATAAATTCGGGGAAATAGCCGCGAATTACGCGGATTACGCGAAATTCGCGGCTATTTCCCCCCCAATCTATTTCCGGAACACGCTTTTCAGGAAATCCTCGCGGCTTCGCTCGAAATCGGAAATGGCAAACGTGGCACCGGACTCCATGAGTTGATCCACCGTGTAGTGCCCGGTTGCGACCCCCACGGTTTTGAAACCGGCACCCCGGCCCGCTTCGATATCGCGAGGAGTGTCGCCAATCACGAAAACGTCCTCGGGAGGCATCGCGCGGCCGCTTTGCATGGCGGCTGCTTCGGCGGCCTTTCGGACCAGAGTCGTTCGATCTTCGGAATCCGAACCGAAACCGCCGAATTTGAAGTACTGATTCAGATTCGCGCGATCGAGTTTGATCCGGGCGCCCAATTCGACGTTACCGGTCGCCAGACCGAGCATGACGTCGGCACGTGCCGACATTTCGGCAAGGATGTCGGCAATTCCGGGCAGGACATGGTACCGCTCGGATGTCAGGACTTCATCTTTTAGATAGAAAAGATAGGATTCGAGGATAGACGCAAGCCGGCTTTCGATTTCGGAATCGTTTCCGACTCGGGCTAGCAGAATTTCACGAATGATTGCAGGATCCGTTTTCCCATGAGGGGAAATTCCCTGCGTGGCGTTCTCAACTGCAAGAATGTTGCGGCAGGCGCGATCTAGCGCACGTAAACCGGCCCCACCAGTGAAGATCAGGGTCTGGTCGACGTCGAAGAGAAGTAACTTCACCCACTAACAAAACACCAATTCTTCCTCAGTTTCAAGTACCTGATGCGCTTCAAGGGCATCGATCTCCACTTCGAAGCCGCAGCCCCGCTCCAGACAAATCAGTCCGTTAGAGAGTACCGAGTATGCCATTTCATCATGACTGCTGCATCTTGGACAAACCATAGTGAAAACCTCCATATATCGCTAAGCACTTCGGCTACCAAATCATCACGCTGTTGGACGTTTAAATTGAAATAATGGTTTGGGCTTCGGGCGAAATTTTGTTTATGCTTGCGGGCTTGCTATGAGGCCGATGGTCCAACTCTCGGCGATCACCCTCGAAAAGCTCCAGGCTTTCTCCGGCCGGTCGAGTACGCTCGTCACGATTGACGCCCCTTTGTTTGGAAGTGTCATGATCATGAACGGACGCCTGCTCCGGAAGGCTGCAAACTACGTCGAGCCCGAGAAGATAGGCCAGTCCATCGGGTTCCCTGCTTATGAACTAATCGTTGCCGAAGCGTCGCGCTTCTGGATTCAGCATGAGACCGGCGTCCGGATGCGAAAGGGGCGTGACGAGATGGCGAAGCTGCTCGAGGGCATCTAGTTTGGATCGATGGAAAGCCTGGTTCATCGGCTGGATTGGCTTCTTTGTCATCGGCATCATCGGGCGCACGATGCGCTGGCAATCGGTTGGCGATTCCTACCTCGATGAGATCTATAAATCCGGAAATCGCGCGATCTTCACCTTTTGGCATGGCAGAATTTTTCCGGCCACGTATTATTGGCGGAATCGCGGCATCGTCGTGATGACCAGCATGAATCGTGACGGCGAAGCCATTGCGCAATGCATTCAGCGATTCGGGTATGGCGCCGCACGCGGCTCGAGTTCGCGGGGAGGCTTCAAGGCCCTCGCACAAATGGCTCGCGACATTCGTCACGGAAGGGATACGGCGTTCACGATCGACGGCCCGCGCGGCCCTCGATACATTGCCAAACAAGGCCCCGTTCTTCTTGCCATGAAGACCGGCGCCGCGATTTTTTGCTTTCACATTTCAATGAAGCGCAAGATTCAACTCAAGAGTTGGGACGAATTCCAGATCCCGCTTCCATTCACCCCGGCGATCGTCCTGAAGGCGGCGCCCATCTGGGTGCCACATGATGCCCCTGAGGCGCACCTTCGCGACCTCCATCTGCAAATGCAGGACACGCTGGATGATCTAAGAAAGAAGGGGGATAGCTGGTGGTAATCTGGACATACGAGCTGTGTTGGTGTACATTAAACATGACTAAGTTAATTCAGAAGGACCACAATGGGCGACTTTAAAGAGATTCTCAATCAGGCCAAGAAGGAAATCGTTGAAATAACCGTCCAGGACGTACAGGAGAAGTTCAATCCTGCCAATGGTTTTACTCTTCTCGACGTTCGGGAAGGCGACGAGTGGGAACAGGGCCACCTCGACAAGGCTATTTTCCTTCCCCGGGGCTTCCTGGAAGTCAAGGCCGACAAAACTCTGACCGATAAACAGCAACCCGTCGTGGTCTATTGTGCCGGCGGTGTACGGTCGGCGCTGGCCGCAAAGACGCTCAAGGATCTCGGGTACACGAAGGTCTATTCCATGGCCGGCGGTTTTAATGAATGGAAGAACAACGGTTTCCCGTTTGTGGTTCCGGAGAAAGTCGGCAAGGACCATATGGCCCGATACAGCCGTCACCTGCGCGTTCCGGAGGTCGGAGAGGCGGGCCAGCTCAAGCTGCTCAAGAGCAAAGTTCTGCTGGTTGGCGCGGGCGGCCTGGGTTCGCCCGCCGGCGTATACCTCGCAGCGTCGGGCGTGGGAACGATTGGTCTTGTGGATTTTGATGTTGTGGATGAATCCAATCTTCAGCGTCAGATTCTTCACTGGACATCGTCGGTGGGCATGCCGAAGGTGGATTCGGCGAGGCGAACGCTCTTTGAAGTGAACCCGGACGTGAAGGTGCGAACGTATGCAATCCGGCTGGATCCGGACAACGTCCTCGATATTTTTCAGGACTACGACGTCATCCTGAGCGGATCGGATAACTTCACGACCGCTTATCTGGTGAACGATGCAGCGCTGCTTTTGAAGAAGCCCGTGGCGTATGGAAGCATCTTCCGATTTGATGGACAGGCTTCGACGTTCATTCCGTATCAAGGACCCTGCTTCCGTTGCCTGTACGCCCAGGCGACGCCTCCGGACATGGCGCCGAGTTGCGACGAAGCGGGAGTGCTCGGAGTGTTGCCCGGTGTCGTCGGTTTGATTCAGGCGACCGAGGTCATCAAGGTTCTGCTGAACATCGGCAATACACTGAATGGACGGCTGCTCACATATGACGCTCTCGAAATGACGTTCCGCCAGTTCAAGCTGCGCCGGGATCCCGAATGCCTCGGCTGCGGGCCGAATGCGCATATCGATCTGCGCTCCATTCCCGAGTTCGTCTGCGCGGTTCAAGCAGCAGCAAAGTAGGCTTGAAGGCCAGTCCCATTCACGTCGGCGATTTCATCTACTGCCGATCGAAATACTATCGAGACTCCCTCCAGCTCCCCGAGGAGCTGGGGTTGGTCATCGAGATCAAACGCAGCAATTTCAAAATCCTCTATGCCAGTGACAAGCGCTGCTGGCTTCCCAAGGAAGCCATCGTCCGGTCCCGCCCCGAACTCGAATACAAAACCTTCCTCGAAAAGCTTTACTACCTGATCAAGAAGGTCCACGCCCTTGAATGCGAACTGGTGTCGGAAAACGGCGAGCACCGCCTGACCTTACGCATCGACAAAATGGATCACGAAACGGTCGATGACCTTCGGAGGTTTTTGGGGGACGCATTCATTTCTCTGGTGGTCATCCCAGAAGGCATGGCCTTCATGCAGGTCGAAATCCGCTTCCGGGATAATTCGGGGACAGACGTATAAATCACCTAAATTATAAGTGGCAAAACTTTAAATGCCAGTTCGGGGGACACAATTGCTGCCTCAGTAGGAATCGGGACTCTGGAGTTTTTTTCAGACAAACCGCTGGTGCCCAGCGTCGCGACAGCCCTATGAGCAAGATGAGCAAGATGAGCAAGAGGGATGGCTGTGCCCAGCATTAGCCCCGACTGGGTGACAATACCAATTGAATGGCGCTGTTGCTCCCCTGCTAGTATTCGGTTCATTGCTAAAACACTGACGAAGCAAATGACACTTTCTGAGTTCGAGAAACTGTTTCCCCAATGACAATACTTGCAAGGATTACTTGCTGGCGCGTCGTTGGCCCAATGGCGTGAAGTGCCCGCGTTGCGGCAACGAGAAAGTCTACGCTCGGTGACAAGCCACAACAAAACGCCCCGCCCGCTGAGCCCCAGGCCGCAGACGATTTGCGCGGTACTGATAAGTCTCCGGTCGTTGTTCGTGTGTTCCCAACCCCTAAGACTCAAGAGGAAGCCACCAATGAAAAGACACAACGCGATGATCAATCGGCGGCCAATTGGTGGATGGTCCGCCTGACCGGAGTTATCGTTTTTTTCGGATTGATCCAATTGATTGTTTACGGCCTGCAAACTAAGAGACTAAAGAGACAATTGCAAAAATGGACGAAATCGCCAAAAGCCAAACCGCCGATATGCGCGCTTCTATCGGTGAGGCCACGCGTGCCGCCACTGCTATGGACGCTATTGCCGTGTCTATGGCCATCAGTGTTGAGTCCGTAAAACAGAGCGTTCAAATATCCAAGGACATCGCGAATCAGCAGAAATTGGTAGGCGAGCTTCAAAGCCGAGCCTATCTGTCTGTGCAGTTCGAGGATGCCATCTACCAAGACGCAACGCATGTGTTCGAGGGAATTGCTGTTGTAGTTAATAGAGGCAATACTCCCGCCTATGACGTGACATTCAGGACTGCTGCTGATATTTTGCCCTATCCGATTCTCGATGATTTTGATTTCCCGATCCCGTCAGAGAATACGGGTACCAGTGTGAGTCTGATCCCCGCGGGACTTAATAAAATCTTGCGGCGGAACATTGGGTGCCGCGTATCGGACGATGATGTCGACGGCATTAAAAGTGGCACCAGCGAAAGTCTCGCGATGTGGGGTGTAGTCAACTACCGGGACGCTTTTAATCAGTCCCGATATACGAACTTCGCTTTTACGATCTACTGGGCTGGAAAACGGCGAGACGGAAGCGATCTCATCATGAGCCTTGATGCCTCGCGCCATAACGATTCCAACTAAAAGGCTGCCCAAGGCTAATCCAAACACTATCAGCCCGTGGTAATTCGGGGACAGACGCATAAATCACCTAAATTCTTCCAATGTCTTCAATGCGAATTTAGGTGATTTATACGTCTGTCCCCGAATTACCAGGCAGGCTGTTGATTTGAACGGAAGCTCAATGTAGACTCTGCTTACCCTTCGCCCACCTGAGAGAACACACCTTTGGCAAGACTTGCACGCGTTGTTGTTCCGGATTGCCCTCACCATGTCCTTCAAAGAGGCAATCGAAAAGAAAATGTTTTCGGCGATGATTCGGATCGTCTCGTCTATCTTCGCCTGATGCGGGATGCCTGTGAGCTCCACCGGGTTTTTCTGTGGGCATACACGCTAATGGACAATCACGTCCACCACATAGCGGTGCCGGCCCGCGAAGATTCGCTCGGACGGGCGATAAAAGAGACTCACGGTGAATACACCAGCTACCTCAACACAAAATATGGGTTGGTTGGCCATGCGTGGCAGGGTCGATTCAAATCCTTTCCGATGGAAGAGTCGCATTGCTGGAATGCGATTCGTTATGTCGAGAGAAATCCGGTCAGGGCTGGCATGGTCGAAAGAGCCGAAGATTACGTTTGGTCGAGTGCGGCCGCCCACTGCGGTTTGCGGGAAGACATGCTTCTGTCTGGAGATTGCCCGGTTGTTAGGGAAATCAAGAACTGGTCCGAATGGTTAAGACTTGAAAATGCGAAAGGTGTTGACGATGTCATTCGGCTTCATACTCGGACGGGCCGGCCGTTAGGCTCAAAAGGATTCATCGGCGGCATTGAAGAGCAGAAAGGGCGGAAACTACTTCCACAAAAGCGTGGCCCGCGATCCAAGCTGAAACAAGCGGAAAATCACAGCCAGGACGGTCGAGAACCGCCAACAACAGGAACACTATCTGGGAGATTTATACGTCTGTCCCCGAATTACCAAACTAACTCTTTTCGAAGACGCCGATGTGGTAGAAGCGCGCGAGCTTTTCCATGGCAGGGACCGCTTTGCGGACCGTGAGGCTATTCAGCATGAGGCTGCCGTACATGGCCGCGAGGCTGGGACGTGGAGCCTGACAAGTCTGGCAGATCGGGTATTGAGACAGATCCCCGGTGAGATGGGCCTCACGAAGCTGAACCATGCCAGGAGAGTTCCAGACTTCCATCACGGATTGCTTCTTCAGGTCGCCGAGGGGTTTCTCGTCGTACATATAGCAGCACGGATAGGCGAGGCCGTCGTAGCGCACGTACAGAGGGCCGCGCCATAGCAGGTGGCACGGGTTGCGGCGCTGGCCTTTCTGCTCACCGCCGGGAATTTTCGAACCATCGATCTGCACTTCGTCGCGCTTGAAGCGGATTTCATCCACACCCGGAATGGACCAGAGCTTCTTGTAGGCCTGGACCTCGTGAGAGTTCTCCTTGAGCATGACCATCTGGAGAACAACGTAGATCGGGGACTTCCGATCGAGTTTTCTTTGCAGGAAATTCAAGATGTTCTCGCGCGTTTTTTCGAACGTCGCGCCGAACCGGTACTTTTCGTACGTTTCCTTGGACGCGCCATCGAAGGCGAGGATCACGTAATCCAGGCCGCTGTCGAGCAGCATGTCCCGGCGCCGCTCGTCGAGCAGCGTCGCGTTGGTCGACATGCCGGTTCGGATTCCGGCGTCGCGTGTGATCCGGATCATCTCGAAAATGTTCGGATGAATCATCGGCTCGCCGATGCCATACGGCCACACGAATTCGACGTAGTCTTTACAGTCCGCGACGATCTTCTTGTAGAGCTCGAGGTCCATGTTTTCGTTGTCGAACGTGTAGATGTGGCGGGGACACATCGGGCAGTAGAGATTGCATTTGGCGGTGCTTTCAAGCGTGATTTCGATCGGACCGCCCGACAGGACGGCCTTGTGCCTGAAGTAACTTGCCGCGATCTGCAGCCGGTTGTGTCGTTTTGTGCGCGTCGTGGTCATCAACTGTCGTCAGTTTACAGGTGTGCCGGGGGCGTCGCAACCAAAACACCGGCCGGAGGCCCTTCCGGGGCCTTGAATTTCTGTTTCATTCGAAGAAAAGGCCGCTCCACGCAATAGAAAGACAAGATCGCGACGAGAAATACGGAGCCATACATGCCCAGCAGGGTCAATGGCACCGGCAAACCGAGGCCACGAACGTACAAAAACAACGGATAGTGCCAGAGATACAGGCCGTAAGAGATCCGTCCCGTCCATACCAGTGGCCGGAATGATAGCACTTGCGTCAATGGAATAGACGACGATGACGAACCCACAACCGCAAAAATGACCGCAGCCGATATAACGGCGACAACGAGATAGCCTGCCATGAACATGAAATCGTCATTCCATTCCGAACTGAATATCATGAGAACCAACGGCATGCCGACAAGTGCAAGAAGGTATGCGCCCTTCTTCATCGCCAACCCCGGCTTGAGAACGCCGAACGCCAGCATCACGCTCAACGCACAACCGGCCAGCAATGAGTCCGCCCGGGTATCCAGTCCGTTGTACAGGCGCTCGGGAGTGCTACCTTCAGCCCACAAGGAAACACGATACGTTGCGCATGCAAATACCGCGATCACCAGGATCGGAACGATCCGCTTCCGCAAGGTCTCAACTCGGAGGATAGTGACCAGCGTGATCGGCCAGAGTAAATAGAACTGCTCCTCGATGGACAGCGACCATGTGTGACCCAGACCGGCCATGTGGAAATCCGGCGCAAATGCCCGAAACCAGTTCGCACAGTAGAAGAGCGCGATCAATGCGGCCTTGACTCTCTCCGTTGCAGGTATCGGATTTAACGGCAAAAGCGAAGCCAGCAGAAGAAGCGACAGTGCCGGAAGAAGGCGCAGAGCGCGCCGCGCATAAAAGTTTCTGAAGTCGATGGATCCGGTCTCGCTCCATTCCTGCAGCAGGACCGCTGTAATCAGAAAGCCGCTCAGCGTGAAAAAAACATCCACACCGAGGTAGCCCCACTGGGTATACGGCGACCTGGGGGCCGCGTGGACGGCCATGACCGCGAGCACCGCGACACCTCGAATGCCGTCAAGCGTGGGCGAGTATCGAAGTCGGAATTGCAGCTTTTGCGGAGAGACCATCGGCGCGGCTACGCGTACATCGAAGCCGTCTGGACCGGATTGTACAGCGTGTCTCGCTCGACCGGCACCCGGCCGGCATCACGAATCAACTTCTCGATCTGACTCCGCGTCATGCCCGGATTGGTTGGCGTACCGGCGCCATGGATGATGCGCTCCTCGATGATCGTGCCGTCGAGATCGTCCGCGCCGAATCGAAGCGCGACCTGGGCAAGCGATGGAGTCAGCGTCACCCAATACGCTTTGATGTGTGGAAAATTGTCCAGGATCAGGCGCGAGACAGCGATAGTCTTCAGATCGTCGATGCCGGAGGTCGTCGGCAGGTGCGCGTACACCGTGTGTTCCGGATGAAACGCCAGCGGAATAAAGCAATTGAATCCGCCGGTTTCATCCTGCAGCTCTCGCAGCCGCACCAGGTGATCCACACGTTCTGCCAGTGTCTCGATATGGCCGTACAACATTGTGGCGTTCGAGCGGACCCCCGTCTTGTGCAGCACCCGCGCCACTTCGAGCCATCGCGCTCCTGAAATCTTGTGGCCTGCAATCAGCGGACGCGCCCGCTCGGCGAAGATCTCGGCGCCTCCGCCCGGACAACTGCCCATGCCCGCTTCTCGCAGCTGTTCGATGACCCACTCGAGCGGCTTTCGCGTGATCTTGACGAAGAAGTCCAGCTCGACCATCGTGAAAGCCTTGAGGTGAACGGACGGAAACCGGTTCTTCAAGCCACGCAGCAGGTCCAGGTAATAGTCGAACGGCAGGGCGGGGTTCAGGCCTCCAACGATATGAAATTCCGTCAGCGAATCCGTGTACTCCTGCTCGGCGAAGTGAAACACCTGCTCGAGCTGCATTGTGTAACCGCCCTCTTCCCCCGGCTTTCGCGCGTATGCGCCCTGGCAAAGCTGGCAGTCGATGACGCAAACGTTCGTGTAATTGATGTGCCGATTGACGTTGTAGTACGCGAAGTTTCCGTTCAGGCGTTCGCGCATCTGATTGGCCAGACGGCCCAGCGCGACGATGTCGTTGGAATGAAAGAGGTCGACGCCTTCCTCAAAGGAAAGGCGCTCACCGTTGTGGATCTTGTTCGCGATTGCGCTCCAGTTGATCATGCCGCCCAAAATTATACATGACGGCAGGCGGTAATTCGGGGACAGACGCATAAATCACCTAAATTCGATCAAGGACCTTTGACTTGAATTTAGGTGATTTATGCGTCTGTCCCCGAATTACCGAATCGCGACGGGGCGTAGGGTTCAATCGCCACGCGGGACCGGCCATTCGACACGAGATCCGCGATGATCGACGCCGTTATCGGCGCGAGCAACACCCCGTTCCGATAATGGCCGGTGGCGTAAAACACTCCGGGAATTGCGGAAGGACCGATGACCGGCAGTCCATCCTGCGTGGCCGGTCGCAGACCGGTCCAGGTTTCCATGATCGGATAAGAGCCCACGTGGGAGGAGATCGCCTGCGCGTCCGCGAGCAACTTCCCGATGCCCGCCGGTGTCACCGCCCGATCGAATCCAACATCTTCGTCGGTTGCGCCGACAACGAGATCTCCATCGTTTCGTGGAACGAAATAGGAATGGTGCCAGCGAATCATGTGGCGGAAAGCTCCGGGAGGCATGCACAGAGACAGGATCTGGCCTTTCCGCGGATAAACCGGAATCGGCGGATCCAATCCCGCCAGTTCGGGGCTCCAGACGCCGGAAGCGACCACGATGCCAGGCGCTTCGAATGTGGGGCCGTCCGTCCGCACTGCGTTCTTCGAAATTCCCTGAACGCGCACGCCGGTTCGAATCTCGACGCCTCTTTTGAGGCAGGACTCGCGCAGGGCATTCACGAGCCTGCGCGGCGCCACGGAACTCTCAGCGGGCATGAAAAGCGCCATCAGAATGTCTGCCGTGATGAGGGGCTCCATCCTGCGAACCTCATCGGCAGAGATGTTCTCGACCGCGAAGCCTGCCTTTCGCTGCCACTCGCATCGGCGGCGGAGCGCGTTGGCGGATTCTTCCGAGCAGGCGAGACACAACAAACCGGAACCGGAATATCCGCAATCGATTCCGGTCTCGTCTTCCAACTCGCCAATGAATTTCCGGTACGTGTCATGGCTCGCGCGGCACAATTGAAAGAACGGATCCTGATCGTCCGCCTCACTCAGGGGAGACAACATGCCGGCGGCAGCCCACGATGTGCCTTCCCCGGTTGCGCCACGATCCAGGACCAGCACGGCTTTCCGGCCGCCAAGCTCGCGCGCGATAGAGAGACCGATCACGCCTCCGCCGATGACGATCACGTCATGCATAGGCCCATTCTACCTGTGTTAGTCTAGGACCTTCATGATTCGGGCCCTGATTTTCGACTTCAACGGCGTTCTGGCAAATGACGATCCGATTCACATGGAGTCTTTTCGGCGGGTCGCCGAGGAAGAAGGATTGACGTTCACTGACGAGGAATACCTCGACACATATCTTCCGCTGAATGATTGGGATTGCTTCAAAACCCTGTACGCGGGACATTCGCTTCCACTGCCGGCCGGCGACCTCAATGAACTCGTCCGCCGGAAGGGTCTTTATTATTTTCAAGCTATTGCGGAGAGATCCGTCATGTTCAGCGAGGCCGATCGGGCCGTGCGGGCCGCGGCAGCCCGTTGTCCTGTTGCGATCGCATCCGGCGCACGAGGCGAGGAAATCCGTCATATTCTCGATCGCGCGGATCTTCAAAAGTGTTTCAGCGCAATCATTTCCGCGGAAGATGTCCGCTACGGAAAACCACACCCCGAGCCGTTTCTGCGCGCCTATGAGAGACTGAAAGAGACTCAGGTTTCATTGAACGCGTATGATTGCGTCGCGATAGAAGATTCGATTGGCGGCATCCAGTCGGCGCATGAGGCCGGCATGCGATGCCTTGCCGTGGCGCATTCATATGGCCGGGATCGTCTCGACGCCGCGAAGCCGGAGTGGGTGATCGATTCGATCGCAGATTTCACAGCCTGGCTGGAAAGAGAAGTTCGGAAGTGAGCGCGAGATCGCGTCAGACATTTCAACAATTGGTGACGCTGCCCGACAGCGCAATTCCGTTGGCTGAAGCGGCTCTGCTGATGGCGTGCGAGGAATATCCGCAGCTGGAAATCAGCCCCTACCTGGACCAGCTCGACCGCATGGCACAGATGGCGCAGAACAGTCTTCGCGCGGAGGATACGCCGGTCCAGACCGTTGAGAAGATCAACGCGGTTTTGTTTGAGACGCTCGGTTTTCGAGGCAACACCGAAGACTATTACGATCCGCGAAACAGCTTCTTCAACGACGTGATCGACCGGCGTGTCGGTATCCCGATTACGCTATCAACTGTCTATATGGAAGTCTCCCGCCGGCTCCAGTTCCCCATCTCCGGAGTCGGCATGCCGGGACATTTCGTTGTGAAATTCAATAACAGGAGCGAGGAGTTCTTTATGGATCCGTTCAACCGCGGCATGATTCTCAGCCGGGACGATTGCCGCGCGAGAATCAAGGAAAGGTACGGCGACTCGCTTGAATTCGACGAGCGCCTTCTCGAGCGGGTGACGAACCGCCAGATTCTCGCGCGCATGCTCAACAACCTGAAGGTCATCTACCTGAAAGCCCAGGCGTTCGACAAGGGTCTTGCGATCGTGGACATGATGCTGATGGTCAACCCGCACGACATCGAACAATTCCGCGACCGCGGGCTTCTGCGCCTGCAACTGCGCCAGTTCGAAGGCGCCGCCCGAGACCTCACGTACTATCTGCGCAAGAGCGGCAACTGCCAGGACCGCGAAGAGATCGAAGACCACCTGAAAGAGCTCAGACGCATCCAGGCGATGATGAATTGAGTCAAAAACGCGGGCTAAAGCCCACGACTACATTGGGATCAGAATGTTTCCCAAAATGTAGTCGCGGGCTTTAGCCCGCGTTTGGTGCTTAGGTTATTCTATAGCCGCATGCGGAATCGAATTCACGATGCCAGGCGCGTCGTCGTCAAGCTTGGGTCGAATCTATTTTTCAATGACAGCGGGCAGGTCGCCGTCGACCGGATTTTCTCATTCATCGAAGACGTCGCTGCGGCACGGCTGGCCGGCCGCCAGATGATCGTCGTGTCCTCCGGCGCCGTCGCGCTGGGAGCCAATGCATTAGACATGAAATCCGCCCCTGCTTCGTTGAGGCAAAAACAGGCGCTCGCGGCGGTGGGCCAAAGCCGTCTGATGAACCTGTACGAACAGGGATTCGCGAAGCATGGTCTGACACCGGCACAGATCCTTCTCACCGAAGAAGACTTTTCCAGCCGCAAACGATATCTGAACCTGCGGCATACGCTGGCGACGCTGCTCGACATGGGTGTCGTTCCCGTCATCAACGAAAACGACACGGTCTCCACGAGCGAGCTGGAAATCACGGACCGGAGCCGCAGTTTCGGCGACAATGACAAACTGAGCGCCCTTGTCATGAGCAAGCTCGAAGCCCAGGCGCTGGTCCTTCTCTCCGACGTCGATGGCATGTACACGGACAATCCTCGAGAAAACCCGGCCGCCCAACTGATCCATGAAGTCCACGAAATCACGCCGGAGATCGAGGCCGGCGCCGGCGGCAAATCCGCACGGGGCCGCGGGGGCATGTCGACCAAGCTGCAGGCCGCCCGCATCGCGATGAATTCGGGCGGAATGGCCGTCATCGCAAATGGTCTGAAGCCGGGCATCATCGCGCGGGTTTTGAACGGCGAGCAGGAAGGCACATTATTCATCGGCAAATCGGAGTCGCTCTCCGGAAAGCGCCGCTGGATTGCCTTTGCTTCGTCGGTCTCCGGCCGGATCCATATCAATGAAGGCGCGCTCGACGCGATTACCAGGAAGAACGCCAGTCTCCTCCATGCAGGAGTGACGCGAATCGAGGACGAGTTCGAGGATGGCGATGTGGTCTCGATTATCGGGCCGGACGGCCAGGAGGTTGCCCGAGGCATCGTCAACTACTCCAGCGCCGACGCTTCGAAACTCATCGGCAAACATTCCGACGACATTTCGAGGCTGGCCTCAACGAGGAATTACGACGCATTCATCACGCGCAACAATATTGCGTTTTTGGCGGATTGAGAGACTGTTAAGACATGAGTGAAACGCGACAACAAGCGGAACGCGCGAGGCAGGCATTCTACAAACTGTCCACCACGTCGGACCGGACCGCGATCCTCCATGACGTTGCCGCTGCCCTCCAGCAGCACGCCAAGGCGATTTTCGAGGCGAACCAGAAAGATCTTGCCGAGGCAAAAGGCAAGATTCCCGAACCTCTGTACAAACGCCTCATCCTCAATGACGCGAAACTCCGAGATGTCGTCGATGGCGTCAAACAGATAGCGAACATGCCGGACCCTCTCGGCCGCGTGCTGGAGGACACTGAACTCGACGAGGGCCTCGTCCTGCGCAAGGTCCAGACACCGATCGGAGTCATTGCCGCCATCTTCGAGTCTCGTCCGGATGTGGTGCCGCAGATCGCCGCGTTGTCGATTCGAACCGGCAATGCGGTTCTTCTGAAGGGCGGCCGGGAGGCTGTCCAGACCAACGCGGCGCTTGGCCATGCCATCCGGGAATCTCTGGAGAAGCACGGAATAAAGGACGCCGTTCAACTGGTATCGACCCGCGAAGAAGTCGCCGAATTTCTGAAGATGGACGACTTGATCGATCTGGTGATTCCGCGCGGCTCGAATGAGATGGTTCGAAGCATTCAGCACAGCACGAGGATTCCGGTGCTCGGCCATGCCGACGGCGTGTGCCACGTATATATTGACGAGTTTGCCGACGTCGACAAGGCGGCTCGCATTGCCGTCGATGCGAAGGCGCAGTACCCTGCTGTATGTAATGCCGCGGAAACGCTGCTGGTGCATTCCAGGTTTCCGGGCCGGGAGAGGGTCCTGAAGGCTCTCGCGGATGCGGGAGTGGAGCTTCGCGATTCCGAATATGGCTCCGAGTATCTGGACCTGATTATGAATGTCAGGATCGTCGGTAGTCTTGACGAGGCGATCGGCCATATCCATAGATATGGATCCAGACATACCGATTCCATCGTGACCGAGAATCATGAGAACGCCCAGCGCTTCCTGAATGAAGTCGACTCGTCCGGAGTCTTCTGGAACGCCTCAACCCGTTTTGCCGACGGCTTCCGGTACGGCTTCGGCGCCGAAGTCGGCGTCAGCACCAATAAAACCCACGCCCGCGGGCCCGTTGGCGTGGACGGCCTGCTGATCTACAAGTATCAACTGATCGGCAACGGTCACATCGTCGCAACGTATACCGGCGAGAACGCGCGCCCATTCCTGCATAGAAAACTGGGGGATAGGGGAAAATAGCCGCGAATTACGCGGATTACGCGAATGGGCGCATCAAAGATTCCTTGACGCGCCCATTCGCG
>Ga0137418_10000574_pt1 | contig 22171 bp, 22 predicted proteins | sample CZODoug3_1_2_16f_FD_122242 | JGI IMG/M metagenome (GOLD analysis project Ga0137418, IMG submission 122242) | Vadose zone soil fungal communities from Angelo Coast Range Reserve, California, USA - CZODoug3_1_2_16fungal (Hybrid Assembly) | ecosystem: Environmental > Terrestrial > Soil > Vadose...
GACGAGCACCAGCGCGGGGCTCTCGCGTACGTCGTCCGTCTCCGCCTTGAACGCCAGGCCCCAGACGGCCACGACGCGGCCCTTGAGCTTGCCGTCGCAATGCCGCTCGACCTTCTCGAACAGCACGCGTTTTTGCCGCTCGTTCGCCGCCTCGACGGCCGCGAGGATGTCGAGCGGGACGCCCCGCTCCTGCCCCGACCGGATCAGGGCCTGTACGTCCTTGGGGAAGCACGAGCCGCCGTAGCCGGGCCCGGGGAAGAGAAACGCCGGACCGATGCGGCGGTCGGTCCCGATGCCCTTGCGCACCAGGGTCACATCGGCGCCCACCGCCTCGCACAGGCGCGCCACCTGGTTCATGAACGAGATGCGCGTCGCCAACATCGCGTTGGCGGCATACTTCGTCATCTCTGCCGACGGAATGTCCATGAAGATGAGGGGATTCCCCGTGCGGACGAAGGGCGCGTACAGCTCCTCCAGCACCGTGGCCGCCTCGGCGGAGTCTACGCCCACCACCACGCGGTCGGGCTTCATGAAGTCCTCGACCGCCGCGCCTTCCTTCAGAAACTCGGGGTTGGAGCACACGTGGAACGGCGTCTTGGTGTGCTTGGCGACCTCGGCGCGGACCTTCTCGGCCGTACCGACCGGGACGGTGCTCTTCGTGATGACGATCTTGGACCGGCTCATGCGCTGGCCGATGGTGCGCGCCACCGCCAGCACGTGCTGCAGGTCGGCCGAGCCGTCTTCGTCGGGGGGCGTCCCGACGGCGATGAATACGATGTCGGAGCGCTCGACCGCGGCTCCGACGTCCGTGGTGAACTGCAGCCGTCCTTCGCGCTGATTGCGGGAAACCAGGGGCTCGAGCCCCGGCTCGTACATGGGCAGCCGGTTCTGCTTCAGGCCGTCGATCTTCGGCGCGTCGACGTCCGCGCACACGACATCGTTTCCCGTTTCGGCGAGACAGGCGCCGACGACCAGGCCGACGTACCCCGTCCCGACGACGGCGACTTTCACGGACCGCTGCCGGGACGCGGCAGCACGTGCCGCGTGTCGACCACCGCGCGGGCGTGGCGCGCCACCATGCCGTAGTCGACGGTGGAGTGATCCGTGACGACGATCACGCAGTCGGCGGCCTCGAGCGTCGCCGTGGTGAGCGGCACCGAGGCGAGCTCCATCCCATCCTCTTTGACGTGCGCCACGAACGGGTCGTGGTAGCAGACCGTCGCGCCGCGCTGGTGCAGCAGACGTATCACGTCGAGGGCCGGACTCTCCCGGATGTCGTCGATGTCCTTCTTATAGGCGACGCCCAGCACCAGCACGGTGCTGCCCCGCACCGCCTTGCCGGCGTCGTTCAGCCGCTCGGCCAGTTTCGCGATCCAGTACTCGGGCATCGCCGCGTTCAGCTCGCCCGCCAGCTCGATGAAGCGGGTCTTGTAGTTGAGGGTGCGCATTTTCCAGGCGAGGTAATGCGGGTCGAGCGGAATGCAGTGCCCGCCGACGCCCGGCCCCGGCTTGAACTTCATGAAACCGAACGGCTTCGTCCCCGCCGCGTCGATCACCTCCCACACGTCCACACCGAGCTTGTCGCACACGATGGCCATTTCGTTGACGAGCCCGATGTTTACGCTGCGGAATGTGTTCTCGAGGATCTTCACGAGCTCCGCGGCCTCGGTCGACGAGACCGGCACGAGCTGTTCGATGGCAGGCTGGTACAGCGCCGTCGCCACCTGCAGGCACGCGGGCGTGATGCCGCCGACGATCTTGGGGGTGTTGCGTGTGTTCCACTGCGGATTACCGGGGTCCACGCGCTCCGGGGAGAACGCGAGGAAGAAATCTTCGCCCACCTTGAGGCCCGTGGCCTCGAGCGCGGGGAGCATCAGCTCGCGCGTCGTGCCGGGATACGTCGTGGACTCGAGAATCACGACCTGGCCACGGCGCAGTGCCCGCTTCACCGCGTCGGTCGCGGCGAGGACGTAACTGACGTCGGGGTCCTTGGTCTTGGACAGGGGCGTCGGCACGCAAATCGAAATGGCGTCCGGCTCGCGCAAGCGCGCGAGGTCGGTGGTCGCGACGAACTTCCCGGAGCGAACCGCCTCGGCCACGGCGGACGCCGGCACGTCCTTGATGTGGGAACGGCCGGCATTGAGCGCGTCCACCACGCCCTGGTTCACATCGAAGCCCAGCACGCGATAGCCCGCGCGCGCGAACTCCATCACCAGCGGCAGTCCGACATAGCCCAGGCCGACGACGCCGCACAGGGCCGTGCGATTCTTGGCTTTCGCGAGCAGAGCAGCGGCAGGCGTCGTCACAGTTCCTCCGGCGCGCCACCGCGCGCGAGTGAGCGCGATGCGGCTTCCAGCACGCGCACGACGCGCACGCCGTCTTCCGCTCCCGCCCCCGCGCGCGGCGGCTCCGTTCCCCGCGCCACGCGCACGAAATGGGCGAGCTCGGCGGCGAGCGGCTCGATTGTCGGAATACGGGGGATGAAGATGTCCCCCTCGCGGATCGCCAGACTCTCGCCGAAGGATCCGTACTCGGGCGGACGATCCACGCCCTTGTCGTAGATGCGCAACTTTTCGCGGGGCTCCATGTCGTCAAATACCACCATTTTTTTAGCGCCGACCACCGTGAGTTTGCGTTCCTTGTGTGGATCGAGCCACGACAGCTGGACGTGGGCGAGCACGCCGCTCGCGAACTCCATGGTCAGGAACACCACGTCCTCGATCTTGGGCTGGAGATAGCTCTTCCCCTGGGCGGCAACCCGCGTCGGCGTCTCGCCGAGCAAATGGAGGGCCACCGACACGTCGTGGGGACCGAAGCTCCAGAGCGCGTTCTCATCTTGCCGCACCTGGCCGAGGTTCACGCGCAGGCCGTACAGATAGAAGACCTTGCCCAGCTCCCCGCCTTGCATGAGGGCGCGGAGCCGGTCGACGGCGGCGTGGAAGACCAGGAGGTGCCCGGCCAGGACGGGGACCTTCCGTTCAGCGGCCAGCGCGGCCACGGCTTCGGCGTCCCGGACGCTCAGCGCGAACGGCTTCTCCACGAGGCACGGCTTCCCGGCCTCGATACAACGCCGCGCCACCGCCGCGTGCGAGCCCGCGGGCGAGGCGACGATTACGGCGTCCGAGCGCTCGAGCAGGGCACCCACGTCGCCCGTGACGAGGGCGCCGGGGAACTGGCGCGCGACCCGCTCGCGCGTCTTCGGATCGGTGTCGCACACGGCGGCGAGCTCCGCGTCGGCGAGCCCTGCCGCGGTGCGGACGTGGTTCCGGCCCCACGCGCCGGCGCCCACCACTCCGAGTTTCAGCCGGGACGTCATTGATAGAACCCGCGGATCGCGTCGATCACGCGATCGAGCTGCGGGCGGGTCAGCTCTGGATAGATGGGGAGGGAGATCGCCTCGCGCGCGGCGCGCTCCGACTGCGGCAGGCTGCCTTCGCGGTATCCCAGGGATGCGAAGCACGGCTGGCGGTGCAGCGGCGTTGGGTAATAAATGGCGTTACCAATTCCTTCCTTCTTGAGGTGCGCCTGCAGCGCGTCGCGCCGCTCGGCGCGCAGCGTGAACTGGTGGAAGATGTGCTCGTTCGCCGCGTCCGTGGGGGGCGTCCGGACCCCGCTGACACCGGCCAGCGCCTTCGAATAGTAGGCGGCGTGCTCGCGGCGCTTGGCCGACCAGGCGGCCAGATGGGGGAGCTTGGCGACCAGCACGGCGGCCTGCAGCGTGTCGAGCCGCGAGTTGGTGCCGACCTCTTCGTGATGGTACTGCTTGGCGCCGCCGTGCAGGCGCAGCTTGCGGAGTCGCTCGGCCGCGGCGTCGTCCGACGTGACGATCATCCCGGCATCGCCCCACGCGCCCAGGTTCTTGCTGGGGAAGAACGAATACCCGGTGGCCCACCCCAGCTCCCCGGCCATGCGCCACTCGCCGTCGATCATGCGGCGCGCGCCGATCGCCTGGCACGCGTCCTCGATGATCGGGATGCGGCGCGGCCCGGCGATCTGCAACAGCCGCTCCATCGCGGCCATCTGTCCGTACAGGTGCACCGGCACGATCGCGCGGGTGCGCGGCGTCAGTGCCCGCTGGACGGCTGCGGGATCGATGTTGAAGCTGCCCTCCTCGATATCCACGAACACGGGCTTCCCGCCCGCGTTGTGAATCGCCCCCGCCGTGGCGAAGAAGGTAAACGGGGTCGTGATCACCTCGTCGCCGGGCGCGAGGTTCAGCGCTTTCAGGGGCAGGAGCAGCGCGTCGGTGCCGCTCGCGCACCCGATGCCGTGCTTGGCGTGCGACAGCGCGGCGATCCCCGCCTCGAGCTGCGCGACGGCGGGTCCCATGATGAAGTGCTGCGTTTCCACGACGCCCAACAGCGCGGGGATGACTTCGTCCTTGATGGCCGCGTACTGCGCCACGAGATCCAACAACGGTACGTTCATGGTTTCCGGGGTGAAATGGTTTGGCGCAGCATGCCGCCGCTTTCTTCGTAGCCGGCGCCGCAGGCCGCGCACGCGGCGCGGCCCGCCGCGACGTGGAGCCGCTCCCCGCACTGACACATCCATCCCACGCGCCGGGCGGGGACGCCGACCATGAGTCCGTACGGGGGGACGTCGGCGGTAACGACGGCGCCGGCGCCGATGAACGCGTATTCACCGAGCGTCACACCGCACACGATCGTCGCGTTGGCGCCGATCGAGCCGCCGCGCTTGACGAGCGTCCGCTGGTACTCGTGCTTGCGAGACACGTGGCTGCGGGGGTTCATCACGTTGGTGAACACGCACGACGGCCCGCAGAAGACGTCGTTTTCGAGCTCGACGCCCTCGTAGATGGAGACATTGTTCTGGATCTTGACGTTGTCGCCGATCCGGGTTCCCGGCATCACGACGACGTTCTGACCCAGGCTGCAGCGTGCGCCGATCACCGCCCCCGGCATCACGTGCGCGAAGTGCCAGATCTTGGTGCCGGCACCAATGACGGCTCCGTCATCGACGTAGCTCGATTCGTGCGCAAAGTAGTCGGACATCTAAACGCCGATCACCTTGCACTCGAGTGCGAGCTCGACGCCGGTTTTCTTCGCGACGGTCTTGCGGACGTGCTCGATGAGCTTGAGCATGTCGGTCGCGGTGGCGTTGCCTTTGTTGATGAAGTAGTTGGCGTGCAGCGTCGAGACCTGCGCACCGCCGATGGTGAAGCCCTTCAGCGCACACTCATCGATCAGCATCCCCGCCGTCTTCGGCCCGCCGGGGTTGGTGAAGGTCGACCCGCAGCAGGGCTGGTCGAACGGCGTGCCCGCTTTGCGCCAGCGGAGCAGCTTTCCCTGCAGCTCCTTCAACTTCGCGGGTGCCTCCTCGCCGAGGCCGAGCTTTGCCTCGAGCACGATCCCCTCGATGTTGCTGGAGCGATACTTGAACGAGATCTGCTTGCGCGACAGCTGCTTGACCTTCCCCTTTGCGTCCATCACCGTGACTTCGGTGACGACCTCGGCGAACTCGGCGCCGTGACAGCCGGCATTCATGTAGATGCCGCCGCCCACGGTGCCGGGAATCCCGATGAACCGCTCCACGCCGGCGAGCCCCAACTCAGCGGTGCGACGCGCCAGAATCGGCGTCGGCATGCCGCCGCCGACGATCGCCGTCGCCCCCTTCATCTCGAACCGGTCGAGGCCCTTCCCCAGCCGGATCACGACACCGGGGAATCCGCCGTCCTTGACGAGGACGTTCGAGCCCAGGCCGAGCACCACCCAGGGCAAGCCGCGTTCCTGCGCCAGCTCGAGCGCCTTGACGACGTCGTCGCTGTCGGCGGGGAGCACCAGATAGCGCGCAGGACCGCCCAGGCGCCACGTGGTGTGGCGCGCGAGCGGCTCCTGCTCGAGAACCTTGCCGCGGAACTTGACCTTGGGCGGCGGCGGCGGAGGAGCCGGCGCCTTTGTCTTTGGCACCGGTTTCGCAGCAGCCTTCGCTACGCCCTTACGGCCACTTCCCTTTCGACCTTCGCTTTTTCGTGCCATTCCTGAAGGCTCCTGACGCTCCCGGTTCGACTGCGGAGCGCAATGATCGCATCACCCGCGGCGCTCGCCGCGGACATGGTCGTCGTGTACGGCACCCGGTGCATCAATGCGGCGCGCCGGATGGCGTAGTCGTCCGCCTGCGTGAACTTTCCCAGCGGCGTGTTGATCAACAGCTGCACCTCCCCCGACACGATCAGGTCGATCGCATTGGGACGCCCCTCGTGCACCTTCATCACCCGCTCCGCCGGCACGCCGCGCGCCCGCAGATAGCGCTGGGTGCCCTCGGTCGCGCGGATCCGGAAGCCGAGCTCGTGGAAGCGCCGCACGATCGGCACCACCGTCGGCTTGTCCGAATCATTCACGGTCACGAACACCGTACCTTCGAGCGGCAGGCTGCCGTCGGCCGCGATCTGCGCCTTGGCGAACGCCATCCCGAAGCTGTCGGCCAGGCCCATCGCCTCCCCCGTGGAGCGCATTTCCGGACCCAACACGGTATCCACGCCGGGCAGTTTGGTGAAGGGGAAGACGGCCTCCTTCACCGCGACCCCGGCGACGGGAAGCTCATCGGGAACACCCAACTCGTCCAGTGTCCGCCCCACCATGACCGCCGCCGCGAGCTTGGCCAGGGGGACCCCGGTGGCCTTACTCACGAAGGGGACGGTCCGAGAGGCCCGGGGATTGACCTCCAGTACGAAAACGACGCCGTCCTTGATGGCATACTGGACGTTGATCAGCCCGACCACCCCCAGCGCGCGGGCGAAGGCCTGGGTGTGCCGGCGCATCTCCTCTACCTGGCTGTCCCCGATCAGGTAGGGGGGCAGGACGCACGCCGAGTCGCCCGAATGTACACCGGCGTCCTCGATATGCTGCATCACGCCGCCGATCACGCAACGCGTGCCGTCGGCGATCGCGTCCACGTCCGCTTCGAAGGCATCCTCCAGGAAGCGATCGATCAGGACCGGGTGCTCCGGGGCAACCCGCGCGGCCTTCACGAAATAATCGCGCAACGATCCGTCGTCGTACACGATCTCCATCGCACGGCCCCCGAGCACGTACGAGGGCCGGACGAGCACCGGGTAGCCGATGCGCTGGGCGACCGCCACGGCCTCGTCGACCGAGCGGGCCATGCCGTTGGGCGGCTGGCGCACACCCAGACGCCGGCCGAGCGCCTCGAAGCGCTCGCGGTCCTCGGCGATGTCGATCGCGTCGGGGGACGTGCCGAGAATGTGGACGCCGGCTGCTTCCAACGGCTTGGTGAGCTGCAGCGGTGTCTGGCCGCCGAGCTGGACGACGACGCCCTTGGGCTTCTCCCAGCGCACGATCTCGATGACGTCTTCGAAGGTCAGCGGCTCGAAGTACAGCTTGTCGGAAATGTCGAAATCCGTCGAGACGGTCTCGGGATTCGAGTTGATCATGATCGTTTGGAACCCGAGCTCCCGGAACGCGAGCCCGGTTCGAACGCAACAGTAGTCGAACTCCACGCCCTGCCCGATCCGGTTCGGGCCGCTGCCCAGAATCACGATGCCGCGCTCGCCCAGGGGCTCGGACTCGTTCTCGTCGTCGTACGAGGAGTAGAGGTACGGCGTGGACGACGGAAACTCGCCGGCGCAGGTGTCCACCGTCTTGTACGCCGGGTGGATGCCGAGGCTCCAGCGCTGCTCGCGAATCGCCGCTTCGGTCGTGCCGCGCAGAGTCCCGAGCTGCTTGTCCGAGAACCCGAGGCGCTTCATGCGGCGCAGGTCGGCGGCCGCGGGCTGCTTGAGTCCCGCGAACCACCGCTCGGCGTCGACCAGCTCGTCCAGCTGATAGAGGAACCACGGGTCGATGCCCGAGGCCTTCGCGATGTCGTCGACCGACAGGCCCGCGAGCAGCGCGCGCTTGACCTGGAAGATCCGCTCGGGTGTGGGCGTGTGCAGCGCGACCCGCACGTCTTCGGGCGAGTCGCTCGTCAGGCGGTCGTCGGCGAGGGTCGCGCCCGTCACCCACCCGGGCCGCCCGATCTCGAGCGCGCGCAGACCTTTCTGGAACGCTTCCTTGAAGGTGCGGCCGATCGCCATCGCCTCCCCGACCGACTTCATCTGCGTCGTGAGGCGGAAATCGGCGGTGGGGAATTTCTCGAACGCGAAGCGCGGCACCTTGACCACGACGTAGTCGAGCACCGGCTCGAACGACGCCGGGGTGGTCTTGGTGATGTCGTTGGGCAGCTCGTCCAGGGTGTAGCCCACGGCGAGCTTCGTGCCGATGCGCGCGATGGGGAAGCCGGTCGCCTTGGAGGCAAGCGCCGAGCTGCGCGACACGCGCGGGTTCATCTCGATCACCAGCATCTCGCCGTCGGCGGGATTGACGGCGAACTGGATGTTGCAGCCGCCCGCTTCTACGCCGATCTCGCGGATGATCGCGATGGCCCAGTCCCGCATGCGCTGGTATTCGCGGTCGGTCAGCGTCATGGCCGGCGCGACCGTGATCGAGTCGCCGGTGTGCACGCCCATCGGGTCGAGGTTTTCGATGGAGCAGACGATCACGACGTTGTCGCGCCGGTCCCGCATCACCTCGAGCTCGAACTCCTTCCACCCCAGCACGCTGCGCTCGATGAGCGTCGAATGGACGGGCGACAGGTCGAGCGCGCCTTCGACCAGCTCCTCGAACTCGGCGCGGTTGTACGCCACGCCGCCGCCGGTCCCGCCCAGCGTGAAGGAGGGCCGGACGATCGCCGGGTAGCCGACCTCCGCGGCGGCGTCCAGCGCGGCCGCCACGGTCGTCACGGTCCGTCCCGCGGGCGTGGCGAGCCCGATGCGCCGCATCGCCGTCGCGAACTCGGCGCGATCCTCGGCCATGCGGATCGCGCGCGCGTTGGCGCCGATCAATTCCACGCCATGCCGTTCGAGCGTCCCGTCGTTCACCAGCGCCATCGCCAGGTTGAGCGCCGTCTGACCGCCCATCGTGGGCAACAAGGCGTCCGGCCGCTCCCGCTCGATCACCTTGCGGACCCAGTCGGGGGTGAGTGGCTCGATGTAGGTGCGGTCCGCCAGCTCGGGGTCGGTCATGATCGTGGCCGGATTCGAGTTCACCAGCACGACCGCGTATCCTTCCTCCTTGAGCGCCTTCACCGCCTGCGTGCCCGAGTAATCGAACTCCGCCCCCTGCCCGATGACGATCGGGCCGGAGCCGAGCAACAGGATGCGGTGCAGGTCAGTCCGCTTGGGCATCGAGCACTTCCCGCAGGGTTTCGTCGAGCGAGCGGCGTGGGCTCCACCCCGTCGCCGCGCGCAGCTTCGCCGCGTCGCCCACGAGGTGAGGGATGTCAGCCGGCCGCATCAGGTCCGGATCCGCCTCGGGGATGGCGCGGATGGCGAGCAGGTCCGCCATCTTGAACAGGAGATCCTCGAGGCTCATCCCCTGCCCCGACGCCACATTGTAGGCCTCGCCCGCTTTTCCTTTTGACAAGAGCCGCACGTAGGCGTCGACGACGTCCTGTACGTGCAGCAGGTCACGCACCGGCTCGAGGTTGCCCACCTTGACGACCGGCGCGCCGATGCGTTTGGCGAAGCGCAGGCGCTGCGCGAAGGCGGGCACCACGAAGCGCGGATCCTGCCCCGGCCCCGTGTGGGCGAAGGCGCGCGCCACGACGACCCGCAGCCCGGCGCGGCGCCACGCCTCGAGCGCTGCCTCTTCGCCGCCCAGCTTGCTGGCGGCGTACGGGGAGCAGGGCGCCGGTGGGTCGGTCTCGCGCCGCGGCGCGTGGCCCTCGCCCCGGCCGTACACCTCGCCCGTCGATACGACGAGGACGACGGGATCGGCCCGTTCCGTGCGGCGCGCCTCGGCGAGCACGTGGGCGAGGCGCGCGGTCCCCGCGGCGTTCACGGTCCAGGCGGTGCCCGGATCGCGCAGCGCGTCCGCACCCGACGCGACCGCCGCAAGGTGCACCACGGCATCGTACGGCAGGTCGACGCACTGGCGCACCGAGGCGTCGTCGGTGATCTCGAGCGGCAACCAGCGCACCGCGTCCCGCTCGGCCGGCGTGAGGCCGTCGTCCCGTCGCGGCACGGCCGGCCGGACGGCGCCGAACACCTCACGGCCGTCGTCCAGGAGGCGGCGGATGAGCCAGCGACCGACGAAGCCGTCGGCTCCGGTCACCAGTACCTTCACTTCACGCGCTCCAGGTCCGCGTCCACCATCATCGTGACGAGCCGCTCGAAGCTGACCTGGGGGGCCCATCCCAGGTCGCGTCGCGCCCGACCGGCGTCGGCCAGTAAGATATCGACTTCAGCGGGCCGCACGAAGCGCGGGTCCACCTTCACGTACTTCTGCCAGTCGAGACCCACGTGCCCGAACGCTACCTCGCACAGCTCCCGGACCGAATGCGTTTCGCCTGTGCCGATCACATAGTCGCGCGGCTCGTCCTGCTGCAGCATGCGCCACATCGCGTCCACGTAGTCGCCGGCGAACCCCCAATCGCGCCGCGCCTCGAGGTTGCCGAGGCGCAGCTCGGTGGCCTTGCCGCGCTTGATGCGGGCGACGGCGTCGGTGACCTTGCGGCTGACGAACTCGAGGCCGCGCCGCGGCGACTCGTGGTTGAAGAGGATGCCGCTCACGGCGTGCAGCCCGTAGGACTCCCGATAGTTCACCGTGATCCAGTGGCCGTACACCTTCGCGACGCCATAGGGTGAACGGGGATAGAAGGGCGTGGTCTCGCGCTGCGGCGTTTCGGTGGCCTTCCCGAACATCTCCGACGAGCTGGCCTGGTAGAAGCGCGCCTCGGGATGGGCGAGGCGGATCGCCTCGAGCAGGCGGGTGACGCCCAGCGCCGTGAACTCGCCGGTCAAGACCGGCTGGCTCCACGATGTCGGGACGAAGCTTTGGGCCGCGAGGTTGTACACCTCGTGCGGCTGCGCGTCGCGAATGACCGTCGTCAGAGAGTGCTGGTCCAGGAGGTCCGCGGCCACGACGTGCAGCCGGTCGAGCAGGTGGCCGATGCGCTCGTAGGAGTCGTGTGACGTGCGCCGCACGACGCCGATGACCTCGTAGCCCTTGGCGAGCAGCAGCTCGGCGAGGTACGACCCGTCCTGCCCCGTGACGCCGGTGACGACCGCGGTTTTCGCGGCTTTCCCGGCCTGGCGGGGTTGCCGCTCCCCGGTGTCCCGTTTAGGTTTAGGCCTCTTTGCAGCGCCTGATTTACTCATTTTCGTCCGGACAGCCCATGGCTCGAGTGTGTGAGATCTGTGGCAAGGGCCCCATGGCGGGGCACACGGTCAGCCACGCCAACAACAAGACCAACCGCCGCTGGTACCCCAACCTGCAGCGCGTGCGGGCCGTCGTGAACGGCACGGTGCGGCGCATCCGCGTGTGCACCCGCTGCCTCAAGTCGAACAAGGTCGCGAAAGCGTCCTGACGCATACGAAAAAGGGGGACCCGCCGTGGTCCCCCTGTCGTCCGCGGTCCACCCGCCCTCCCTCGTGCCCTCACTCACTCAGTAATTCGATCCGGGCCGTATCGGCGCCGTCGCCGACGCGGTGCCCCAGTTTCACGATTCGGGTGTAGCCACCCGGCCGAGCGGCGAAGCGTTTGCCGATCTCGACGAACAGCTTGTGGGTGGCATCCTTGTCCTTGAGCCGCCGTTCCACGAGGCGCCGGGCATGGAGGTCGCCGCGCCGCGCCAGCGTAATCAGCCGCTCGGCGAACGGGCGCAGCTCCTTGGCCTTCGCCACGGTGGTGTTGATGCCGCCGTGCACGAACAGGCTCGTGGCCATGTTGTTCAGCGTCGCCTTCTTGTGGCTCGACGTGCGCGACAGCTGACGGCCTTTGGCGCGGTGCCGCATTTACTCGTCCTCTCCACCCGTGAGCTGCGCCTGCGGTACCATGCCGGGATCGAGGATGCGCACCTCGCCGCCCTCGGCTTCCTCGAAGCGCATCCCGAAGTTCAACCCCTCACGGCGCAGCAGCTCCGCGATCTCGCCCAGGGCCTTCTCGCCCACGTTCTTCACCTTGAGCAAGTCCTCTTCCTTATACTGCACGAGGTCGCCCAGGGTGCGGATGTTGGAGTTCTTGAGCGAGTTGATCGACCGCACCGAGAGGCCGGCGTCGTCGATGGCGCGGGCGAGCACGTCGCGCAGGTGGCCGGCCTGGGTGCCGCCGTTGCCGGCGGGCTCGGCCGCGATCATCGGGACCTTGCCGAAGTCGACGAAGAACCGGAAGTGCTCCTGCGCCAGTGCCGCGGCATACGCCACGGCATCCTCGGGCGAAATCGTGCCGTTCGTTTCGACGGTCAGCGTGAGCCGATCGTAGTCGGTGCGCTGGCCGACGCGCGTCTCCGCCACGGTAAAGTTGGCGCGGCGCACGGGATTGTAGATCGAGTCGATGCGCACGACGTCCACCGGCATCGTCCGGTCGACGGGATGCTGCTCCGCCTCGACGTACCCGCGGCCCTTGTTCACGTACAGCTCGGCCGAGATGTCGCGCTCGTCCTGCACGGTGAAGAGGAGCTGGTCGGGATTCTGAATCGTCACGGAGCCGTGTGCTTCGAGATCGCGCGCGTAGACGGGGCCCGCCTTCTCGACCTTGAGGCGCAATACGGCCTCGTCGACTTCGGGCGCGAGCACCAGCGTCAACTGCTTCAGGCGCTGGATGATCTGGTGGACGTCCTCGACGACCCCGGGGATCGTCTGGTGCTCGTGCACCACGCCGTCGACGCGGAACGCCCAGACGGCGGCGCCGCGCAGCGACGACAGCAGCAGCCGGCGCAGCGAGTTCCCGAGCGTGTAGCCGTAGCCCCGCTCGAGCGGCTGCAGCCGGAATTCAGCGGCATTCGGGTTGTCCTCGCGCTTGGTCATCTCGACCAGGTGCGGCCGGACCAACCCCGTCAAATCAAGAGTCGTCATCACTTGGAATAGAGCTCGACGATTAACTGTTCTTGCGCGGCAATCGGGATGGCATCGCGAGTCGGCCGCTCCGTCATCTTGCCCAGCGCCTTGTCGGTGTCGACTTGAATCCACGAAACCGGCTGGCCGCGACCGAACTGCTCGAGGGCCAGCTTGATCTGCACCTGCTCGCGGCTCGCATCCGCGACCCGCACTTCTTCCCCGATACGCACGCGATAGGACGGAATATCCAGCACGCGGCCGTTGACGAGGATGTGCCGGTGGCGCACCAACTGACGCGCCTGCTTGCGCGACGTCGCGAAGCCCATCCGGTACACGAGATTGTCGAGGCGGCTCTCGAGGGCCACGAGCAGTGCTTCACCCGTCACACCCGGCTCCTTGATGGCGCGCTCGAACAGGTTCCGGAACTGCCGCTCCGACAGTCCGTAAATCCGCTTGACCTTCTGTTTTTCACGCAGCTGCTTCGCGTACTCCGACGCTTTGCGGCGACGGCCGGTCGACTGGCCGTGCTGGCCCGGCGCGTACGCGCGGCGCTCCACCGCGCACTTCTCGGTGAGGCAGCGTGTCCCCTTGAGGAACAGCTTCGTGCCTTCGCGGCGGCACAACCGGCAGACGGGACCTGTGTACCGTGACATGGCCCTAGACCCGGCGCTTCTTGGGCGGCCGGCACCCATTGTGAGGAATCGGCGTCACGTCGCGGATCGAGCGAATCTGCAGCCCAGCGCTCGCCAGCGCCTGGATCGCGGACTCGCGCCCCGACCCGGGGCCCTGCACGCGCACGTGGACGCGCTTCACGCCCAGGTTGAGCGCTTCGCGCGCCGCCTGCTCGGCCGCGACGGTCGCGGCGAAGGGCGTCGACTTCTTCGATCCCTTGAACCCCGCCTTGCCCGAGGAACCCCACGTGACGGCGTTCCCCTGCAGGTCGGTGATCGTGATCAGCGTGTTGTTGAACGTCGCCGTGATGTGGGCGATGCCCTCCGCCTCGACGACCTTCTTGGCGCGCTTGGCGCCCGTCGGCTTCGCTTGTGCCATTTACTCTACTTTTTCAGCGAGGGCTTCTTCTTGCCCGCGATCGCGCGCCGGGGACCCTTCTTGGTGCGCGCATTGGTGTGCGTGCGCTGGCCGCGCACCGGCAGATTCTTGCGATGACGGCCGCCGCGATACGTCCCGATGTCCATCAACCGCTTGATGTTCATCGCGACCTCGGTGCGGAGCGCGCCCTCGACCTTGTAGTCCCGCTCGATTACCTGCCGCAGGCGAGCGACTTCCGCGTCGCGCAGATCCCGGACGCGCGCGTCCGGGCTCACGCCCGTCTCCGCGAGAATCTTCTTCGCGTTACTGGGGCCGATGCCGAAGATGTAGGGGAGAGCGTACTGAATCTTTTTGTCGCGCGGCAAATCCACGCCTGCAATACGAGCCATTCGCTAACCCTGCCGTTGTTTGTGCTTGGGGTTGCGCTTGCAGATCACGCGGATGACGCCCCGCCGCGTGATGACCTTGCAATGTTCGCAGATGGGCTTGACGCTCGAACGTACCTTCAACGGGCCCTCGCCGAGAAAAATTCCTATTGAGCCGCGAAGTATAGACGGGCCCGTAAGTCCACGCAAGGGGCCAGATTACGAGCGATGACGACGCGGCTACGGTGCGCTGCGCAGCTCCGCCAACGCCCAGCGCCCACCCTGCAACCGGAACCCCAAAAACAGCGTCTCCCGTCGCAACTCCGTCGTGCCCGCCACCACGTAGCGCCGAGTCAACTCCACGAACCCCTTCCCCGGCTCCACCTCGCGGATCACCGTGACGTCGAGCCCACGCTCCTCCACCGGCCGCAGGTAGCGCCGCAACAGCTCGACCGCTTGAGCCCGCCCGAGCGGCGAGGAGGGGTCCGCCCCGGGAATCTGGAGCACGAGGTTAGAGCTTTGCCCGACAAGCGCTTGTGGGTCGTGCGCCAACCACGCCTGCTTGGCCCGCTCGGCCGCTTGCGGGAGCGTGCCCTGCGCCGCGGCGGGCGGCGCCATGGCGAGCAGCGCGGCGGCGAGACATAGGGTGTGGTTCATGCGCACCCTGATACCCCTAGCCGAGGGCTTCGGCAAGCCGGCGATACGCGGCCACCGGATCAGGCGCCGCGGTGATCGGCCGCCCCACGACAAGGTGGGTGGCTCCGCGGCGCACGGCTTCGTCCGGCGCGATGGTACGGGCTTGGTCCCCCGCCGCCTCGCCCGGCAGGCGGATGCCGGGGACCACGATCCACGGATCCGGCCCGAGCGCCTCGCGCAGCAGGCCCAGCTCGTGTCCCGAGGCTACCACGCCGCGCAACCCCGCCTGCACCGCCATGCGCGCCAACCGCTCAGCCTCGAAGCCGAGATCCGGCACGCCGCGCCCCAGCACCGACTCGAGCTCAGCCGCGTCGTGCGACGTCAACACCGTGACACCGACGAGCGGGAGGTCGGGTCCGGCGGCGCGCGCCGCCGCCTCGAGCATCGCGCGCCCACCGAGACAATGCACGGTGGCCATGCCGACGCCGAGTTCCCGCGCCGCGGCGACGGCTCCGGCGACGGTGTTCGGGATATCGTGCCACTTGAGATCGAGAAAAACTCGGAAGCCCCGTGCGGCGAACTCGCGCGCCACCGCCGGCCCCTCGCGCGCGAAGAGCACGTGCCCGAGTTTCGCCCAGGTCAATCCCGGGAGCCGCCCCGCGAGCGCGAGCGCCTCGCGGCCGCTCGGCACATCGAACGCGACAACGAGCTCAGCCACGGGCCAACGCGCGGGCAATGCGTTCGGGCACGCGCGGGTCGGCCAGGGCCGCGGTGCCGATGGCGACGAGCGACGCCCCCGCCGCCAGATACTCCCGCGCATCAGCGGCCGTCCGCACGCCCCCCACGCCGATCACCGGCATGCCGACCCGTTCCGTGACGCGCCGCGTCGCCAGCACGCCGACAGGCAGCAGCGCCGGCCCGCTCAATCCACCGGTCCCGTTGCCCAGGCGCCCAGCCAGCATCCCCGGCACCGTGTTCACGAGCGTCACCGCCTCGGCGCCCTCGCCCTGGGCGACGCGCGCCATCGACGGCAGATCGGGCAGCACCGGTGAGAGTTTGACGCTGAGGGGGCGCGAGGAGGCGCGCCGGCAGGCGCGCACCAACTCGGTGAGGCTACCAGGCTCCGCCCCAAACTCGAGGCCGCCCGCGCTGGTGTTCGGGCAGGACGCGTTGATCTCGAAAGCGGCGATCGCGTCGAGCGGCGTGAGGCGCTCGATCACGCGCACGTAGTCGCCGATGGTCGCACCGGCCACGTTCACGATGATGCGCGCGCCGCTGCGTTCGCAGCGGCGCGCGAGCCAGGGAAGATCGTGCGCGGCCACCGCGTCGAGCCCCGGGTTGGCGAGACCTACCGCGTTGAGCATCCCGCCCCGAAACTCGGCCACCCGCGGCCCCGCGTGGCCGTGGCGCGGCTCCGGCGTCACCGCCTTGGTGACGATCCCGCCCAGCGCGCCCAGGTCGATGACCCCGTCTACTTCGCGGCCGAAGCCGGCAGTGCCGGCGGCGAGGAGGACGGGGTTTTGGAAGACGACGCCGAACAGCCGAACCGCCGTCACAACCGGTCCGGCCGCTCGGAGGGACGCTCCGTGGGGCGCGCGGCGGGAACGCGGCGTCCCCGATCGTCGACCCGGGGGCGCGCGCGCGCCGCGGGGGTGGCGCCACGAGCAGGCGCGTCGTCCAACCATGGCCCGCGCGGCCCGGTGAGGACGTCGCGCGGCCTCGTGCGGGCCGCGCCGGCCGGCGCCCCCCCCCCGCCTCCCCGTGCGACCACGACTCCCAGCGCTCGCGCCAGTGAGTCCTCGGCGGCGGCGAAGGCGGGACTCGCATCACCACGCAGGGCACGCGTGTAAGGGGACGCCGTGTAGACGCGGTCCAAGACGTCGATGATGGAGTCGTGTCGCTCGGGAAGCAGCGGCAGGGCCGCGACGAGCGCTTTGGGGGCGAAGATCGATCCGGTATCGGCCGTCGCAAGATCGAGGAACAGTTGCCCGGCGAGACGGGGCGCGCCCAAGGAATCGCGGGCCAGCTCGGCAAGGCGGAAGCCCGCGCCGGGACTCTCGGGGATCGCCGACACCCGCGACACGAGATCGTGCAGGGTCCGCGCGTCCGCCGCACCGGCTCCCACGATGTGCGTCAACTCCGCGACCACCGGCCCGAGATCGTCCCGCGTCGCGGCCCGCGCCGCGAGGACGCGTTGCCCCCGTACTCGCGCGACGCCGTCGTCGCCTGCCGGCATGGCGGCCGCCTGCCGGTAGCGCCCGGCGGCGCCGTCCAGGTCACCGCGCACCAGCCGCCGGTCGCCGTCCGCGATGAGGAGCGCTATGCCATCCGCCGCCGGCACGCGAGCCCGCGCGAGCAGGCGGTCGAGCGCTGTCGACGCCGCGGCAACGCCTCCGGCGCCCGCCAGCCCATCCAGCAGCTGGGTCCAGTCGTCCCGATTGAACCGGTTCTCGGCCGTGAGCGTATCGAGGACCGCACGCACGGCTTCCGGCTGCCCGGCCGCGAGCAGCGCCCGAGCGCGGGCCGGCAGCGCCGCGGGCTCGCGCGAGCGCCGAAAGTGCGCGACCGCGCCGTCGTAGTCGGACCGGCTCACGCTCGCGCGGCCCGCGAGGTACTCGGCCCGGGAGCGGCGGCCGGCGTCGTTCGAGGCCAACGCCGCAGCGAGCGCCCGCTCCGCCTCGGCCGGCTGGCCTGTCAGCAGCGCGCAGTCCGCGGCCACGAGGGCAGCGCGCTCACGCAGCGCCTCGTCGGTAACCGTTGCCAACGCCTTCGCGATCGGCCGGGCGGCGGTGCCACAGCTGCCGGCGCGCGCGAGCGCCTCCCCCTGCAGCACGAGGGCGTCGTCGGCCCACCGGCTGCGTGGGTGGTGCGTCACCACCGACTCCGCTTTGACCGCCGCGAGCGTCCACCGCGTCCGCGCTTCGGCTTCCTGACCACGCGCCTCGAGCCGCCGCGCCTCCCCGGCGGACCGCTCCGCGGACCACATCGCGTTGTAGTACGCGCACCCCGAGAGCGTCAGGGCGACGGCGACGAGTCCCGCGCCGCGCCTCACCGGCCCGACCCTCCCACCGCCAGCTTCCGCTCGAACTCGAGCAGGTAGGCGACGATGCCATCCGCGATCGCGTTCACGATCCTGCGCTGCCCCAGCGCGGACGCGAGGAACGCGCCGTCGTCCTTATGCGTGGCGAACCCCGTCTCGACCAGCACCGCCGGCCGTCGCGCGGCCGCGAGGACGAGGAATGGGCCCTGCTGCACACCCCGGTCGCCGCCGGGGTGCACCGCCGCCACCCGTCCCTGCACCAGCTCCGCGAGCCGCGCCGACTCGCGCAGATACTCGTTCAACTGCAGGTCCTTGAGGATGAAGGCGAGAGGGCCGTCGCCCGCGGGGGCCGCGGTCTCGAAGCGCATCGCATCATTCTCCATCTGCGTTACGCGCTTCTGATCCTCCGTCTTCGCGTCGGACAAAAAGTAGGTCTCGACCCCGCTGATCCGTCCTTGGCGCTGGCCGGCCGGCATCGAGTTGACGTGAATGCTCACGAACAGATCGCACGCGGCACGACAGAACAGCGGACGGTCGGCGAGATCGATCAGCGTGTCGGTCGAGCGGGTGAGCACCACGTTGAGCCCGCGGCGCAGCAACTCGGCGCGCAGCTGCCGGCCGATCGCGAGCGTGATGTCCTTTTCCGCAAGTCGCCCGGGGAAACGCAGCCCCGGGTTGCCCGGATCGATGCCGCCATGACCGGGGTCGACCACGATCGTGTGGGCGAGGCGCAGACCCGTAATCGGATTCGCCGTGCTCAGCGGGAGGGTGGCGGGCGCCGGAACGGTGGTCACCGGCGCTGGCGGGCTCGGCGCGACCGGAGGAGCGGAGACCTGAGCGGCGGCCGTCTCTTCCAGGCGGCCGGCGCCAGGATCCCAGCGATAGTGGCCTGCCGACAGGCGCGGCACGTAATCGGCGAGCCAGTGCAATGGCAGAAACAGGGTGTCACGCGCGACGTACGGCGCGCCGACCAGCGGGTACGCCGCGTCTCCGGTGCGCACGAACGGCGCACCGAGATCGAACTCGAAGGTGCGGCCGCCCAGCACCACACGCACCGCCGCCCCGTCGCGCGACAGGACGAGGCCCAGCGGTTGCGCCAGGCGCAACGCCGCCACGGCCGCCACACCGCGCTCCATGCTGACCGGCACGCTCGCCTGCCCGCGCGGCGTCGCGATCACCACCTGCTGGGGCAAGAGCGCGGCGACGAGGGCGAGCTCGATCACTCGCGCCGGCCTTTCGTCACGCGCGCCATCTCGCGCTCAGCCACGCGTTTCTTCAGGTCCTCGCGCTTGTCGTGGTCCTTTTTCGCCCTGGCGAGGGCGATCGCGATTTTCGCCAGGCCGTCCTTGAAGTAGACCTCCAGCGGCACGATCGTCAGCCCCTTCTGCGTCGTGGCGCCCAGGAGCTTGCGAATCTCGGCCTTGTGGAGGAGCAGTTTGCGGGAGCGGGCCGGCGGAGGGTTGTTGTAGCTGCCGGGGCCGTAGTGGGAGATCGTCATGCCCTCGAGCCACACCTCGCCGTTGCGCACATGCGCGTATGCCTCGCCGAGGCTCGCCTTACGGTCGCGCAGCGACTTCACCTCTGTGCCCGTCAGCACCAGTCCCGCCTCCCACGTCTCGAGGAGATGGTAGTCGTGCCGGGCACGCGGGTTCCTGGCGATGGAGACTTTGTCCACGATGTCGAGGGCAAGATATGCGTTGACTTGGGGTTATACAACGCTCTAGATTTGCCGTTCCGCGAGATACACGCCGAAGTGGTGGAACTGGTAGACGCGCTGGCTTCAGGAGCCAGTGGGCGCAAGCCCGTGGGGGTTCGAGTCCCCCCTTCGGCATTCACACCTAGACGCCTAGTATCGCGGTACCTCCGGATCGACGGCGACGCTCCACGCGTCGATCCCGCCCTGCAAGCTCCGCACGTTCGCGAACCCCGCCCCCTTGAGCAGCGCCAGCGCTTGCAGTGAACGCATGCCGTGGTGGCAATGTGTGACGATCTCGGCGCGCCCATCCAGCTCGCGCAAACGGCCGGGCAGTTCGCTCAAAGGAATGAGGCGCGCGCCGTCGATGCGCGCGATCTCGTACTCGTGCGGTTCCCGGACGTCGAGCAGGACCAGATCGGGGTTGGCCCGCCACTCTCGCTGCAGCTCGGCGGCGGCGATCTCCAGCCCATCCCTTGTCCCCCCTTCCCCGTCCCCCACCCCGCAAAATGCTTCGTAATCGATCAGCGCCGTCACCGTCGGATGCGTGCCGCACACGGGGCACTCGGGGTCCTTGGTGAGGGCGAGCTCGCGGAACTGGAGCTTGCGAGCGTCAAACAGCAGCAACCGTCCCACGAGCGTCTCTCCCACGCCCACGATCAGCTTGATCGTCTCGAGCGCCTGGATCGACCCGATGATTCCCGGCAGAACCCCGAGCACGCCGCCTTCGGCGCACGAGGGGACGAGGTCGGGCGGCGGTGGATCCGCGAACAGACAGCGGTAGCAGGGACCGACGCGCGCGTCGAACAGCGAGGCCTGCCCATCGAACCGGAAGATCGAGCCGTAGACGTTCGGTTTGCCGAGCAGGACGCAGGCGTCATTGACCAGGTAGCGCGTGGGGAAGTTGTCCGACCCGTCCACCACCACGTCGAACCCGCCCACGATGTCGAGCGCGTTATCGGACGTGAGCCGGACGGCGAAGGTCTCGACCTGGACGTGAGGGTTCAGATCGAGCAGCCGCGCGCGCGCCGAGTCGAGCTTGGAACGGCCGACGTCCGCGGTGCCGTGGAGGATTTGCCGTTGCAGGTTGGTGACGTCGACGACGTCCCAATCCACGAGTCCGATCGTGCCCACGCCGGCGGCGGCGAGATACAGGGCGGCCGGAGAGCCGAGGCCTCCAGCGCCAACCAGCAGCACGCGAGCCGCCTTCAGGCGCTTTTGACCCGTGAGACCGATGTCGGGGAGAATCAGGTGCCGCGAGTACCGGAGCGTTTCCGCGGGCGACAGCATACGTCTCAGTTTCCGGCCGCTACCCCGGCGATTTGGTACACCTCGGGCTCAGCGTGCAGCAGGTCGGCGAGGGTGATGCCGGCGAGCAAGTCGTTGATGCGCCGCTCGAGCAGCCGCCACACGGGCCGGATGCTGCAGGCGGTCGCGGGATCGCAACGGTCGGCGTCGACCCGGTGCAGGTCGCAGTTGACCTCGAAGGTCACGTGCTCCGACGCCTCGATCACGTCCTTGACGCTGACGGCCTGGGGCTCGCGCGCGAGCAGATAGCCGCCTTTGGCGCCCCGCACCGAATCAACGATGCCCGCGCGCCGCATCCGCAGCAGGATCTGCTCGACGTAGTCGTGGGGGAGGCGTTCGTGCTCGGACAGCTCGCGCGCCGCGACTGGGCCCTGCCCGGCACGCCGGGCGAGGTGGATCGAAACGATCAGCCCGTATTCCGCCCAGGTGGTGACGCGCATGGACGGAATATGCGACGGCTGCTATCGGGATTCAATGGCCTTCGGCCGCCGCCACCAGTCGGGGACTGAGACTCACGCCGACCTGCAGCAGGAACACGTTGCCCCCGCCATTGCGCTGAAACCAGAGGGCGCGGCCGTTCACGTTCCACATCAAGGACCGCCCGCTCAGGATGTCGGCCCCCAGCCCGCCCTGCGCGCCCTGCGCGACGCCGCGGTCGACGGTCTGCGAAGGGAACCCCACGAGCAACGGCCCCAGCTCGCCGTACAAGCGGCCTCACCCCAGGTGCAACGAAGCCTCGTATCCCGGCGCGAACAGGATCGCGTTGGGCTCGCACGCGGTCGGGCAGTCCGCCGGAACCCGCAACGGCGCGTAATCGACCTGCAGGCTGACCGTCCCGCCCTTCTTGGTGTCGCGCCGGAAGCGGACGCCCAGGGCCGGCCCACGTCCCTCCATCGGCCCGCTGAGCGGAAACAACAGACCGACGGCGGGACCGACCGTGCCGTTCAACAACTGCGACTGGCGCGCCTTCCCGAAAGCCAGCGAGACGTTGGCGCGGCCCTCGAGCGCCTGGATCTGGCTGTTGGGTACCTGGAAGAAGCGGCCCTCGACCAGCGCGCTGACGGCGTGTCCGGCGTTGATCCGCACGCCCAACCCGTAGCCCAAGCCAATCTCCGTGGTCGTCGCCGTGGTGGCGAGCACGCCGCAGGCATACGGCGGGCTCGACTCGGTGACGCGCGCGAGTCCGAGCTCAGTCACGGCGAACGGAGCGATCCCCTTTGGCCCGA
>Ga0137418_10001403_pt1 | contig 22153 bp, 26 predicted proteins | sample CZODoug3_1_2_16f_FD_122242 | JGI IMG/M metagenome (GOLD analysis project Ga0137418, IMG submission 122242) | Vadose zone soil fungal communities from Angelo Coast Range Reserve, California, USA - CZODoug3_1_2_16fungal (Hybrid Assembly) | ecosystem: Environmental > Terrestrial > Soil > Vadose...
ACCGACGAATCGATGGTCAGGAATCCTCCGGCGGCGCTGACGCGATTGAACATCTCCGCGTAAAAGCGCGGGCTGGGACTGTTCATCGAATCGCAGCACGGCATCCGAAACGCGACCGGCTTGTTGCCCGTAATCCGGTTCAGTAAATCAACACCGTCATGGTAGTTCGTCGCCGCTGCGACAACGGCGCCGCAGATACTCCTTCAGGACATTATACGCAATTCCAAATATATAAGAACGAAATTGCGCGTTGTCCTTGACCTTTTCTTTGTTCTGCACGCAGCGCATGAAGGTTTCCTGAACAAGATCTTCGGCGTCTTCGCGAATCCGCGTCAACCAATGCGCGAAATTCACGACTGAACCAGACATTGGCCGTCCAACGCCCGTCGTTTCGCCTAGCTAGCTCGTGCACCGCATGCATAAAGACCGCTTTCGCTGGCTCGCCCAAACGAGCATATAGGTTCACCGCCGACACTATGACCTCGTGCACGGGATAGAGATTGTCTAGCGCTAAACTGCGAGCAACGACTGAGTACAGCAAACGCAGGCGTGACGCGTCCGACTCATAGAGAGACTTGGCAATGGCCCCAAGATATTTACCCTCGGCAATCCAGTCAACAACAATCTCCTCGACTTCGGCTGCTCCCTGGACTTTGAATGAGCCGCCTACGTCCACTTTCTTTCCGGAGATGGTTCCTTTGACCTCGAGGACTCCTCCTACATCAAAATCGTCAGCCCGGGCGTTCCCGCCTATCCTCAAGGCTTTGTCGACAGCAACCCTCGTTGCCTCGAGAGACCCATCGATCGCCAGTTGTCCGTCGTCGACTTTCACTTCGCCTTTGGCGTTGAGATCGCCCTCGATTCTGACTTTTCCATGGCGAGCTGAGAACTCTGAACACGATAGGCTTCCAAGAAACTCCGCATCTCCGTCACACGATACTCGTCCGGTTACCTGGATTACCTTGTCTTCTGATTCTATTCTTGCTTCTTGGCCTACTTTTAGATCGCCGTCGACCTGGCCGAGCTTGGATGTCGCACCTCTGGCTACGGAGACATCACCCATTCTCTGGCGACCCCTATCGAGTAGCCAGTCTCAGGTTGTTTGTTGTAAGCCAGTTCCTAGTGGTTGCCTGCTCTATTCTCTCTTGGTCTATTTTGACGTGACACATTTCTCGTCGATCGGTCTATGTCTCGCCGCGGCTTATAACGGCCGTGCACGTCGAATGGTCACAAGAAGTGATTACAAACAAAAATTTGGGAAGATGCAGAACGGGGAACCGCGGCTTATTGTGGACCAGCGTGGCTGCCTTGTGAGCCTCGGACAGCAGACCAGATTGCGATGAGAGAGTATATTCCTCCGAGATAAGTGGCTATTCTCCCAGTCCAAGCAATTGGATCCCCTACGGTTCTACCGAAATAGAACGCGGCTAATCCTATCGTCGTCAACGCGAGGGCCATCGAGTACCAGAACAAGATCCCTGATCTTGAATCACGATACAGCCTCATGAAGAGGATGGATGACGCGGCGAACAAGAACAGTCCGGCTGTCACAACCGCCTGCCTCAATACTGTAGAGCCAACTCCAGGAACAAAGAAGGCAGGAGTTTCGCCTAGAAGCGCGAACGCTGTCAGCACGGCAGGGAAGCCCACTGCACCACCATAAGCTAGAAGTAATTTCAGTGTCCGCCTCTTCGAGTCTCTGGATGACCCTTCACGCATCGTGGTCGTAGCGCTTGCGATGAATAACAGCGATGCAAACAGGGCGCCTGAGTTGCTAACGGTCACCGCGACATTCGGTCCGCCTGGAGGGCTAAGCAACCAGCCTGCTACCATGCTTGCGAAACCCCAGGCCAGAGTCCCGCTACCTAGCAGGAGAATGGTTCGCGAACCGCCTGACAGATAACTCTTCAGAGAAATGTAGGCGACCACGACAGAGGTTCCGAACAGGAACAGGGTCTGTAAGGCCGCGAAAACCAGTAGTGGGTTGAAGGCCGCACTTGCCGCTACGCTAGTGGGCAGTGTCACGTCAAAAATCGCGATCAGCGCGACGAAAATCGGAACGGGTATTACTCCAATGCGCCTGGTTTTGTTAGGAGAGATCAAACTTCCGTACCGTGCCGCTTGTAGAGGGTGGAGATTTGGCTGAATGGCGTCTTTCTAGACACTCTCGGTCGCTACTGCTTATGTTTCGTTTTTGTGAACGCGCTGTCCCAGGCTCCGGCGACTTCTTGTGTCAAGGACCTGTGCGGGGAACCCGTTATGATCCCCTCATATCCTGAGAAGGGCGCTGCCACTCTTAGCCCGTGAGCAGTTATCTCGTATTCTCTCAATCGTTTGTCATGGTCGCTTCCTCTCATCTTCATTATCGCGAGAGCCTTCTTCATTGAGGAGTTGATCTCAACAAATTTTAGCAGGACGAGGCAGTCGATGAGAAAACTCATGCCAGCTTGTGTAGCAGCATAACTGTCTAGTCCCTGTTGCGCTTCCCAGATCACTAGGGGACTGATTCCTCGTGTTTTCAAGTACATGAGTATGCGGTAGGCTTCTTTGCGAAGATCTCCCCGTGGCACATACATTTCCAAATGGTTGAGAGAATCGATTACCATTCTTCGCGGTCGTAATTCCCTGATCGTTTCTCCAAGTAACTGTTCTTCTCCCTCGGGCTCCAATAGGAGATCGGGGCTGGTGCACACAACCCTCAACTTGTCTTCGCCTTCTAGCTTTCTTAGGTCCCAGCCAAAGTTTTCTGCATCTCGATAGATCTGGTCTGGGAGTTGTTCGAAGGTGAGGTATATTCCAGGCTCGCCGAACTGAGTTGCCCCATTCACTAGATATTCTAGAGCGAGGGTGGTCTTTCCGGTGCCTGCGCTTCCAGCTACCATCACCGCGTCCTTATCCATGAACCCGCCTCGCAGCATCTCATCAAGTTCAACAATGCCGGTCTTGTTGCGAACCATCTCTAAGCCCCCTCTTTTTCCTCGAGAGTCTGCAACGGATGGACGTTAAGGATATCGAAGAGCTTGACTTTGGAGGTCATTTTCTGGCGGCCCCTCTTTGAAACGAGGAGAGATCCTTTCTTGCAAGTCCGATTGAGGTCTCGAAATCGAGTTCGTTACCTGATGGATAGTGGAGGTTGAGTCTTTGGAAGAGCTCTTTCACTATCATCCTTTCCAGCGTCAAGGCTCCGAATCCGAAGTAGAACTGCAGCTCTCGGTGAAAGTCGCCGGGCTTCTCCGCGTATATCTGAAGGGTCTGTTTGAGAAGCGGCACGATTGTAAGCATGACTGTCTCTCCGAGAGTATTTCGTAGACCGTCCTTGACTGACGACTGAAATACGCTCGCGAAATCCGTTTTGAGATCCAACCATTTCTCGTCCAAAAAGGATTTGAGTACTCTAGCGAGTTAATGAAAAGCCGTTTCAGCAGTGATTAACTATCTTGTAACCAATGGACAAAAGACCTAGAGACAACGAGGCATCAGCGCTCGGAGGCGTTACTCTTCGCATCTGAAGAAGGTACAACAAGAACAATGTTTGAGGACGCCGTCGAGAGTCTGGCCTTGCCCTCCCAGAATACCGGTCGGAACACCGAGACTGAGAATTTCTCGAATCAGGGAGACCCTGATGATAACAGGATCTGCAAACTGATCTTAGAATCAGATCCGGCAATTAGGGTCGCAGCATTCATAGAAGGAGCAGAAGTTACAGGCTACGCTGAAACCGCGAGAACGAAGAACGTCCTGAGCCAGAGCGGTGATCTTCGGAAGAAGATTGGCTTTTGGGTAAGTATCATTACAGAGATGGCTAGACAGACCGACAATTTGTTCGGGAGCACCGAGTCCATATGCGTTACGCATAAGGGATTGAAAATGGTGACAGTTCCGTTATCCGCAAGAAGGTCTCTCGGCCTCTCGCTTGATCGTTCGGCAGACTCAGAAAAGATCATTCTGAAGATAACTGCAAAGTTTAGTTTAGGACCAACTGTTTAGCGCATCCTAGTAACCAGAATAGATCATAGAATCCAAAATACTACCTGTGTTATGATTGCTGAAGAGACCATGCCCGACCAGGGTACGGATCCTTCTTAACGCGTGCCAGGGCAGAACTTCGTGTTCCTAACCCCTTTTGATCTAGCGCCTACGCACCTCGAAGGCGAATGCTGTCACCGATCACTGTTAGCTTAACCGTTACCAACCGAGAAATGCTAATGCAGTTAGGTCCCGCGACGCAAAGCTCTTTCTTTGTGGAATCTTATTTGCGGAACTTGTCTGGTTTTAGCCGCAGCCGCTAGTGTTGCCGCAGTTGAGGCACTTGTAGCAGGAGCCTGCGCGGACCATGATCATGCCGCAGTTGTCACAGGCTGGCGCGTCTGACTGGGGATCGAACGTCAAGAGATCCGGCTCCAGACGACTAGCCGATTCCTGCTTCACCATCTTCTGTTCTGCTGGCTTCTGCATTGGTTCTACGAGCTTCGCTTGGGAATCATTGTTCTCAACAATCGTCTTCGCAAGACCCAGCGCGTCTTGGTCCTCCTTCGAGAGATATTTCAGTCCGAGATATCTGAAGATATAGTCGACGACGGATTTTGCGAATCTGACCTCGGGATTGTTCGTCATGCCCGCCGGCTCGAACCGGGTGTGGATGAACTTGTTAACTAGCACCCTCAATGGAACGCCGTATTGTAGGGCGATCGAGATTGATGTAGCGAAAGCATCCATGAGTCCAGATATCGTGCTGCCTTCCTTCGACATTACGACAAAGATCTCGCCGGGAGAGCCGTCAGCGTAGAGTCCCACCATGAGGTAGCCTTCGTTTCCGTTGATGCTGAACTTGTGAATCGTCGCGTCGCGCTGATCAGGCAACCGCTTCCGCAGAGGCTTGAGGGCGACCTTCTCAACCGGTTTGCCCTTCTCTCTCTCGTCGAGACTCGTCGTCAAGGGCTGTGTCCTCTTGGACCCGTCCCGGTAGATCGCGATAGCCTTCAACCCCATCTTCCACGAGTTGACGTAGGTCTGCATAATCTCGTCCACGGTCACACTGTTAGGCATGTTGACCGTCTTCGAGATTGCTCCGGAGATGAAGGGCTGAACCGCGCTCATCATCTTCACATGCCCCATGTAGTGAATGCTTCTAGATCCCTTCGACGGCTTGAACGCACAATCAAAGACAGCAATATGCTCCGGCCTTAGATGGGGAGCACCCTCAATCGTGTCGTTATCTTGAAGATAGCGCAGAATCTCGTCGGTCTGGGGGAGAGAGTATCCCAGTCTCCTCAAGGCTTCTGGGACTGTACCGTTTGCGATCTTGATGACTCCACCGCCCACCAGCCACTTGTACTTGACAAGGGCAATGTCCGGCTCGATGCCGGTGGTGTCGCAGTCCATCATGAACGCGATTGTCCCCGTCGGCGCGATGACCGATATCTGCGCGTTCTTGAAACCGAACCGCTCGCCGAGTGAGAGAGCCTCATCCCAGGACCGTACCGCGGCGTCAACCAGATCCTTCGGAACATCGTCACGCGGAATCTTGCCCGCATGGGATCTGTGCATTCCGATAACGTTGAGGAATGGTCTCTCGTTGCTCGGATAGCCCCTGAACGGTCCAAGCCTTTTGGCGATGAGGGAAGAGGTTGCGTAGGCGTGTCCCGACATGAGCGCCGAGATGCCCGCAGCGAAGTTTCGACCCTCATCACTATCATACGGCAGTCCCCGCGACATCAACAACGCTCCCAAGTTCGCGTAGCCCATTCCTAGGGGACGATAGTCGTGGCTGTTCTTCTCTATCCCCGCCGTCGGATAGCTGGCGTTATCCACTAGTATCTCTTGGGCTGTGATGACTATCTCTACAGCGTGTTTGAATGATTCGACGTCGAACTCTCCCTCGGGAGTTCTGAACTTCATCAAATTCAGGGACGCAAGATTACACGCCGAATCGTCTAGGAACATGTACTCGGAGCAGGGGTTGGACGCGTTGATCCGATCAGTGTTGGAGCAGGGATTCCACTCGTTGACTGTGGTGTCAAACTGTATGCCGGGGTCACCACAAATGTAGGCTGCTTCAGCCATCTGCCGCATGAGATCGCGAGCCTTGTAAGTATCCGCAACCTTATGGTTCGTAATGAAGTGAGTCTGCCAATCTTTGTTGTCCGTAACAGCATGCATGAAATCGTCAGTAACCCGGACGCTGTGGTTTGCGTTCTGGAAGAAGACTGAACCATAAGCCTCGCCGTCAACCGAGCCGTCATAGCCTGCGTCGATGAGTGCCCAGGCCTTCTTCTCCTCGTTCGCCTTTGACCAGATGAACTCGACAACGTCGGGGTGATCAGCGTTGAGTATGACCATTTTGGCGGCGCGTCGGGTCCGACCGCCCGATTTGATGACGCCTGCGAAGGCGTCGTAGCCTTTCATGAAGGAGACGGGTCCGCTCGCCCTTCCGCCCGTAGAGAGGTGCTCCCTCGAGGAACGGAGAGCTGAGAGGTTGGATCCTGTTCCGGATCCGTACTTGAACAGCATCCCCTCGGTCATGGCGAGCTGCATGATGGATCGCATGTCGTCTTTGACTGAATTGATGAAACAGGCTGAACACTGCGGATGATCTTCAACGCCGACGTTGAACCAGACTGGACTGTTGAACGCGGCCATCTGGTTGAGAAGAATGTGAGTGAGCTCCGCCTCGAATATCTGAGCCTCGTCCTCATCCAGGAAATACTGGCCCCTGACCCCCCACTTCGTTATTGTCTTTGCAACTCTGTCTAGGAGCTGACGGACGCTGGATTCTCTCTCACGGGTCCCTAGCCGTCCACGGAAATATTTCGAGGCTACAATGTTAGTCGCGGTCTGTGACCAGAGAGACGGGGCCTCGACGCCCTTTTGTTCGAAGATGACTTGACCCTTAGCGTCGGTAATTACAGCATCCCGTGTTTCCCACTTTACCGCGTCGTAGGGATGGACGCCCAGTTTCGTGTACCGTCTCTGATATCTGAACTCCCCTCCGGGGACCTTCGGTATTTGATGTGTTTCCATTTTTCTTGACACTCCTTCCCGTCCTGTTTTCCCTATGAAAACCGAGGAAGTACGCTAACCCCTGCGTCGCTGCATTAAAGAGATTTGTACAGATTCGTATAAAAATGTGGAGTATGCCGACTCTCGCCGACCTTGGTTGCATGCGTCATCAACTGCAATGGTCCTAGCGACAGCCGGAGACAGCTATTCCTTCAGACTAACCAAAACACCATCACGGAGCGGAACAATAACGGTAGACATTCCTGGGGATTCTGAGACTAGGCGGTTGAATTTGATCATTGACTGAGTGTCTTTCGACTTGCCGCCTTTAGCGACGTCTCCTCCCCACAACGCATTGTCTGCGACGAACAGGCCGCCCTTCCGAAGCATCGGTAGGGACATTTTGAACGCGTCAGGATAGACATCTTTGTCCGAATCAAGAAAGATCATATCGAACTCCTCTTTCAGAGTCGGCAGGACTTTGAGAGCGTTGCCCTCGATTACTTTTACTGCGCGGTCGAGACCCGCCTCGGAAATATTCTTCTTCGCGATCTGAACCCGCTCGGGGTCTAGATCGATCGTTGTTACGCTGCCTTTCAGAGAAGCGACGGCACGAGCAAGCCAGATTCCCGAGTAGCCTATTGCCGTCCCAATCTCCAGAATCTTTCTGCTCTGGCTTGCCTTGGCGAGGTTGTAGAGCAGCCTGCCAACCAGCGGGCCTATGATAGGGACAGCGTGCGAATCAGCATACTCCTCCATCTTCTCCAGTAAGAGATCTCTAGGTGCGGCGATACGGTAGAGATAATCATCAATGTAATCGTACGTTATCGACACGGGATGATCGGAAAGTCTGGGAAACGATTCGGGCTACATAATGCTTAGCAGGGCAAATTCTAGAGAACCGTCTGGGTAATGTTGAAGGAGCGAGTTACAGTCTGGTCTGGAATGGAGCCGAGCGGCAAGAGATCGTATAGCTGAAATGCTACTGTGAAACGTAGCATATGATTTGTCGAGGTCTTGAAGAAGAAAATGCCTGTGGCTTGGGCTGCGTCACTCACGGCGTTTCCGTTGCCCCAGGTCGAGGTGGAACCGTCAACGCTGTCCTGAATGTTCATACCAGTTACTCGCACCCCAAAACCTTTCACGATCGAGTTCGTAATCGTTTGGTTAACGTCACTTATGACTAGAGAATAGTCTGTACCGATGCCCGTTCTCGGGAACGTAATGTTAGATATTGAGATTGCCAAATACGCTTTGAGGTACCGCATTGTTTCATTGAAGGTCCAACTTCCTCGGTTCGAGTAGGTTCCAAAAATCGAGTACTTGTTGCCCACTGGTGGTAGTAGCTGTGGGCTTGTGAACTGCCAGACTGCGAGGGAGACAATGATGATGAGGACGATTGAGACAGCGATCTTCTTCCGGACCCCCAAGAGCGTCTAGACGCCTTCCGATCTATGGGTTCCTTTCCGGGACGTGTTACTGATTGATTTTTTATCGAGTTACACCAGCATTAGAAGTGATGCGGGGAGAGGGTCGTGATGAAGCGGCTAACATGGTCGGAGCGAAGCCCATGCTCCTCTGGTACGTCTGGATACGACTAGTTGATGGGGCGTGGCATAGGCTGGACGAGATCTCGAAACAGCTACGACTGCCCGACAACGCTATAGAGTGGGCGGCAAAGTTTCTCTGCGACAAGGGCATGGCAGAGAGAGGGTTTGAAGAGAACGAGATACGGCTCAGCAGGGGCAACGCACGATTAGAAGACGCCGTAAAAGCACTGTCCTCTTCCGCGAAACCCTCGAAATAGAGGATACTAGAACAGCCAGCGATTCGGGATATCGTACAAAGAATCCTGACAGAGTTCTCGAAGTATCCCGGACAACTCACCTTGCCAGACTAGAGCTTAAGACGAGACTATAGCCTGTCTCGGCGGGTCAGGAAATTGGAGTTTCGCCTTCTCGGGAAAACATCTGAATCGATTCCAGAGATAGGAATGGGCACATGGGGAATGGGTGGCGGAATGCGCACCGATCCTTCCGGCGACTCGGAAGCGATCGAAGCTCTGAAGCTTGGCCTCGATCTTGGTATGACTCTAGTCGATACTGCAGAGATGTACGGCGCAGGTCACAGCGAGGAAGTCGTCTCGAAAGCTCTGGAAGATTGGCGGAAGCCAGTTTTCGTCGCATCGAAAGTCTCCCCTTCGCATTTTGCTCACGAAGATCTTCTACGGTCTGCTCGCAAGAGCCTCGAACGGTTACGTGTGAAAAAGATGGACCTCTATCAGCTTCACTGGCCCAATCCTCGGATTCCGATTGCTGAGACGATGAGGGCGATGGAGAAGCTTGTCCGAGATGGAATGGTGCGGTACATCGGTGTGAGCAATTTCTCTGTTAACCAGATGAAAGAAGCGCAGGCTATATTGTCAAGGGAAGAGATTGTTTCAAACCAAGTCGAATACAGTCTTGTGGATCGGGCGATTGAGAAGGAGGTTCTGCCTTATTGCCAGCAGGAGAAGGTCACGCTCATCGCCTACAGTCCTCTGGGTCAGGGGAAGATTGCTAGAGGCAGAGGGGGACCGTTCAAGGTCCTCGACGAGATTGCTGAGAGAGTTGGCAAGAGTCGAAGCCAAGTAGCTCTGAACTGGCTTCTACAACACGAGTCGGTCGTGGTTATTCCGAAGGCCAGTGACAAGGGCCATGTTATGGAAAATGCTGCAGCGAGCGGCTGGAAGCTCGACGCCAAGGAATTTCAGGACATCGAAAAGGCATTTCGATAGATCTGCCCGAAATCAGGAAAGCCGAAGATTAATTCTGCGCATAGGGAGAGTCTCTCACAACTAAATGTCTCTCTAAGAGCTTCCCATAGGATTTCCTCAGAACTAGGAGCATTGTAAGATAGCATACGGTCGCCGCTAGGCCGAACCAGAAGAGACTCGTGTACTCGGTTGAACTATCGACGCGATTGTTCTGGAGAGTGGAGATCCATTCTAGAGTGACCAGGAATTTTGCGCCGAGCCAATATCCGACGAAACCCGACACGATTATCGCGGAGAACGCATACGCCCATCTCCAACTTGCTTTGACAATCGCTGATAGTGCTAAGGTTGCGACCAGAACCGCGAGGATCCCTTGAAATAGAATAGAGTTCAAGAGAAGCGCGAGAACGATCCCAGGCCCGCGGCCGTAGCTAGTTACCAGCGCAGAGGTACCGGGATCCAACGGCAAGTATGATGCGGCCGCAGCCGAAACCGCAAGATAATGGGATGTAGTTAGAAACGCGCTGGATGCGGAGGCGAGGACGTAGATGCTTAAGTGTTCTCGAAGATTAGCGTCGACCAATTTTCGCAGAGTCAACCTTCTCGCACACGACAATCTTGAACCAACTCATAGCGGTATGTCATTTCGACGGTCTATACCCCTGCTCAGGCTTCTGTTTGAGAGTCGAACTCTTAAAAGCGGTCGTAGTCCAATCTGACTGGTTTTCCACGTTGGCTGCAGACGATGCGAGATTAAGAAGGGCGAGGATGATCGCTGAGGCACGTTATGGTTTCCGGTGGCACCTTGCCATCTACATAATCGTCAATCTTGGGCTAGTCGCAATCTGGTACTACACCGGAGCGGGATTCCCCTGGCCCATTTTCCCAATCCTCTTCTGGGGCCTCGGGGTACTAGGTCACTACTGGGGCGCCTATCATACCACCGGAGGAGGCTGGATCGAGAGGGAAACTCAGAAGATCCTTCAAGAAGACAAGGACATGGAAACCTAGTCTCCTGCACGGCTAAGATTAGCGGTACCCAGGCGGATCTCACGAGTCTTGGATCAGTGGTAACCTTAGACATTTGGCGGGAGTCGAAGGTTAGGGTTTGATAGTTGACTTCATATGTTCAAACGAAACAGTTGAGGCTCAACAATGAGTGATTCCGACAAGACCCTTCAAGACATGGAAGAGGGCGGGGACGGTATGACGAAATATGGCAACATGATGCTGGAGTTCATCAAGAAAGAAATTTTCCAGGAACGGAAGAATGTCTCAGTCGAGGAAGTAGTCACTCTAATAGCGGCTCTTACAGACTTGTCCGTTGGTCTTCTAGCCAAGTTCCGCAAGGAACCCCTAGACCCATCACGAGCCACTGAGATCGGGAGGGACGTGTTCAAGCACATGGTTGGCAAGATCGGCTTCGATATGGGACAACTCAGCAAGCCATCATTGTACGCCTAGCATCCCTATCGTTTTGGATTCCTATCTGATTACGATAGACCGTGCCTCGCTATCCATTTTGGGATAGTGAAGATCCATCTTCTCCATCGCCTTCACAATAATTCGTGAGACCACGAGGTCTCTGTACCACTTGTGATTGGAGGGAATGAGATGCCACGGCGCCCAATCCGTGCTGGTCTTGGTCAGAGCTTCTTGGTAGGCTATCATATACTCCTCCCAGTGCTTCCGTTCTGGAATGTCGTTGCTACTGAACTTCCAATTCTTGGTAGGATCTGCGAGACGTTCCTCTAGACGCTTCTTCTGTTCATCCTTGCTGATGTGGAGGTAGAATTTCAGAATCACCGTTTCTTCTTCGGAGAGTAGTCTTTCGAAGTCGTTGATCTCTCTGTAGCGACGTTTCCAGACTTCCTCGGACACGATCTTGTGGACCCTCTCAACTAGGACCCCCTCATGGTGACTGCGATTGAAAATGACTAGTTCTCCCTTCCCAGGCACGCGATTATGATGCCGCCAGAGAAAATCATGGTCTTGCTCCTCCGGCGTCGGGACTCCAAAGTGGGCAACTTGGACACCTTGAGGGTTGACTCCTTCGAAGACACGGTGGATGACTCCATCCTTGCCTCCCGTATCTACGGCTTGGAGAATGACCAGGACTTTCATCTTGTGCTCTGCGTAGAGCATTTCCTGGAGCTGTCTCAGTTTCTCGTTGAGTTTCTTGGATTCCCCTGGCTCGTCGGCACTTTTGCCCTCAAATCCTGAGGTGTCGTTTGGATCGACCTTGTCCAAGTGAACCTCTTTTCCAGGCTCTATCTTGTAACGGCCAGTGTGTAGATCGCCTGTCAACTTGAAATCGCAGTCTTCTCCGACAAGCTCTTAGAGCTTTTCGGATTGTTCCTTGACCCCGGACCGATGACAATGGTCCAACGTAGTACTCAAGACCTAGAGGCACTGTATAGTTAGATGGTTGGCTGTGCCGAAGCTCAAGTTCACCAAGGAATACCTTCAACGGGCTACGAAACCCATTCCGAAAAAGGAGCCGGGCAAGAAGGACGAGACAAGGGAAGAGGTCCAGTCTCAGCCAAGACATGCAACAGGATTCCTCCAGTACTGCGGAACTTGCGCGAGGAATCAGCTGTTCAAAGTGGACACGCTGGGCTGGAAGACATGCACTGTATGCCATAGCACGGCGCCGGATAGAAGCCAGAGCCCAATCTGATCGGAAAAGTTCCGCTAGACGCGGGAAGATCGAGAAGGCCGCCGGGCGGAGAGGGGGGTCCTAGAGTAGATTATTCCGCTGTCAGCCTTTTTTCACGTTCCGACACCATTTTGAACCTAGAAGAGCTGTTTTCAGAGGGCCGGAAACGAGCAGGAACCGCAAGGAAAACGAGCAATTAGATTCGAACTAACGAAAGGTCCCCCGCCGTCAATCTTGGTGAAGGTGGGCGACCAGTGAGACTTGAACTGAGAAGGGAATTAGGGCTAAGAGAGACCAGCAACCGATCTGGGTAGGTTTCTTGAAAATTGACCAGTTGTAGCGCGCCTGGAGCGCATTGCGGTGGGGCGGGTATTGGTGGGTCTGCTCTTTCTGGTGTTGCATGGAGCGGGGCTTACGGCCGGGGCAAGTTGCCTAGAAGCCGGAGGACCGTGAAGCCGAGAGAATACAGGCCAGTAGAAGTCTTCACATTGTCGGGAGGACTTGGGCTACGTCTTAAAGGAGGGCTGATCGAAAGGCCTGCCGAAGGCGTTGCACATTGGCTTGCCTCAGGTCTCGGCATTTTCTCAAAGCAGGTTGAGAGGTACAGCGTTGGAGAGTTTCTTGAGAGGTTTTTCCGGTTCCTGAGAGACACACGGTTGCAGAATATCCTAATGGTTGAACTCGATTACAATCCTGTATACAGAGACAAGACGAACAAAACCAAAGACGACCTTAGCGATGCGATCACGGCAGCGAGAAAATACCTCTCGGATCATGATGGATCGGAAAACAAGGTTCTCATCTCTGCATTAGGCAAGACCAAGATGGATCCGATGAAAGATCTGCATTTGACGGTCGAAGGACAGTACTATAGAAAGCATGGTTTCGGAAAACCGGGACTCGAGCTACGGGTCACTGGCATTCCGTCGGTCCTCCTCCCACGAAAAAAGGAAACAAAGATCGATTACAAGGCCCGCCAAGCAGGGCTGGCCAGAAGATTGAACGATGCTCGCAAGCTTGCCAGCTTCCGAAAGGGATGTGAGAAGACGTTTGGAGTTGTCCTAAGAGACTATGCAGCTCACCTAGAGGGAGTCTTCGACATTAATTTGACTGAGAAAGAAGTTTCATCGTGGGGAAGCATCCCTTAATTGGATAGTCGAGCACAGAGAGGGCGCTCTATAACAAGCGTTCTCAAGAAATCTTCTTCAACAGGCACTAACCAAACGCTAACGCTCGAAAGTTCATGTTTCGACCAGCTTTCTTATGCGCCTGATTCTAGCGTCGATAGCAGGAAAATGTGATTGTACATTTATCCGAAACCCTCCCTTCTTTCGCTTTTCAATATCCTTGATCTGAAACGAGTCCACTTTTGTTAGCACGCTTAGAAACTCGCGCGGCCCGGCAATTGACGCGGCCTTATTATCGGCGTCCAATCGGACACTTCTCAATTCGTGAGAGAAGAACCAGGTGCCAAGAATCGTGATCGGAATTAGCAATAATAGCGCGAGCGCCAATCCACATGAATATGAGAAGCAGCATTGCAGCCAGCCACCTGGCCAATATTGTTAGACTCGAACGGCGCTCATAGATCAGCTGAGATGCGAGAAGAGGCTTCCATTCAATCGGACTAAGTCTGTTCTTCAGAGCTTTCGGAAGGATCACGTCTCCACCGTCGAAGTCACACTGGTCCGAACCTAAACCTCTCATAAAGCTCGGAGCCGCCACCGAACTGCCATGCCACAGAATACGCCTAGGGTGCATTTTGACTCCTAGCTCGCTGCCGAGACCACTAACGATTTCTAGAATTTGTGCCTCGTAGATTGCAGAGCCTCGATCTGACATCTTATCTTCTCTCGCAACTGCCCGTCATCTAAGTTATTCTATGACTTCCCGGCTAGCCATTCGTGATATCTAGCGATTCGGCAATCTCTCTTTCTCAATTAGAGGCACAACATTCGCTCATAGCTTGTCTGTCTTGATGGAGAAAACAGGTTTTGCGCGTCTGCTTAAGGTCCTTGCTGGTGCCAGGAGAGACCTATTCGCTCCAGTACGGATGGAACCTCCAACGTTCAAGCGTCGAAGGGTGACCCAGAGAAACGTCGCGCCAGAAGTCAGATCCCGAGTTGTAGCAAAACTTGTCGAAGCTATTGAAGAGACCGAGCGCCTCGCAAAGTCTGCTGGAAAGAGATCTAAAGCCGGCGGAGGCGGAATTTCCCCCAAAGAACGCTGGTTCCAGTTGATGGGATACCTCGCCCAAGTTCTAGACGGCGTGCTCAGGAACTTAGACTTGGAGAGTGTCAGAGAGAAGATGGATCAAATGGAGACTGCACTGGATGAGCTTCAAAGGACGAATCCGACGACTGGATGATAAACTCGAACGTGTGAAAGCCGTTCGAGGCCGAACCAGGGAGTGGCCAGCGGACCCGGTCGAATTCTGCGTCCAGTATCTCGGATTCAAACCGACGGTCTATCAGGAGAAGTTGTTGCGGGACCCTGCGCAGTTCATCGTGGCTCGGTGGTCCCGCCAGTCAGGAAAGACCCACTGCGTAGCCGCCCTCCTCCTATGGTCATGTCTACGAATCAGGGGGTTCAACGTTCTTGTGTTGGCTCCGGCGGTCCGTCAATCCAAGATCATCATCCGAAAAATTACCGGATTTCTTTCAAAACTGCCGAAATACGTGGCGTTGAAGCCGCTCAAGACAAAGATCGAGTTCTACAACGGAAGCAGAATCCAAGCCTTCCCGAACAGTCCAGAAACAATCCGGGGTGAACCCGGCGTAAATCTACTGTACGCCGACGAGTTCTCATACATCAAAAACGATAGGGAACTCTACGAGGCCGCGATCTTCTCCCTGGCTACAACAAACGGCAGGTTTCTCGCAACGAGCACACCCGGATCGCGCGAGAGCATGTTCTACCCCATGTGCACAGACGACGTGAATTACGGCGACGTCTCAAGACACCACGTGAGCTACCTAGACGCCCTGGAACCGAAGGGGCCGCTCAAGCCGGAGATTCTCGAGAAGCTCAAACGACAGTTCTCTTCAGACCCCTGGAGGTGGAGGAGAGAGATGGAGGCAGAGTTCGCGGACGACCAGGACAGCTGGCTCAGCATGGCACTAATCACCAGATGCGTGGACCCGAAGCTTGAGTACATTCGAGAAGGAGCCATCCTCACCGGATCCTAAGTTCTACGTCGCAGGAGTGGACCTGGGACAGAAACAGGACCACTCCGCGGTAGCTGTAGTGGACAAGGTTGACAGGAGATTCGCCCTAGTCCATCTCAAACAGTTCCAGCTCGGAACAGAATACGGGTCCGTAGTCGGATATCTCAAACTCCTCAACGAGAATCTCCACGACCTGCGTCGAATCATGATCGACCAGACGGGCGTTGGGGAGACTTTCATGTCGATGGCGATAAACTCGGGACTGAAGAACGCGAGAGGCATCGAATTGTCCCAGCCGAAGAAACAGGATGTCATGACCTTCCTGAAGCACTGCATGGAGGACGGACTCGTCCACATACCCTACGATAAGGAGTTCATGAACGAGCTGAACGTAGAACGATTCGAACTACTAGAGACGGGCCGGCTGAAGTTCTCGCACCCTCCCGGGACCCATAATGATCGGCTCTGGGCATTCGCCCTTGCAATATACTACGCTAGACTCGAACCAACAGAGTATCATCCGGTCGCTGCTGTCAACACAAGCCCGAGCCCGGGCAACCTGTTCCCGCAACTCCCAAAAAGCATCTGGAGAAGGTAACCGGGTCACCAAAAGTGATTACACGTATGAGACTATCAGGGGGCCATATCACTTTCTCAAACAGGTGACTAGCTACCTGTTACCATAGAATATCATAGGATGTCTACACGCTTCAGCCGTCAACCGAAACTTCTCATTTTTGGATCGATATTCGATAATATCGAATTATTTCTAATCTGATTTTTGCTAGTAACGGAAGATTCAAGGGAGTTCACATTTACAAAGAATTGCAAAAAATACCTGCAACTCAAATAAGCAAGCTAACCCACGCGATAAGCGATGAAAGGGATGGAAACGAAAATTACAACAAAAAAAGAAGCCTACGGCGGCCGCGATACTGATAGCGCTCGTCAGAGGGAAGCCTTCCAAACTTGTCAATCCAATCTCTGAATCCGGCACTTTCGCAACCGCTTGCTCCTTTCGTAGACCCTTTACCCATTCCCAGCCGCATGATCGCAAGGGAGCAAAAAGGTCGTCTCGTTGTTTCTATGCGGCTTTCTAAACACCAATTCCACCGCGATTTGCGTTTGTCGAGTGTTTGGGGATATGATGGAACAGTTCCTGGCCCAACCATCGAGGTTGAGCGCGGTCACCCCGTCGCCGTAGAGTGGCGAAATGAACTGAAGGGCCCGCTTCCAGTTGTCGTAACCAGTGCACCCCAACACGCCGACGCCAGCGGTGTGCCAGTACAGTGCGTCCCCGGCCTCAGCGGCGGGACAGCCGATCCAAAAACTGCAGCTTTTTCAGGACACGCCATCGTACATCTGCACGGTGGCCTCACACCTGCCGTTTACGATGGCTGGGCTGAGAATCTTATCGCACCCGGTCAGTCCTTAGTTTTCTATTATCCAATGGATCAACGCGCGGCATTGCTCTGGTATCACGACCATGTGATGGGAGTCACAAAGTTCGACGTTTATGCCGGCCTCTCGGGGTTATGGATAGTTCGCGATGAACGGGAGCGTGAAATTGGTCTACCTGAAGGGCCGCCGTACGAGATCCCGCTGCTGATTCAGGACCGAAACTTCGAGACTGATGACAAGGGACAACTCACTGGCCGTCTACTGCACAAGACTGATCCAGAAGTGATGGAAGCCTTCCCCCCGTTCACAGTTGTCAACGGCAAGATTTGGCCAGTGCTCGAAGTGCATCAGGCTCAATATCGCTTTCGTGTGCTTAATGGCTCAAATGCTCGCACGTATCGGCTAGTCTTATTCAAAGATGGCCGACCGGAAATCAACCGGATCATACAGATCGGAACCGACCATGGACTTCTTGGTTCACCAATTTCTGTACCGTCGGACGGCTTGTTACTCGCTTCGGCTGAACGCGCTGACCTACTCATCGACTTTTCTGACCTCCCGGCTGGAGGCGAACTAACGCTCTTCAACACCGCAAGAGCTCCCTTCGACGGTTCGAGGTTCCCCGCAACCAATGCAGAGTACGCCGCCGACTTGGATGGGCTTTTACCCTATCCCCAAGTGATGCGATTCCGTGTCGTTGCCGGTCGGACAACTCCTCAACCCCTCCCGAAGGTGCTCGCGACTGATTACAATCCGCCAATATTACGAGAACTTGTAGCCGTTCCCCATCGGGTGATCGTGCTCGTGGAGCGAGAACTCGAAGGCGAACCAAACATGCTTACCTTGCGTGAGCTCGCACCAGTCGCTGAGAATGAGGATTCCGAGCACATGAAGATGCAAGGAATGGGTGAAATGGGCCACCAAGGGATGGATATGAAACAGATGCACATGGGTGAACGTTCAATGCAGGTGGAGATCCCTAAAGGTGAAATCTCGCACGACTATCGCGTACCCACGGTGACGGTCACCGATGCCGGACAAACGACGCGTTATCGAGTCGTCGCCTCGCATTTCGAGGATACCACGACATTCTTTCCAGTGCTCGACCAGCACGAGGTCTGGCAGTTCTTGAACTTGACAGGAGATACGCATCCGATACACCTCCATCTTGACCCTTTTCAGATCATTTCTCGCCGCCCGATCCGCTACAAGATACCCAAAGGGGCCATCGGAGACGTTACTATTAGTGCAGCTGTTGAGCTCGAACGCGATCCTAACGATACACTTGATCATCAGATAGACGACAACGAGCGCGGCCTCAAGGACACCATCCGCGTTAACCCAAACGAGATCGTGGAGATAGATGTACGTTTCACAAAGTACTGCGGTCGCTACATGTACCACTGTCACATCTTAGAGCACGAGGACCGGGATATGATGCGCCCCTTCGTCACGATGCCACGCGAACTGATGCCGTTCATGGCTTGAGATTCTGATTTGTTGCTTGCCCTGGTTTAAGGTCCGCCGCAAAGTCATTTCTTTAGATGAATGAGCCTCTCGTCAGCCAAGATGAGATTGGGATCTACGACTATTATTGCCAGTTCCATCTCTGGATGCGGGGGACTGTGATAGTAAAAAATGCCTAGGTTGCCCAATTGGGCATAGGCCATTTGGGGGTCTTGACGGTGGAGACTGTTCCCGTGCTCGAGCTAGGCGATTAGGTTCGTTGCTGGGAGTTATTGTTGTTTGAGAGAGAGCGCGTCTAGGATCGCTTTTACCAGGTTGCGCGCGGATTCTGGGCTCAGCTCTACAGCCACACGCGAACTGGGTCCCTCCGACTGATTGACAAAGTCGATGTTCAACGCGTGTTCCAGCGAAGCATCAGTGGGATGATCATAGGAGACGTTGACCTGTTCCAGCTTGAACCATCCGTGCGGACCCTTGCCGCTGCCTGAAACTTCCACAGTCTCGACTATTCCAGTGCACATCTTCTATCTCCCCCGTCCAGGCGTTCCAAGATACTTCTCGAAAAACATGAACATCTTCTTCCAGCCGTCAACCGCCGCCTCGGGACGATAGCCTACACCGGGATAGTAGAAGAAGCCGTGCCCTGCGCCAGGGTACATGTGAAACTCGTAATTCTTCCCATACTTCTTCAACTCCTCCTCCAACCGGCTGACACTCTCGGGTGTCGGGTTCTTGTCCTCTTCCCCAAACAAACCGAGTAGCGGACAAGACAGGTCCTTCGCATAGTCGATGGGTGCGACCGGCTGTGCCGGCGTCAGCTTCTCCTTTGGCTGTACGACATTTCCGCCCCAACAATTGACCGCTGCATCGAATGTCTTTGTCCTGGACGCGACAAGGAATGCTTGACGACCACCCGAACAGGTCCCGAAGACTCCGACCTTCCCGTTGCTGAGCGGAAAGGACTTGAGGTAGCGAGCAGAGGCGTCGATGTCTCCGACTACGCTCACATCAGGTACTCCTCCGGACCCACGAACCTTTGCCGACATATCATCAGGGCTGCCGTGGCCAAACCGGAAGTAGATGTTCGGACTAATCGCTAGGTAGCCGTGGTGGGCGAACTTCCGCGTAAACTCGCGATACAGCTCGTCCCATCCTGGCATGTGATGAATCAGCACCACGCCGGGAAAGGGTCCGGGACCCAGTGGTCGCGCGTAGTAGGCGTTGATTATCTCTCCATTATTGCCGGGCAGCATAATGGTCTCGGCAAGCATTCCCTCATACATGTCAGTCGTATACGGATGCATAGCCCCGACGCTTACCATCGACGCAATTTAAGGAGAACCAAGAGGACGAGGGGATTACGGTCTGTTAATTCCTTCGAAAAGTCGAGTCTTGTGTCTCGGGGAGCAACTACTTTTCACATTTCTCGGCTGGTAACGGGTCTGGTAACCGCAAATGGTAACAAGTGATCTTCGATGTCTGGTCTCAACGGGTTCCGGGAGAAATGCCCACCAGAGGGACCTGTTGCTCGATTCTGGAACGGCCTTCTCCGAAACGATATCTTGTTGATCCTACCGAGAAAGTTCTAGTTGCATGGAGGATCCCGGTCGTCATATTCGCCGTCCCAACAATCCACTAAAGGGTTGAGACTCAGCGTGGACAAGTGTACACCATTCACAAGAACATGAACACAATATCCAATAGACGGCTTCCATTATCAAGCCGTCCAATATCACGTCGTGTTGAAATGGGCATGGCTTGTTAGGAATAGATGGTGGAAATTCCCTTTTCATTGTCGCGACAATGCCCGAACATCGATAAGGGTGCAATGGAACCAAAGGCACGAAAACGGGGTCAATATGTTCACGGTCCCGAGGGTGAAAGCGCGAAAGAGGCGTTCATGACTTATGCCGATCTTGGAAAGTCGGTACCGTTAACGGAGAAGATAGTCGCCAAGTATCTTGGAGATCTTAGCACGCCCATGGCGAAGAGAATGGTGGACGGAGTAAGGAACGACTCAACGGTCCTGGTAGAAATTTCCCCCCTCTACTTCTCAACCTGGGACTATTCCAAGACGAAGCACTAGACCGTGCTTTTAAGAAAACGGGAGGGATTTCTCATCGCAGTATGCGCCAAGTATGACGGAGACCCCGTTCTGATCGACTTGTATGTCTGCCCTCAGTGCGGCAAGATGCAACAATTTGCTAGCGAGAAGACGAGGGGAAGATTGAAGCAAGGTACACTACGTGGACTCTAGGGATTTGGCGCATCGCGTTTCATGGGTAATGGTTTTTGCCATCGAGTTTTGAAACAAGCACTCTCTGGCTAGTGAGAGAGTCTTGCAGGGCTACTCGCAACGATCTCTTGGGGCGGCGTTATCCATCTCTCTCCCCATACTCTAAGCGCTTCCACGACCGGCTCAAGTTGCCTACCTTTCTCTGTGAGAGAATATTGCACGGCAACAGGCTGTGTACTCAAAACGTCTCTACGAACAATCTCTTCTGACGCGAGATATTTCAGGACCCGCGAGAGACTCTTTGGATCGAGGCCCTTAGCGACATCGAGTATTCCACTGAATCTCAAGGGCCCTTGGATCAATGAGCTAACTACGGCCAGCCGCAATTCATTTCCCACCTTCGTTATTGATTCAATCGCAGGACAAGCAGTGTGGTTTCTCGAAAGGCGATTCGCCGCCGCTCTCTCCCTTACCGTCTTCCGTGGTCTTCTTCTAGCAAGTGACATACGAGCCACTCACTCACACGTGAGCCAGCGCCAAGTTATTAGTTTGTCTCTAGCCATCTACTACTATGTCGACCTTACAAAGTCAATCCAAGATTGAAGAAGCCAACAAAGAACTCGTCCAGAGTTTCACGCGAACAGTGTTCGTTGATCATCGCCCGGACCGGGCTGTCGAATTCTTCGATCCACAAGGAAAATGGCACGGAGGCAATTTCGGTACGGTTGAAGGAGCGCAAAACATTGCAGGACTCCTTACAGCGGTCGTGGGCGGTTTACCGGACATAAGAGCGACGGAACAGGACATTGTTGCCAAAGATGACACTGTTGTTGTACGCTTGGTGGTTGAAGGCACTCACAAGGGCAATCTCCTAGGCTTCCCAGCAACCAACCGCCGAGTCCGCTGGGACGCGATCGACATGTACAAGATCAGGAACGGCAAAATCACCGATGATTGGGCTAGTGAGGATGGAGTCAAGATTCTCGCAGATATCGGAGCCTACACTCCACCCTGGATGAAGAGCGGAGACCAAAGTTAGCGTACTGCCCCAGATTCGTGAACTAAGGACGCTCTAAATGACCAGTCTCCCATAAGAGACCAGGTAAACGACCATCTTCTGATATCAAAGAATGCAGCGATGATCTTCATCGATTATCAGCCATCTCAGATCTCCGCTGTCTCGTCTATGGATCTCTAGCTTCTGGTAGACAACGTCGTGCGTGTTGCCAAACTAGGGAAGGCATTCAATCTTCCAATAGTCTTGTCCACGGTTAATGTGAAGGGTGGTCAGAAACCGACCGTTCCTCCATTGAAGCGAATCGAATGCCGATCACTGCAAAAAATACGTACCGTGTAAATACAGCCTACTCCATGCCAGAAGCGGTAGCACAAGAAATGAGCCAGCTCTCGAACAGTCCTAGCTCAGTACAACATGTACGGTTGATCTTCTTCCTAGTGATCATCGCGTA